>Ga0209719_1000008_pt1 | contig 380415 bp, 352 predicted proteins | sample AD_JPNAS2_MetaG_FD_184421 | JGI IMG/M metagenome (GOLD analysis project Ga0209719, IMG submission 184421) | Active sludge microbial communities of municipal wastewater-treating anaerobic digesters from Japan - AD_JPNAS2_MetaG (SPAdes) (version 2) | ecosystem: Engineered > Bioreactor >...
TTTTGCATTTAATCCTCCTTTCGCCAGGAAGAAACATCTAACTTCATTAAAGATAAAAAAAGTGTTTATTGCAATAAACATTATAATGAAGACAAGAAGGATGTAAATTTAACCTTTTCCTTTAACGAAATAATTAAAATATTCATTATTTACTAAGAAGCCGGTGCCTTTTTTACTTACTCTATCTACATTTATGTTTAATCTAATATCAACACCTAATTCTTCTAACTTATTAATTAAAATACTTGCTGAAGCTTTAGCGTTTTTACTATAGGGATAAAGACGACCTACTTCATCTAAAAATAGCGCTACCCCATGACTTTTATAAAAATTAACGACTTCGCTATATAAATAAGGCAAATGTTTTTCTAACTTTTTACCGTGATTATAGCAACTAGAAGAAACATTTGCATTAGCTAAATTTCCTTTACCGTTTCCGGTTGTAATAAATTTAGCTAAAAGGCGCTCGTTACGTTCAAAAATCGTAACGCTTGCGCCCCTAGTAGCAAGCGTAAGAGCAGCGGCGACGCCGCTTGCTCCTCCGCCAATAATTGCTATTTTTTTATTATCTTTAGGCACTTGCTTCGCGTCCTTTGCGACGTTGGTGACGTTTGTTTTTCTTATTTCGAAGGACAAAATAGATAACTAGACCAACTGCGACAACAGGAACAGTAACTAAAAGTACAATCATAACTGGACTCATTTTTGTACTTCTAATACGAGTCCACATTTCAACGACTTTTTGGTTTTGATCACCAAAGTCTTTCATTACGACACAGCGAGTAATTTCTTCTTCGCTTGGGAATTGGGTTGTAAGTTGAGCACCTTCTTCATCTGTTTTAAAATAGGCTGCGGTTGGATCAGTTAATGTCTCACCAAAGAAATAACTTAAATCTCGAGTATATGAGCCGGTTTCACTATATTCATCGTGTTCTTCTATAAAGGCTAACATTTCATCACCTGCAATAAAGGGTGAATAGCCAATATAGTCAACGTTTTGAACAGCAATACTAGGTTCACTTAAAAAATTAACAAAAGCTTGTGCTAGTTCCTTATTGGCACCTTTTGGCATAACCCAGCCATCAAACCAGACGTTACTGCCCTCTTTTGGTAGGGCGTAGCGTAGTTTTCCTTCTGGTGCATCGCCAATAGAGTAGACAGCGTCTCCGCTCCAGGCGGTGTTAATTGCAATTTTTCCCGTAACGATATCAAATTTTCCGGAGTCAACTTCAAAACCAAAGATATTTTCTTTCATTGCATTTAACTCTTTTTCAACTTTAGCAATTGTTTTGTCACTTGTATCATTAATTAAAATCGTTAGTGCATCATTATAGGCTTCAGCTGTTATTGTGCCTTCTTCATACTGAGCCTTAAGTGCATTAACTTCTTCTTTATGGACACGGAATAGTCCAACAAGATAGGTATCTCTCATTGAGTCTTTAATTGAGACTTTATGAGCGTATTTACTGTCCCAAATAACATCCCAAGTTTGGACGTCTTCTTTATTTGCTACATCAGTATTATAAACTAAGCCCATCGTCCCCCACATATAACCTGCACTATATTCGGTCCAGCCGTTATCATCAAAGATACCTCGTAGGTACGGGCTTACATATTCTTGATAAGCAGGAAGCGCGGTATAAACACCGTCAGTAACATCAAATTTTTCTAAGCGATCTTCACGAATTAAACGTTGAATCATATAATCGCTTGGGCAAAGAAGATCGTATTGCATTTCGCTTAGTTTCATTTTGCTATACATATCTTCATTAGTCGTAAAGAGTTCATAAATTACATTAACATCTTTACCAGTTTTAGCTTTGTAATCCGCTTTAAATTGATCAACAATACTTGGATCATCGCCTTCTTCTTCTGGTTCATAAATATAATCATGCCAATTAAGAATCCGAAGGGTTAAGTTTTCACTAGCTTTACTAGTAATGGTTGGACCCTTTACTAAAAGAAGTAAAAGGAAAAACGGTACTACCCTAAATAATTTAATTTTTTTCATTTTTTACCTCCCCGCATCAAAAGCCTTTTTGATTGTTTACGATGCGTTTTCTTTTCATTTTTATAACTCGCTAGTAAAACGATCGCTAAAGTAACTAAGAAAATTAGCGTCGTTAAAGCGCGTAGTTCAGCAGGAATACTTGATTTTACGATGACACCTTGGACATAAGTTGAAAGTGTATCAAACGATTGTACGCGTAAGAAATTAGTAATAACGAAATCATCAAGGGAAAGCGTAAAAGCAAGCATAAACCCAGCGATAATGCCTGGCATAATCGCTGGAAGCACTATTTTTAGAAGGGCTTGAAGAGGCTTAGCCCCTAAATCAAGCGCTGCCTCATAATCACTTGGATCCATTTGATAAAGTTTAGGCCGTACGCTTAAATATACAAAAGCAATCGATAAAACAATATGACCAATTAGAAGCGTACCAAAACTTGGACTTTCAGCAGGAATACCTATTTTTGCAAGAAGTTGAACACCAAGCCGAAATAAAATTGCTAAAGAAATCGCGACAACGACTTCAGCATTAACAACAGGAATTTCATTAACAGTTTCAAATACTTTTCTTGTTCTTCTTTTACTATAATAGACACCCACTGCACCTAGCGTTCCTAGTAATGTAGATATTAGCGAACTAGATATAGCAATAATTAGTGTATTAGTTAGCGCGCGCATAATATCTTTATGTTTAAATAGTTTTAAATATAGTTCAAAACTAAAACCGCTCCACATACCAATATTAGTTGAGGTCGTAAAAGAGAAAATAATGATAACTAAAATTGGTGCATACATTAAAAGCAAAATTAAATAAATATAAGCTAAACTAAGGATTTTTCGACTTCTTTTCATTACTCAGTCCCGCCTTTTTTAGCTAATTTCTTTTCTAAGAAACGACTTCCTACCATACTTACACCAATTAAAAGCATCATAATAAGTGCAAGCATTGATCCGTCATGCCAGAGGTTATTTTCAAAGTGAAGAGCAATAAATTTACCAAATAGCGTTACTTTACCCTCACTTAGAATGTCACTAATAACATAGCTTGTCATCGTTGGCATAAATACCATTGTCGCGGCACTTAAAATGCCTGGAAGAGTCATTGGAATAATTACTCGAACAAAAGTAGTTGCTCTACTTGCGCCTAAGTCATAGCTTGCTTCAATTTGACTTTTATCCATTTTTAACATCGTTGTATATAAAGGCAAAATTGTAAAAGGTAAGTAATTGTAAACAAGCCCAATCATTGTCGCTAGCTCTGGATATTTACCTCCACTTAGGCCAATCCAAGTTAGTACATCTCGCGTTGCCCAAGTACGAAGAACAAAGTTAATCCACATTGGCATCACAAAAAGCATTACAAGCATTGCATTCTTATTTATATTCTTATTAGCAAGAAACATTGCTAAAGGATAACTAATAAGAAGACAAATAATCGTATTTAAAAAACCAAAGAAAAACGAAACGAGTAAAACATTCCATTTTTCTTTTGAAGTAACAAAGTTAATAAGCGGATTAAAAGAAAAGCCAGAATCGCTACTAAAGGCATAGAAAAAGAGCACAAAAAGCGGCAATATGACAAAAAGTAGCATAAATGCTGCATAAGGAATAACAAGCGAAGTGCGCCAGTTAATTCTTTTCACGGGCAACTAAGGCTCCTTTTAGTTTTAATTCTATTTTGCTTGGTTCTACTGAAAGAGAAATTAGGTCGCCCTCATTCCATTGATACGGAGTATTAGCAACAAAATCTTCTTCATCTTCAGTTCTAATCGTTATACGGTAGTGATCACCTAAAAAGAGAACTAAAATAATTTCGCCGTTTACTTCTCCTTCATCTGGGTTATCAAAAATCACTACATCATCTAGACCAATGGTAGCAATAACATCAACATCATTTAAATCGTAACTTTCACCTTTTGGTCCAATTAAGTAGCCTTGCTCATCAAGATGAGAGTCGGCTAAAAGTTTCGTTACATCGCATTTAAAAGCATGCGATGCGATAATAACCTCGTTTTTATCGTTAATATAGGCATCAGTGTATATATTCGCAACAACGTCTGTTTTCATAATATGAATATCTTCTTTATCAATCGTTAACGAAACTTTTTCATTTTCATCAAATGATTTTGTTGATTGAACAACGACTTCGTTTTTCCCAACCATTACGACATATTCATAGTGAACACCTTTAAAGATTTTGGTAGCGATAACTCCATCAACACTACCCTTACCAGGTTTTCCAATGACGATGTCTTCTGGACGAATGACAACGTCAACTTTTTCATTAATTGGGAAGTCATCAACACACTCATGCACTTTGCCTAGGAAACGAACTTCTTTTTTACCGCTCATGCGAGCGTTATAGAGATTACTTTCACCGATAAAGTCAGCAACAAAAGCATTTTCTGGTTCGTTATATATATCAAGGGGAGTGCCCATTTGTTGAACAACTCCATCATCCATTACTACAATCGTATCACTCATTGTAAGAGCTTCTTCTTGGTCATGAGTTACATAGATAAAAGTAATGCCAAGTTTTTTATGCATTTCTTTTAGTTCTAGTTGCATGTCTTTACGCATTTTTAGATCTAGTGCACTTAGTGGTTCATCTAGAAGGAGGATTTCTGGCTCATTTACTAGAGCTCTAGCAATCGCGACTCGTTGTTGTTGACCGCCTGAGAGCGTAGCAATATCACGATCTTCAAATTCTTCTAGATCAACAAGTTTAAGCGCAGCGACGACTTTATCATCGATTTCATTAGCAGTTAGTTTACGCATTTTAGTGTTACCAAACTCATCGCTAAAAGGAAACTTTTTAACTTTTAAGCCAAAGGCAACATTATCATAGACATCAAGATGAGAAAACAGGGCATAGCGTTGAAAAACGGTATTAACTGGTCGTTTATAAGCAGGAACATTAGTAATATCAACACCGTTAAGGATGATACGGCCTTCAGTTGGATTTTCAAAGCCTGCGATAAGACGAAGGGTTGTCGTTTTCCCGCAGCCTGAAGGTCCTAAAAACGTGACAAATTCACCTTTTTGAATTTTTAGATTTAGATTATCTACAACAGTTTTCCCATCGTAGACTTTCGTTAAGTTTTGTAGTTCGATAATTACATCATTTTTCATAGCCCTCTTCCCTCCTTTTTTAATCTAAGATTAAATATAAGGTAATTTGCTCTAAAAAACAATTAAAAAATGTCGCAAATCGTCTACATTTTAACATTTTTAAAATAGATACTCAAAAATTGCAGTTTTTTCGTGATTATATGAGCGTTTTTCTAAATTCGAAATTTTATACTTTTTTGATTGTTTTTTGGCATATATTTGCAATTAATTAATAACTAAATATAATTAATTCATAAGGAGAATATATATTATGAATAGAAAATTATTAGGCTTCTTGCTTCTTGCTACTTCTATTTTAACTTTAGGAGGTTGTAGTTGTAGAAAAGACCCAGATCCACCCCCTGCAAGAGTAAAGGTTGATCTTGTCTTTAAAAATTCAACTGTTGATACAATGATTGAGATAAATGAAGGTGATATCCTTGAAAAAATGGACCGCCATGAAAACTATATTTTAGTTAGCAGTGCTGATACTACCTGTGCTTGCTGGACGGTGTTTTTAAATGATGTTATTAATCCCTACATCGCTAAAATGCATGTTGAAATCTTCTATATTGATGCAAATACACTAGATTACACATATTACGGGCTTCCTATTGCAAGTGATCGATCAAATACACCCGTTTTTGGTATTTATAAAGACGGACATATTCGACATAAACAAAGCTATTCTTATGAAAATGAAGTCTTTAGTAAACTAGAGGCCTTTGAAAAATATATTGAGGATCGCTGCAATTTACCGCGTGTTGAAAAAATTACTCTTGATCGCTTCCAAGAATTATTACGAAGTGACACAGAGTTTTTAATTAACTACGGTCTTTCTACTTGTCCAGATTGTCTTGCTTATGATATTAATTTCTTAAAAGACTACATTAAAACTCATAAAACTGGTGACCGTATCCCCTATTACTATATTGAAACTAGAGCAGAAGGAATGAGACTTCTTAACGGTGTTTCTAATACTGATGAGGCTAAAGCCCAGTGGCAAACTTTTAAAGATAATTACGGTTTAAGTAATGCTAAAAATCCTGAAATGGGCTTTAATACTGGTTATGTTCCTACGGTTCAATTAATTGAAGGTAGTTCTACTACTGACTATGTAGCAGAAGGCGATATCACTCCTTTAATTATCGATATGATGGTTTTTCAAAACGATCAACTTGGAAAAGTCGATGATAAAGTAGTTGTTACTTCTTCTTACTATAACGGGGTTCGTGGTAGTGAATATTTAGGTACTTATGAAAGTCTAGAAGGGACTGTAATTGCTGAAGGTGATTATACATATTATGAAGCCTATGATATGTATGTTTGTAAACCAATGACCCGTTATGACGTACATGCTCCCTTTGCTGCTAAGTTCTTAGAATATTATTGGCATACAAACTAAAAATTAATTCTAAAAAGCAGTGGTCGCATTGGCCACTGCTTTTTAATTTATTAACTTTATGCTACTTTTCGCTTTTTAATTCTATTTATAATTAGGCGAACTAAAATAATTATTTCATGAACAATTAGGGGGGCAGTACTTACTGCTGCTAGTAGTAACCACTCTTTTAGTGTTAGTTCAACAGTACTAAAGGCTGTACTTAAAAAGGGAACTTCTGTAACTAAGATTTGAAGTAGTAGCCCAACAACAAAGGCTGTCCAAATAAGCCATTCGCTCTTATTAAAGAGTCTAAAGAATGTCTTTTTAATGTTAGCCATTCCTAGCATATGGAATAGTTGACTTACACCTAAAACAGTAAAAGCATAAGTTTGCGCTCTAGTTAATTCAATGGCGTTATTATCAAAGAAAGCATTGATTGACGCAATATTAAAAACATTACCAAATGAGGCTGGATCTACTCTAAAGGCAAAGAAAGGTACACATAAAAAGCTAAGTAAACTTGTTAAAGCAATTAAAGATCCATAACCAATTGTAAGAGCATAACCACCGTTAGCAAAAAGAGATTCATTTTTACTCCGTGGTTTATCTTTCATAATATCTGGATCTTTTGCATCTGCTCCAAGTGCAATCGCTGGGAATGAGTCAGTAATTAGATTAACCCAAAGAATATGAAGCGCAGCTAAAGGAGCAGGTAATCCAATTAAAATTGCTAGCATCATTACAATAACTTCACCAAAGTTACTAGAAAGAAGAAACCAAACTGTCTTTTTGATGTTTGCATAAATACTTCTTCCTTCTTCAACTGCTTTTTCAATTGAAACGAAGTTATCATCACTTAGAACCATATCTGCTGCACCTTTTGCAACATCAGTACCAGTAATACCCATGGCAATACCAATATCAGCTGCTCGTAAACTTGGAGCATCATTAACACCATCTCCAGTCATAGCAGCTATATTACCATTTGCTTTAATCGCGGTTACGATTTGAACTTTATTTTCAGGAGAAACACGCGCATATACACGTTTATGTTTAACGACTTCAAGTCGCTCTTCATCGCTTAATTCATCTAACTCAGCCCCTGTCATTGCTTCTGATGGATCACTAGCAATACCTAATTCTTCTGCAATTGCTAGTGCAGTATCAATATGGTCGCCAGTAATCATAACGGTAGTAATTCCAGCATCTTTTAATGTTTGAACTGCTTCTTTTGCTTCTGGCCGCGGTGGGTCAACCATTCCAACAATACCAATAAAGGTTAAACCTTCTTCGGTAATTTCTTTACTATCATGCGGCTTAATAGCTAGTGCGAGTAATCGAAGGGCTTTATTTGTCATTTTTGCTGCACCTTCTTCGATTTTAGATATATCTTCTTTAGTAATTTTTCTTACTTTCCCATCAATTTTAATATGAGTTGATCTTTTTAAAAGATTATCAAGAGCACCCTTAGTAAGAACTGTTGGTACCTTATCAATCATATTAACTGTTGACATCATCTTACGGTTACTATCAAAAGGAAGTTCATCAACTCTAGGATATGTTTTTTCTATATAACTTTTTCTAAGCTCATAAACATTAGCAAACTCAACTAAAGCAATTTCGGTCGGATCTCCGTATACACCTTGATCAACAGAGGCATCGCTACAAAGACTCATGCAAAGTGCTAATTCTTCAAGTTCTCCATCTTTAAATTCATAAATGTTATCCATTTTATGGTTAACATAGGCACTTACAACCGTCATTTTATTTTGTGTTAATGTACCAGTTTTATCACTACAAATAACACTAACTGCTCCTAGTGTTTCGACTGAGGGAAGTTTACGTACAATAGTATTGACTTTAACCATTCGTTGAACGCCTAATGATAAAACAATCGTAACAACAGCAGGTAACCCTTCAGGAACAGCAGCAACTGCTAGACTAATTGAGGTCATAAACATATCAATTACATCTCTTTTTTGTAGAAGTGCTACACCAAATAAGACAACAACTAAAACAATTGTAATTATTCCAAGAAGTTTAGAAAGGTCTGCTAAACGTTTCTGAAGTGGTGTTTTCTCTTCTTTTGTTTCGCTTAACATAGTAGCGATTTTACCAATTTCAGTATTTAGACCAGTTCCAATAACAACGCCTTCACCGCGTCCATATGTTACAGGTGTCGACATATATACAGTATTTTTACGGTCTCCAATTGGAACTGCTTCCTTATAAACAACACTAGCATCCTTTTCAATTGGAACACTTTCTCCTGTAAGTGAGGCTTCACTTACTTTTAAGTTAATTGCACTTGTAAGCCGAAGGTCAGCAGGTACTGTTCGACCTTCTTCTAAAATAACAACATCTCCTACAACAAGATCTTCTGCTTTTATCTCACATAATTTACCATCTCGACGAACAAAAGTCGTCGGAGCACTTAATTTTTCAAGTGCCTCAAGAGCATTTTCAGCTTTTCGCTCTTGAATGGTACCAACTGTACTATTTAAGAGTACAACAACTAAAATAACAATAGCATCTAAAAATTCATTTTCACCTTTCCAAAAGGAAATAATAAGTGAAATTAAAGCTGCTGCTAAAAGGATATAAATCATTGCATTATTCATTTGTGAAAAGAATATTGCAAGAATTGTTTTCTTTTTCTTTTTAGGAATAGCGTTTTTTCCGTCTCTAGCTAAACGAGCTTCGGCTTCCTTGCTAGATAATCCTTCACTTGGATTAACTTCTAGTTCGTTTAATATTGTGGTTAGTTTTTTTGTTTCCATAACAGCCTCCAATTAAGATAAAAAACCTTTATTTATCACAGTTAAGTGATCCTAAAGGTCTTGTTTCCATTACTTTGGCTTACCAGCCAGAGCAAGTGCTCGTGTTGTTGACGGTAAGAGTTAACTACTCCCCTTTAAGAAGTGAAGTTTTCTTCGTTTTAATTGTAATCAAAACAAATGTGATTGTAAATGTTATAACGCTTTATCGTTATAAAAAACTCTGCCATTAGCTAGCAGAGTTTTTTAGTAAAATTCATTAATTTGGAGTGGTTTTTGTGTAATTTAGATGGAATTTGCAAGTTTATTTAGTTTCTAAACCATTTTTATTATCCATGTCTTCTTTAATTACACGATAAATCTCATATGGCTTTTCGACAAAGCGAAATGCAAATGGTGTAGATCCTTGTTGGCTACTCATTGGACTTGCCATTGAGCCAAAACGAATCGTCCCCGTTACACTTTTAAATACTTTATCAAGTAAATCAACACGAACATTAATTGCACCAATTTGAGCAATATCAAGTGATTTATAATCAACACCAATAAGACCAGTTCTTACAATGATACGTTTATTTGTATATGCATAGAAACGTTTGTCATAACTAACTTTTGTACCAATAAATGTAAGTGCAAAAGTAAGGGCTAAAACGCCAAGAAGAACAAATAAAGCAATCATTAATCCTTTTGCAGGAATTGGGTCATCTGCTGAGCCATTAGTAAAATAAACTAATAAATACATTGTAAAGATGAATAACCATCCTATTACGAATGTAAGTAATGATTCAGCAAAAAAACGTCCTTTGTGTGGTTTATAAACCGATACAATCTTTTCTTCTTTTGTTAAAATGTCTTTAAAATTATTTTCCATATTTTTTTACCCCCTTTTCTAATAATTAAAATCCATTTTTTATTTTTCTAACAAAACATGCTCTTTTTTTATGGGTTACATATTCAAGATGCTTCCATAAATCGTTAGCTTCTTTGTTTGTAGTCAGTTGTGGACCTGTTTCAGCATATTCAATGCCGTCTTCAACGGCATGTTCTAGTGCTTCAAGTAAAACTAGGTTAATAATTCCAGTATTTTGAAGTTCCGGTTCGATCGCAATTAAAAGTAAATCTAAATGTTTACTCTTTCTAAGTGCCCAAAGGAAGCGAACAAATCCAAATGGATATAATTTACCTTTAATTCGCTTAAGAGCAAAAACTGGTGAAGGAATAGAAAGACCAAAGGCAACAAGCTTATCATCTTTATCAACAACTAAATGGAGATAGCGAAGATTAATAAGCGGGACATATTGTTTAGCAAGATGATGCATTTGTTCTTCTTTTATTGGTACATAACCATATAAATCTTTATAGGCTCTATTTACAAGGCTAAGAACATCTACAACGCGATTTTGTAATACCTTACCTTTGTTTTTAAGTTTTAGCATTCTTACATTATATTTTTCTTTAACAAATTCACTTACGCGATGCCAACGTGGATCAATCTTTTTTGGAATCGTGATACGATGCTCATTCCATACAGCATCTTCTACAAATCCTAATTTAACTAAATGCTCATGGTAATATGGGAAATGATAAAAGGTTACAAACATATTATGATATTCGAAACCTTCAATTAAGAGCCCTTCTTTATCTTGATCGCTATAGCCAAGAGGCCCAACGATTTCAGTCATTCCTTTTTCTTTTCCCCATTTAGCAACAGCATTAAGAAGAGCCTTAGTAACTTCAATATCATCAATCATATCGATTCGATTGAATCTAACTCTTTTTCGTTTGTATTTTTTATTAGCATAATGACTAATAATTCCGCATATCCGGCCGACAATTTTCCTATCCCTATATGCCAAAAAGAGTTTAAAATCACAATACTCAAAAGCGGGGTTTTTCTCTGGGGTTAAATTGCTTATTTCATCTTCATATAAATAAGGAGTAAACTCTTTCACTCCTTTATAAAGACGAACTGGATAATTAATAAAACGCTTTAATTGACGTTTTGTGGTTACTTCTTTAATCGTAATCATAATACATCTCCAAATACAAAATAATTATAACATGTTTGAAGTTTTCATAACTAATAAAAAGATACTTTTTATTTCCATTATAAAAAAGAGTGCAAAACCGCACTCTTTTTGTAATTTTGTACTTCTTTTTAGCGTTTGCCTGGATCAAATGGCTCGCCTGATGCTTTTGGACCACGCGACTTTTTCGATGTAATAGCTAATACAACTAGGGTCACCACATATGGCAGCATTTTAATAATGTCTTTTGGTATTACTTTTAAGAATTGACTAATTCTTGGGAAGTTTTCAAGATCATGAATAACAAAGTCAATACCTGAAGCTAAACTTCTTAAAAAGCCAAAGAATAGAGCGAAAATTAACACGCGTCTAGGTTGCCATTGGCCACTTATCAATACTGCTAAACCAAGGAATCCAAATCCGTAAACACTAGCATTAAAGCTAATCGTTGTTGGAACGATAAGTAATACTCCGGCAGTTCCAGCTAAAAAGCCGCTAATTAGAACAGCAATATAGCGAGTTCTAATAACATTGATTCCTGCTGCATCAGCAGCTTGAGGGTTTTCGCCACAAGCTCTTAGACGTAGCCCAAATTTGGTTTTATAAGCCAGAATTGCCATAGCTAAGAATAAAAGGAGACCAAATAATGTAATTAGATATATTCTATTAAACAGCACATCCCCAAAAAATGGGATTTTTTCAAGAACAGGAATTGAGTTAACTCTATAAGTATTAGCGAATTTAATTTCTTCTGTTCCGCCATGACTTAGAGCTCTACCTAAGAAAATAGCAAGAGCTAAAGAAAGCATGTTAAGAGCGGTTCCTGATATTGTTTGATCACTCTTCATACTAATTGCAGCAAAAGCGTGAAGAAGACTAAAGGCCGTTCCTGCTAGTCCTCCGACAAGTAAAGCAGTAAAAAGAACATGTTGCCCATCAACTCCAGCACTTTGGATCCTTTCAAGTGTTAATATACCAATAAAAGCTCCAAACATCATAATACCTTCAAGGGCAATATTAACAACGCCTGAGCGTTCACTATAAAGCCCACCCATTGCTACAAGAGCAAGTGGAACAGCAGAAAATAAGGTTAAGCGAATTAATTCATACATGTTAGCACTCGTAAAGATTGCTAGAAGAATGTAAACAATAACTACAATTCCAAAACTAATCCATTGTTTCACACTAAAACGTTTTATGAACTTCATAATTGGTGGAGGTAGTTGGAACTTTTTCTTTGGCTTTTGAGACATATCAGAAACTTCAACTTCTTCTTTAACTACTTCTTGTTCGTTAATTTCCGTTGCTTCAATTTTCTTTTTAGGCATGTTCAACACCTCCTTCCTCTACATCTAAAATGGGATCGCCGTTATCATCTCCTGGTGGATTTCTATCCGCTTTTTTAGCTTTTTTCTCTGCAATCCATTTAAAGAATTTGTCTGCAAATGTTTGAAAATATAGCGAAAATGCTGAGAAATAAACAATACTCGCTGAAATAATATCAATAATTTCACGTTTAAAGTCCCAAGATTGTAATTCAAGGTTTGCGGCTTCAATATATCCAAAAAACAGACCTGCAAACATCGTCCCAATTGGATGAGACATACCAAGAAGAGCAACTGCAATACCAGAAAAACCAAATGGCGAAATGACTTCTTTCGTTTCTAATCTCATACCGGTTCCAGGAACAAGATAGATAACTGCGCCTGCTAATCCAGCAATAGCACCAGAAATAATAAGTGATAAAACAATATTTCGTTTGTCGTTAATGCCGGCGTATCTAGCTGCGTGTCTATTAAAACCAACTGCTTTTAGTTGGTAACCAAAGGTTGTTTTTTGGAGAATAAAATAAATTATAATAGCAGTAACTATAGCAATTAGAATACCTATATTTAATTCATTATAGCCAAATAATCTATCAAGACCCCAATTTGGTAGCCTTGCAGTTTCTAGAACAACTTTTGATTCTTGACGAACTGAATCATAAATTGTAGCTTGAATCAGCATTTTAGAAGTATACATTGCAATATAATTCATCATAATTGTTGCAACAACTTCATGAACATTTAAGAACGCTTTAAGCAAAGCGGGAATTAAAGCCCATAATGCACCACCCAAAATTCCGCCAAGAACAGCTACCATCCAATGGATTGTAGGTGGTAAATTCCATTTAACACCAATATAAACAGCAATAAATGCTCCTATCATTAATTGACCAGATGCACCAATATTAAATAAGCCTGTTTTAAAAGCGAACGCAACTGCTAAACCGGTTAAAATTAGTGGTGCGGCGTTAAATAAAACACGGCCAATACTTCTTCCCCCTTGTAGGAACCCAGCAGATAAAATAGCACCAAGCCCTCCAAAAGCCTGTGCCGGATTTACAAAAAGCATGATTAATAAGCCAAATAAAAGCCCACAAATAACTGAAATAACGACAGACAAGAACTTACGAGTATAATCAGTTGTAACAAATTCTTTAAAACTCATTCTTTTACTAAATGACGACTTTACATCAAAATTACTTTTTTTGGAATTTTCATCGTCATTTTGAGGCTCTAAATCATTGTTTTGATTAAGTTCTTTGATTTCCATATCATTTTTACTCATTTGACTTTACCTCCTTTTGATCCAGACATATAAAGGCCTAGTTCATTTTCATCAGTTTTCTTTGGATCAAGATCAGCGACTATCTTACCTTCAAACATTACAAGGATACGATCAGCAATTCCAAATACTTCTTCTAATTCAAGAGAGAAAACTAGAATCGCTTTCCCTTCATCTCTTAACCCAATTAATTGACGATGTATATATTCAACTGCGCCAACATCAAGTCCCCGAGTTGGTTGGACAGCAACAATTAAGTCTGTTGGTCTACTTAACTCACGTGCAATAATTGCTTTTTGTTGGTTTCCACCACTCATTGAACGCATTCTTGTTTTTCGACCTTGTCCTGCTCTTATATCGAATGTATAAATTAATTCATCAGCATGTTTAGCAATGTTTTTGAATTTGAAAAAACCAAGCTCTTGAAATTCTTTGTTAAAATATGTTTGAAGTATTAAGTTTTCAGCTAAATCAAAATCTAAAACTAAACCATCACGATGTCGATCTTCAGGTATGTGACATAGACCAGTGAGAGTCTTTTTTCTAATGCTTAAATTAGTAATATCAACCCCATTTAGCATAATTGAGCCACTTTTTGCATGGTCTAAACCAGTAATGACTCTAGCAAGTTCTGTTTGGCCATTACCATCAATTCCAGCGATTACTACAATTTCTCCTGATTTAACATCGAACGTTACATCAAATAAATCGTCCTTTTTTAGGACTTCATTATGATGACATATATCTTTGACTTCTAAGATAGGTTCACCAGGTATCGCATCATCTCTTTCAATAAAGAATGTAACATCTCGACCAACCATCATCCTTGCCATTTCTTCTACGCTTGTTGTTTTAACATCAACAGTTCCAATATATTTTCCTTTTCGTAAAACACTACAGCGATCAGCAACCATTTTAATTTCATTAAGTTTATGAGTAATTAAAATTATTGACTTACCTTCCTTTATTAAGTGATGCATATTCTTCATTAATTCAGTAATTTCTTGCGGTGTTAGAACTGCTGTGGGTTCATCGAAAATAAGGATCTCTGCGTCACGATAAAGCATTTTTAGAATTTCAACTCTTTGTTGCATTCCGACTGTAACATCTTCTATTTTTGCATCTAAATCAATATTTAGACCATAACGTTCAGTTAATTCTAAAATCTTTTTCCGTGGTGTTTTTGTATCTAGAAAACCACGTTTTGTTGTTTCTCGACCAAGAACAATATTTTCTAGTACAGTGTAATTTTCAACAAGTTTAAAGTGTTGGTGGACCATCCCAATTTTAAGATCATTTGCATCGTTTGGGTTTTTAATATTAACGACCTCTCCCCTTACTTTGATAGTTCCGCTGTCTGGTTGATATAAACCAAAAAGAATGGACATCAAAGTGCTCTTTCCAGCGCCGTTTTCTCCTAAAAGGGCATGAATTTCACCTTCTTTTAGTTGTAGAGTTACATTATCATTGGCAACAACGCCGGGGAAAGCTTTCGTAATATTTAGCATTTCAATTACGTAAGCCATCTTTTTTTGACTCCTTTAAAATATATTATTATTGTATCACAATTATAAAGAAACTATTTTCTCTATTTTTAAAGAAAGGCCGTAGAAACTACGGCCTTTTTAATACTTATTACTTTCTATTCGATGTATTCGACGACTACTTTAGTTCCGCCAATATCAGCGTAATTAATTCCAGCTCCACTTTCATGGAAGAATGGAGCATATGTTCCGTCGACAATTTTACCAAATACTGTATTATAATCAGCTTCAGTAAAGTGTTCGAAACTAGTGAAATCTAGTGGTAGTCCAACACCATCTACTTTTGCATCAAGAACAACTGTTGTTCCGCCAGCATCGCCTTTATAGATTTTGGTTAAGGTATGAATAACAGATGATTTTAGACCCTTAATAGCTGATGTCAAAACTGTTGTTGGTGATTCTGGTTTTTGGTCAATGTCAACACCAATAACCCATTTGTTTGTTGATGCTTCTGCTGCAGCCATAACAGAGCTTCCTGCTCCACCAGCTGCGGCAAAGATGACTTCTGTGCCAGTGCCATACCATGAGGTAGCAAGAGTTTGATGAGTTTCATCCGGTAAGAATGAATTTAAGTAGGTATACTTCATTGTTAGAGCACCGTCTGCTAATTCTAGCTCATTTGCAGCAGCAACTGCTCCTTCAATATAACCAGTACCAAAACGGACAACTGCAGGAACGCTCATTCCACCCATAAAGCCTAATTTGCGGAAGCCTTCTTTAACTGCTGCAAAACCAGCTAAGAAGCCCGCTTCTTGTTCAGCATACTTAATAGAATAAACGTTTGGTTTAATGTCGAAGTTGGGAGCACTTCCATCAACTGTAGCCTCTGTCTCCCAGTCGGTAACATTATGTGGAGCACCGTCTAAAAGAATGAACTTAACATCAGGATATCTTGTTTGAAGAACCCAAACAGCGTTTTCAAATAAGTAGCCTGGTGTTACGACAACTTTAGCACCATTGGTAATCGCAGTTTCTGCTGATTCAACGTACTTTTCGGTTGACTTTTTTTCGGGTTGGTAGTACTTATAGCTAATTTTGTTTTCTTTAGCATAAGCTTCTACACCTTCCCATGCGCCTTGGTTAAACGATTTATCATTAATCGTGCCTACGTCTGTAACTAGCGCAATTTCGTAGGTCTTTTTGCCACACGACACAAGTGTAGCTGCTAATGTAACAATACAAGCCGTGACAAAAGCTTTTCTCATAAAATTATCTCCTCCTTTAATTTTATTTTGTGTTCATATATATATTATCACATTAATTTATTAATGGAACGAAAATCGGTATATAAAAACAACAAAAAATTAAATTTATTTTATTTTGCAAATTTATATTTACCAATAATAAAAAATAATTTAATCTAGTGTTTTTTTAGTAATTATCTTATAAATTTTATGGAACAGCCAAATAAACAAAGCATTTAATAATAGATTTAAAATCGTAAATAAACTAATTTGCGTGAACTCTGGTTTATTACCATCAAGCACAACAATAGAGATTATCATTGCAATAAAGGCTAGTGTTAAATAAATAGCTTCTATAATGAGTTTAGATAAAAAGAAACTTTTAGTTTTGTTGTTTAATAGTTTCATAATTTCTTCAGTATGACCTGCAGGTAGTTCAGTAATAATAATTAAAACAACTCCAAAAGAAAGAATCGCAATTGCTAGTACTGCTATTAATAGTTTTAGTAAGTAGTGAATATCTAATGGAGGTAGCGAATCAAATAAAAAACCCCACGCCCATATTAATAAAGATAAAAGAATGATATTAATAAAAACGAAAAATAGTTTTTTATTTCTTGTTATTGTTATTAAAATAAGCGTAATAATTGTAGATAGAACTAAATAAGCAATGCCAATTGCACTACTAATCCCTGAAAAATCGCTATTTTTAAATAATTGTAAGAAAATTCTAGCTAAATAATAATCAAGTGCATCAATTGGTGAAGAGCCAATGTTTGTATATATAACTAATTGAATACCAAAAGAAAGAATTATTGCACCTACTAAATAAATAAGGCATTTTTGAAATAATTGCTTATTAAATTTAATATCGTTCATATTAAAACTCATTATTAATTGTAGCAGTTTTGAAATGTTTTTTGTAAATTATCCGCTAAATTGGGTAAATTTACGAATTCTTTTAATAAATTACAAAAAAACGATTAAAAGCTACTATATAATCAGCAAAAAATAACATTAATAAGATATAATTACTATGTATGAATAAAAGAGCTATTAAACTAACAAAGTATTCAATTATTACAATATCACTACCGCTCATTATCGAGTTTTTACTAACCAATCTTCTTGGAAGTGTCGATACTTTGATGATCGCTAATTACTCAAGCAATGCGCCTGGGAGTATTGCTAATGCAAATACAGTTGTTGGATTATTATTAACTATATTAGTTATTTTAAGTGTAGGTGCAAATGTTACAATTTCAGCATTTTTAGGTGCTAATAGAAAAGATAAGGCACAAGAAACGCTTATTTCATGTCTAATTGTTAATCTTTTTACAGGTCTAATTATCTTTACATTCTTGATGCTTGCAGCACCTTCTTTATTTAAGTTAATAAATACACCGACAGAATTAATTGATGGTTCGATTGTTTATTTAAGAATATATGTAATCGCTGTTCCTTTTTTAGCACTTGATTTTGTTTTAAAAGCTTACTTAAGAGCAAATTCTAAAACACCATATTTATTAGCTATATCTATTATTGCAAATCTATTAAACATTCTTTTTAACTATCTCTTAATTTATGGAGTAGGAAGTATACCTGCCTTAGGTATTAAAGGTGCTGCTATTTCAACTGTAATTTCTATTTTAGTTGGATTTATATTAAAACTTATACTTATTCGCTTTAAATTAAAAACTAGATTTGTTCCCCTAAAAATCAATCCTCAAATTATTAAGCTTGTTACAAAACTAGGCGCACCTTCAGCCTTTGAAAACTTTAGTTATATGATATCTACTTTCTTTGTCTTGGCAGCTTGCAATACACTAGGAACAACATCAGTTCTTGCTCGTACATATATCGCTACAATTACCAACTTAATTAATCAAATCTCACTTGGTTTAGGTATAGGAAATCAAACAATTGTAAGTTATAACGTTGGGACAGGTAATGATGAAGAAATTATAAAATCGACTTATCGTAGTTTCTTTCTTGCTTGTCCAATTTTGTTAATATTTGTAGTGATTATAAATATTTTTACTTATCAAATATTTGGTATTTTCACTAAAGATATTAATGTATTAACGGAAATTAAACGAGTTGTACCAATATTGTTTGCTTTTATTATTGGTCAATCAATGGCACATATTTATATTGCAGCCTTAAAAGGTCTTTCGGATATATATAATCATCTAATTATTTCACTTATTTCTTCTTTTCTTGTTTGTTCCTTAGGAGCATGGTTATTTGGTGTTTGGCTAAATTTAGGTTTAATCGGTATTTTTATTGCAACTTCTCTAGATGAATTAGTAAGAGGCTCCGCGGCATTAATTAGATTTGCCTCTAAAAAGTGGGTTTCTTACTCACAAAAAGAAAGAAATATCATAAAAACAATTAATTAAGCGAGTATCACCCAATTTTAAATCGATACTATTTTATCTTAAACTTAACATACAAACACTAAATTCTAAATTTGTGTTAACATTTAGATTAGTAACCAAAGTGAGAATACATATGAAAAAAAACAAGAAATTCAAACAAGATCGAAAACTCTGGTTTAGAGGTTTAAAGCAGTTAATTAAAATCCGTTATAAGCGACCTAAATTTATCTACTTAGGTGATAAACCACTAAATTGCAGCGTTATTTTATCTAATCACGTAGGGACTGATGCTCCAATGTCATTAGAATTATACGCTGATTTTCCTTTAAGACTTTGGGGAACCGGAGAAATGAACTCTGGGTTAGTTAAATTATATCGCTACCAAACAAGGGTTTATTATCACATTAAAAAAGGCTGGAACCTACATTTAGCAAGACTATTTTGCTTACTTGCAAGTCCATTGACAAATCTTTTTTACAAAGGGTTAAAATTAATATCAACATATCCTGATTTTCGCTTTAAAGATACGATAAAAGAAAGTATCAAGGTTCTAAAAAACAATGAGAATATTGTTATATTCCCTGAAAAGACTGAAGGAAAATATAAGGATAAATTAGATGAATTCTATAAAGGCTTTGTATTACTTGGAGAGAAATGCTTAAAAGAGGGTATTGATTTATCGATTTATCCTGCTTATTTTAAAATAAAAGAAAAAGTTTATCTTATTGATAAGCCAATCCTATTTTCTAAATTAAAAAATGATTTTAATTCAAGAGAAGAAATATGTAATTACTTAGTTAGCAGATGTAATAATCTAGGTAAAGTTGACTTAAATAAAATTAGTTAATTATTGTAAGTGCTGAAGTTTTGAAACAATCATCTAAATAACTAATTTAAAAATATTTCATTTAGGGTATTTTTATTTTTATTGGATATTTAATTACATAAATTACTAGTAATATCTAAAAAAATCTTTACCCCAAAAATCTAATTTTGTTTTATCTTTTATAAATGCAATAACATCTTCTTTTGCGTTCTTATAATCAATACTAGAAAACTTTTCATTCAGCATATCTTTTAATTTTTCTATTGTTAATTCCTCTTTTTCATCAAAATGACATTCAAAGTGACATCGAAGTGACATTGGTTAAATATTTAAATTGTATATCATATTATAAGGTTCGTATCCGTTTGTGGCATAAGTTCAACTCGTATTGAATATAAAGATCAACACCTTATTACCTAATAAAAACTCCTAATCATATAAAAGTAAAAAAATCTATCTAGGAAGTAATTTTACAACCTTGATAGACTCTTGTCTTAAAAACAAATGGCTTTATTAAGCCCTAATTCTAATTATGTATAATACTAATCAAAATAGAATTGGAGCAGTCGACGGGAATCGAACCCGCACGGTTAGCTTGGGAAGCTAAAGTTCTGCCACTAAACTACGACTGCGCCATTTAATTATAAGTTAATAATATTGTTTCGCAATAACTAATAAGTATTTTTCTTGCGAACTTGACCTTTTAAGCCGTGAACAACCATACCTCTTCCGGTTGATTCAGATAAGCGTTTGGCTTCTTCAATTGCTTCTTTTTGAGTATTAAATAGTTTAATAGCGACTTCGCCTTTGCTTAATTTTACTTCCCATTTTCCATCACTTGCTCTTCTTTTAACGTGATAAACTTGGGCTCTTTCCTTTCTTTCAACGACTTGTTCTTCTTTTTTATTATCTTTTTTTGCCATATATTCCCTCCAAGTAATATTCTAATAAATTATTAGTTAGTTTTCAAATTACGAGTAAAATAAACAAAAAAAACTCGCTAATGCGAGTTATAAATCAAATGGTGGATGCTGAGGGGATCGAACCCCCGACCTTCTGTACGTCAAACAGATGCTCTCCCAGCTGAGCTAAACATCCAGCGCTTTTATATATTATCATAACTTTGTTAGAGTTCAAGGAAAATAAACACTAAAATTACTAATTAACTATATAATCAAGCATTTTCCTTGCAAATAATTTATTATTTGTTATGATAATCGGGCAAGTTAATCTTGCCCTTGCCCTCCCCCTAGCAAATAAAAGAAAAGGAGGTGTAATTATGAGTAAACTATTACTTAAAATTGCAAAATTAGTGATGGATCAAATTATCTTCGCTAATAACTAAAGCAATCTTATTCATTAAGATGCTTTTTTTATTAAAAAGATTTATTTAACTAGGCTTTAATAGTATTAAAGATCGTAATATATAACATTTACTTCAATAAAATTAACCATTGATCCACTTATAAAATATTAAATGAATACTCTATTTATTACCTTTTTAAGGTTCAAAATGTCGATAATATCGACTTTTTTTTGGTCCCGAAATATAAGTTTTTAGACAAATAGTATTCCCATAAATTAAAATTTAATGATATTATAAAGAAAAGGAGATATAAACCCATGAAAAAAATCACAAAAATTTTTACTACTCTTTCACTTGTCGCACTTTTAGGAAGTTGTTCTTTAAGTAATTTAAGATATAAAGAAGTATCTTATGCGACATTTAAAGAAAAAGCACTTGCCACAGCTGAAAAACGTGAAGAACTTGAAGAGTTTACAGAAATTGAAGCAAAAGTAAAAGTCGAAAAAGATGGTTCAAAAACTGAATCAACGGTCCGTCTTGCAGAAGATGATTCGCGAAACCAAGGAACTGAAGAGGAACAAATCACTTTAGCATTTATTGTGATGTTCACCGTTGATGCCTACTTTGGTGAGTATGGAGAGTTTAATACTGAAGAAGGCGCAGAAGGTAAAGCTAAATTCTATACTGAACGTTTAATTAATAAACGTCTTAAACTAGAATTTATACCTGATAAAGAAAGTGGTGATTATTATGAAGCCTACTTTATTTATAATGAGTACGGATTTGCTATTGAAGCTAGTGGCGTAGGTTATGAGGCAAATGAAAAAGTTGAAACACAACTATGGAAAATCACTTATAAGTAACTAATAATTTCTCATAATTAAAAAGTAAACACAAAAGCAAGTGTCCAGTGCACTTGCTTTTTTCTATAGTGCAAATTAGATATATTACTAATAATCATTTAGTGTTATTTCGATATTTTGATCCCCTAATAAATAAACCTTTATTTATCTATTTGACATGTTTACAATTATAATCAATAATATAAACGCAAGACTAATCTTGCCATTCTTGCCCATAATGTGTTGACCAGTGATGCCGTCATATAAAGCTAGGAATGTAAAAGGGCATGCCATCCACTATGAGAAGAGTTAAAACCGCCTCCCTCACTTTTATAAGCACGGAGATAACGGGGTTGGCGCATCACCCAGGTCTGAGTGAGAAATCAGACCTATTTTTTATAAAATAATTGACTATTTTAATATATTTATAAATAATATATGAGCAAGAGAAATCTTGCTGGTGTGCGTTAAGAAGGTTACAGAAGGGAGTACCACTGTAGTAAGGCTTCAGCCATTAATTCGCGGTTGCCCCGGTAGTTTGTAGGTGTCAGGGATAAGCATGGTGTACTCAAAACCTACGATAATAGGCTGAAATGCCTATTTTTTATTTATTTTTAAAAATATATACTATTATATTTATGCGGTAACTATGGAATTCTCAGTAACCGCATTCGTCAAGCGGAGTTTGTCTCCGCCTTTATTTTTCTTGACATTTACTTTTCTTTTAATACAATAAAGTTAATCCCGTGAAAAGCACGATAAAAAGTGGGGTTAGGCCAGAGGACGCTAACACAGGCTAGAATGTTCGGTACGGGTGTAGGTTTCGTTAAAAGACTAGCCACTGAATAGCCTTATTCGTAAGGCTATTTTTCTTGACATTTACTTTTAAATGGTTTAGTTTGTTAGTGGGCCATGTGGTAATTCATGTGTGTCTGACTACACCAAGAGAATCGGGTGACTGGTTCTCACTTTTTTTATCACATATCTATTTACTCCTTTTTTACTTGACAATTATGTGTAAATAGTTTATTTTTCAATTGAACATGATTTTTGTTCCTTATTGGAACTCATTCGGAGGTTACTCGGTCAATGTCATGTTCTTTTTTAATAATTTATATTTTTTATTGACTTTAATTGATAAATGCTTAAATACATTTGTGGGGTTGCATGATTATTCATGTGTACCTTACTACATATTGAGAATCGGGTGACTGGTTCTCACTTTTTTTGACTAATTATACATAATCGTTTATTATATTAGTGTGAGGTTCGCTTGGAACGATTTATCGGGTCGCTTACCTCATTTTTTTATATTTATTTGACAATTTTATAATTACGAATAACAATATAAACGCAAGAGAAATCTTGCTGGTTTCCGTTAAGAAGGTTACAGATGTTGGCAATCGACCTGTAGTAAGGCTTCGACCAATTTGAATTCTGGAGTAGCTGTCCCAGTAGTTTGTAGGAGTTCAGGGAAGCTGAAGGTTGCAAAACCTACAAAGATTAAGCTGAAATGCTTAGTTCCAAGAGTTATCTTGGTGGTTGGGCGTATAGAGGGTAATAGAATGTGGCGACACTATTGTAGCTCCTCGACCATAATACGCGGCGTGTCCCCGTTAGTTTGTAGGTGTCAGGGTAGACATTTTCGTCAGAACCTACGCTTAATAGGCTGAAATGCCTATTTTTTATTAGATTTTTATAATTGTTTAATTAATAATATAAATGCAAGAGAAATCTTGCCATTCTTGCCCATAATGTGTTGACCATTGATGCCGTCATGTAAAGCTAGGAATGTAAAAGGGCATGCCATCCACTATGAGAAGAGTTAAAACCGCCTCCCTCACTTTTATAAGCACGGAGATAACGGGGTTGGCGCATCACCCAGGTCTGAGTGAGAAATCAGACCTATTTTTTATAAAATAATTGACTATTTTAATATATTTATAAATAATATATGAGCAAGAGAAATCTTGCTGGTGTGCGTTAAGAAGGTTACAGAAGGGAGTACCACTGTAGTAAGGCTTCAGCCATTAATTCGCGGTTGCCCCGGTAGTTTGTAGGTGTCAGGGATAAGCATGGTGTACTCAAAACCTACGATAATAGGCTGAAATGCCTATTTTTTATTTATTTTTAAAAATATATACTATTATATTTATGCGGTAACTATGGAATTCTCAGTAACCACATTCGTCAAGCGGAGTTTATCTCCGCCTTTATTTTTCTTGACATTTATTGTTACGTGGTTTAGTTTGCTAACGGGCGATGTGGTAATTCATGTGTGTCTGACTACACCAAGAGAATCGGGTGACTGGTTCTCACTTTTTTTATATCTATTTACTCCTTTTTTGCTTGACAATTATGTGTAAATAGCTTATTTTACAAATGAACATGATACTCATTCCTTTTAGGAACATATTCGGAGCATTTGCTCTGTCACTATCATGTTCTTTTTTAATAATTTATATTTTTATTGACTTTAATTGATAAATGCTTAAATACATTTGTGGGGTTGCATGATAATTCATGTGTGTCCAGCTACGGCTTGAGAATTGGGTGACTGGTTCTCACTTTTTTTGACTAATTATACATAATCGTTTATTATATTAGTGTGAGGTTTGCTAGGAACGATTTATCGGGTCGCTTACCTCATTTTTTTATAATTATTTAATAATCCTAGATAGCCCAAGTTAATCTGTTAATAAAATGAAAAGCCCAATATTTTGGGCTATTCTTTCTATATGGTGCCGACTAGAGGACTTGAACCCCCAACCTACTGATTACGATTCAGTTGCTCTACCAATTGAGCTAAGTCGGCAGCGATAATAATATATCAAATTAATATATATATTAAAAGTGTTTTATTTATACAATGGTGCCCTCGGCCGGACTCGAACCGGCAAGGTATCGCTACCAGTGGATTTTGAGTCCACCGCGTTTACCAATTTCACCACGAGGGCGCTACAAAATTATAGTAAAAATATTTAAACTTTACAATTAAATATTATTTAGCAAAAATGAAATTAAAATCATTTTTGCATAAAAAAAGTGCGATTTGCTTTTTGTTTAGCAAAATCGCACTTATTTAATTTAGTAGGTTTTCTTTTGTTTACTTCTAGTACCTATATAACCTGCAAAGGCAATAGAAGCAACTAAGGTAAAGACAATAATATAAATTAGTTGATTTTTATTATAAGCAAATACCTTAAAGTTAACTGGAGAACTTGGTGCTCTTCCAATAAAGTCAATATATGTAGCAGTACCATACTTAGCAACGATATAGTCATAGCGGGCCATTGCTTTTTCTACTTCTGTTCCTGCTGGATTAGCCGTTGCATTAACTAGAACTGTTTTAGCACTTTGATCTAGACTATCAAAGGCTAATTTATAAACATTCCAAGATTTTGGACTTGTAAATGTAGGAGTGCTATTACCAGTTGCATCACAAGTTAAGTATTTTGAGAACGCATTAGCATAATCGGTAGCACTACTTTGATTTGTCGTAACGAATTGAACTTTATAGTTATCAGGATATTGTTCAATCTTAAAGGCTGCAAAAGTTGTATATGTTCCGTGCGTTCCAAAGGTATAGAGTACGCTTGCTATTTCATATGCTATAACATTACGAGTACTATAATATGTCCAAGTTGTAGTAGGAACTGCGGTTCCAAACTTAAAGTTAATATGAGTTCCAGTATCCTCAACATAGAAATAGTTTTTAACGCCGCTATTCATAAAATAGATGTTTTGACCAGTTCCACTTTCTTCGAAGAAAACATTAACACCAGCACTTTTTACTGTTGAAGTTGCACCATAATAACCATTCATAGTACCAGTGAAATAATACTCACTTGCTTTACTTGTATTATAGAAATACATCTTATAAGCAACGCCATTCATATATGGAGAATCCTGCGTCAAGATGTTAGTTGGTGCAGGTGGGGTTGTATCTGAAATAGTTACATCACATGTGCCACTTTTGCTTGTATCTTGAACTGATGTAGCAGTTATTGTTACTGTTCCAGTTTTTAAAGCCGTAACAAGGCCACTACTACTTACAGTTGCTGTTGTAGCATCACTACTAGACCAAGTTACTTCTTGGCTAGGATTATTAGTTCCGTTAACTGTAGCGCTTAAAGTAGACGATGGATTACTATATAAATCAAGTGCTAAAGTCGATGGTGTTACCGTTACGCTTGTTACAGTAGGCGTTAAGGCAGCGCCAAAGTGAAGAGTAATTCCTCCTATGTAATTACGCTTGTAAGCATTAATCGTAATTGAGGATATTGCTGTTCCATCAAAATTAAAAGTATAGTCAGTTAGAGTATTACCGTTAATAGATTGAGCGGTTCCACCATTTACAGCTAAAGTAGATGCTTCAGTACCATATTGAGCAGCACTTAGAACAACTTTTGTAATTGTATAACTTTGATCTAAGTTTAAAGTAAACTGTCCGTTACCACTTCCACTTGATAGTTTTAGACCTTGTTGACCAGCATATACTCTTGAAACATTAGTTACTGAGCTAATAATATTTGCTCCACTCGTAACCTCAGCAAGAAAATCATCTTGATTTACTAAAGCCGTTGATCCATCACTTGCATTTTGTTTAAAAGTAATCGTGTGGTTAAGTTGCGGAGTCGCAACAATAACAGGAATAGATGTCGTTCTATTAAGATGATCAGTTACGGTTAATGTAGCATTTCCTTCGCCGACAACATTTACTTTTGCGCTACTTGATGCAGTATCTAATCCAGTAACGTTGCTAAAAGTAAATACACCTGTATCAGATGTTGACCAACTTTTAATAGTTGAAGTAGTTGATGTTGCAGTAACTGTAACTGGACTTGAAGTTGGAGTTAGGTTTAGTTCTTCTACACTTAATGTAGGTGCACCTTCATTTGCAATATCAAGAAGTTCATATACATCTAAACGACCTCTTCCGTAATATTGAAAGCCAGATAATGGAACAACACTATCATATAGGGCTGTTTCAAATTGATCAGGTGTGCCTGTTGGATGCTTTTCTTTCCAAAGAGCAGCAGCACCTGCAACAATTGGGGAAGCAAATGATGTTCCTTGTGTAGCACTATAACCTGGATCTGGATAAGTTGTTGAAGGATTGTCAAGTTGAGTACCTTCTAAGCCCGCAGCCCAAACATAGCCTGGTGCCATTAAATCAACATTATCGTTAACACTCGGAGTATTAGATTTATTGAAATTTGAGAAACTGGCTCTATTTGTACTACTGTTTTTATAAAGAGCACCAACGCCAATTACTCCATCATTACAAGCAGGATAACTTCTTGCACTTGTATTTTCATTTCCTGCTGCAGCAATAACGATTGATCCTTTTGTATTACGAGCATAATCAATAACATCTGCAAGATAAGTTGCGACACCATCACCTCCGCCATTTGGACCTGGATCGCCACTATCATATGCACCAAGTGAAAGGTTAATAACATCAGCGCCGCAGTCTGCTGCATATTGAATTGCAGCACCGACCGAAGATAAATAAAAGTCTATTTTAAGAGCAAGAATTTTTGCTTTTGGAGCAATTCCAACGGTTCCAACATTATTTAGTGCAGCAGCTGCACTTCCAGCGACGTTAGAACCATGTGTATCCCACTCAGACCAATAAGAATCATAATCATGTTTCATACAATCCCAATTATCACTTGTAGCGTATTTAATTTTAATCTGTTGAGCTTCAAAGTCAGTATAAATATAACCTGAATCATTACTTAAAATTGAGTTGCCAAGTGAATCATAAAAATCTTCATGATTATAGACAATTCCACTGTCAATAATTGCAATTAGGACATCTTCACCAGTGTAATAATCCCAAGTTGCTTCAATGTTTCCAACATTGTTCATGGAATATGTTTTTTGGGTGTTATACTCTGTATCGGTTGGAGTTACAAATGGTTGAACCCTTGTACGTCCTACATCTTCAACACCAATTTGGTACACTATTCCGACATCAGAAGTGATGTCGCCAACACGAACTTCTCGTTTCGTGTTAACTCCTAATAAGAAGGAGAAACTAAGCGAGGCGAAAATTGCACCTAAGAAAAATCTTCTAATGTTTTTGTTTTTTGATTTTCTCATAATAATTACCTCTTGCTTTTATTATATCTTTACCGTAATAAAATTGAAAAGAAAAAAAGCACACAATTTAGTGTGCTTACTAGATAGAAAATAAGATATTCTATTTTTTCTTTTCTCGTTTAAAGCAAAGGAACCAGTCTAAACAATACTTATCATCAGACTTATCTTCCATTCTTTCTTTTGCAGTTCCACATGATCCTGCAGTTGGAATAATGGTGTCATCTCCTGGTCTCCAATCAGCGGGGGTTGCAACGTTGTCTTTATCAGCTTTTTGAAGAGCTTGGATAAGACGGAGTAATTCATCAAAATTACGTCCAGTTGAGATTGGATAGTAAAGAATCGTTCTAATAATTCCTTTTGGATCGATAATAAAGACAGCACGTACAGCTTGAGTGGTTGATTGATTTGGTTGAATCATTCCATATTTTTTTGCTACATTCATCGTAATGTCTTCAATAAGAGGGAACTTTACTTCTAAGTTTTTGTGGCCGTTCCATTCAAGTTCTTGAATTTTACGAAGCCACGCTATATGGGCATATAGGGAGTCGACTGATAAACCAATAAGTTCTGTATTTAAAGCTTTGAATTCTTTTTCTAAAGATGCAAAAGTCATAAATTCAGTTGTACAAACTGGGGTAAAGTCAGCTGGGTGAGAAAATAGAATAACCCATTTTCCTTCATAATCAGCAGGGAAATTAATTGTTCCTTGCGTTGTAACTGCTGTAAAAGCAGGGGCTTTTTCGCCAATTAAGGGCATTTTTGTAATGTTTTCTTCCATAATTTAATCTCCTTTATTTTTCTTTTTTTCTACCTAATTTTGTAGATTCAACCTTAATATAACATAATTTACATTTTTAACCTTTGTTAATGCTCAAACTTGCTTTTAATATAAAAAAGGAGACTTATCTCCCTTCTTATATAATTGGCGCGCTCGAAACGAATTGAACGTTCGACCCCTACCTTCGGAGGGTAGTGCTCTATCCCCTGAGCTACGAGCGCACTACTATCTATTTTTCTAGTTCAAGGATTGTCTTAAAAACAACCTTGTCATTTACATAAGCTGTAAAATGAACTTTATTATCTTCATCAAGTCGGTAAAATTTTAGTTCTTGGCCTTCTTTAACTTGCTCATGATAATAGAAAGTAGCGATTTTTATATTATCATCATCGCTTAAACAGTTATACATTAACTCAGTATATCTTGTATTATTCAAGTGCCCGTTTTTATCAATAAAGCGGCGTGGAATCTTAATTTCTTTTACGAGCAGTTCATTATTGTTGTCTACTACTTTTGCATTTTTGTACGGGCGATCACTATAAAAGTTATCTTCATAGAAAGTATCTAAGGGGTATGAAAATACACTACTAGGTTGAAGTTGTTGAGTTTCTATTGAAAGTAATACCCAGTATGAGCGACCCATTACAAGTAAGTTTCCGTCCTCATCTTTTAATGAGTATTGTCTTTCACATAGAAATCTCTTGGGCTTTTGAGGCCATGTTGATACATGAGCCACATTAACATGCGAAGTGTCACCAAGAATATCAATTTCAGTTCTAGAAATAACCCAATAAATACCAATTTGCTTCATTTGAGTATCGGCGCTTCCTAGTTCATCAGCATGTAATCCTGCAATATCTTGAAATAAATCAAGAATACTATCTAAAGCAAGATTGCCTTTTTTGTCACGCATGTTCGTTGTGACTTTATACTTAGTTTCATATATTGTTTTCATAAATTACTTCTTTCTATAATAAAGGAATAAAAATACGGAAAATTTGACCAATAATTTTATCCCATTTACTCATGGTTTTGTATTTTTCAAGTGTAATTAGTTCACTTTGCTTAAATGTAGTTACTAAATCATTTTTAATATTTTTCGCTAGTTTTTCATCATGACAAAAAACCCCATTTTCAAAACTTAAGAAAAATGATCTAAAGTCTAGATTTGAAGATCCTACTGTAGAAACAACATCGTCACTTACAAATAACTTACTATGACTAAATCCTGGCGTGTACTCATAAATCTTAATACCGCTTTTTATAAGTTCTTTATAATATGTTCTAGCTACTAAAAATGGTATTTTCTTATCTGGAATACCCGGCATTAAAATTCTTACATCAACGCCGCGACGACTTGCATATTCAATAGCGTTTGTAAATTCACGCGTCAAAATTAAATATGGCGAACAAATATATACATAATCTGTTGCTTTATTAATAATTTCTAAGTAGACATTGTATGCAATTGTTTCTTTTGAAAATGGAGAATCCCCATATGGAACAACAAAGTTATTTCGTTCATAAGACTTATGATTATCAACAATATATGTTTTAGGATCTATCGGCTTTCTATTTCTTAGATTCCACATAGTAAAAAACATTACTGTAATTGAATTAACGCTGTTACCTTTGACGCGTAAAACAGCATCTTTCCAATGACCAAATCGTTCTTCTTGGTTGATATATTCATCTGCTAGATTTATTCCTCCTACAAAAGCAACTTCCCCATCAATTATGATTGATTTTCGGTGATTACGATAATTTTCTCTATGTGGATATGGGCTTTTGGCTGGGGCAAAAACACGTGCATTAATGCCGAATTTCTCTAATCTTTTAGGTAAACGTCGAGAAACATTAAACATTTCATTGAGTCCGTCATAAAGAAAATATATTTCAATATCTTCTTTTGCTTTTTCTTTTAAGATTTTTAAAACCTCTCGCCAAAAGATGCCATCTTTAACAATAAAAAATTCAAGAGTAATAAATTTTTTAGCATTTCTTAGAGATTCTAAAATATCTTCAAATGCTAAGTCACCAACTTTATAATATTTTAAATCATTATTTTTGTAGGTTGGGAAATAAGCCTTACTTTGCAAATAGTTTGCCAAACCTGCAAAACGGGCATCTTTTTTGTTGAATTCTTTTCTTATCTGTGAGTTCTTGTCTAATATTAATTTGTTCTTTTCAATCTCTTTTCGGTATGACTTTTTAAACAAATGAGGAATGATATCAATTCTTACAAGTATGTAGATCAACGATCCAAGAAAAGGGATTAACATAATAGTAATAATCCACGCAATCTTATATGTTTGTTCGGTGTCTTGCGCAAGTATAAATGCTAACAAAATTATAGATATTAATTGATGAATAAAGAAGTATGTATAGAATTGTTTAGAATAGTAAATTAAAACAAATACAAGTAATGCAAGTTGAAGAAGGAAAAGAACAAGAATCAAACTTGTTCTTGAGAAAATTTTCCCTATTATATGTCGCTTCATCTTATGGCGTGGTCGATAGTTTTTATGTTTATTTTCGTTAACCATTTTCTTTTTCCTTAATTAAAAACAAAGTCATCAATAGACTTAACAATTTTCTCATCATTAAAAACTTTAAGTTCAGTGTTATCTATATACATAACACGACCTGGAAATTTGACTAAATGCATTTTATCTAACAGTTCTTTAAATTCTTCAATACTATTAAATTCTTCACTTTGATGGGCGATATGTCGATTACCTTGCTTAATTCGTTCGTTATAACGCCTAAATAATTCGTTTGGTTCACCATAGAATACAAGACTAACTAAGTCTGCATTATATTTTTTTACCAACTCTTCAATTTCATTAACCTCATATTGGCGAAAATTACTTTCTAACAAAACATCTACCTTACTTTCAAGTGCCCTTTCACATGAATAATACAGCAATTTAAAAGTAGTTTTACTTAAATGGTAATTTTCTTTTCGATTTTTAAACCCAAAACTATCGGCTAATATTTCTTTAAATCTATCTTTTGTAAGGCATATAATATTGTGCTTACTACTAAATTGATGGGCAAAGGTTGACTTACCACTTGCTAAGTCACCTCCTACAAGAATAACTTTAGTTTTTCTTTCCGCCATATTAATCTAACGCCATACTTTCTTGATACATTTTAACACAAATAGATCTTAATATCACTTATTACTATTGATAGTAATACACATATTAAATACGTATGTGAAAACCATTGCAAATCTCTTCTTTTTTAATTAAAACACTACAAAACCTTACTCTTTTTAAAAAAACAGGCATTGTTACCAATACCTGTTTATTTATGGTGGAGCCTTCGAGATTTGAACTCGAACACTATTAAGTACTAGCTTCTGAAACTAGCGCGTATACCAGTTCCGCCAAGGCTCCACATAGAAACATTAACTACTTTTGAAAATAGTAAGCATTAGGATAGTATCCTAATTCAGCAAGTATGTTAGTTGGGTTAGCAAGTGCACTCATGTCATCTGCATAATAAAATCTAGTTTGATCAGCTGAAGCACTCATATAGAGAGAACTTGTAAATCCACCGTAATCAACATCAGGATATAACCATAGGAAAATTTCTGCTGGAGTTCTTCTTGGTAAAACTTCAATACCTTTTTCTAGTAAGAAGTCACTAAATACACCAAGTGGCATGCAAGATGGGTGAGGTTTAAAATAAAATACTCCGCCATTTTCTCCAGGGCTTAACTCTCTTTCACGATATTTAAGTTTATAATCTCTAGTTTCAATAAGTTTTTCAACTGGTCTAACTCCATCAATACTTCCATACCCAGCTTCAAGAATTGCAACAACTTCTTCTCCTTCATATAAAGATATCGTCGAGGTTTTGCTATCAAATATAGCATTTTCATGAACAAAATTACTTTTAACATTGTAATATTCAATCGTTTGAAGCATATATGATTCGTTAAATTCTAGTTGTTGTTCTCCATATGGAACAGTTGAAGAGGTATTAACATCTCTTGTTCCAGTAATTACAACTGGCTGTTTTGTAGGGGTGAGAAGTTTTTCATCAAAATAAGCAATTGCATCTTCAAGTGTTTCTAAATTTGCGGCATTATCAAAGTAGTGTTCCCCAGTATCTGGATTATAAGTATAGGCAACAGCACCTGCCATAAAAGCTAAATGAACCTGATTTCGCACAGTTTCTTCTAAATTATAAAAGTATTCGCTTGGTTGTCTTTTATTAATCGCTTGAAGCATTGCTTCACGATCTGAAGTGACTGCTTCGCCTTCATTAGTTAAAAGTTCAGGAAATTGCATAATATGTTTTACATTTGGATAATTAGCATCAAGCATAAAGGAAAGACGGTCAAGACCTCTAGCAGTTCCTTCAAGTTTATAGTTTTCATTTAGAGTTGTTCCTGGTTGAACAAAATTAATATAAAAGTCATCAATCGCACGATTTTCTATATTTTCATATTCAGCAAGGACTGCTTCAAAGTAACTCTTTTGCGCAGAATAGACTTCTTCTGGAAGATTATCTTTATAACATCCATAAGTAAAAGTCCCGTCACTTAGAAAAGTAACATTTAAATCGCTAAAATTAACGCCAGCTTGAACCATAATATCTAAAATTAGGCTTACGGTTGTATCATTTATATAAAGATGAAACTTAGCATTTGGATTAGTTGCAATAATATCTCTTACAGTTTGACGCATGGCTAAATACTTGTAGCCACTTACTCTATTATCAAATGTTTGACCTTCTAGAAAAGTAAAATTAGGGAAGTTTTCCATTGTATACTGAACACTAAATGTATTACCACGTTCAAACCAAAAATATGTATTTGGAGCATTTGTATTAAATGCAATAAGTGATCCATATAAAACGGGTAAAGATGCAGTTAATACATAAAAAACATAATCATTTTCATCGTATGATGGTAGTTCTAAATAAGAAGGAACAGCTTTATTATCAAATAAAGTAGTTGGGACTAATTCATCAGTTCTCATATCGTAATACTTATTTTGAAAATAGACATAAGGACTACTTACATCATTTTCATAAACACCTTCAATAACAAAATCTTCACTTGTTATATCCATATGTTCACTAGGTGGTTCGCTGCTTGATATTGGAACGCCGCACTTACAACTTGCAAGAATTAAAAAGGTTAGTAAACAAAGCATATTCTTTTTCATCTCAAATACCTCTTTCCTAAATATATTATATTCCTAATTAAATAATTAATAAAAAATAAAAGAAAAAACACCTATAAGGTGTTTTGAGCGTAAATGGTGGAGCTGACGAGGATCGAACTCGCTACCTCCTCCATGCCATGGAGGCGCTCTCCCAGGTGAGCTACAGCCCCATTGACGCTCAATAATTCTAAGTTATGTTAATAAACTTGTCAATTGATTGTTTAATTTATCGTTCAATCCAAATTGCAGGCACAACTCCACGATACGTTTCGATTGACCACATGTTCGGTGTAAAGATTCCTCCGTTATGAGTAGATCTAACTAAATAATTTGCATTTGTTTGAGGATTTTCGGCTGGAGAGCGTAAAAACCACCGGCCACACTCTTTGTTTGAACTTAGGTAAACATATAGATTTTGAGATTGTGAATATTCTGTTGAAACAAATACACGGTCAGCATTAGTAGAGAATAGATAATTTGAACTACTTGCTTCTGAATAGCTCAATAAAAAGACTTTATCGCAAGTATTATTACAAACATATGGTAATGATGGATATCCGGTTGTAGGTAGACTATTATCAACTAATGTAGTTAAAATGCGAGATTTTTGCTCACTATCAAAAGAGACATTATAAAATTTAGAATTTAGCCATGTTCTAATTGAAGAGTATTCATAATTGTTAGCATATACCGTATTTCCATTTATATTACGTGCCACAGTAAAAGGATTAAAATCTTGACAATCTAGAATTAAATTAGAAACCAAAAACGCCTTATCAGCTGATAGATCTCTTATTTTCCATTGTATTGGATCAAATTTAAACCAATATGTATTGTTAATAAAGTAGCCGTTATCATCTTGATATGACGAGCCTGCACTTTGAGATACTGAGGTATTATAAAGACGATATGAAGTAAAGTAAACACCTCGATATATATCATCACCTAAAGGTAAATCTATATACCACATGTATGATGTTATTTGAGAGTTTATGTAATAGTTATAATCTGTCCAAGCATAACTATTTGTTGGGGTAGGTAGTGTTCCTGCTAAGCTATTAAGTTCAGAAATAATCGTTGTATCAGTAACATTACTTTGAGGATAAGATCCAAATTCAATATTATCACCTTTAATTAAGAGGCCTAAGTCAATCTTAAAATGAGCATAATATGTAACATCATAGGACGGCATTATGAAGGTATATGAGGGCGTACTTGAAATTAAAATATCGTTTTCATCGTACCATCCCTTAAATAAGAAACCCGAGTTAGCGGTAGCATCAACCGTAACATTTACACCGACCTGATAAATACCACTTCCAGTTGTATAGCCTCTTTCAATATCAGTTGATTCTGCTAAAACTGTTGGATATTCTGGCATACATGAAAAAGTTAAAGTCATACTTTCAATTGAAGAGGCTGCAGCCCCTATTGCTAAAAGTTTAAAATAATTAGGTTTAAATCCATCAAACGTTGTTTCTACTTGTAGAGGGCTACTTTGATCAAATACAATGCTTCTTGATTCAATAAAAGAGGTCGAATCTGACCAATACACCTTGATATTGCAGTTAGTATCTTTTTTGTTTACTACTAAGCTTGACATCCCGCTTATTCTAGTTTTATTAGTAATATACCCATTAGCATTTATAGTTTGCCAAATGGTTGCATCGTTTCTAAGCCCTACAAAATCAAAATTTAGATTATTACCTAACTCAGTTGTAACTGTACCAGTTCCATCATATCCTGATGGATTATATGTTCCAGTAGCGATTTTATTTTTCAAATCGCTAAATTGAATTGTATATGTTGTATTTTCTCCACGCGCATTAAAACTAAACTCATTTCTAACAAAATAAGTTGTTGTTAGTACCGCTACACCTAATAGTGTAGCAATCAAATATTTACGTAATTCCTTTTTTTCTTTTGTCATGGTGTATTCAAAAATAGTTAAACTATTTTCTCATTCTACACCATTTACTTAATTAATCAATATCTATTTTATTCGTTTTTTGTTTGTTCTTCTTTTGTTTCTAAGACTTTAGGTTCTTTAAATGCCTTTGCAAATGGTAACGTTACCAAGAAACCAATATAGTTGCCTGCTAATAAAAGTAATAGATGAAGGATACCTTGACCTGTAAAAAGTTTATGAGATAAAGAGACATACATTAACTCACTAATATAGGGGGAACTTCCCATTGCTACATAGGCAAAAGCAATTACAACAGTAATTAAATAGTGATGACTTTTCTTAGTTGTTCCTTTAATAGCTAGTTTCATAATACCTATACATAAACCAGTTACTATCGCTAAACCAACTACACTAAGAGGGTGAGCCGCCATTTTGCCGGAAATTAAAGAATCTACTGTTTCACCATATTTATCACCAAATAATGAGAATCTAATTAAATTACCCATTAATGCGATTGTAACTAAACTAACAACAAAACCAATTAAAACATCAACAATATGGTCTTTAATCTTACCTTCTACATGAACTGATTCTGTCATAAAGAAATAATTATAGACAAAGACACCAATTCCATAAATAACACCATATACTAGTGCACCGATTAGATAATTGTAAAAGTGATAAGCAATTACATTACCTAGTGCTGCCATTGCTACAACAATACCATTAACAACGCTTCCAAGTGTGACTTTTAAAATTCTTTTTGTACGCATATTTATATACCTCCATGAATACTTTTAACCGCTTTTGAGTATAACATAAATAGTGTTATTTTCATATACGACGACCTTATTGATTTAATTACATTTTTTACTCTTTAATCTATTGATTAAAAGACTACCTTATGTTATAGTCGTAGAGAATCTCCGAATCTATAAATTTGAGTGGGGGACCCAATCAATTGGGGTGAATTAACATCAGTTAAGAGGACACTTACTGTTCTTAACCCGACAGCTAACCTCATAGGAGTTATTAAGACCACATTATTTATAGATTTGGAGGAAAAATTATGGAATTAATTTTCAAAGTCGCGGTTGTATTGATTGTCGGCTTTATCGGTGGTAGACTCGCAAGAAAATTAAAATTGCCTGATGTGTCAGGCTATTTAATTATGGGCCTATTCCTTGGCCCATCATTAGCTATCATCTTTAAAGGATATGAAGGATTTATAACTGCAAAAGATCAAAATACTTTAAAGTTTATTAGTGAAATGGCTCTTGCCTTTATTGCTTTTTCAATTGGTAGTGAATTTAATTTTGGTCAAGTTAGAAAAATGGGTCGTCAAATAAACATCATTACTATTTTTGAGGTCATTTTTGCGATATTGGGCGTGTTTTTGATATTGTTTTTTATACCAAAGCCTGCACCTATAATGCCAGATGGCTATAATCCTTTTAGTAAAGGAAATGTTGCTTTTGGACTAGTATTAGGATCAATGAGTGCTGCGACTGCACCTGCTGCAACGCTAATGGTTATTCGTCAATACCGTGCATATGGCCCTGTTACTAAAGCCCTTCTTCCTGTAACTGCTTTAGACGATATTTACGGTATCGTTGCATTTGGTTTTGCATTTTCAGTCGCACAAATACTCGTTTCAACGAGTGAAATTCCAGTTGCATTAATGATTGCAAAACCATTTATTGAAGTTTTAGGATCAGTATTTATTGGACTAGTCCTAGGTTTTATCTTATCTAAGCTTGCTAATATAATGGATAAATCTCGTGACGACTTACAAATACTTTCAATTACATCGATTCTGCTAGCTATTGGTATAATATATTTACTTAATAGATGGTTACAACAATATGCAATTTCGCTTTCATCACTTCTTGCTTGTATTACGCTTGGAACAATGGTTGCTAACCTTGTTAAGAAACCAAATAAAACTTTCTCTAGTGTTAACGACTTTACAACTCCATTTTATGTAATTTTCTTTACATTAGCAGGAGCATCACTTGATCTAAGAATTTTAGGACAAAGCGCCTTAATTGCAATTCTAGCTGTTGCCTATGTTTTAGCACGTGGCTTTGGTAAATACTTAGGTGCTAGAACTGGGGCGGTAGTAGCAAAAGCTGAACCGACCGTGCAAAAATATCTTGGTTTAGCCTTGTTGCCGCAAGGAGGGGTGTCGCTGGGCTTGCTTGTTATGGTAGCAGCCCAAATGTCTGACTTCTATCCACTTATTTCAACTATTATTATGCTAAGTATCTTAGTTTATGAAACAACTGGTCCGATTTTTGCTAAAATTGCTATTAGTAAAGCAGGCGAAATCAATGGTCTTGATAAATTGGAATTATTATCAAGTATTGAAGGAATAGAAACAACGGAGGAGAAATAATTATGCAAATTCTATTTATTGTTTTAAATGATTTATCACATCTTCAAGAAATTTTAGAAATTTTTATCAAACTAAAAGTTCGAGGAGCAACAATTCTTGACAGCGAAGGTATGGCAAAAGCTGTCTTAGAATCACAAGGTTTAAACTTTTTATTAGGTGGACCATTTTCAAAAACATTACCCGAGAAAGTAAATGGCTCTAAAACAATCTTTACCGTTATCCCCGAAGAAGAAAAAGTTCCTGAAGTTGTATCTGCCATTCAAAATGCCTTAACTGACACACACGAAAAAGTCATTGGTTTTATGTTTACTTTACCAGTTTCTGGCATTTACCCTTTAAAACCCAAAAAAAATAAATAACCTTACTTGCAAAATTATAAATGATTCTTTAATCCATCTTTAAGATTGTTCTTCTTAATGTTTGTTAGATAGGAAATTACAATGAATAAAATTCAGTTAGTAAAACCATCACAAAAGTTTCTTGCTTCATATTTAGAAACATTAAAAGAAGCAGAAATCTATGATCCTACATATTCTCAATATTTTGGTTATACAAGATCAGACATTTTTACTGATTTTGAAAATTATGATAAAGGTATTAATCTACCTGAAAACTATGTACCTGCTTCTTATTTTTGGCTCGTAAAAGACAATGAATTTATTGGAGAAATTAGTATTCGACATCGTTTGACACCTGCTTTAGAAAAGTATGGAGGACATATTGGTTATAAAATTAGGTATAGCGAGTGGAATAAAGGATATGGTACGAAGATGCTTTCTTTAGCCCTAATTGAGGCAAAAAAAATAGGCTTAGAAAAAGTGTTAATAACTTGCCATTCAAATAATTACGCTTCTAAACGTGTAATTGAAAAAAACGGTGGTATCCTAGATAGTAAAATATATAATGTTATCGAAGGACGAATGATATTTACTCTACGTTATTGGATTGATTTATCTAATAAATAGTTGCAAAAATGCTATTAAAGTTACAAAATATGGCTGTGGTGCATTAGCTCAGTTTGGATAGAGCATTCGCCTCCTAAGCGGAAGGTCCCCTGTTCGAGTCAGGGATGCATCGCCATAAAAAAAGCGAGCACGAGCTCGCTTTTAATTTTAAATTTTGGCAATAATTATCTTTGTGTCGCAAAGAAAAATACGGCCAAAGTACCTGGACCTGCATGAGCTCCAATAACAGGACCAATGTGATTAATTAAATTCACTTTTAAACCTAAATTTAAACTTTCGATCTGTTTTTTTAATACTTCTGCTGATTCTAAGTCATCGCCATGAGAAATAAAGACATCTTTTGGAAGTTTTGGATCATGTGTTTCCTTAACTTTTTCAACAAGGGTTTGAATAGCACGTTTTCTTCCACGGGCTTTTTCCATTGCTACTAATCTTCCCTCTATATCAACATGTAAAATAGGTTTAATTGATAATAATGTACCTAAAACTGCAGTTGCACCGCCTAAACGACCTCCTCGTTTTAAAAACATTAAATCGTCTACCGTAAACCAGTGAGCAACATTGTACTTAATTTGCTCAATATACTTATAAGTTTCTTCAATTGTTGCACCTTCTTCTCTTTTCTTCGCAGCTGCATAGGCAATTAAGCCTTCTCCTAAAGAAGCAGCTTTTGTATCAACTAGATAAACTTTACGCTTGTGTCCTTCAAAAGCTTCTGCTGCAAGGCGAGCACTATTATAATTGCTTGAAAGAGCACTAGATAGTGAAAGAATTAATACATCGTTACCCTTTTTAAATTCTTGTTCAATGATTTCCATATATTCATTAACATTTAACTGCGATGTTGTGGCAACAACACCTTTTCTAAGTAATTCGTAAAATTTCTTAACACCTAAACTACGATAGTCAAGATGATTAACATATTCTTTTCCATCCATGATGAATTTTAAAGGAGCAACAACCAAGTTAAGTTCTTTTCTTAAATCTTCTGTTAGGTCAGTGCTTGAGTTAATCACAATACTAAATTTTTTCATATTTTTTCCTCCTTATTAGCTTTCATTTTAATGAAAGCTGAACTGTATTATACCATTTATCAATATCTTGTCACTCTTTTATACTTAAAAAGGGACTACATTTTTGAGTCCCTTTTTACAAATTAACCATAAATACGATTTATTTTTGTTTTTGTAAAATTAATACTAGTTCTCTTAAGCTTTTGGCTGCAACAATTGTAGAAGTTTGACTTGGATCAAGCATAGGAGATAATTCCACTATATCTGCTCCAACAATACAGTTTAATTTACTAAATTGATCAAAAGCCCACAATAATTCCTTATAGGTAATTCCACCAGGTTCAGGTGTACCAGTACCAGGGAAAACACTTGGATCAAGTACATCTAGGTCAATTGTAATATATACAGGAACATCTTTTAGTTTTTTTACAATTTCATCTAACCCATTTAAATCAAATTTTTGTTGATAGACATGACCTTCCTTAACCCATTTAAATTCTTCTTCGTCACCACTTCTAATACCAAATTGATAAATTTTATTATCTCCAACAAAATTATGTACATGTCTCATAAAGGTAGCATGAGAAAATTTCATTCCTAAAAAACTTTCTCTAAGGTCGGTATGAGCATCTAAATGAATTATGTGTAAATTTGGATATTTTTCAAATAATGCTTTAATAACTGCATAAGTTACCAAATGTTCCCCGCCGACCATCATAGGTAATTTGTTATCTTTAATAATTTTCTTCGTTGTCTTATAGATAATATCTAGCGAGGTTTTAACATCTCCGATTGGCAACTCTAAATCACCAATATCGCAAGTCTTGTAATTTTTAAGATTATCCTCTTGGTACGGGCTATACCATTCAATTCCTTTTGATTCTACTCTAATAGCATTACCAGCAAAGCGAGTTCCTGGTCGATACGATGTTGTTGTATCAAGTGGGGCACTAAAAATAACTACCTTACTTTCTTTGTATTCGCTATTGCAACTTTGAAACGATAAATCGACTTTTTTCATTTAATCTTCCTCCGAATGAGTATTTTCTAAATCTACAACTTTAATAAATCCCGATTCTGATTCACTTAAAATTGTTGAACCCTTCTTTAAATAATCTTTTAAGTCATTGATGATTTCTTCACTTATTACTTCACCAGGAATGACAACTGGAATACCAGGCGGATAAATCATAATTGATTCCGCCGCGACCTCATCCTTAGCCTCATCAATAGAAACATATTTTTTATATGCATGGTAGGCTTCACGAGGCCTCATATAATATATAGGTTCATTATAAACAGGTTTTTGAACGATTGGATCTAGATTCAATTTTAAATATTTTTTAGCTATTTTCTTAAGCGAACTTACAAAATGATTTAAATCTTTTTCTTCTGTTCCCATTGTTAAAACTGCTAAAATCAAGTGCGTTTCTGCAAGTTCTAGTTGAATATTGTAGCGATCTCTTAATTCATTATAGACTTCAAAACCTGTAATTCCAAGATCTGAGACTTTAACAATAATTCTAGTATTGTCATAACCAAATTCACCCTTTGATTTAAAATAGTCTTCCGTTATAGCTTCTACTCCAGGGATTTGATTAATTTTTTCTCGTGCCTTTTCAGTCATATTAATTAATCTATTAATCTTCTTATTTCCATTAAAATAAATGTCTTTTCTTGCAACATCTAAACTTGCTAATAATAAAGAACTAGGTGATGTTGAATTTAAAATATTAAGTGTAGCTTGAAGTCGGTTATGATCAACACGATCACCCTTTGTTAAAATGGCAGAACTTTGAGTTAGAGAACCAACTGTCTTATGAATAGAAACAATACTTACGTCTGCTCCAGCTTCAATTGCACCAAAAGGAAGTTTTTTGGAAAAATAAAATTGTCCTCCATGAGCTTCATCAACGATTACTTTCATATCTTTCTTATGAGCAAGATTAACAATCTCTTTTAAATCACTAACAACACCAAAATAAGTTGGATTTATTACAAAAACAACTTTAGCGTCGGGGTTTTCATCAATTGCTCTTTTTATTGCGTTTATAGACACTCCATTAGCAATACCTAATGTTTTATCAATATTTGGTTTAACAAAGATCGGTTTTGCTCCACTTAAAATTAGGGCATTTATAACTGATTTATGAACATTTCGAGGAATAATTATTTTTTCATTTGCTCTACACGCAGACATAATAACCGCTAAAATACCTTGTGTTGTTCCATTAGTTAAAAAATATGACCTATCTGCTCCGAAGGCTTCAGCCATTAAACTTTGAGCTTCTTTAATAACACCTTTAGGATTTGACATGTTATCTAGACCTCGAGGTCCATTAGCATCTAAACGTAAAAAATTATGACCAGCATATTCTGCTAGCTCATTATTTAAACGACCTAATTTATGACCTGGAACATCTAAGGATGTAGGGTCAGATTCTGCATATTCCTTAAGTTTTGTAAAGTATGGTGTTTTAAGTTGTTTTTGATCTTTTTTCGTCAATTTAAGTTCCTCGAAAAATATTATATCACTAATAATATATTTTCAATTGAATAATATATTTGTTATTTTTATTCACTTGTTTCTTTCAAGGTTTCCATTGCTTGATAAGACATATCTAAAAGATCATCAATCGAGTCTCTTTTTAACATATAGTAACTAGGATAAATGGGCTTTCCAACATTAAGAATTATACGTTTTTTATATTTTCCGTTCTTCTTTTTCTTCTTTACAAAATTAATTCTTGTTGGAACGATTGGAACCATTGCATTATGAGCTATGTGAAATGCACCTTTTTTAAATGGTTGTAAATCTCTATATTTATAAAGAAGATTGCCCTCTGGATAGATAAAAACTAATTCACCGTTTTTAACCTTGGTCGTACATTCGCTGACAAAAACTTTTGTTTCTTCAATATTACGAGGAATTGGAATTGTACCAAAAAGACGAACAAATTTACCATAAGAATCATGTTCTAAATTTTCTGGTATTGCAGTATAGACTGCTAAACGCGGATATGTCGCACATGCATTCATCATTGAATCATAATCATGAACATGGTTTGAAATGATAATTCCACCTGTTCTTATTTCTTTTATGTTCTTTCTTCCATTAATTCTTAAACCTTTAAAAACATACCATAACCCTATAGCAACTGGCATAAAAATAAAATAAAGCGTTTTTACAATCGCCATTTTAAATTTATTAGGTCTTAACTTTTTTACATAACCTTTAACACTATCTCTTTTTTCAATAAGTCTTATTTTTTCATCATGAATTGCTGCAACAAACATCTCATACAATCTCTTAACTGCAGTATCAATATTAAAGTTTTGCATGAACTTTTGATATTCTTTACTCATTTTTTGTCGTTCAGCAGGATTTTCAATCCAATATTCAATTTTCTTTGCAAGATCTTTATGTTTGTTTAGTTTAAATAAACTTCGTTCATCAAGAGCAAAAATTTGTCCTGGTGCACTAAAAGGCGTATTTGCTAAAACTGGTACTAAACCTCCAGCGAGCGCTTCTAAAACTGAGATCCCTTCAGTTTCAACTTCTGCTGTATGAACATATAAATCACTTTCAGCTATCTTTTTTATCAAGTCTTTTTGCTTGTAAAATCCAAATTCTACATTTAATTTGTAGCGTTTTGCCATTCGTTTTAGTTTCTTTTCTTTTGAACCTTGTCCCGCAATTACTAATTTAATCTTATCTTTATATTTTGAATGCTTAATCGCTTTTAATAAAACTTCTTGTCGCTTTTCAAGCGAAAGACGGCCGATTATTAGAATTTGAAAAACTTCTGGATTATTAGGTCTATCAACATCAATAAAAAATTGTTTTCCAACTCCATTAGTAATTGGGTGAAGAATATTTTTATATCGTTGCTCTTTTAATCTATTAGCCATTACAGGACTAGGGCAATGGACTCGATCAATTCCTTTATAAACGCGATGTTTAAAATATTTATACAAAAACCATGTAACAGGTGCAAAAAACTTACCCATCCCTGAACCATAAGCGACATGTTCAGGACACATGTGATATGAACCAGTAACCGCAATTCCCATTTCCTTAGCCACTTTAATAGCAACTTGAGCAGATTTCCATGGAAAAAAGAAATGAACAACATCTGCACCCTCAAATGCTTTTCTTAAAACTTTTTTATCTGGTTTTGCAAAATAAGTATTTTGTTTCTTTGATACTGGCGTAACAATTGGAATATATCTTTGTTTAAGTTGGTAATATTCCTTACCTTCTATATTGCTAACTGAGACAACGCGTACTTCATGTCCCATTTCTTCTAATTTTTGTTTTGACCGAACGGCAGTCATTGTCGTTCCATTTGAGAATTCGCCATAAGAGTCGATAATGTAAACTATAATCATAAATTTGGTTCCTTCTTAGGTTTTCCTGCATATTATAAACTTTTTAAAAAGGCAAGTCCACTAATCTTATACTCATAACAAGCCATAAATTGTTATTTTTTACCCTTATTTTTTGTCAAAAAAAATTTAAAATATATGATAATAATTAAGAGGAAAATTTATTTAATTTTAAAAAACTTTAATAAATTAAACGAACTTATGTTGAAACTTATGTTAAGTAGAAAAAAAAGATTACTTATTATTTGCTCTCTACTTTTTTCTTTATTAAGTTGTAAACCAAAAGAACTGAAAGAATATAGTGTTTCATCTTCTTGAGTATCATGCTAATAGAAGCTTATCTAAGACAATTGATGCTTATTGTAAGGAAAATGGTTTTATTTAGTATAATGCCCAAAGTCTTGATTTAACATAAAAAAACGCCAAATGGCGTTTTTTTAAAATGGTCGGAACGATGAGATTTGAACTCACGACCTTCTGGTCCCGAACCAGACGCACTACCAAGCTGTGCTACGTCCCGACAACTTTATCTAGTATAAATAATCCTTAAAAGAAATCAAATAAATTAAGTTGATTCTTTTCTGGTAAGTTTTTCAATACGCCTAGTTCGCGCATTCTTTCAATATTTTGACTATTTAGTCTTGTTCTTTCAACTAATTCTTCAATTGAAATAAACTCTCCATCTTTTCTTGCTTCTACAACTGAGATAGCAGTATTATCACCTAAACCATCAATTGTATTAAAGGGAGGAATAAGTGCTTTATTTTCTTCATCTATAACAAAGGTAGTCCCATCACTTTTATAAAGATCAATATTTGTAAATTTATAGCCACGATCTGCAAATTCGAGTGCGATTTGGAGCGTTCTTTCTAAATCTTTCTCTTTAGCATCTTTACCACCTGCACTCTTTAATTTTTCTTCACATTCTTTTAATCGCTTCTTAATTGCTTCGGTACCTTTGGTCATTGATTTAATATCATACTGGCGACACCTAACCGAAAAGAATGTCGCATAGTAGGCAAGAGGTCGATAAACTTTATACCATCCTACCCGGACTGCCATCATGACATAGGCTGTAGCGTGTGCTCTTGGGAAAAGATATTCAATCATATTACAGCTATCTACATAATATTGGGGAACGCCGTGACTTAACATTAGCCTTTCTTGTGAAGAAGTAATTTTTCTCCCTTCTTTTCTAACGGTTTCCATGATTATAAAAGCATCTTCTGCTTCAATCCCGCGACTAATTAAATATGTCATAATATCATCACGACATCCTATAACACCGTTTAAGTCTGTAATTTTATTAGCAATTAATCTTTCAGCATTACCTGTCCAAACATTTGTTCCATGACTTAAACCTGAAATAATAAGAAGATCGTTAAATGTTTTAGGGTTTGCAGCAGTTAGTAATCTTCTTACAAACTCGGTGCCAAATTCAGGTAATCCTAAAGCACCTGTTGTTTCTTCTAAATAATTATGATTTAAGTTAAGAGCCTCTGGAGAACTAAATAAACTTAGAACTTTACTATCATTAAATGGTAGACTTGCTGGATCAATACCAGTCATTTCTCCCATCATTTTTAGTGCAAGAGGATCAACGTGACCTAGAAGGTCAAACTTTAAAATATTATCGTGTATTGATCGATAGTCTAAGTGAGTCGTTTTCCATTCTGCATCAATGTCGTTAGCAGGATATTGAACAGGCGTAAAGTCAGAAACATCATAACCATCAGGAATAATTACAATACCGCCTGGATGTTGGCCGGATGTTCTTTTGACATTTGTAATACCATAAGCAAGATAATTGATCTGTGCAGGATTTATTGTAGCAGGATCAACCCCTTGTCGTTCAAAAAATCCTTTAACATAACCAACAGCAGTTTTTTCCTTAATCGTTTCAATTGTACCTGCTCGATAAACATTAGATTCACCTAAAAGTTCACGAGTGTACATATGAGCTCTTGCTTGATAATCACCAGGAAAGTTTAAATCAATATCAGGTACTTTATCTGCTTTAAAGCCTAAGAAAGTTTCAAACGGGATATTTTGCCCGTCACCAATTAAATCATGACCACATTTTGGACATTTTTTATTAGGTAAATCAAAGCCGCTTTTAACTGTGCTAGCTACTTCAAAATCGCTATATTTACAATGAGGGCAACGATAGTGAGGGATAAGTGGATTAACTTCTGTAATACCTGCCATTGTCGCGACAAGGCTTGAGCCAACTGAACCTCGGCTTCCAACCATATAACCATCACTTTCTGCTTTTTTAACGATTTTATAAGATAAGTAATAGATAACAGCAAAGCCGTTAACTATAATACCTTCTAATTCTTTATCAAGGCGATCTTTAATAAGGGCAGGAAGTGGGTAACCATACATAGAAACAGCGTTTTCTTCTACGATTTGACGAAGTAAAGTATCAACGTTTTCAATCTTTGGTGTGTATAACTTTTCTTTTAAAGGTTTAACATTATCGATTTGATTAGCAATAAGGTGTGTGTTTTCAATAACATATTGTTTTGCTTCTTCTAGTGAGAACAATTCAGGGATTGTAAAGGCTTCAAGCATTTCTTCTGTCGTACGGTAATGTTGATCAGGATTTTCAAATGGAGGGTAATTGTCTCTATCGTAGGGATGAAGGGGGTGCGGTACGTTTCCAACTGCTTTAGCTGAAATTAAAACATCACGAAATGGTTTTTCGTTTGGATCAACATAGTGAGCATCACCGGTTGCTACTATATACTTTCCAGCCTTTTTAGCTGCTTTAACAATATCTTTAAGGAAGACGAAAAGCATTCTTTCTTCTTCAATTCGACCCATGTTAATTAAATGCGAATAATTAGCAGGAGGTTGAATTTCTATATAGTCATAAAAACTCATTGCATCGATTAAATCTTCTTCACTTTTGGTCATTGCAAGTTGAAATATTTCTCCATTAAAACAAGCAGGACTTATAAGAAGGTTTGTTCGATATTTTTCTATTATATGGCGAGGAATTTTTGGAACTTCTGCAAGATAATCAATATGAGATAAAGATATTAGTTCGTATAAGTCTTTAATTCCTTGTTGATTTTTTGCTAATACTACAATGTGATATGGGAAAAGATGCCGATAAACACTATTATCAATTTCAAGTTTTTCTAAGTCCATATGTCTTATTGTTTCATTTTCATGTGTTAACTTTACAAGCATCGCCTGCCAAACATTATTTAAAACTTCAGCGTCATAATCTGCTCTATGGGCTTTTGTTTTGTCATAGAAAACTTCAAGGTTTCTTGCTAGAGCACCTAAGCGATGATCCCTTGCTTCAGGAAATAAATATCGAGATAAAGGTAAAGTATCAATAACAGGATTTGTAATTTTCGGACGACCTAATCTAATTAAGGCTTCATTTAAAAAGCCAACATCAAATTCAGCATTATGAGAAACTAATATTGAATCACCTATAAATTCAAGTATTTCATCAATTACATCTGCAATTTGCGGCTTATTTCGAAGTAATGCAGGTTTAATATTCGTAATTTCAATTGTTTTTGGTGATAAAGTTACGTCGTTTCCTGGATTAATTAGAATATTAATTCGCTTTGAAACGAGACCTCCTACAACACGAACTGCACCAAATTCAATTATTCGATCATATCTAGCGCTTAGACCCGTCGTTTCAAAGTCAAAAACAGTGTATGAGGCTGAACTTAATAAGACTGGACTAGGATTGATAATAAAATTTGGTTTTGTATCAATCATATATAGTTCAGCACCATAAATCATTTTAATATTCTTGTCTTTTGTTTTTTTGACAATTTCAGGGAATGCTTGAACTACACCATGATCGGTTATTGCAAGAGCGGTATGTCCCATTGCTTCTGCTGCTTCTATATAGTTTTCTGCTGTGCCAATCCCATCCATAACTGACATTTTTGTATGAGCATGAAGTTCAATACGCTTTTTAGGACCAATATAATTATCTTTTCGAAGTTCAGGGCGAACTAAAGAGTCAATTGAATGAGCAACAACTTCAATATGTTTACTATAGGAATCTAATTTTACTACACCTTTTACACGAACATTTTGTCCAATTCTTAACTTTCTTAGTTCGCTTAAATCTAGTTGTTTACTATTTTTATGAACAAAAGCCTTCACATTTATAGCATGAGTGTTCTTAGCTATACCAATTATAAAAATAGATGTTTGGTTCTTAGTAAACTTTTCTTCATAACTAAATATAATTCCATCAAAATCAACTTTTTCATCATTTAGGGAAATTTCATTAATTTCTAAAGGAATATATGATTCTCTTTTTAGTGCTTTAGCCCTTTCTTCCTTCATTTTGGCCATGTTTTCTACTAAACGCTCATCAATTTCAGCAGTAACTTTAGCACTAAATCTTGTTCCTTCGTTATCATAATATGGCAAGTCATCATCGTCATAAGGTGGAATTTCATCATCATAATAATAACCACCTTCTTCCTCATAAGTAAATTCATCTGGTTCATCTAAATAAAATTCATCATCGTTATTAACTTCTTTTAAAATTAGTTTAGCTATAAAGGGATATGAAATACTTACTAGAAGGTCATTAAAATCTCGAACTATTCCGTTATAATTGTTAAACTCTACTTCATTATGTGCAACAAATTGGATAACTGATGGTTGCTCAATATTAATTTCTATATCACTAGGTAAATAAGTTCTTTTACTATACCAAGGATCAAATATAGTAATAGCATCCTCAACTTTAGGGGGTTTTTGATATGAGAAATTTATTTTATAGGGATAATTAATATTAACAAGACAAGAAAGAAAACGATCTAAATCACTATATGACCATGGTTCTTCTAAATTAAGATCATAGATCCATATATCATCAACCTTTCGATAGCCTTTCATTTCTATTTCTAAACCTTGGCAATCAAAAGAAATCGAGTCTAAGAAACGTTTTGTTACTTTGTCCACGCTAATACCTCCTTATAAAATTTGCTTTTTTATTAAATTAAAATGAAAAATATATCTTTTATTGTTATTACAACAAACAAAGCTAAAAGAAGAATAATACCAACCGCTGAGGCTATTTGTTTAAATTTAGGATTAACTTCTCGTCTAATTATTGATTCAATAATAACAATTAAAATATGCCATCCATCTAAACCTGGGAAAGGTAATAGGTTAAAAATTGCAAGGTTAACACTAATTAAGCCCCAAATAAATAAGTATTGACTTAAACCAAAGTTTGTTAGTGTTGATGAAGTAGCTTTATAAATACCTACAGGTCCTGAAAGATTTCTAAATCCACCTGGACTAAAAATCATTGCTAAGCCACGACCTATTGCAGTAAATGCTGTACCAAAATCTTTAAAAGTTAATTTAACCGCATCTCCAAAACGATTAAAATAAGTACCTTTTGTAAAACTAAAACCTAACGTTCCTAATTCATAACCTTTACTAGGATCTTTTGTATCAATTAGACGCGTATCAATTTCAAGTATTTTAGAAGTCGTCTGTAAGACTTTTACATCATCATAACGACCAAATTCGGCTGTAAAGGTTAATATTGAAGTACTAGTAAGAGTTACTTTTCCTACTCCTTCAGCGTATAGATTTGTTGTTTCTTTATCTATTAAAATAATTGCAGAACCTGAAAACTCCAAATCATCATAACTCCGAGGATTATAAAGAACATAATATTCTTTCTCAGGCATATTTGATAATGTACCCTCGCCAAAATATTGAATGCTATCGACACCAATCTTAGTTTCTTTAAAAATGAAAACGTCATTGTTATTAATGTTATAAACAGTTTGAGCAATACTTCCTTCTTCTACTGCTAATGATGTATAAATTTGTGTTTGTCTTACCGCAGTATTAGAAATAAAGAAAATTAAAAGGCCAATGATAAAGTTCATAACGATACCTGCGCTCATAATACCTACACGTTTTGCCTTATGAACTTTATATAAACTACGACTTTCATCAATTTCTTCTCTTGCGAATTCTTCTGGGATTTCTTCAGCCTCTCCAAGCATTGAGACATAACCACCAAGAGGTAATAAACGCAGAGAATAAATTGTCTCACCTTTTTTCTTACTTATAATTTTTGGTCCAAAACCAACAGAAAATTCAAAACAATATACATTAAAGGCTTTCGCCATAATAAAGTGGCCAAGTTCATGGATGGTAATTAAGATGCCAAGCATAACAATAAATAATAATATTCTTAAAATAACCATTAAACCTTACCTCCTTCTATAAATTTAGTTGTCTTCTCACGGATAAGCTTATCCGCTTCAATGAGTTTATCTAGTGATAACTTTCCTAAATCAAGTGTATCTACAAACTCATTATAAATATGTGTAACGACTTTAGTTATATCGTTAAAACCAATCTTTTTATCTAAAAACGCATAAACTGCTATTTCGTTTGCTGCATTTAAAATTGTAGGTGCATATTTTTTTCGCTTAAGTGCATCATATGCTAGTCCTACAAGAGGATATTTTTCTAATTCAAAAGGAATAAAATGAAGGGCAGGAATATCTTTAAATGAAAGTGGAGTAGTTTTAACATTAACTCTACTTGCCTTATGAATGGCATATGAAATAGGAACTTTCATATCTGCTGGCCCCAAATCAAATATAAACGCCTCATCAATAAAGCGCACTGCAGCATGAACTTTACTTTCAGGATGAATAATAATTTTTATTTTCTCACTTGGTAAGTTAAAAAGATAACTTGCTTCAATAACCTCAAAACCTTTATTCATCATAGTTGCAGAATCAATAGTAATCTTAGCACCCATCTTCCAATTAGGATGTGCAAGTGCTTCTTCAACCGTGACATTTTCAGTTTCTTTTTCACTTTTTCCTAGAAACGGTCCTCCGCTTGCAGTAATATAGGCCTCTTTAACAATTGAGCAATTATTACCAAGACATTTACTAAGTGCTACATGTTCAGAATCAATTGGATATATTTTTCCACCCTTCTTTTTAAGAAGATCATCAATAAGTTCACCACCTACAACAATTGCTTCTTTATTTGCTAGAGCAACATCCATTCCCTTTTTAAGAGCATAAATAGTAGGAGCTAAACCAACAAAACCAACTAAAGCATTAACGACCATATTTGCTTTTACTGTTTCTAAAAGTCTTAATAGCCCCTCATCACCATGGTAAACTTCAATATGAGGATATTCTTTCTTTAGTTCTAAACATTTTGCTTTTTCTTTTACAGAAAAGGCTTTTACAAATGGATGTTTAGCTAAAATTTCATTAATTTTATCAACCCTATTCCCCACTGAAAAAGCAACAAGACGAAAATTGTCTTGTTCTTCTTCAATAATTTCCAATGTTTGCGTACCAATGCTACCGCTAGCACCAAGCAAAATAAGATCCATCATAAGAGGAAACTCCAACTATTACGAATAAAGACAATTAATAAAGAAACAACTAATGAAACAACAAGAATACTATCTAAACGATCTAAAATTCCTCCATGTCCTCGAAGGAATGTACCATAGTCTTTAATTTCAAAATTACGTTTAAGAGCACTAAAAAAGAGATCTCCTAAGTTTCCAAGCAAGGGCATCAATAGCGAAAGTAATACAAGCCAATACCACTCTTTATGTGACAAGAAAGGTAATATTTCATTTCCAGTAAGAGAACAAATCATTGCAAAGGCAAAACTAAATACAAAGGAAATAACAATTCCGCCAATGAAACCTTCAATGGTTTTTTTAGGTGAAATTCTTTCAATTAATTTGCGCCTTCCAAATAAAACCCCTACAAAATAGGCTCCAATATCGTTAAATGTCGTTCCAATTATTACATAAAGTAATAAGAAACTTGAAACGATCCCTTCACTTGTAAAGCCCACAATAAAAGCATCTTCAGAATTTGCCATATGTTGAGGTAGGAATCTTAAAAATAACAGTGATTGAAAACCAATCCCAACAATTATCATCATAATAAAAATATAACTACCTAGATAAAAGTCAAAATCTGGAACTAAAATAACGCTTATAAAAACAAATACAAGAATAGCAATAACGCCGAAAGTAGACACTTCTAAGTTTTCAAAACCACGCCAAAAATCCCATAATTTTAAATTTAGAGGGTGTTTACCTAGTGAAACATTCACATTCATGTTGTTTTTCATAAAAATCCAGAATGTTAGAGATATTGTCATTATATAGACAAAAACATAAACAAACCAAAACCCTTTTTTGACTTTAGCAGCATGTAAAAATTCATGAATAGATATAGCTAGTGCGATTAAAACTGTTATTAAAAAGGACCATCCCCCAAAAAAGAAAGTAGGAACAACGACAATCCCTAAAATAACAGCAGTAATGATACGAATTACCATTGTAGTTTTTGTTTCTTTTGATAGTATATTAGAAATTCGTTCTTTTTTACTATGTTTATCACTTTGTTTTTTTTCATCATTTAGATCATTAACAACTACTTTTTCTTCATTACTCATTGTCTAAACCTCCATAACGTCGCTTACGTTTTGAAAACTCTTGCAAACTTAATTCAAGTTGCTCAGGAGTATAATCGGGCCAGTAAACTGGTGTAAAAATTAATTCCGTATATGCTAATTGCCAAAGCATAAAATTCGATAAACGCATTTCTCCACTTGTTCTAATTAATAAATCTAGCGGAGGGTAACCAGCAGTATATAGATGATCACTAATCATCTTAGCATCTATATCATCACTATTAATTTCATTTGTTTCAATTTTTTTGGCGATGTTTTTAAAACCACGTATGATTTCATCATAACTACCATAATTTAGACCCATATTTAATATTAAGCCTGAATTTGCTGAGGTTTCGCTAATTGCTTCATTAATAGCTTTTTGAGTTGAAAGTGGTAATCGCGTTATATCACCCATAGTAACTAACTTAATATTTTCTTTCATTAGTGTTGGGACTTTCTTTTTTAATTCAACTTCAAGTTGTTTAAACAAATAATCAATTTCAGATTGTGGACGATTCCAATTTTCTGTTGAGAAAGCATAACAAGACATTACTTCGATTTTTCTTTTACTACAATCAAGCGCAATTTCAAAAATTCGTTTGGCACCTTCAGCATGACCAAAGTTTCGTGGTCGCATGCGTTTTTTTGCCCAGCGTCCATTGCCATCCATAATAAAAGCGATATGTTTGACACCGTAATTTGAAAGTTCTGTTGTTTGTTTTCTTTTTGCCATATATAAAATATTATACCTTTTAATGAAGGTATAATTAAGAGAAAAAGTAAAACTTTTCCAAATAAATAAAAAAGAGCGGTTGCCCGCTCTAGACTGTCATAATTTCTTCTTCTTTTGCTTTGAAGATTTCATCAATCTTACTTATAAACTCATCAGTTAATTTTTGAACTTCATCTTGTGTTCTATGAACATCATCTTCTGTATAATTATCTGAATCGTTTTTAATTGCATTATTTGCATCGCGACGAATATTTCGAACTGCAATTTTTGCTTCTTCAGCGTATTTTTTTGCATCTCTAACAAGATCACGTCGACGTTCTTCATTTAATGGAGGAATGATTAATCTAATCGAAACCCCATCATTTATTGGGTTGATTCCAATATTTGAAGCAGAAATTGCAGCTAAAACTGATTTAAGATCATTTCGATCATATGGTTTAACTAGTAGTTGGCGTGGTTCAGGAACAGAAATAGCACAAATTTGATTAATAGGCATTTTCTCACCATAATAATCACATTCTATTTTGTTAAGTAAACTTGCGTTAGCTCTACCAGTTCTAAGAATTGCCAAATTTTCTTCATAATTTAATATGACAAATTCCATTTTTTCTCGAGCATCTAAAACATTAATATCTGACATAATTATTTACCTCAACTTATATGTGTTCCTATTTTATCATCTTTTAATACTTTAATAAAATTATTGGGATCATTCATACCAAAAACAATCGTATCAATGCCACTTTCCTTTAAAAGCATTAATGCTTTTTGATCCATTACTTCAACTTGTAAAGTAATAAGTTCTTCATATGTTGTTTTTGAAATAAAGGTAGCATCTTTATGATATCGTGGATCACTAGTATAAACGCCATCTACGCCATCTTTAGCCATAAGTAAGACATCTGCATTAATGTCAATTGCTCTCATTGCAGCACATGTATCGGTTGTATAAAAAGGCTTGCCAGTTCCTGCAGCAAAAATTACTACAGTACCTTTACTTAGTAATTCTATCGCTTCCTCTTTCGTATATTTTTTTGCCACCTTTTCTACTGCTAATGCGCTTAAAACCTCAGCAGAAACGCCCTCTTTTAGTAAAATGCTTTTAAGTGCAGCAGCATTAATCACTGTTGCAACCATACCCATATAGTCAGCATCTTCAACTTCAAGACCTATTTCTTTAGCAAGTTTGCCTCGCCAAATATTTCCTGCTCCAACAACGATGCTAACTTGAATTTTGAGTTTAAGATATTCCTTAATAATCTTAACGATGCTCTTTAATGTCAAGGTGTCAAAAATTTGAGATGTTTTTTTGTCTTTAAGTGCTTCTCCACTTAACTTAAGAACGATTCTTTTGTATTTATGCATATTTGCTCCTTAAAGAAAAACATCCATAAAGGATGCTTTTCAATTTTAGATTGCGCCCATAACTTCGTCTGCGAAGTCATCTTTGCGTTTTTCTAAACCTTCGCCACATTGATAACGAACAAAACGAGTAACGGTATTGCCTAGTTCCTTAAGAACAACACCGACTTTCTTTTCGCCATCTAACAAGTAGACTTGTTCAGATAATGTATTGTCATTAAATGCTTTACTAACTCTTCCTGCAACTATTCTTTCAAGAATGTTTGCAGGCTTTTTGGCTAGCTCTTCATCATTTTTAGCAGCTTCAGTTTGAATTCTTGTTTCTTTTTCAACTTCACTTTGTGGGATATCATCCTTTTTAATATAAGACGGATTGTTTGCCGCAATGTGCATTGCAAGTCCACGTGCTAATTCTTGATCAGCTTTTTCTAATACAACTACAGAAGTGATTTTTCCACCCATGTGTTTATAGGCAAAAACATTTTCAGCCGAGGCTTTGATAATTTCAAAACGACGGAATGAAAGTTTTTCACCAATTTTTAATGTAGCTTCATTAAATAAAGGTTGAATCAATGCATCAGCTTCTTCATGTGTTTTAGGTAAATGTTTAAGAAGTAGTTTTGCACTATCTTCAACAATTTGAATAAATGTTTCACCACGAGCAACAAAGTCAGTTTCGCAGTTAATTTCAAGAATAACGGTTTCATTTTTGCCAACTAAAGCAGTTGTTAAACCTTCAGCTGCAATACGAGCTTGTTTCTTTTCAGCTGTAGTAATTCCCTTTTCACGAAGCCAATCTTTTGCTAAATCAATATCCATGTTTGTTGCTTCAAGGGCTCTTTTACAGTCCATCATTCCAGCGCCAGTTGTGGCACGGAGTTCTTTAATAAGTTCAATCATTGTTGCCATTATTATTTAGCCTCCTCTTTCTTTTCTTCGACTTTTTCTTCCTTAACTGTTTCTTTTACTTCTTTTTTAACAGTCTTTTTCTTTGGTTCTTCAGTTGAAGCTTCATCTTCTGCCTTTGGTTCTTTTACTTTTTTAGGCTTAGCTTCTTTAGTTTCTACAGTTGGTTCAACTGTTTCTTTTGCTTCAACTTTTTTAGTTCGTTTTGGTTTTTTTACTTCTTCCACGGGTTCAACATCTTCTAAAAGGTCATCATGTTCTTCAACTTTTCTTTCGTGATGTTGTCTTCTTGGTTTATCTGAATGTTCAGTCTTTTTCTTACGAACACGTTGAGGTTGTGCCGGACGAACTTCTTCTTCATCCTTATCCATTAGTTGTTGACCTTTGGATAATGATTGTTCAAGAGTTTCAATTTCAGTTTCAACATCAGGTGTATATGCTACGACAGTTAAACCACCTTTTGCTTGGGCAACGGCATCTGCCATTAATTGAAGGAAAAGTTGAACTGTTTTAGTTGCATCATCATTTGCTGGGACAATGTAATCTAAAACATCTGGATCACAGTTTGTATCAATTAAGCCAAATACTGGAATGCCAAGTTTGCGTGCTTCTTTAACGGCATTAATTTCAATAATTGAGCTTGTGACAACTACTGCTTCTGGAACTCTTCGCATTTCTTTGATACCTTCAAAGTTTAGCGTTAATCTTTCCATTTCTTTACGAATACGTGCTAATTCTTTTTTGTTTAAGTGTTTGAATCCGCCATCGGCTTCTTTCATTTCTAATTCGCGAAGATAGCGAATGCGATTTAAAATTGTACGGAAATTTGTTAAAGTTCCGCCTAGCCAACGATTATTAATATAAAAGGAACCACAGCGTTCTGCTTCTTGTTTAACAAATTCTGCATGTGCTTTTCTAGTTCCAACGAATAAGACCTTGCCACCTCTTGTGACAATGTCTTTTAATTTTTCGTATGCTTCTTCAACTTTTACAACCGTTTTTTCAAGATTGATAATATGAACACCATTACGTTCACCATAAATATATGGTTTCATTTTTGGGTTCCATAGTCTTGTTTGGTGACCAAAATGGGCACCAGCTTCAAGTAGCTTTTTCATTGTAACTACGGGTAAATCCGTATTTGGAAGAACTTGTTCCATTGTAGGTTCTACGACAACGGCTTCTTCTAGTTTTTTTGTTTCACTCATATTTTTGAGCCTCCTTTGTTTTTTCCTCCATTGTTTCTAACTTAGTTCCTAGCTTGCACGCTAGACTAGAACTAAGAATTCACAATGTGTGTATTTGGTTTATGACCGCGAATATCTTACCATAGGTAAAAGTTCCTTGCAATGAGAAACTCTTATGTTTTATTAAATTGTTTAAAAAATGGTGTACTTTTTAAATAAAAAGTATGCAAAACTAATCTATTTATTACATTTTAATCATCTTCATCCTTTTTTCGACGAGGATGATATTTAAAATAATCCCTTACGACTTTCTCTTCAGAAATATGAGTATATATGTTGGTTGTATCAAGTGATTCATGACCTAAAAGTTCTTGAATCACACGAATATCTGCCCCTCTTTCAACTAGACTCGTTGCAAATGAGTGTCTAAATAGGTGAGGATGTAGATCTAGATATTCACCAGTTTTTCTTTCAATAGAAAAAAGTATTTTATCAAGTCCTTGTAGAGTAAGTTTATTTCCTCTTGCATTAAGAAATACAATATTAGTTGGTCGAGGATCATGTCTTCTTTTTAACAATTCTTTTCTTAAACCATCGTTATATTTTTTTATCGTATTTAAACTTTCTTTTGAGCACATTACAATTCTTTGTTTATTACCTTTACCAATAATATTGATTGTTTGCTGAGAAAAGTTAATATCTTGCATTGTAAGATTTATTAATTCACTTGCTCTTATTCCACTTGAAAATAAAAGTGAAAGTATTGCTTGATCGCGGTCACGCAAAAAATCTGTCCGTTCAGCGTTGTACTTAAGAAGTGTTCTTACTTGTTCTTCATATAGAACACGCGGTAAGGGATTAATAGCTTTGGGACTTTGAATATAAATTGTAGGATCATAATTAACTAATTCTTTATACTGCAAAAACCAATAATAGTGTCTTAAAGTTGAGACTCTTCTTCTTATTGTTCGCTTTGAAATACCTTTTTCAACTTGATCTTTTAAAAACCCTCTTATTTCATCACGAGTTACTTTATCATCTGTTGTTTTAATTTCAAAAAGGTAATCATAATAAACTTCTAAATCAGTAACATATGCCTTTACTGTGTTAGAAGAATAGTTACGTTCAAACTTTAGATAATCTTTAAACATCGCTATTGTTTTATTCATATGTTTATTCTAATTCCTCTTTATATAATTTTATCGCATCTAAGGCGTTGTTAATATATTGTTCTCTTTCCTTTTTAGAATGCATTGGAAATAATCCAAAATTAGCATTCATTGGTGTAAAGTGTTTTGGACTAGCTTTAATAATATAATTTATTAAGGCTCCTAACATTGTTTGAGGCGGAATTTGTAGGGTTTTTAATTTATTTAGACGCCTAACTATATTAATTGCAACATATAAACCAGAAGCCGCGCTTTCAACATAGCCTTCAACACCACTTAATTGACCTGCTATATAAATATTTGGATTAATTTTTAAACTCATATCAGGATTTAATAATTTCGGTGCATTCAAATAAGTATTGCGATGCATTAAACCAAAGCGAGTAAACTTAGCATTTTTTAAACCTGGAATAAGACGAAAAATTCGTTCTTGTTCACCATATGTTAAATTTGTTTGAAAGCCAACTAGATTATATAGAGTCGCTAAAGCGTTATCTTGACGAAGTTGTGCTACTGCGTAGGGTTGTGGTCGTCCTTCTTTTTCTAACCCTTTTGGTTTTAGGGGACCATAACGAAGAGTATGTTTGCCTTTTTTTGCTAATACTTCAATAGGCATACATGCGGAAAAGTATTTTTTGTCAAACTCATGAACTAGAGCTATTTTTCCTTTAATTAACTCGTTATAGAAAATATCATACTCGTCTTTTGTAAAAGGACAATTAATATAACTATCATCACCTTGGTCATATCTGCTCTTAAAGTATGCAATTTCCATATCAATTGAAGAAAATTCCACTAAAGGTGCGCTAGCGTCAAAAAAGAAAAGCGATTCTTCTCCAAGTAAATTACTCAGTGTTTTTTCTAGTCCCTTACTTGTTAAGGGACCGCTAGCGACTATCGTAATACCCTCTGGTATATTTATAACCTCCTCATTAATAACATTAATTAGAGGATGTTCTCTTACAATTTTATCAAGTGTTTTACTAAATAATTCACGATCTACAACAAGAGCGTTACCTCCTGGAATCGCGACTTTATTAGCTACTTTTATAATTGTAGAACCTAATATATTCATCTCCTCTTTAAGAAGACCGCAAGCATTCGTTAACATTTTATTTTTAAGAGAATTTGAACATACTAGTTCTGCAAAATACGGTGTTTTATGAGCAAGTGTATTTTTCTTGGGACGCATTTCAAAAAGATCAACACTTATTCCTCTATTTGCTAAATATAAGGCGGCTTCTACACCAGCTAAACCTGCACCGATAATATTAACTTTTTGCATACTAGTATTATAACAAACTAAATCAATGCAAGTTAATAATGTAAGAAAAAGGCCACCTTATGTGGCTTTCTTTTTCTTGCGTGTTTTTGTTTCAATTGTTTTTTTATAATCGCAGTTTTTATAATCGCTACAACTAATGAACTTTCCGTGTTTGGATTTTCTTTCAACGAGAGGACTTCCACATTCAGGACAGGTTTCACCTGTTTGATCATAAATAATTGCATCTGACCGTTTATAGTCGCAACCTTTTGTTTCACAAACAATGTATGGCCCATAGCGACCATATTTACGGACAAGTGTCTTATTACCACATTTAGGGCATGGCTCATCAATTTTCTCAGGTCTAAGTGATTTAACTAAATTATCTAACTTCCCCATAAATGGTTCATAAAATGATGTTAAAAATGTTACTTTTGTTAAATTACCTTGACTAATGTCATCTAGTTTTAATTCAAGATTAGCTGTATATTCTTCTTGAATTAATAAAGGAAATGAATTTTCTAAAATTTCAACGGCTGTTTTCCCTCTTAAGGTTGGTTTAATTGAAGGCCTTCTTGTGATGTAATTACGATTTACTAAAGTATCAATTGTTGTTGCATATGTCGAAGGTCGACCAATACCTTTTTCTTCCATTATCTTAACAATGCCACCTTCGCTGTAGCGTCTGGGTGGTTCAGTAAATTTTTGTTCAGGATTTACACTTATAACATCAATGAATTCGCCAATATGGAATTTTGGTATCTCTTTATCTTTTCGTGACTCAAAAAGACCATAAATCTTTCGGTAACCTTCAAAGACCGTTTTAACACCTTCAAGGGAGAATTCATTTCCCCCGCCATTAAAGGTGACAGTAGTAACTTCTTCTTTAGCAGCAGTCATTAAACTAGCCAATGCTCTAGAATAGATTAGTTGATAAATTTTAAACTGTTCTTCAGTTAAGGCATTTTTAATACTATCAGGTGTACGTTGTATGTTTGTTGGTCTAATTGCTTCATGTGCGCCTTGAACAATTTGATTTGCTTTAAGTGTTCTTTTAAGTTGTGTCGTACGCAAATAATTATCGCCAAATTGATCGATAATATAATTAGATGCTCTTCCAATAAACGATGAACTCATATTTGTCGCATCTGTACGCATATATGTGATTAAGCCTGTTTGCTCTCCGTTAATTGTCACACCTTCATAAAGTTGTTGGGCTATCATCATTGTTCTTCTAGATGTATAACCAAATTTATATGAAGCTTCTTGTTGAAGTGATGAAGTTGTAAAAGGAAGGTTTGGTTCAATCTTTCTTGTACGTTTTTTTACATCACTAACTTCAATTTTAGTTGGGATTTGCGCAGTTATTTTATCAATTTCGGCCTTATTTTCAATTTTAGCTTTACCAGATGAGTCTTTTACAAATCTAAGATTAAGCGTTTCGTTTTCTCTTTTTATATCTAGTGAAAGTACCCAATATTCTTCAGGAATGAATGCTTCAATTTCTTTTTCTTTATCAACGATTATTTTTAAAACGGCTGATTGAACTCGTCCTGCTGATTTAAGAGCAGCTTTCTTTTGTAAGAAATTTGAAAGACCGAAGCCCATAATTCGATCAAGCATTCTTCGGGCTTCTTGACTAGCAACTAAATCCATATTAATCGTATCTGGATTTTCTATTGCTTCTAGGATAGCATCCTTAGTAATTTCATGAAATCTAAGACGTTTAACATTATCTACATCTAAATCTAAAACAGTTGCTAGATGCCAGGCAATCGCTTCTCCTTCTCGGTCAGGGTCAGTTGCAATTAAAACACAATTAGCCTTTTTACTTAGTTTTTTTAACTCATCGACAGTTTTCTTTTTATTTTTATCGATAATATAGCGACCTGTGAAATCATTTTCAATATCAATACCAAAACCACCCTTACCAGAAGTAGATAGATCGCGGATATTTCCTTTACTTGCAGCAATGGTATAGTCTTTACCTAGATAAGTAGCAATCGTTTTTGTTTTGGTTGGTGATTCGACAATTAATAGTTTCATATCGCTCCTTTTGCATACCAAATATAAAGATAAAAAATAACATTGTCAACTAATCAAACTTGCAAGATAAAGGTTTATTTATATAAATAAAAGTTTTTTTATTTTTCTTTGTAAGACACCTTTTTCCAAACGTCAATTATGTCTTTAGCACTCTCAACTAAATAGGCTCCATCTTTAATTAATCTATTACAACCACTATTTTCATTGGCCTTAGTTGGAACGCAGTAAATATCACTTCCTCGCGAAAGAGCATAATTAATAGTAATAAAAGTTCCTGAACGAATTTTCGATTCTACAACTAGAACGCCGTTTGTTAGAGCAGCTACTATTCTATTTCGTTCTGGAAAATAATCTTTACTAGGAGCTAAGTTTCCAGGATATTCACTTAAAACTAAACCATGTTCTACTATTTTATAATATAGAGGAGTATTAGTTTTTGGATAAGGATAGTTAATCCCGCTTCCTAATACTGCAATAGTTTTTCCTTTTGATGCTAAAGCGACTTCATGAGCTTTAGCATCAATCCCGCGAGCCATTCCACTTACAATAACATAATCCTCTTTTACAAGGTCAGTGACGATTTCTTCTGTCATAGTTAAACCATATTTAGTTGCCTCGCGGGAACCAATTACTGCGATTGCTTTATCTAGATTATTAAGTAATGTAATATCACCTAAATAATATAAAACTAGCGGAGGGCGATACATATACTTAAAACCTTCAGGATAATTATCATCTAAAATTGTAATAAATTGACCAGTAAAGTTACGTTTTGATTTTTCTAATTCATCATGTTTTATTGGTTCTTTATCTTTAATAGCTTGATAGATTTTGTCATAGTTACCTTGATACTTTTGAGAAAAGAAAAAAAGCACATCATTTGCTTTCATAAAAAAGACCTCCTAAACATAAATTGGAGATCATCTAGCTTTATATGCTAAAAAAGTTTTAATTGTTGGTATTGTGTCTTAGCTACTGGTTTATAAGAAAAACGGTGAACATCTTTAATTGGACCATAAATTTCTAGTGCTTTAAGGTGTTTTTTAGTTGGATAACCTTTATTATCTTTAAAACCATAATGCGGATATTTTTTATCTAGTTCGAGCATTATTTCATCTCGCGTTACCTTTGCAAGGATAGATGCAGCGGCAATAGATAACGAACGAGCATCACCCTTAATAAGAGGATCATAGGGATGAATTGTATTAATTTTCATTGCATCAGTTAATACCATATCAAAAGGAACATCAATACCATTTAACGCATCTTCAAAAGCTTTTTTTGTTGCTTGATAAATATTAAGCTCGTCAATTACTTTTGGTTCAATTACAACAATCTTATAAGAAAGGGCATGTTTTTTTATTTCTCTAGCAAGTTGTTCTCTTTGTTTAGTTGTTATTTTCTTTGAATCATCAATTAAAGGGTTTTCATATTTAGGTGGTAATAAGACAGCAGAGGCAACAACTGGACCTGCAAGTGGTCCTCGTCCTGCTTCATCAATACCTACGATATAAAGATAGCCTTTGCTACGATATTCTTGATCAATATTATTCTTCATTTGGCGTTTCTAAACTAATTGGTCCTATTAGACCATTTCTAAATTCAGTTAATAATAAACTTTGAGTTCGGTTAATAACATCAAGTTCATCACCTAGAATACCTCGTCTATTGGCAATCGCTTTAAATAATTCGTGTGGATAATTAATCTTTTCTTTTATATCAAAGCGAGATTTAAGAAGATGGTAATATTTATCTAATAAAAAGGTGGCTAAATCTATACTTAGTGTTTCTATCGGTAATATTTCTTCTCTAATTGTACCTAGAAGAGCAAGATTATGAATATAAGTTTTATTTTCATAATTAGGCGGCAAAATGCCTGGAGTATCAATAAGAATAAATGCTCCATCAACATTTATGTATTGTTGATTTTTCGTATGGCCAGGACGATTAGCAACACTTGCTGCTTTTCTTCCACTTAATTTATTAATTAATGTCGATTTACCAACATTAGGAATCCCGATAACTAAAACATTAGGTGGCAATATTTTATGACCTTCAGGTAGTGTTTTAGCCTTGTTTTGCGACCAAACCTTAGCAATTTCGGACTTAATTTGATTAATAAAGCGATTATCATTTAAATTACCAAATAATGTTGACACATCTTTAGTTGATAAATATTTGACCCACTTGTTAGTTATATCTTGATCTGCTAAATCGTTTTTAGTAAGAATAATGATTCTTTTTTTATGCTTTGTGATGTCACGTAGCACTTCATTTAACGAACTTCTTGGTGCGCGAGCATCACAAAGCTCAAGAACGATATCAACGAGTTTTAATCGTTCTTTAATAAGGCGTATTGCCTTTTGCATGTGACCTGGAAACCAATGGATGTTTTTTTGAGACATAGTTAATATCTCCGCATTTTCCATAAAAGATAGAAATGTTTACCTTTATAGGTTGTTTTTAATTCACCATCAACAACTGTAGTATTAATTTCATCAACATATCCTTGAATCAAACATAATACTCCTACGATACGATCTTTTGTTACAGTACCAACGATGTTTCTTCTTGAGTCTTCAGAGTTTGCTCTATTATCACCCATTACAAAAAAGTTATTTTCTTCTAAAGTTAGGGGGAATTTTTCCATATTAGCAGGAGCAGTTCTAAGTTTTGCAGCATCAGTTAAATATGGTTCATCAAGTAAAACATAATCTTCTGCTCCAACTTCTTTAATCATTACTTTGTCAAATTCTTGAAAACCTTCCGTAAAATAAATGCTCTCATTAGGAAGAGCAATAATTCTTTTTATATAGTAGGAAAAGCTTTCGTCACTACCTCCGCTGTATTGTTTGAAAACAATAATATCCCCGCGTTTTATATTTTCTAGGGCTCTTTTGTTAGGGTTAACCAAACCAAATTCTTTGTTTTGTAAAGTTGGAGACATTGAGGATCCATCAACATAAATTGTCATATAGTAACTATCAACAAAAACAAAAAGAGCACCAATGATAATAAAAAGAATTGTTAGTGATGTTAAAATGGGTGAAAGAATTTTTTCCCATTTTTGTTTTTTCTCTTCTTTTGGATCTACTACATCTGGTCTTTCGACTTTTTCTAAAGCTGTTTCCATAATAAAACCTGTCTATCTAATTATAACTTATTCGCATATATATTCAATAAAGGACAGAAAAAGCCCCTTCACTTGAAGGGGCTCATTAAGCCTTTTAAGATTAAAGTTTTTCTTTAATTCGGGCTCTTCGACCTGAACGCTTACGAATGTAGTAGATTTTCTTACGTCGTACTTTCCCGATTTTCAAGACTTCAATTGAATCAATATTAGGGGAATGATAAGGGAAAATCCTTTCAACTCCAACTTGGCCTGACCTTTTACGAACGGTGAATGTTTTAGAAACTCCACCGCCACGGACTGCAATAACAACACCTTCAAATGCTTGGATACGTTGTTTATTACCTTCAATAATACGAACGTTAACACGGACAGTGTCACCAGTCGTAAATGCTGGTAAATCAGTACGAAGTTGGGAAGCGTTAATTTCGTTAACTAAGTTTTTGTTCATTAGACGCTCTCCTTTACTGAATTTTAGTTAGATGTTCATGCTTTTAGCAGAGGATCATTACTGCGCTATTTAGACGCTTTGTTATCTTATCAAAGATAAGAACCTTTGTAAAGAGAAAATATTGACTTTTTCTTTACTTATCCGACGATTGTTTTTATTACAAAATAAACAATATATAAACCTGCTAGTCCGTAAAGCATGGGGCTTATTTCTTTGCCTCTTTTACTAACTAACATTGCTAAGCAATAGAAAATTAAACCAAATCCTAATCCATCGCTAATTGAATATGTTAATAGCACTAATACAACCGTAAGAAATGCAGTGAATCCTACAATACGATCATTCCAATTAATATCTTTTAAATTACCTACAAACATTGATGCTCCTACACATACAAGGGCTGCAGATAAAACTGCAGGAGAATTAAAAATACTAAACAAAGGATAAATAAATGCACTTAATAAAAAGAGTAACCCTGCAGTAACTGCAACTAAACCAGTTTTAGCACCTAGTTCCACAGCAACGGTACTTTCAGCAAATGATGTTACAGTCGAGGTTCCAATTGGGGCACATACAGCAGCACCAACCGCATCAGCTAAAACTACTTTCTTTCCACCGATTAAATTTCCTTTTTCATCAACAATTCCTGCACCTCTTCCTACTGCTAATAAAGTAGCAGTTGTATCAGTGAGGTTTACAAAAATTAGAGAGAAAATAAATGCGTATGTTGATGGATTTTTTAATGCAGTAATCCAAAATTCACCATCTTTAAAAATACCAAAAGCAACTTCTTCTATACCACGTCCACCCCATTTAGCTGCTGTATCATAATGTGGAAGTAAAAAATTCTCGGGGAAAATTGCATAATGAAGAATTATTCCTATTACAACGGTAGCTACTAAGCCAATTGGTATTGCTAAGCGTTGTATATTTTTATTTGGAACAAACATTAAACACATAACAACTAAAATTGCAACAACACTAAGAATTACTTCTGGTTTAGAAAGATCTCCTAATGTGACAAGGGTAGCTGTATCCATGGCAATGACACCACTATTTTTAAGTCCAACAAAAGCAATAAAAGCGCCTAATCCAGCACCAATAATTAATTTTATATCGTTTGGAATTGCATTAATGATTTTTACTCTAATCGGAGTGAGTGTTAATAATAAGAAAATAACACCTGCTAAAAACATAACAATTAGGGCAGCCTGCCAAGATCCTAATGCAGTATAAATAACATAAGCTAAATATGCATTTACACCCATGCCAGCACTTAAAACAATCGGAAAATTACCATAAAGACCCATGAAAATGGAAATAACTCCACTTACGATTGCAGTAGCAACAAAAACACCATCTCTATTCATTCCCATATCAGAAAGAATAGAAGCATTAAGAGGCAAAATATAAATCATCGCAATAAAAGTGATTAACCCGCCAAGTAATTCAGTTGTTAATTTACTTCCTCGTTCTCTAAACTTGAATAACTTGTTTAATACTTTCATAAATTATCCTCCATTACATATTTATTGTTTTCATTATACCCTTTTATTAATTTATATAAGAAATTATTTTATGGGGTTAAGTAAAATTACTTGACACCATATTTTAAAACGAGTATTATGATAACGACAAAAAGGAGGCAATTATGGCAGTCAAATTACGTTTAACCCGAATCGGACGTACACATGAACCTTACTACCGCATTGTTGCAGCAGATAGTCGCTACAGCCGTGATGGTCGTTTTATTGAACAAATCGGTGCTTGCAATCCTAGACAAGACCTTAAAGAAGCAACAATTAATCGAGAAGCCGCTCTTAATTGGTTAAGTAAGGGTGCACAACCAAGTGATACAGTTCGTGCTATTTTCCGTGCTCACGGTATTATGGAAGAATTTCACAATAGCAAATTAAAAAAGTAGGTAATTAATATGGGTAGATATGAAAATATTGTTCGCGAGTTAATCGAACCACTCGTAGAGAACAAAAAAGCATTATTAATTAATGAAATCGATCGTCCAGAAGAAAATACGACAACTGTATTAGTTTATGGCGAACCAAATGATATTGCTGTTTTAATAGGCAGAAAAGGTTCTGTTGCTACAGCTTTAAGAGAAGTTCTTTCAATCGCTGGTAAACTTGATAATAGACGAGTCTATTTAAAATTAGAAAGTTTTGACGATAGTAAAAAAGAAGAATAAATAGGGCTGCTTTGCAGCTTTTTTTATTCTGTTATGTTCATTTTGTTATAATTAAAATATGAAAAACAACATAAAAAACGAATACATTAAAATTGGATCTTTAATTGGAACAAGGGGTTTGAAGGGTGAATTTAAAGTTTATCCTACAACTGATTTTTTGGAAGATCGCTTTTATATTGGAGCGAAAGTTTTTCTCTATAATGAAACTATTAATTATTTAAAAAAAGTTACAATCTCTTCAGTTAATCAGATGAAAACATTATTGGTAACATTTAAAGAAATTAATACTATTGAAGAAGCAGAAACTTTTATACGTTACGATGTTTTAATAAACAAAGACGAGAACAAACTTCCTGAAGGTTTTTATTATGAACACGACCTGATAGATTTGGAAGTTTTTACAAATGAAGGCCATTTTGTAGGGATTATCACTGAAATATTAGAATATGCACCATATAAAACATTTCGTGTAAAACGCGAAAATAAGAAAGATGTTCTTATACCTTACATTGACACATTTGTAATAAAAACCGATTTAGAAAACAAACGGATAATTATTAATCCAATTGAGGGGTTATTATGAAAATAACAATTTTAACTCTATTTCCAGAAATGTTTCTTGGTATTCTTGATAACTCTATTATTAAAAGAGCTATCGCAAAAGGAAGTGCTAAAGTTGAATTAGTAAATATTCGCGATTTTACTAAAAATAAATATGGTCGTGTCGATACTCCTCCTATTGGTGGAGGTGCTGGACTAGTTATGCAAGTTCAACCAATCGTTGATGCTCTAAGATCAATTGAGGGAGGCTATAAAGTACTACTTTCACCGCGAGGAGAGAAATTTAATCAAGCAAAAGCGCACTCTTTTTCACAAAAAGACCATATTATTTTAATATGTGGCCATTATGAAGGCGTTGACGAGAGAGTGAATGAATATGTTGATGAACTTGTTTCAATTGGTGACTACATTTTAACAGGTGGAGAAATTGGCGCGATGGCAATTACAGACGCTATAATCAGACTTCTGCCTGATGTAATTGCTAGTGATTCTCTTTTAGAAGAATCATTTACTAGTGGCTTATTGGAATATCCGCAATATACTGAGCCTTTTGTCTTTGAAAATAAAAAGGTACCCCTAATATTGTATTCTGGCAATCATGAAGCGATAAAGAAATGGAGATTAAAACAATCTTTAAAAATAACTCAAAATCATAGACCTGACTTATTTAATAAACATCATTTAACTAAGAAAGAAAAAAGCCTTCTTGAAGAAGGCGATAACCCTAAATGGGAAGAGGATGCAATTAAAAAAGGTAATAAGTTTACCGATAAAGATTAAAACGGCATTCCACCAGGTGGCATTCCAGGCGGTAACTTACCGCTTTTTTTATACTGTTGCATCTGCTTCATCATTTGCTTCATTGAATCATATTTCTTTAAAACCTTATTTATATCTGCATTTGTTTTTCCACTACCCCGAGCAATTCTTTGTTTGCGAGAATTTTTGAGAATAGCTGGGTTATTTCTCTCTTCTAGAGTCATTGAATTAATAATTGTTTCAAAGTCTTTAAGTTCTTTTTCTGCTTTTTGTTGTTGTTCTGGTGTAATTTTCGGCATGCCTGGTATTAATTTTAAGATTCCACCAAGTGAGCCTAATTTTCTAATCTGTTTCATTTGCTCAAGCATATCATTAAGAGTAAAGGAGCCTTCCATCATTTTAGCAGCGGATTTGCGCATTTCTTTTTCATCAATCTTCTCTTGAGCTTTTTCTACTAATGTTAAAATATCACCCATGCCAAGTATTCGTTCGGCCATTCTGTCGGGGTAGAAAATATCTAAGTCTTCTATTTTTTCACCAACACCTGTAAATTTAATAGGAACGCCTGTTAAGTGACGAATCGATAAAGCTGCGCCGCCACGGGTATCACTATCTAACTTAGACATAATAACACCAGTTAAGCCTAGCTTCTTATCAAACCCTAACGCAGTATTAACAGCATCTTGTCCACTCATCGCATCAACAAGAAGCAAAATTTCATCTGGTATTACATCTTTTTTAATATTTGCAAGTTCATTCATTAATTCATCATCAATTGTCAAACGTCCAGCAGTATCAATAATTAGTACATCATATCTATCGTCAAATGCTTTTTTCTTTGCTGCTTTTGCTATTTCAACTGGATTAACTTTATCTCCCATGTTTACGATATCAACACCCACTGTTTTTGCTAGAGTTACAAGTTGATCAATAGCAGCGGGTCTATATATATCTGCAGCAGCTAAAAGAACTTTTTTATTTAATTTATTTTTCATTAAATAAGCAAGTTTACCTGCTGTTGTTGTTTTACCAGTCCCTTGAAGACCGACGAGCATAATAACAGTAGGTCGACTCTTTTGATATTGAAGTTCACTTTGATCACTTCCTAGTAATTCAACAATTTCATCACGAACAATTTTAACAACCATTTGTGATGGATTAAGTTCATCAAAAACTTTTGCACCGAGTGCCTTTTCTTTTATATTATCAACAAAGGTTTTAACAACTTTGAAATTAACATCAGCTTCAAAAAGTGCTACACGAATTTCTTGTAGCATTTCTTCCATGTTTTTTTCAGTTAAACGAGATTGCCCTCGTAACTTTTTTAATATCCCAGAAAATCGTTCAGATAGTGTTTCAAATGCCATACTATAATTCCTTTAATAATCTATTTATAATGTCTTTTTGTTCTTTTGAGGCCGTTTTTGCAAGTTTTTCTAACAAGTCTCTCCTTTTATTGTTTTTGACTACATTTCCAAGGATTTCTTCGAAATTTTGTAAGTGTATTACTGCCTTTTTTAGATTATCGCTTACACCAGCTTTTGATATTTTAAGTGATTCACTTATTTCTTGTTGGCTTAAATTGTACAAATAATACATACTAAAAACTTCTTGTTGACGAGGAGTTAATAATTTACCATATACAGCAAACAACTCGTTATAATAAATAAATTGTTTTAGTTTTTTTTCGTTCATTTTATAAACTCCATAAAAGGTTTATTATTATTAACGTAATTGAATTTATTAGAAAACGCGTTAATAAACGTCGATGAAATAAAGGATTATGAAGCCTACCGTTAGGAGAGTTTTTAAACTCAATTGAGGTCATTATGAAACTAATAACAAAACTTGCAACAATTATTATTAGTATCATAGCAAATAATGGATTAAGACCTCCAACAACGGATCCAATATAAAGAACAAGGTATTTAGTACCTATAAAAACAGCAAGAGCAATGATTAAACTAATAATACTAAAGGTCCACATCATCATCTCCTAAGCATAATCCATATAAATACTTTTCTAAATCAAATTCTTCCAAATCGTCTAGGCCTTCTCCTAGCCCTATAAAGCGAACGGGAACACCTATTTCATCACGTATAGCTAAAATAATACCACCCTTACTTGTTCCATCCATTTTAGTTATAACTACGCCTGTAAGGCCTGTCGCCTCTGCAAACGCCTTAGCTTGGATAACACCATTTTGCCCAGTCGTAGCATCAATTATTAGAAAAACTTCGTCTGGAGCACCTTCAATTTGTCTTGCTATTACACGTCTAATCTTACTTAATTCATCCATTAGATGAGCTTTCGATTGTACCCGACCTGCTGTATCGATAATAACAAGATCATAATTTTCGCCTGTAGCTCTTGCTACTCCATCATAGGCAACACTAGCTGGATCTTGGTTTTTCTTTCCAGTGACGATATCAACATTAAGTCTTTTCGCCCATACTTCTAATTGTTCAACAGCACCTGCTCTAAATGTATCACCCGCAACTAAAAGAACTCGTTTTTGCATATTTTGATATCGTTTTGCAAGTTTTGCAATTGTTGTTGTCTTCCCAACGCCGTTTACTCCTACAATCAGTAATACTGTAGGACGTTCATCAACAAATGTAATTTCATTAACAATGTCTTCACCTTGTTGAAGATAACCAATAAACATCTTATCAACAAGAATTTCATTTATTGTGGTGGGATCACTTATTCCTTGAGAGTTAGCTTCTTTTTTAGTTGCTTCAATAATACTAAAAGTTAAATTTACTCCAACATCGGCTTCGATTAGTATTTGTAATAAATTTTCAAAATATTCTTCATTAACCTTTTCATATTTCTTTGCCAATATTTTTAAACGCGAAGAAAACTGCTTGCGGCTTTTTTCCATGCCGACAACATATTTATTATTAGCTTCTTTTTTTGAACCAAACTTTTTCTTTAAAAAGGAAATAAGACCCACTATTAACCCGCTTTCTTTTCAAGGGCATCTTTAGCCGCTTCTTGCTCAGCGGCTTTTTTGGTTTTACCCGTACCTCGACCTAATTTAATATCTTCCAAATAGACTTCAGCTTCAAAATAATGTTCGTTATTAGGTGAGATGTGTTTTGTTGAAACATAATGAACTGTTTCTCTTCTTTCAGCTTGAATTGCTTCTTGAAGAACATTTTTATAATTAGTTGTTTTCTTTAAATCATGACTTTTTACTATTGGACTAAAAATAACACTCATTATTTCTTTTGATTTAATTGGACCAGCATCAAGATACAACGCACCAACAAATGCCTCTAAAACATCTTCATAAAATCTTTCATTTTGAAGTGCTTCTTTAGGATTTATACTATCGCCAAAAATAATTAGTTCACCGAGTCCAAGATTTTTGCCAATTTTTGCTAACGATCTTGTTTGAACTATCTCGCTTCGCATTAATGTCATATCACCTTCAGTTAAATTAGGACGATGTTTAAAAATTAAATATGCAACATATCCATTAATAAGTGCATCACCTAAAAATTCAAGTCTTTCATAACTTTTAACATCACCTTTTACATTACAACTTGAATGAGTAAAAGCCGCTTGATATAAGCTAATATCATGCGGTTCTATGTCGTATGTTTTTAAAAAAGTGATAAGTTTATTCATTCATTTTTTCCTTTATTTCTTTAATTACACCATGTCTTGCCATTTTATAGGCAACTTCGATCGCATTTTTAAATGCTATAGCATCGCTACTACCATGAGCTTTTACAACAACGCCATTAATACCAAGTAGCATTGCACCACCTGTATTTTTATAATCGAGTTTTGTTTTCATGTTTCCAATACTTTTTCTTGCAAATAAGTAACCTACTTTTGAAGAAGCGCGTTCAGTGAATGCATCCTTCAATAGTTTACCTATCATCTTTGCAATGCCTTCAGTCGTTTTAAGAAAAATATTACCTGTAAAACCATCTGCAACTATGACATCAGCTTCTCCGTTTAATGCATCACGACCTTCAATATTACCTTTGAAGTTAGGGAAGTTTTGCTCCTTTAAAGCTTTATGCGTTTCAATTATTAATGGGCTTCCTTTACCAGATTCACTTCCATTACTTAAAAGAAAAACACCGGGATTTTCAATATTTAACACGCTTTTTGCATATATTTGACCCATTTTTGCAAATTGTACAAGTTGAGACACTGTGTTTTCATTATTAGCACCAATATCCAATATTGTGACATAATGATTTTCTCTTAATGTTGGAAAAGGGGCGACTAGAGCTGCTCTTTCAACACCTGGAATTAACTTTAATTTAAGGGTTGCAGCACTTAAATACGCGCCTGTTCCTCCTGCACTTACCATTCCATCTGCTTCTTCACTTAAATATAAATTTAATGATTTAAGCATCGAACTTTCTTTGGCTCTCATCACATCTAAAGGACCAGCATCCATTGGAATAATATCACGAGCATCAACTACTATTGCTTGAGGATTTAAAGTAGTTAACTCTTCTTTTCTTCCAACAGCAAAAATAGTAACATCTGGATGTTCTTTTAAAAACGCATTAACACCTTCAACTGTAATTTTAGAGCCTAAGTCGCTCCCCATCATGTCGATAATTAATTTCATTTTTATCTCCGACGATTACCTAAAAGAATAATCAAAATGCGTAAAACCTTAACATAAATCCATAAAATCGTAATTAATAGACTTAAAGATGCTACCCATTCATATCGCTTATCTAGTCCAGCATTAACTACTGATACAGCATATTCGAAATCCATTACAAGCATTAAAGATGCATAAATTAGTACCGCAAAAGAAATTAAAAATGGAATATACCAAGGAATTGCTAAACCACCAGTAATAAGAAACATAATTAAAAATAAAATACTACAAGCAAAAACACCAATCATAATTCCCATCATTACTTTGTAAACAAGATTAATGTTTCTAAATGTATTGTTTCTATATAAAAGCAACATGATTAGGAAAATAATTACTGTTGCTCCTGCAGCCATAAAAACAACGCCAGGGAAAACAATATCAATAATCGCACTTATTACTCCTAAGTAAATCCCTTGTGCAATTGCGTAAATAAACGACATAACATTAGCAATTTTAGGAATCCATAGACCTAACATTGCCGCAAAAATACCAATAAATACGCTGACACCAAAAGCTATCCAAAGTGGCATTGCCATTTCTAGAGTTTCAAATCCTTCAACTGAAATAATTCTCATCCCAGTTGCAACACTAATTGCACCAGTAAGAATGGTGACTAGTGTTAAAATAATTGTTTTAATACTAATGCCACTTAAAGTAGCTTGTTGTTCTCCAACACCTTTTTTTGCAAATCTTGATAAAAATATATTTGATGCTCTCATAAAATCACCTCGCCTTATATTATAACAAATTTTTACTATTAATGAAGTAATAGTAAAAAAGGATTTAATTACAAAAAAAGGGCTTTTGCAAGCCCTCTTTAATGTTTTATTCTTATCTATTCAACACCGATAATAAAACTATAAACAGGTTGATTACCATTAACTAAATCAAAATCAATATCTTTATATTTGTTTTCAAGTTTTTTGATTAAATTTTTAGCATCTTTTTCTTTAACATCTTCACCAAAAATCACTGTGACGATTGAACTCATTTCATCGATCATTTTTTCAATGGTAATTAATGCAGCTTCAAACTTATCTTTAACTGAACATACGATTTCTTTTCCATTTAAACCCATATAATAATCTTTTTTCACTTCAATACCACTAATAGTTGTATCTTTAATAGCGAATGTCACTTGACCAGTTTTTACTGCGGTTAATGCTTCGTTCATATCTTCAACAATCATATCAACATCGTTTTCTGGATTAAAACTCATAGCTGCAACTAAACCTTGCATGATTGTTTTACTAGGAATGACATGTGCCGTTACATTTGGATCATCTGCTACAACATCACATGCTTGGGCAGCAGCCATAATAATGTTTGAATTATTCGGCAAAATGAAGATGTTTTCTGCATTTACCTTATTAATTGCTTCAATAAAGTCTTCAGTTGATGGGTTCATAGTTTGACCACCACTTACAACATAATCAACGCGATATTCTTCAAATAAACTTTTAATACCATCTCCGCTTGCTACAGCAATTATTGCATATTTTTTTCGCTCAACTGGCGCGACAGCATCAGCAAGCGAACTAGATGTAACTTGTAAATTTTGACCATTTGATAAATGAGTATGTTGTTCACTCATGTTTTCAATTTTAAGTGTTACAAATTCACCATATTGTTGAGCATAGTTAAGTGTATTACCAGGCTTTAAAGTATGGACGTGAACTTTAACGATATCTTCATCTTTTACATATACGATCGAATTTCCATGACTATTTAAGACATTAAGGAATCGTTTTTCTTGGAACGGGCGTTTGTTTTCACCACCAATTCGCATAATAAATTCTGTACAATAACCGAATTCTTCCGTAGCTTCCATTTTTAAAGCAGTTGGTTTTTCTTCTTCAAAAGCAGTAGCAGTTGTTTTTAATACTACTTTGCCTGCTAGAGCTAGTTGCATACCTTCAAAGATTGTAACTAAACCAGCACCACCGCTATCGACAACACCAACTTCTTTTAAAATTGGTAGTAAGTCAGGTGTTCGTTCAAGCGATTCTCTTGCTTCGTTTAAAAAGAAATCAAAAGCCTTTTCTATAGACCAATCATTTTTAACATTTTCTAAAAGTGCATCAGAAGCCTCTCTTAAAACAGTTAAAATCGTTCCTTCAACAGGACGAAGAACCGCTTTATAAGCAACTTCTTTACCTAAAACCCATGCTTCTGCTAGTTCACGTGCATTAACTTTTTCTTTGCCTTCTAAACCATTGGCAAAACCGCGGAAAATTTGACTTGTTATAACGCCAGAGTTGCCTCTTGCCCCCATAAGTAGACCTCTACTAAAGGCTTTAGCAATTCTTGAAATATCATGATCATTTAAATTTGAAATTTCCTTAGCACCGCTAGAAATTGTTAAATTCATATTCATCCCTGTATCACCATCAGGAACAGGGAAAACGTTTAAAGCGTCAATCGCGGGATAATTATTGTATAAGTTATTTGCACCCGAGATGAGCATTTCTTTGAGGGTTAAACCATTTAACTCACGCATAATAAAATCCTCTACATCACTTTCACACCTTGGATATAAATATTTACTGCTCTTAATTTCATATCAAAGGTTTTTTCTAATTCATATTTAACACGGCTTTGAACACCGCTGATAATTTCAGTTATTTTTAATCCGTAGACTACAATAATATAGACGTCTACTGTCCATCCACTGCGGGATTTAGTTGCAATAGCACCTTTACTAAATGTCTTTGAATCTAGAAAGATATCTAGAGGCTTATTACCCCGTGTTCTTTGGGATAGACCTGCAACTCCATATGAGTTTAGAGCTGCCTCGGAGGCGACTTCTTCAATCGCATTAGCCGAAATGGCTATGCCGCCGAAGGGTGTTTTTTTATCATTCGCCATTTCAATTCCTCCTTTTTTAGGTATAAATACCTAACGTATTATACAAACATTTAATCATATTTGCAAATGTTGTGACAAGTGCCAATAAAATTGTTCCTATACAATGGTAAAAATTTATTTCTTAATCTTAAAGTTGGCTTCAAAATGTGCCTTTTTGCAATAGGCTAAAAGTTCTACTTCATCCTTAAAAAAAGGAACACGAATTATCTTGTTATTTTTTAAAACTATAGTAAACATTTCTTTCGTAAAAAAAAGAGTAACAAAAAACTTAGCTCTGCTTATATTTAAAATATCTTGGAACAAAATAATTTGTTCTTTTTTTGTTTTTGGGTATAGAATTAATTCCCTTTCATCTGCTTGAATAATTTTAGTAGGTAAAACTAAGTAATATATAAGTCGAATAATAAATATTACAAGGACAACTAATAAACCAAAAAGTATTAAGAAGGTTTCATTTTTTGCCTCGTTAGGCAATAAAATAAAAAGTAGAATAAAAGTTAGAATTAAAATTAAAGAAGCAATAAGAAAAGAAAATATCGCATACTTTAAATACTCTTTCGTTTTAAAACCAACTTTTGTCATTTAATTTTATTCTTAATTAGTATCTATAACTTCATAATCCTGAGTAATTTTAATTGCATTTAAGTGACTTAAGTAAATGAATAAGCCAATGATTCCAAATAAAGGAAAAAGAAAACCGATTGAAAGAAGAACGATAACATTTGTTTTTTTATCATTCGCCGCATTAACAAGTGTTTGAATATAATAGATTAGCCAAACAATTGTCGGTATTATAAATATCGCAAATAATATACCTAATATAATTATAAAAAGTATAAACTCAGCTACAGCTGCGACCGGATCTTCTGCTGTTATTTGTCCAGTAAATATTAATTCAATGATTTCTTTTAAAAGCTTAAAATTGTTTAATGCTAGGAGAACATCAAAAATAATTCTTCCAACTAAACTAATAAATATAAAAATTAGTGCTATTTTTACTCTTTTTAACTTATCTTCAATTGTAGATTTACCTGCCATAAGTCCGCTCCTATAAATACTTGAATATAATATACATCATTTAACAATGTTTTTGAATAATCTACCTAAGATTTGTTCTAATAATCTTGAAGGTTTTATAGTATGTTATGAAATAAAAAATAAGCCTCTTGGCCTATTTATTTTTTTATTCTTGAGTGTTTTCTAGTAATCTACTTCGATAAATAAATAAAGCGACCATACCAACAAGATTAACTAATAGTCCAACTGACATTAAAATCATGATATCTTTTTTAGATAACTTAAATGATGTGATATAGACAGTTATGTAATAGACAAGACCAATAATACCAGGGATTGAAGTAAGTGAACTAATAATTGTTACGGCAGAAATTTGACGAGTTAAACTAATAATTTGTGATGTGTCTTGGTTATTTGCTGCATTAATAAATGCCTCTAAATTCGCAAAAACAACAATAAATACAAGAGTTGAAACAACTATTGCAAGCCCCATCGTAATAAACATCATTATTAGTGCTATTTTGATATTTTTTAGTGTATGTTCTTTGTTTACTCTTTCCATATTTTTTACCTCCAACTCATTATAACATAATGAGTCTTGGTAGATACAAAATGTGCTTTAAATAAAAATTAAACAAAAAAACGGGCGTTAAATTAAACCTGAAAATGCATAATTAAGCCTATTTTTGCGCTATTCTTGTAATCTATTGCGCGCAATAAATAAAGAGACAATACCTACAAACTTCAGTTTAAACCCAATAGACATTAAAACCATTACTTCTTTACTTTTTAGTCTAAAGGAACCAGCATACGCTATTATGTAGTTAACAATGTAGATAATAACAATTACAGCCATAGCAGAAAGTAACAATAATACCAAAATAAAATATGGTACTCCCCACAACGGACTACTTTCATTCGTAAATTCAGTAATAGCAATTACTACAATTATTGCTTGAATAATAGTTAGAACTGCGATTGTTATTATAATTGCAATGATAGCTTTAAAACATCTAATAGCTCTATTTACACTGTTAACTGTTTGTTCTTTTATGTTTTGGTTCATACTTACTTCCCCGTTTTTAGTATAACCTAGAAATCATAACTTTCAAAAATTATAAAGAAAACAAAAAAGTTTGGTATCTTTTTTATCCCTTTGGGATAAATTAACCAAACTTTTTGCGTTAACATTTAATAATTAACTGCCTGTTAATGTCTAGAATTATTCTTTTTGTTCAGCAACTACTTCAGCTTCTTTTACTTCTTCGACTTTGTTAATCGCACTCTTATACATGAATAATCCGACAAGACCAACAGGTGCGACTGCAAAACCAACTGCCATTAAGATCAAGAACTTTTTGTCTTCAACTTTGAAAGTTGTAACAAAGACTTTAATGTAGTTAATTATTGCAATAATTGCAGGTGGAATCATGCCAATTATCATAAAGATTGCTAACACCAAAAGTCCTATAGACGCAAAAGCAGCCCCAAGAAACGTAAGGGCTTCACCTTCAGTTTCAACGTTTTCTGCACCAGATAGTGCAACTCTAGTACCAAGTGTAATGGCCATAACAATTGTAGATAAAATAAGTACAATAATCATACATACAATTGCTCTCTTAATTTGTTTTAAAACTAAATCCTTGTTTTCGAGTTTCATATTATTTTCCTCTCTATATAATGTAATATTATTATAAAAAATAAAAAAAAAGTTTGGCAACTTGTTATTTTCCCCTTACGGATATCGTCACCGCTACCGTGCTTAACTTCTGTGTTCGAGATGGGAACAGGTGTGTCCACGGCGCTATCGTCACCAAACTGTTGAGCAATTGTTCGCTCAAAACTAAATACTATACTTTATAACATGTTCTTCCATTAACTAACTTTGTTTTGCGTAGTACTCATTAACTAGAAATATTAAGTCCTCGACTTATTAGTATTGCTCGACTAAATACATCACTGCACTTACATCTGCAACCTATCAACCTAGTCGCTTACTAGGAGTCTTACTTCTTGCGAATGGGAAGTCTCATCTTAAGGTTAGCTTCACGCTTAGATGCTTTCAGCGTTTATCTATTCCATAGGTAGCTACCCAGCGATGCTTCTGGCGAAACAACTGGTAGACCATTGCTATGTCCATTCCGGTCCTCTCGTACTAGGAACAGGTCCTTTCAAACTTCCTACGCCCACGACAGATAGGGACCAAACTGTCTCACGACGTTTTGAACCCAGCTCGCGTACCACTTTAATGGACGAACAGTCCAACCCTTGGAAGGGACTACCCCTCCAGGATGTGATGAGCCGACATCGAGGTGCCAAACAGCGTCGTCGATGTGAACTCTTGGACGCTATCAGCCTGTTATCCCCAGAGTAGCTTTTATCCGTTGAGCGACGGCCCTTCCACGCGGAACCGCCGGATCACTAAGCCCGACTTTCGTCTCTGCTCGACTTGTAGGTCTCGCAGTTAAGCAACCATATGCCTTTGCACTCGATGTATGATTTCCAACCATACTGAGGTTACCTTGGGGCGCCTCCGTTACTTTTTAGGAGGCGACCGCCCCAGTCAAACTGCCCACCAAACACTGTCCCTCGGCCTGTATCGACCGTAGGTTAGAGTAGTCGTAATACAAGAGTGGTATTCCAAGGATGACTCCGCCCAGACCAAAATCCAGGTTTCACCGTCTCCCACCTATCCTATGCATGTATTACAACTACCCAATATTAAGTTACAGTAAAGCTTCATGGGGTCTTCCCGTCTAGTCGCGGGTAGCCGGCATCTTTACCGGCATTAAGATTTCACCGAGTCTGCTGTTGAGACAGCGCCCAAATCATTATACCATTCGTGCGGGTCAGAACTTACCTGACAAGGAATTTCGCTACCTTAGGACCGTTATAGTTACGGCCGCCGTTCACTAGGGCTTCAATTCAAAGCTTCGCCTTGCGGCTAACCTCTCCTCTTAACCTTCCAGCACTGGGCAGGCATCACCCCATATACATCGCCTTACGGCTTCGCATAGAGCTGTGTTTTTGTTAAACAGTTGCTTGGGCCTATTCACTGCGGCTCGCTCGCGCGAGCGCTTCTTCTTGCGAACTTACGAAGCTATTTTGCCGAGTTCCTTAACAACAGTTATCTCGCTCACCTTAGGATACTCTCCTTGACCACGTGTGTCCGTTCTCGGTACGGGCCATATATGCTTAAGCTAGCAGCTTTTCTTGAGAGATGGCGTCACTTACTTCATTACTAGGGTTGCCCCATTCATTCCCGATGCGCCTTCGCCTTAGTGTTTGACGGATTTGCCTATCAAACAGCTACCTCGCACCATCCGGAATCCAATAACCGGAATAAGTTAGCCTTCCCTGTCACTACATCGCACATATACGGGTGCAGGAATATCAACCTGCCGTCCATCGACTACGCCTTTCGGCCTCGCCTTAGGTCCCGACTAACCCTGGGTGGACGAACCTTGCCCAGGAAACCTTGGTCAATCGGTGTGTAGGATTCTCACCTACATTCGTTACTCACACCGGCATTCTCACTTCCATATCGTCCACAACTCCTTTCGGTATTGCTTCAACCAATATGGAACGCTCCCCTACCACTAATACTTTAAGTATTAATCCGTAATTTCGGTATTATGCTTAGCCCCGGTAAATCTTCGGCGCAGAGATACTCGACTAGTGAGCTGTTACGCTTTCTTTAAATGGTAGCTGCTTCTAAGCTAACATCCTAGCTGTTTGTGCGTCTCCACATCCTTCTACACTTAGCATAAATTTAGGGACCTTAATTGACGGTCTGGGCTGTTTCCCTTTCGACCATGGAGCTTAGCCCCCACAGTCTGACTGCCTAACTAAAATTAATGGCATTCGGAGTTTGATTACATTCAGTACCGCTGGACGCGGCCATCATGCATTCAGTGCTCTACCTCCACTAACTATATTAGACGCTAGCCCTAAAGCTATTTCGGGGAGAACCAGCTATTACCCGGCTCGATTAGAATTTCTCTACGATTCACAACTCATCCGCGGGCGTTTCAACGAACGTCGGTTCAGTCCTCCGGTGGGTATTACCCCACTTTCAACTTGGTCATGAATAGATCGCACGGGTTTCGGGTCTATGTCATCGTACTAATTCGCCCTATTCAGGCTCGCTTTCACTACGGCTCCGCTTCGTCAGCTTAACCTTGCACGACAACCATAACTCGCCGGTTCATTCTTCAAAAGGCACGCCATCAGCCTTTAACGGCCTCTGACTTCTTGTAAGCATACAGTTTCAGATTCTTTTCACTCCCCTCCCGGGGTTCTTTTCACCTTTCCCTCACGGTACTGGTTCACTATCGGTCACTAGTTAGTATTTAGCCTTTCGCAGTGGTCTGCGTATCTTCCGACAAGGTTCCACGTGCCTCGCCGTACTCTGGAAATCGCTAGCGGGTAATAATCGTTTAATTACAGGACTTGCACCTTCTTTGGTTGGCCTTTCAATGCCATTCATCTGGACTATTACACTCACATATTGCGCTCCAAAACCCCCGTCCAAAGACAGGTTTGGGCTGTTCCGCTTTCGCTCGCCGCTACTTACGGAATCGAATTCTCTTTCTTTTCCTCTAGGTACTAAGATGTTTCAATTCCCTAGGTATCGCTTCCTTAAACTTTCAATATTAAGGATAATATGACATTACTCATACTGGGTTTCCCCATTCGGAGATCGACGGTTCGTTGCTTACATCCAGCTCCCCATCGCTTATCGCAGGTAGTCGCGTCCTTCATCGCCTTCTAGTGCCAAGGCATTCACTGTACGCCCTTAGTAACTTAATTTTTCTTGATTGATTGTTAATAAATGCGTTAATAAAACTTGGTTAGTTTTGTTTTTTTGATTTGTCTTTATCGCAGATTTAGTAAATCTTGCGACATTAACAGAAAGAACATGTTATTTTATAGTATTCAGTTTTCAAAGAACAATTGTTTGAGCTTAACCGCTCAAAACTAAACAGATGAACTCAACAACTTATTAATACGAATTAAGATTGTTGTTTTGTTTATCGACGACAAACTCGTCGAGGTTGGTTTTGTACAATTTACGTCGTTTTTGACGTTGTTTTCTCCATAGAAAGGAGGTGATCCATCCCCACGTTCCCGTAGGGATACCTTGTTACGACTTAACCCCAATCACTAGTCCTACCTTGGGCGGCTCCCTCCCTTGCGGGTTAGGATACCGACTTCGAGCATTACCAGCTCTCATGGTTTGACGGGCGGTGTGTACAAGGCCCGGGAACGTATTCACCGTAGCATGGCTGATCTACGATTACTAGCAATTCCGACTTCATGGAGTCGAGTTGCAGACTCCAATCCGAACTGAGATCGGCTTTATGAGATTCGCTCAGCCTCGCGGCATTGCAGCTCTTTGTACCGACCATTGTAGCACGTGTGTCGCCCAGGACATAAAGGGCATGATGATTTGACGTCATCCCCACCTTCCTCCGGCTTACACCGGCAGTCTCCTTAAAGTCCCCAACTTAATGATGGTAACTAAGGACAAGGGTTGCGCTCGTTGGAGGACTTAACCTAACATCTCACGACACGAGCTGACGACAACCATGCACCACCTGTATGTTCTGTATATCCCTCTATTTCTAGAGTCTTAGAACTATGTCAAGCCCTGGTAAGGTTCTTCGCGTAGCTTCGAATTAAACCACATGCTCCACTGCTTGTGCGGGCCCCCGTCAATTCCTTTAAGTTTCAGTCTTGCGACCGTACTCCTCAGGCGGAGAACTTAATGCGTTAGCTTCAGCGCTGGGTTTCACCCCAACACTTAGTTCTCAGCGTTTACGGCGTGGACTACTAGGGTATCTAATCCTATTTGCTACCCACGCTTTCGTGACTGAGCGTCAGTATCGATCCAGTATATCGCCTTCGCCACTGGTGTTCCTCCATATATCTACGCATTTCACCGCTCCACATGGAATTCCATATACCTCTCTCGTACTCTAGCCTCTCAGTTTCCAAAGCGAACAGTGGTTGAGCCACTGCATTTGACTTCAGACTTAAAAAGCCGCCTGCTCACTCTTTACGCCCAATAATTCCGGATAACGCTTGCCACCTACGTATTACCGCGGCTGCTGGCACGTAGTTAGCCGTGGCTTTCTGGCAGGGTACCTTCAAATCGGAAACATTCTCTTCTTCCGACCTTTATTCCCCTACAACAGAACTTTACAATCCGAAGACCTTCTTCGTTCACGCGGCGTTGCTCGGTCAGGGTTCCCCCCATTGCCGAAAACTCCCTACTGCTGCCTCCCGTAGGAGTATGGGCCGTGTCTCAGTCCCATTGTGGCCGATCACCCTCTCAGGTCGGCTACGCATCCTTGGCTTGGTGAGCTGTTATCTCACCAACTACCTAATGCGCCGCGAGTCCATCTATCAGCGGGGCAAAAGCCCCTTTTATGTTTAGACGATGCCGTCTTAACAGTTATTCGGTATTAGCTAAAGTTTCCTCTAGTTATCCCCAACTGAAAGGCAGGTTACCCACGTGTTACTCACCCGTTCGCCACTAGAAATAAGTACTTTGAGCAAGCTCTCTATACAAATTTCCCGTTCGACTTGCATGTATTAGGCACGCCGCCAGCGTTCATCCTGAGCCAGGATCAAACTCTCTAAAAGTTATATTTTCCTAGTTCATATTAGATTTTTAAATTAAAAATTGACGTTGTATTGTTGTACATCTGTTTAGTTTTCAAAGATCAAGCGCGTCCTTATTACATAGTAATAACACCCGAGGGTGTTTGACGCTTATCTATGCTATCATTTAGTCTTACTCATGTCAAGCAGTATTTTATTAAATTTCTACTTTTCTTTTGTTTTCCTAAATCTAGCGGAACTACGCTATTTTTTTGCGTGTTCGCTATAGATTAAACCACAACTTAAGGAACTAAACAAGAGAAAAGTTTGAAAAATGTTATTTTCTTTACTTTTTTGTCTTTTTTGTGCATAAATCACAATAAAAAAACCCTATTCATCAAGATGAACAGGGCATTTTATAAGGAGTTAATATTAAATATTAGCGATTAGGGCACGGTAGCTTTCACTGTCTAGAGAAGCTCCGCCGACTAAGGCGCCGTCAATATTTTCCATTTTTAGATAGTCATGGATATTATTTGGTTTAACACTTCCGCCGTAAAGGATACGAAGTTTACTTGCGGCTTTTTTATTAAAACGCTTCGCGATGATATCGCGAATAAAGGAACAAACATCTTCAGCAATTTCTTTGCTAGCGTTTTTCCCAGTTCCAATAGACCAGACTGGTTCATAAGCAATTACTAGTTTTTCTAATTGAGCTACTTCTAAGCCTTCCAAACCTTCTAGAACTTGCCTTTTAACAATGTCTTTACTAATACCTGCTTCAAACTCTTCTAAGGTTTCACCAACACAGTAAAGAGCACCTAGATTAGCTTCAAATAAGCGTTTAATTTTCTTATTACAAGACTCGTTTGTTTCATTATAATAAGTTCTTCTTTCGCTATGGCCGACTAAACACATGCTTACTGGTAAGTCAAGAAGCATAGGAACACTAACTTCGCCTGTGTACGCGCCTTTATCAAGGTAGTGACAATTTTGTGCACCAATAATTAAATCTTTATTAGCTTTAGCGACTGTTTCGATTGCTAGAAAAGGTGGGGTTACACCAATATCAATGCCTTTTTCTTTAGCAAGTTTTGTTAGTTCAAGACTTGTTACACCAAAAGTTTCCGCTTCGGCGCGGGTCTTGTTCATTTTCCAGTTGCCAATGAGTAATTTTTTTCTCATTTTAGCCAATCACATCGATGCCAGGTAAGTGGCCATCATTTTCTATCATTTCTAGACTTGCTCCTCCACCTGTTGAGACATGGGAGAATTTATCTTTATAACCAAATTGGGCTGCTGCAGCTGCGCTGTCTCCGCCACCAATTACGCTAAAGCAACCTTCAAGTTCGGTAATTGCTTTACAGACACCAATAGTTCCAGCTTGGAAATCTTTTTGTTCAAAAACACCCATAGGTCCATTCCAAAAGACCATTTTTGCACCTTTAAGTTCTTTGGTAAATAGTTTGATTGTTTTTGGACCAATGTCCATTCCTTCCATACCTTCAGGAATATCATTAACGACTTCTTTTTTAGTCCAGCCTTCAAATGCATCAGTTACGACTGAATCAACTGGAAGAACAATTCGACCTTTTGCATCTTCAAAACATTTTTTGGCATATTCTAGTTGATCGTCTTCAACTGGGGAAATGCCAACTGGGTGACCAAGAGCTTTCTTAAAGGTATAAGCCATTGCTCCACCAATAAGAATCTTGTCACATTTTTTAAGAAGTGAATCAATAACCTTGATTTTATCACTTACTTTAAAACCACCTAAAATTGCGACATAGGGACGGTCACTTTTTTCAACATTAACGCAGCGACTTAGATTTTCTACTTCTTTTTCAACTAGAAAACCTAGAGCAACTTCTTTTCCTTCAGCTTTTAAGATTTCAGGAACACCATATGTTGAGGCGTGAGCACGGTGTGCACTACCAAAAGCGTCCATAACATAGGCATCAGCATAGCTAGCCCATTCTTTTGCTAGTTCAGGATCATTCTTTTCTTCACCTTTTTCATAGCGAGTATTTTGAAGTAAAAGAACTTCGCCTGGTTGAATTAGGTCAACTAATTTACGGACTTTATCTCCGCGAGTTTTATCTGAGAATGTTACCTTATCGCTACCTAAGAGTTCTTGAAGTCTTAGAAAAACTGGTAACATGTTGTTCTTTTTCTTTGCTGCTTCGACTTCTTCTTCGCTTAGTTTGTGTTTAATTTTACCTAAGTGTGAGAAGAGGATTACTTTTGCGCCACCGCTAAGTAAATATTTAATTGTTGGTAATGCTTGAACGATACGATTATCGTCAGTAATTACATCACCTTTTCGTGGGACGTTAAAGTCACAGCGGACTAAAACGGTTTTGTTTTTGATGTTTAAATCTTTTAATCTTTTCATATTTTCTCCTTTATCTTTGAAAAAGCGCCCAAATTTTGGGCGCTTTTATGCGTAAAAACTTATTATTTGTTAAGTTCGTACATATGTTTGGCTAATCTAATGAATTGAGCAGTGTAGCCATATTCATTATCATACCAAGCAACGACTTTAACTAGTTGTTTGCCGTCAACTTCTAAGACACCAGTTTGAGTGGCATCAAAGATACCGCCTTCGGCTGAACCGATAACATCAGTACTTGTAATTTCGTCTTCGGTATAACCTAAAACGCCTTTAAGTTCGCCTTCAGCATGTTTTTTCATTACTGCATTAACTTCTTCAACGGTAACTTTCTTTTTAAGAACTAATGTTAAGTCTACGAGTGAACCATCTAATACTGGAACACGGAGAGCTCCGCCATGGAGTTTTCCTTTAAGTTCTGGAACGACTAGACCAATTGCTTTTGCAGCACCAGTTGTTGTAGGAACAATATTTTGTGCAGCAGCACGGCCACGACGCATTTTACCTTTTTTAGGAAGGTCTAATGTCGTTTGGTCATTGGTATAAGCGTGAACTGTAGTCATATAGCCAATTTCAATACCAAATTCATCGTTTAGTACTTTGGCAACTGGGGCTAAACAGTTTGTAGTACAGCTTGCACCGCTGATGACGAGGTCACCTTTTTTAAGTTCGTTTTCATTAACTCCAAAAACGAATGTGCTTGTGCCTTTATCGGCTGGAGCACTAATTAGAACGCCCTTAACACCTTTATCGAGGTGAACGCTGGCATCATCTTTACCTTTAAAACGGCCAGTACATTCAAGTACGATATCGACTCCATATTCACTCCAATCGATTAGTTTTGGATCAGGTTGACCGATGACTGGAATCGTGCGTCCTTTGTAGACAATGGCTTTACCATCTTCAGAAACGCTAATGTCTTCAACAGCAAAACGGCCATGGGCTGAGTCATATTTTAATAAATAAGCAAGATTCGCGGCATCAGTTAAATCGTTAAGAGCAACAACTTCCATTCCTCCTACTTCTTCAATGCGACGGAATGCTAAACGTCCAATCCGTCCAAATCCATTAATTGCAACTTTAATTGACATAATGTCCTCCTTCTATATTTGCTTCTATATTTTACAACAAATTAATTATAATTTGTAGAATAATAATATAAAAAATAAAAATTAGAGAAAAAAATACCGAATAGCCTTCTTTTTTTGGTATTTTTTCGGTATTTTTGCTAATTTTATAGTTTTAAAAGTTCAGATATTTCAATTTCAAATGCGTTAGCAATACGAATAAGTAACTCTAAAGTTGGATTTCGGCGACCGTTTTCTAGATCACAAATATAATTGCGATTAATGTTTGCTTCTAAACTTAAATCAAGTTGGCTCCATCCGCGGTCAACACGTAGTTTTCGTATCTTAATTCCTAACGATTTATAATAATCCATTATTTATCTTCCTTATATGGTTCAGCTAATTTCCTTAATTTTATAAACAAATGATTAACATTACTTTTACTTATCGGCTTAGGTGAATTTAATTTTTCGGTTAATAAATCTGCAAGTTCAGATAATGTTGCATCTTCTTTTTCAAGTCGTAGTTCCATGAGTGTTGCTAACTTTTCATTATCTTCTGGCTTAGCACCGTAATATTTTTGGACAATTTTAATATTTTCGATTTGTTCTTTACTACTTTTAAGAGTTTTAGCATAGTTAGCTTCATCGCAAACAAACATCCGGTTTACGACATTTTGCATATCTCTTTCAATGCGAATGTTTTCAAAATATAGCGAACTATTTATCGCACCGATAAAAATTAAGAATTCACCGATTTGATCGCTTTTTTTCAAATATACAATGTATTTATTACGGCGTTTTTGCACTTTTGGCGTGAAATTTGCACGGTCAAAGCGTTCAATTAGGCGTGAAAGGCGCTGTGCTAGTTGTTCGTTACTAGTTACTATCTCAAGATGATAATTAATTGACTTTGGATCATTAACTGAACCAGATGCTAGAAAGGCACCAGTAACAAAGCCTGCCGCAGTATCGTCACTATAGACAACGCGACGAGAAATCGCACTATCAAAAAGTGTTAAACCTAAATCATCTAGGATTTCATCTACACCACTTTGAACAACAACAATAAAAAGTGTTTTCTTTTTAAACTTTTGGGCGACCTGATAAGAAAATGTTATATCGGCATCATAAACTTCTTTTATTAATTGATAAATATACTTTGCTACTTTCGCATTATTAGTAGGCATCAATAACATTTTCTTATTTTCGCGACGCGAAAAATAACCGCAAAAGCGAATAAACCCAGCAATAATGGCTTTTTTTCTAACTATTGCATAAGGAGCATCACTAATTGCTATATCTTCTTTAACTCGTTGGGTAAAACTTGCCATCTTCTATCTTTTCTTTTTATCACGATGAATTACAAGTGTTTGAACTTTACTTGCGTAATGATTTGCAAGATAGTTTGCAAAGTAGACGCTTCGATGTTGTCCGCCTGTACATCCAATTGCAACATTAATTAACGCTCGATTTTCTTTTAATGAATCGTTGATATATTTATCTAAAAAATCACAAATTAATTTTTGGTATTCTACTGTTTCTTTGTGTTTAATTAAAAACTCTATTACTTCTTCATCTTCTCCTGTTAAATTACGAAGTTTTTCATCATAGTATGGATTTGGGATTGAACGAACATCAAAAATCATATCAGCATCACGGGGAATTCCGTGTTTATAACCAAAAGAAACAAAAGTTAAAATAACTGGAGCTTTCTCTTCATCGCGGTAACGCTTAAATAGCGTTTTTCTTAGATTTGCTACATCAATATCAGTTGTATCAAGCCTAATTGTTGCTTTGCTTTTATACTTATCATAATACTTATACTCTTTATCAAGTGCATCTTCTAGTTCAATACCTTTAACTTGAAGAGGATGAGCGTGACGAGTAAATTTATAGCGATTTAATATTTCTTGTTTTGAAGCTGTTAATAAAATTAGATCATATGATAAATTTGGGTGCTTTTTTAATTCTTCAAGCATAGCACCTAAATCACTTAAATGAATTGAAACAAATATTTTACTAGCTTTATTTTTATCACTTCCATGATTTCTTAAAAATGTGTCAAATAGATAAGGAGGCAAATTGCCAATAATAGCAAAATGCATTTCTTCAAATGCAAACATCGCAGTTGTTTTTCCTGCCCCGCTGACACTACTTAAAATAACAAGTTTTTTATCCTCTTTTTTCATTTAAACACCCCGTATATCATTATACACTTAAAAGTGTATTATTGTAATAGAGATTTCTAGAACAAAAAAAGCCCCATTTGGGGCATTTTAGGTTATTTTTTCAAGGTTCTTAGCCTTTTACTAACTGCAATTCCTGCGATAGAACCATCTGCAGTCGCGGTCGTAATTTGTCTTAACACTTTAGCGTTTATATCTCCTATTGAGTATAAACCAGAAATTTTAGTTTCCATGTTTTCATCAACTAAAACATAACCTTTATCATCTTTTACATCTAGACCTTCAAGCATATCACTTTGTGCATCAGAACCAACGAATGGGAAAACTGCATCAACTTTTAATATGCGATCTTCGCCAGTTAAAACATTTTTGGTGCTTAATCCTGTAACTTTTGTTCCATCTCCAAGTACTTCTACTGGAATTGCATCAAGTACTAATTCAATAAGTGGATTTTCTTTTACTTGTGAAACTAACATATCATCTGCTCTAAAGCCTTGGCGGCGGTGGACAAGATATACCTTTGCAACAAATTTTGTTAAGAAAAGTGATTCTTCTAAAGCGGAGTTGCCTCCTCCAATAACTGCGATTGGACGGTCTTTATATAGACTTCCATCGCAAACTGCACAGTAGCTTACACCCTTATTGGTATAACGAGCTTCACCAGGAATTTTAAGTTTTCGTTCCGCCGTTCCTGTTGCAACAATTACAGTTTCAGCATAAAGTGGTTCTTCTGTCGTTTCAATTTTAAAAATGTCACCATCTTTAGATATCTTTTTTACATCTGCATAATCAATATTAATGCCAAGTTCACGAACTTGTTCAAACATTTTAAAAGCAAGATCTGGGCCACTAATTGATGTATAGCCAGGGTAATTTTCAACTTTTTGTGTAATATTTAATTTTCCGCCTGGTGCATCCTTATCAACTATAACAGGTGTAACATTGGCTCTTTTTAAATATATAGCAGCAGTCATTCCTGCTGGGCCTGCGCCAATAATAAGAACGGGATGAATAACTTTATTATTTAACATTTTCACTGTCTCCTTTTTCTTTTACTTCAACTTCAATTGTTGCCTTTTTTTCTTCATCAATTATTTCACTTTCAATAACTTCACCATTAATAAGAGCAGGTTTACGTTTTCTTAATTGATGACGAATTACGTGATTTGCAACAATTGCAACAACACTAACAGCAACAAAAATAATGGCCCATATAAAACTCCATTGACCTTTATCACCCATATTATCAATTGGATCACGCATCGGTTCCATTATTACACGCGTAAGCCCGTACCAAAATAAATAAAGGAATCCCATATCAAGCGGTTCTCGCCATTTTTTAAGTCCTTCTCCTACTGCAAATCTAATTACAAAATATCCTGTTAAATTAACAAATGATTCTATTAAGAAAAGCGGAACTCTAAATTCACCATAAATTACCATTTGTTGACGGATAAAATATGGTAAAAATGACCATTTGTTAATGTCACTTACTGCACCGTAAACTTCTTGATTAAAGAAATTACCCCATCTACCAACTGCTTGAGCAACTAAAATTGCTGGAATAATTAAATCAATTCCATCTGCAATTGAATACATTTTCTTATATTTAAAACGGAAATATAAAATACCTGCTAGAGCACCAAAAAGGGCGCCACCCATAATAGCTAGGCCACCTTCCCAAATCCGGAAAACTTGTAGGAAATCTTCATTAAATCCATCACGAGTCCAGTTGCCTACAACATACCAAATACGCGCACCAACTATACCAGCTGGAAAAGCAACATAAAATATTGGTTCTAAAATCCCGTGACGACCATATTTTTTATAAAATTCGTGGTCACAAATCGCAAGAACTAATAAAGCACCTGCTAAGATAAATAAGGCATAAAAGGCAATAACGGGTTTATTAAATGGGATGCCAGTAGGCAGTGGAAATTTAATCATTCCACCATAGGCATAACCATCAATTAGTAAAAATAAGGCAAGAATTGCAAGGCCAAAACTTATAAAAGCGACATAATTTCCATATTTGTTAAATTTTTTCTCAACATTAAATTTATAGTAATGAAGGAAAAAAGCACTTACCCCAACGCTAACAAGAAGGCCAAAGAGTAATGTCCCAAAGACTGCCATAAAGCGATGTAGATGATTTTCAATTGGTGAACTTAGCACAATGCCGCTTAACATAAGCATCAATGTAAATATAGCTGCACCAATAGTAATAAATAAGAATCCACCTTTATGGATAAATATGAATTCCTCTTTTCTTTTAACTACGCGCCAAAGCCCATAACTTAATAGGCCAAGACCACCGAAAGCTGCTACAACAGAGAGTGTAAATAAGATTGTTAATGTAGTATTCATAATCGTTCTCCTGATTTATAAATTATTATACGTGTTTTTTATTGTATTCTTTAAATATTTTATTTAAATATTGTCCAGTATAGGAAGAAGGATTTTTACTTACTTCTTCTGGTGTACCACTTGCAATTAGTTGTCCACCACCATTTCCACCATCTGGTCCTAGGTCTATTATATAGTCTGCTTGCTTAATTACATCTAAATTATGTTCAATTACTATAACAGTATCGCCAAAAGAAACAATTCGGCGAAGAATGGCTAAAAGTTTTTTAACATCATGAGCATGTAAACCCGTTGTAGGTTCATCTAAAATATAGAGCGTTTTACCCGTCGGTCTTTTTTGAAGTTCATAAGCTAATTTCACTCTTTGAGCTTCACCTCCACTTAATTGAGGAGCAGGTTGTCCTAGTTTTATATATCCAAGTCCAACATCCATAAGTGTTTTTAACATGCGATGAATTTTAGTTCTTGAGGAAAAGAATTCATAAGCATCTTCAACAGTCATTTCAAGTACATCAGCAATATTTTTATCTTTATAGAAACAAGCTAGCGTTTCATCGTTATAGCGTTTACCATCGCAAACTTCACAGCGAACATAAACATCAGGAAGAAAATTCATCCTAATTCGTGTTACTCCTGCTCCTTGACAGTGTTCACAACGACCTCCTTTGTTATTAAAGGAAAAATAACTCTTATCAAAACCTCTAGCTCTTGCATCAGGAGTTTCTGCATACAATGCGCGAATTTCGTCAAATACTTTTGTATATGTAGCAGGGTTTGATCTAGGAGTTCTACCAATTGGGTCTTGAGAAATATGAATCGCTTTATCGATATGTTCAAGGCCAATTATTTCATCATGTGCACCTGGATTCGTTCTAACTTTTCTTAAATAACCATCTACGGTCTTATATAATATTTCATTTATAAGTGTTGATTTTCCTGAGCCGCTTACACCCGTAACAACATTCATGACGCCTAATGGTATTTTTACATCAATGTTTTTAAGGTTGTGACAGCGGGCACCTTTAATTAAAAGGTAATCCCCAGTTCCCGTTAGTCGTTTCTTTGGAATATCAATAAAGTATTCGCCACTTAAATACTTGCCTGTTATTGATGTAGGACTTTTAATAATATCTTCAACGCTACCTTGAGCAACAACTTCACCACCATGGACACCAGCTCCAGGTCCAATATCAACGATTTGATCAGCAGAGCGCATTGTTTCTTCATCATGCTCAACAACAATTAATGTGTTTCCTAAGTCTCTCATTTCTTTAAGTGACTTAATTAATTTAGCGTTGTCTCGTTGATGTAAACCTATGCTAGGTTCATCTAAAACGTACAAAACCCCGCTCAATTTGGCTCCGATTTGTGTAGCTAGGCGGATGCGCTGTGACTCACCGCCTGAAAGAGTAGTAGCAGATCTTGAAAGTGTTAGATAATCTAAGCCAACATTAATTAAAAAGGAAAGGCGATGATCAATCTCTTCTAAAACAAGAGTTGCAATTGTTAACTCTGTTGGGGTTAGTTTTTCTTTGGTTTCTCTTAAAAATGAACGAAGATCGCCAATTTGCATTGATGTTAACTCATAAATATTTAAACCATTTATTTTTACTGCTAATGCCTCTTTTGATAAACGTGCTCCATTACAATGGGTACAAATTGTATCCATTAAAAACTTTTCATAATATCCACGCATAAACTCACTTGTAGTTTCTTCATATAAACGTTCAATTCGTGTCTTAACACCCTCAATATATCCTCGTCGATGATTTATATTACCACTTGAACTTTTAAGAATATATTCGTGTGGTTCTTTTGAACCTAATAAAATTATTTCAACTTGTTCTTTAGTTAGTTCTTCAAAAGGAACGTTCATTGGAACATTATAAATTTCACATAACTTAGTAAAGTCTTGCCAATCAAGATTTTTACTACCAACAATATTTTTATAAAATTCAATTGCACCTTGATTTAGTGAGAATTTTGGATTCGGTACCAAAATTGTCACATCAACTTCGCGATTTATCCCAAGTCCTTTACAATGTTCACAGTATCCAATAGGAGAGTTAAACGAAAATAATCTTGGTTCAAGTTTAGGAATACTAAAGCCACAATGTTTACAACTATGATGAGTGCTAAATAAACGCTCCTCATCATTTAAAAGCACGGTTACATAACCATGACCCCAGTCAAGAGCAATTTTTAGCGCATCTAAAATTCTTCCATATGAATCTTCTTTTAGTGCGATCCGGTCAACTACAATATCTAGACTATGGCGTTTATTTTTATCTAGTTCGCTAATTTCATCAATACGCATTATTTGGCCGTTTAATCTAACACGGACAAATCCAGCTTGTTTTATTTTTTCTATCGTATCTTTGTGAGTGCCTTTTTCGGCATTAACAACTGGACCGAGAATTTGAATCCTACTATTTAAGGGGTTTTCTTGAATAATTTTTATTATTTGTTCGGGCGAAAATGAGATGATTGGTTCATTATGCGTAGGACAATAAGGAACACCAATTCGAGCATATAAAAGTCGAAGATAATCATAAATTTCTGTTACAGTTCCTACGGTAGAGCGAGGATTGTTACTAGTGGTTTTTTGTTCAATACTAATCGCAGGAGATAAGCCATCAATAGAATCAACATCAGGTTTTGAAAGATTTCCTAAAAACTGCCTTGCATAACTTGAAAGACTTTCAACATATCGGCGTTGACCTTCGTTATAAATTGTTTCTAGGGCTAAAGTACTTTTCCCTGAACCTGAAAGACCAGTAAAAACAATTAACTTATTTTTAGGTAAAGTTAGATTAATATTTTTTAAGTTATTATCTCTTGCGCCCTTTATCTTAATTTCGTTAATGCTCATTTTTTCGCTCCTTTCTCTATATTACAATAATTAGTTACTTTTTACATTGTTTTTGCTTATTGTCTCTTATAAAGAGACCTTGGCTGAGTATTTTTCTATTAATCAAAATTAATTCCGTTATAATAGTTATGATTGCTACGCTAAGAAAGGAGTACAAATATGGAAGTACTTAGAGCAACAAATCTTACAAAAATCTATGGTAGTACAATTGCTGTAAATAAAGTATCCATGACAATTAATGAAGGCGATATTTATGGGTTTGTCGGCGAAAATGGGGCTGGAAAAACGACATTTATTCGTCTAATTGCAGGTTTAGCCGCCAAAAATAGTGGAGAATTCACTCTTTTTGAGGGAGAAAACCATGCAATTGGAGCACTAGTAGAAACCCCGTCACTTTATTTATATTTAAATGCGATGGATAATCTTATGGCTCAAGGTAAATTACTTGGAATAACTGATAAAGAAAAACATAAAGAACTTCTTAGGTTAGTAAAACTAGAATATCTTATTGATTCAAAAAAGAAAGCTAAATCTTTTTCATTAGGGATGAAACAAAGGCTCGGTATTGCGATGTGTTTACTCGCAAATCCAAAGTTTCTTCTTCTTGATGAACCAATGAACGGCTTAGATCCTGAAGGTGTTGTTTTAATGAGAGGTCTAATTAAATCACTTTCAGAACAAGGTATTACATTTTTAATTAGTTCACATATGCTTGGCGAACTTTCAAAAGTTGCTACTCGCTACGGCTTTATTCATGAAGGTAAATTAATCAAAGAAATTACCCGTGAAGAATTAGAACAAAGTCAAAAAGGACTGCTAAATGTAAAGGTTTTAGATGAAAATGTTGAAAAACTTAAAATGATTTTAACAAAAAATAATATCAAGTTTGATGATGAGGATGGTATTAAAATTTATGATCAATCAATTGAAAATATCGTTGAACTTCTAACTAAAAACGGTATAACACTTAGGGTAATTACCGAAGAGACATCAAATATCGAAGATTACTATCTTGATTTAATTGGAGGCTTCCATGAATAGATTATTAAAACTAGATTTTTATCGTCTTAGAAAAGATCTTACAACCTTGATTGGTGTCCTAGTTTGTTTTGGTTTACTTTTACTCACCGTAGGTATTCAAGGCTTTGGCTATTTTATGTTAAAATCGACCGGATTAGAAGATTCAGGCTTAGCAATTATGTTTTTGCCGCGAAGTACATACATCCAAAACTTCCAAATTGCAAATAATTCTGGCCTTGTAGTATTAATTATTACCCTAATTTTTACTGCACGCGATTTTTCTCAAAATACAATGAGACTTAAAATAATTAATGGGTTTAAAAAACGCGATATTTACTTTTCTAGTCTAATTACAACACTAGTTTATGGTATCCCAATTATTTTCGCCTTTTCTTTTATTAGTTTTGTAGCAGGTCTGCTCTTTTTTGGTTATGTTGTACCTTTTGATAAAAACGAATTCTTAAAATTGTTAGCAACTTCTGCTCTTTTAATTTTATATTTAGTATTATTTCTATCTATTATTAATGCAATTTCCATGCGTTTTCAAAAAGTTGGCCCTGCAATTGGTATTACAATTGCTGTGGTTTTAGGTGAAAATTTAGTTAGTACTTTGATTAGTCTAATTCCAACATTAGGTCAAAATTTACCTGAATGGCCATTAAAGTTTTTAAATTTACTTCCAACATACGCATTAACAACATTAGTTGGATTTAGTTTTGATGGTTGGGATTTATTAATTATGCTTGGTGGTTTTGTTGGTCTAACTGTTCTAGTTAACCTATTAGGTATTAAAGCGTTTGAGAAAAAAGATATTAACTAATATTATTTAGAGTTGAAAATTATCTTCTCTTTAATATAATAAGATATGCGTCGGGACGTAGCACAGCTTGGTAGTGCACTACCTTGGGGTGGTAGGGGTCGTGAGTTCAAATCTCATCGTTCCGACCATTTAAAAAGAAAAAACCGCTGTTTTGCAGCGGTTTTTGTTATTTTTGCAGAGTTTAGCCAAACTTTTTAATTCGTTCGTATCGCTTACGAGCTTCGTTTTCTGACTTCGTAAGAAGTTCTTCAGCGTGCTCTGGATTGACTTTTGGAAGTTGACTAAAACGATTTTCACCCATAACGAATTCACGGAATAGTGAATAATCTGGATCTTTAGCATAGTCTAGTTGAAGTGGTGATTTGCCTTCTTTTTCTAAGCGTGGATCATAACGGAAAATATTCCAGTAACCACATTCAACAGCTTTTCTTTCAACTGTATAGGAGTTAGCTAAGCCACCTTTAATGCCGTGTTCAGCACATGGTGAATAGGCGATAATTAAGGATGCTCCCTCATAACTTTCAGCTTCGTTAAAGGCTTTAATTGCTGCCATTGGGTTAGCACCTAGACTAATTTGGGCAACATAGACATCGCCATAGGCCATAGCCATTAGGGCTAAGTTTTTCTTAGTTCCAGTTTTTCCACTTGCAGCAAACTTAGCAATCGCACCAGTTTGCGTAGCTTTAGACATTTGGCCACCTGTATTAGAGTAGACCTCAGTATCTAAAACAAGAACATTAACATTAGCTCCACTTGCTAAGACATGATCAAGTCCGCCGTAGCCAATATCATAGGCCCAGCCATCACCACCAATGATCCATTGAGATTTATCAACAAAATCATCACGGTAAGCAAGAGCTTCTTTAAGTCCTTTGCTCTTAGATTTTTCTAGAAGTTCTAAAAGTTCAGGAACAATTGTTTTACTATGGGCACGATCTTTAATCGTATCTAAGTATTCAGTAATAAGTTCTTTTAAGCGTGGTTCTGCTTCTTCTTTGTGTGTTGTAAGAATATTAGCAATTAGAGCTAATTTATAATCAGTAGCAAGTCTCATGCCAAAACCAAATTCAGCATTATCTTCAAATAGGCTATTGGCCCATGCGACACCTTCGCCTTTATAATCAGTAACAAAAGGTGTGCCTGGCGTTGAACCACAATAAATCGAACTACAACCAGTGGCGTTTGCAACGATCATATCATTACCAAATAATTGAGTAAGTAAACGATAGTATGGTGTTTCTCCACAACCTGCACAAGCTCCACTTACTTCCATATAAGGCATCTTAAATCCGACGCCCTTAATGCCATTTTGAAGGGCGGCTGGTAATAGGTTGTCACGATATACTGCACCTTTATAGAGATGATCTGCGACTTCTTCTTGATGCATTTCTTGTTTAGCATCAACCATTTCAAGAGCCTTTTCACCGCGTTTTCCAGGACAAACTACAGCACAAAGTCCGCAGCCTACACAGTTAGCAGGGCTAACTTGAATACGGAAGAAATAGCCTTGCAAGCCAGGACCCATTGCAGGGATTACATCTTTTTTGGCTGCTTCTGGAAGTTTTTCAACTTCTTCAGCAGTTAAAAGGAATGGACGGATTGTTCCATGAGGACAAACAAATGAACATGTATTACATTGGATACAGTTTTCACTCTTCCAAATTGGGACAAAGTCAGCGATACGACGTTTAGATTTAAATGTAACATCGTTTCTCATTGAACCATCTAATAAACCATGTTTAGTAAAGGTTGATGTAGGTAGATCATAACCTTCAAGGTTTTCAATTGGAGTAACAAATTCATCAAAGTATTTATCACCAGTTAGAACTACTTCTTTAACTGGCTTAAGTTTTAACCACTCTTTATCAACCTTAATTTCACGTAATCCTTCGCTCCCACGATCAATAGCAGCATAGTTCTTTTGAACGACTGCTTCACCTTTACGACCATAAGTTTCTTTTGCAAGTTTTTTCATCCAAACTTTGGCTTCTTCATAATCCATAATCGATGGATTTAAATAGAAGAAACTTGATTGAAGGATTGTATTTGTATGTCGGCCCATACCGACTTCACGTGCAATTGCATTTGCGTTAATAACAAAGAAGCGGGCATTTCTTCTTGCTAATTGATATTTAACACGGTTTGGCATACTAGCAAGTAATTCTTCATCACTAAGTTCAGTATTAAGTAAGAATGTACCACCTTGACCAAGGTTTTTGATCATATCGTATTTATATAAATATGTATCTAATGAACAGCTTATAAAGCTAGCATTTTCAATATAGTATGTTGATCTAATCGGTGATTTACCAAAACGAAGGTGACTTCTAGTTGCGCCACCCGCTTTACGGCTGTCATAAGCAAAATATGCTTGAGCATATTGTCCGGTTGCATCGCCAATAATTTTAATGGAGGATTTATTGGCTGAAACTGTACCATCACTTCCTAAACCATAAAATAAGCAAGCTTGATAATCATGTTTAACATCGTATTCTTCATCAAATGGAACACTTAAGTTTGTAACATCATCAACAATACCAACTGTAAAGGAGTTCCATGGTTTTCCACTTAAGAAATCAAAAACACCTTTAATATGTTTTGGTTGAGTATCTTTACTACTTAAGCCATAACGACCGCCAACTACGACATCAATTTTACGACCTTCTTGTTCTAAGGCTGTAACAACATCAACATAGAGTGGTTCGCCAGTTGCACCAAGTTCTTTAGTACGATCAAGGACTGCTAATTGTTTTACAGTCTTTGGAAGAACGTTAACTAAATGCTTTGCACTAAATGGACGATATAGATGAACTTTTACTAAACCAACTTTTTCGCCCTTTTTATTTAAGTCTTCAACGACTTCGATGATTGTTTCAGTAACACTACCCATAGCAACGATAACTTTTGTTGCATCTTTTGCACCAACATAAACAAATGGAGCATAAGTGCGACCAGTAAGTTTTGATGCTAAATCGAAGTATTTTTCACTTACTTCTAATACATTTGCATAGTGTAAATTTTGCGCTTCACGAGCTTGGAAATAAATATCATCATTTTCTGCTCCACCACGAGTTACTGGATTTGTATGTGGATTAAGAGCACGTTTTCTAAATGCAGCTACTTTTTCTTCTGGAAGTAATTCTTTCCAATGTGCATCATCAATAAATTCAACATTTTGGATTTCGTGTGATGTTCTAAAACCATCAAAGAAATGTAAAACTGGAACACTTGCATCAATTGCGATAAGATGCGCGACATTTGTAAGGTCTGCTACTTCTTGAACACTATGAGCACAAAGTAGGGTAATACCAGTTTGACGAACTGCATAAATGTCTTGATGATCACCAAAAATTGATAAAGCACGAGCAGCGATTGAACGAGCAGAAACATGAACAACTGCTGGTAGAAGTTCGCCAACCCACTTATAAATATTGGGTAGCATTAAAAGTAAACCTTGTGATGCAGTGTATGTTGTAGCTAATGCCCCAGCTTGAAGAGCACCATGAACAGCACCAGCAGCACCACCTTCACTTTGAAGTTCAGCAACTTTTACTCGGCTACCGAAAAAATTAAGTTTTCCTTGGGAAACATATAAATCGATTAGTTCCGCCATTGGTGAGGATGGGGTAATCGGAAAAATAGCAGCGATATCGGTGTAATTATAACTACCTAGAGCCGCTGCGGTGTTTCCATCTACGGAAAGGAATGTTTTTTTAATTTTCATTTAATCCTCCTAAATTAATAACATATCTAGTATACAATAGACACGCCTATATTGTAAGGACATTTTAAAAAAAGCCATCTAAAGATGGCATTATTTTAAAAAATGTTGTATTTCCTACTTTTTTCGACGTGCTTGTTCTTCGTTAATCAAGCGTTTTAAAGCTCTAAGTTCCCTATCAGTTAGTTCACGATTTTGATCAATAATTCCACTTGTACCAATCGTCATTTTTTGATAAATAAAATCCGCAATTGACTCAAATTGATCTAACTCTTTTTTTTGAACCGGGCGGATATTGCGTGGTTTTTGCTTAGTTTCTTCGTAATTTTTGATGTGTTCTTCAAGTTGATCAAGTAAATCCTTGTAATTGTAATTTAGATCAAATTTAATAAGTGGATCAAAGTAGGCTAAGTCATTGTTAATAACATCACCAACGATACCGATTTTTTTTGATAACATTTCAAGTGTTACGTGCTTACGATTAATTGAACGTATCGCACGATAATAATCGCGAACTCTAGTAATTTTTATCATATTTTTTGTCTTCCTTATGTTTAGTATATCATATTTTATCTTTGTAAATAAAAAGCCCTCTTTTGAGGGCTAGTTACCTACACTTTGATCTGGTGGACCGTATAGGAGTCGAACCTATGACCCACTGATTAAGAGTCAGTTGCTCTACCAACTGAGCTAACGGTCCGCGTAAATAACAATTGTAATCATATCATAGTAATCAAAATTAATTAATAACTTTTTTATAAATATAATCTTGGAATCGTTCATTAAACGAGCCCATCATTGAAAGTGCTAAACTATTTTTGATTTTATAACTTAATCTTGGTCTTCTCTTAGTTAGTGCTTTTTCAATTACTTTTGCAACTAAAATAGGGTCATTTGTTTTATTTACTTCTTTATCCATCATTCCTTTTAATTTAGTTAGGGGTTTTATAAAGTACTTAGTTTCCTCAATCATTCGTTCGTATTCATCTTTAGCGTTACCTAACATTCCAGTTTTCATTGACCCAGAATATAATTTAATAACTTTTATACCTAAGTAATTACATTCTCTTCTAAGGACATCACTGTAAGTATCAACCATTTTCTTACTCATCGTGTAATAGGCCATAAAAGGCTGAGGAGTATGTCTTGCAACTTCACTTGCCATATTAATAATACGTCCATTTTGCACTAAATAATCAAAAAATGCACGATTTACCTTATACATACCAAAGAAATTCACTTCAATAATTTTTCGAAGTTTTTCTTCACTTCCTTCAATAATTGAATCAAGCATAAAAATACCTGCGAGGTTAATAATTGCAAAAACTTCTATTTTTTCTTTATCTAAATAATCTCTTACTTATTTAAGATCTTCATCTTTAGTAATATCAACTTGAAAATATTTATAGTTTTCTGTTTCTTTTTGTTCTTCTTTACTAATATCTAGGGCAATTACAGAGTAATTCTTTTTAAGTAAGTAATCGCTGGCGGCTTTTCCGATTCCCCCATTTGCCCCTGTTATAATTACATGTTTCATTCTAACACCTCATTTTTGCACTTTTTAATTATAGCCCTTTTTAGAATATAAAAAAAAGAAAGAGTTTAAAAAGCCCTAGCCAATCTCGGCTAGGGCGATTTAAATTAAATTAGTTTATGCAACAAGTTTAAGAGCATCAACTGTATAAGGACCTAAGTTTGGTTTATTATACCAAGTTAGGTGACCTTCATAATTAATCATTTCGCCTTTATGTGCTTGGAAGAATTCGTCAAATGCAGCTTGATTTTCAGTTCCCATATGGTAACTTAGCGAACATAAGATTTCAACTTCGATTTCTCCGTGCATACCAATTAAAACGATATTGCTATGAGTATTACCTTGAGGAACATTAGGAATTTCATTTCCATCACGGTCAGTAATACGAACCATTTTAAGAGGTTCATTTATTTTCATAAGCGAGCTATCTTTAGCCCAAAGTGGGTTTTCCATTTGTTCTTCTGGGAAGCCTTCTGATTGTTTAAAATCATAGAAATCTTTAACAGTAAATGTATTATATTCCGGTTGTCTTATTTGTGGGAATTCAGCTGGATCAAGAATATTTATTCGTTTAATCCAACTAATTTGGCTCATCCCGTTATAGCCACCGGCTTGACCAACGCCTCCAACTAAATCACCAACTTTAATACCATCATCTTTAAAGCCAGAAACTTTATAGAAGTTATAGCCCATGTTACCATCAGCGATTGAAAGAGAATCCCAGTCTGGGAAAATAGCCGTTACATAGCCACGAACTCCAATAAGTTCTTTTGGTTCACTATCACGAGCTTCAACTAAATCTTTCCAATTGATTCGCCATTGAGCATGTAATTTAAAGTCAAAGACTACTTTTCTTGTAGCAGTGTTAAGTTTAACTTCTGCCATTAACCGGCCAATTTTTGGAGCAGGAATATGGTGTCTGTTTTCATCACCAGAAGAAAGGAATTTTGGGTCATATTCTTCATAACCTGGTGAAACAAGGGTGTTTGTTGCACCTTCTTGTGGATCACTAATTCTAAATGTGGCTAAACCTTCAGCTTCATAGTATGACCAAGTAACTGAAAAGTTTTGACTTTTTCTAACACCTGAGATAACAACGATTAAATCGTTTCCATCAAGCATTTCATGAATGTCGTCTCCTTCTTTTAGACGTGGTTTATAGCGATCACCTGTTGTTTTATCAACAACTAGGGGAACGTAATCAATTACTTCATCTAAAACGGCGGCATCTCGTGCAGGGTCAGTTTTAGGTTGACCGCAGCCTGCTAGGGCTCCAAGGGTAAGAAGCCCAAGGACAAAGAATTTAAGTTTTTTCATATTTTCTCCTTTTCTATTCAACATATTTTGAAAGTTTTGAATAAGCTTCAGCAATTACTTGATCAGGTGTTTTACCACCGATAAATAATTTATCCATAATTGAGCCTACTTCTTCTCTAATAAATGCACTTCCTTCAAAGCCTGGGTCGGTAAATTTAAGCCATGCTTCAGTTGGATCATCATAAACATCATTGTTTAAAATGGCAGTATCTTGAATAGCTCTTTGACGACCTGTATAGCCTTTTTCATCTGGATCTGCTTCAAGGAATTCACGATAAATTTCGGAATCTTGCATTGTTTTTGTAACAGGGAAGTAGGAAGTATCACGACCAAAGCGATCATTAACTTCAGTTGTTAAGTATCTTAATAGTTTCCAAGCTTCGGTTTTAACCTTGGCATCACCACGGTCAAATAAAGCAAGGTTTGTGCCTTGTGAAATAACATATTTCTTATCAGCAAATTTGTATGGAATCTCATTTGAAGATTGTCTAAATGGAAATTCAACACTGCCATCAGGTACGTTTTCATCTGAACCAGCACTTGAACTAATAGTTAGGACACATTCGCCTTTTTTAAATGCTTTAGAAGCAAATTGATCTGTACCAAATGAAGATGGAAGTCCAAAAATTCTCTTTTGATAACTTTCTTTAAAGTAAGTAAGAGCAGCCCTAGTTTCAGCGCTATCAAAACGGACATAGCCTTCACTAATGTCACTGCCCATTTCAGTGTAGGTTCCGCCCCATTGACGAACAGCAGTAATAAAGAAGTTTGCTGTACTGTCCCAGCTAATTGGACGGAAAATATCCTTTTTAACAGTACGGAAGTCAACTGCGACCGTTTCAGCAAAAGCATCATAGTTTGCATCTTCGCTAGTAGGAACATTTTCTTTTAAAACGACTGTACCATCTTTTAGTAAAACATTACCAAAAATGTTCTTTTCAGTCATAAGTTCAATAATTCTTGTTCCAACTGTATCTAGTTGATCCCATGTTTTTGGAATAACAACATTTTCATCATAAAGAGCCATAACATCAAAGAATGTTTGGTTAGCAATCATGATTTCGGTTGACTTGTTAAATGGAAGACCAACTGTAATCGGTTTAGTTTTATCAGGTATCCCAGTATCAGGATCACGATAGTAAGCCATTTCTTGATTTTCTTTTAAATAGGCTTGATGGAAGTCAGCTAAATCGACCCCAATTCCTTCAACTTCACTATTGATGAATCCATCAAGAGAAAGAAGGATGTTTGAACTTAAGTAAGTAGCAAAGTGATCAGGATATCCATTAGCGATATGAGGGTATTCTTCGTTACTTACAGATAGAGAAATCGCTTGATAAAGGTTAGGATAGCCACCTTTTGTTGAGTAATCGATTTCCAAATCAGCATTTTCTGGACGCGCTTGATACTCTGCTAAAAGCGGTTCAAGAACACCATTAATTTTGCCACCAAAACCAGTCCAGAAAATGACTTTAGTTTTCTTGCTGCCACCGCAGCCGCTTAAAATCATTAAGGCTGTTAAAGCGGCAATTGATGTTAATTTAAATTTTTTCATAAGAAGTTTCCTTTCTTTTTATTATATTCTTATTCCAAAATGGAATTTTAACCTTTAATCCCACTTCTTGATACACCACGCATGATGTATTTTCTAAAGAAGATAAATACGACAAGTAACGGCGAACTAATAATCATTGAACCTGCAATTTTAACAGTGTCAAAGCTTGAGAAGTCACTCGTAAATAAGCTCATAAGACCGTTTGATACAAGCCTCATCGTATGCTTAATACCAAACGTTGATTCAAGGAACTTATTGTTACCACTTGCAATAAGTGTTGGCCAAATATAAGCGTTCCAACTACCCATAACGTTAAGAATTGTAATAGTAACAATTGTAGGCATTGCAATTGGAATCATAACGCGACGTAGGTATTGGAATTCGCCAAAGCCATCAACTTTAGCTGCCAAGAAGAGTTCGTTAGGAATTTGTTGGAAAGTCATCCGGAGTTGGAAAATATAGAAAACACTAACACCATGAACAAAGATAAGCGCTGCAAAAGTATCAGCCCAGCCTATCCCAACCGTAGTTTGATAGTTAGTAATAATCATCATTTCCCCTGGGACCATCATTGTAGCAAGCAAGATTGCAAATAAAACATTCTTACCTTTAAAGTCAAGACGGGCAAACGCAAAAGCACATAAAACCGTTGTAATAACGGTAAATATAGTTGATACGCCTGCGACTATTATTGTATTAAGAAAATAGGGAAGGAAGTTATGGCTCTTGCTAATAACAATACTTTGTAAGTCTGTTGCAAGACTTGAAAGTTGTGCACCAGTTAGATTACCTCCAAGAATAATCCGGAAGTTAACAAAGGTCGGAGTGCCTGTAAACATCTTAAGAGCACCTGCAGTTAATTCTTGGTTATATGTATTAGGATGCTTAAGAGAAGTCATAATCATAAACCAGAATGGTAAAAGCATAAAGAGTGCAAAAAGTGTTAAGAATGTATAAACCGCAACTTTAACGACAATTTGGATCGCACGATACTTTTTCTCTTGTTCTTTTTTGGCTTTAGCCTTGCTTTCATTATTAGCACTGCCATTTTGTTTTTGAAGTTCAGCAAGAATTTCTTGCTCTTCTTTAGTTAATTGTTCTTCTTGTGGATGGATAAGAACTTTTTCATCTTTTACTTTACTCATTGTCCTACCTCCTAGAAGTGTACCCTTCGTTTACTAACTTGCATTTGTACTAATGTAATAATTAGAACGATAACTAAAAGAATTACAGAGCCTGCGGCAGCAACGGGTAGATCTGTTTGTCGGTATTTATAAATATACCCAACAATTGTAATCCACATCGTTTGGTCAGCACCACCAAAGTGGAGCGGACCTTGACCTACAATCGAGATAACTGATTGATAGGCTTTAAACGCACCAATAAAGCTCGTAATTGTAATATAAAGAATTTGTGGACTAAGCAGCGGAACTGTAATTTTCCAGAAAATTCGCCGCCTTGATGTCCCATCAATTCTAGCTGCATCATAGTATTGCTTGTCAATACTTGCTAAACCACTCATAAAAACGAGAATCTTAAAAGCAAGTCCGTTCCAAACGCTACTTGTAATAATTGCAACTGCCATTGAGGCTTTTGTTGTTTTTGCTATGCCGGGGATATCAATACCGTGTGCAAGCCAAGCGATTGGTTTACCACCAAAGAAACCAATGAATTGGTTCATTAATCCCCCAGGCTCATAAGAAAACATAACGTTAAATACCATCCCTAATGCAATTGAGTTTGTTACATAAGGAAGGAAGAAAATCGTTTGATATACGCCACGTAAGGCTTTAATTGAGTTTAAAAATACTGCTAAAAGAAGAGAAATCGCAATCGTTAGAGGAACTGAGATAATCGTTAAAATAAACGTATTTAGCAAAGCATCGTGGAATTGCGTATCTTTTAAGACAAGCAGGAAGTTCTCTAATGAGACAACAGGTTTTTTAACAGGAATCATAAGAGACATGTCTTGAGAATTTCTTGTTTGAATTATAAAGTTAGAAATCGCAAGAGAACCTGCACCTTTTTGCCAACCAAAGTCTTTAATAAAAGCAATGGTCGCAGTATTTAAAATCGGATAAATAGTAAAGAAGATAAGGAAAATCATCGCTGGTAAAAGAGCGATTGCTGCTTTTAACCAAATTGGCATGTTTCTGTTTCTTTTAATTTGCATTGGTTCACCTTCAAGATGACCGCCGCTAGAAACTTCACGAACAACTTGTTTTTCTAGTGCCATGTTTTTGTCCCCTCCTTCCGTCTTATCCTTAGGCGAATATCGAACGTTAGTAATAAGTTTTTGCATAATTACCACCGTTTAAGTAAATTACTTAATCCTTTCGCCACTTAATTCAAATAAATAAACCCGCTTGGGATATAGCTTAATTTTTGTACCTTTAACTCTAGTACGGAGTTCTGCTGGAATAATCGCACGAAGTTTACTACCTTCGCCACTAACGCGACCAACAATTGAAATATCTCGACCAATATGTTCAACATAATCTACTTCTACATCAACTGGTGGATTATCCGTCTTATCAAGTGAAAATGACTCTGGACGAACTCCAATGTAGATTGGGCGATTAGTTTTGGCTTCAACAAGGAATTTACCAACTAATTCGTTAAATTCTTCTTCTTCAAGGTAGCAGCCACGACGAATAACCGCGTCATAAATGACTTCAATTGTTAATTTTTCAGGTTTTTCAGCAAGAACGACAGGTTCTTCTTTTTTAGCACCAAATAGTGAGAATTTTTTCTTTGGTTCTTCAACTACTTGTTCAGTTTCGCCTTCACCTAGATCAACACCTAAATCAGCATAATAATGACGCTTTGTCGCACGGTAACCATTAGCTTTTACAATATCAAAAATGCGTTCATCAAGAAGATCAAATTCTCCTTTACTCTTGAAACCATCTAAATATTTCTTGCCTCCGAGCATTAATGCTCCGTTAACTAGTTCACCTTTAAAAATGTTAATCGCTGGAGAACCAAGGAATTTTGTAACAAATAAATCGACAGGTTCTTCATAAACCGTTTGAGGTTCATCAACTTGATGGATAACACCTTTTTTCATAACAACGATTTGATCACTAATAGACATTGCTTCTTCTTGGTCGTGGGTAACGAATACTGTCGTTACATTACTTAGACGTTGAATTCGTTTAAGTTCTTCCCTTGTTTGAAGTCTAAGTCTTGCGTCAAGGTTACTTAAAGGTTCATCAAGTAATAAAACTTGTGGACGCTTTGCAAGAGCACGTGCAATTGCAACCCTTTGTTGTTGACCACCAGATAATTCCTTTGGTTTACGGTCAAGTAATTGACCAATGTCAACAATATTTGCACATTCTTGTGCAATGTTTTCCATTTCCTGCTTGCTTAAACGTGGTCTTACGTTTTCAAGAGGGAATGTAATGTTCTGACGAACAGTAAAATGCGGATAAAGAGCATAGTTTTGGAAAACGAGTCCAATTCCGCGATTTTCTGGTGGGACATCAGTAACTTCTTTGTCACCAAACCAGATGGCACCTTCAGTTGGCTCATGAAGGCCCGCGATCATATAAAGTGTTGTTGACTTACCACAACCTGAAGGACCAAGTAGTCCAACAAATGTTCCATCAGGAATAGTTAAAGTCATGTTATCAACAGCTTTGACAACGGGTGCCCCTTTTCGGCCTGGAAAGTGCTTAGATAGATTAACTAATCTAACTTCCATATTTTTCCTCCTGGAGTTAATCTCCTTTTTTTATTCATTTATATAATATCATATATAAATCTTGATAAGTAGTAATTTTCACCTTTTAAAAGACTAAAAATCACTTTAATTTGCTCAAAATAAACAAAATGGCTCTATGAGCCTTTTTTGTTTTTACCTACTTCTTCATCGTATTTTTGCTTCTTTGCACCATCAATTTCTCGACGACGTTTATTTTGAGCAGCAAGTATTTTGGCTAACTTAACATTGTACTCATATTGTTCATCAGCATCCTTATAGATAAGAAAGTCATTATCATAAACATCAGTAGCTGCTATTAAGTCGACTAGACTTCTTCTATTTTTATTAACAAAAATCATAACCATGCTTACAACATGAACCGGTAAGAAAAAGAGTAAATAGTATAGCAAAAACGCACTGAATTGGCGTAAAAACACTTGTGGTTTACTTACTTTGTAGCCATAAATATTAGCAAGATGACTTTGAGTAATAAGCATTCCAAGTGTGCGCCCATTTTTAATAAATAAAGGCACAATACTAATTAAAATAAAAGCAGAAACATAAAAGCCAATTAAAAGAGCAATAAAATAGTAACTAAGTGCTTTATTACTAACTGCTATTAATTCTTCATTTTGGAGAAATGATTGATGAGCTTTAGCGAATTCTTCTTTATATAAATCACTTACTGCTTTTTTATTTTCTGTACTATAAGACACCTTCCACGGTGTTAATTCGTTTATTGGTACACTAAAATCAAAAAGACAATCTTCCCCTCCTTTGTGCAGGATCTTTTGATAATAAAGTTCTGCAGTGTTATTCTCTTCTTCGCCTAAACGAGGAGAAAGTGTACCGCTTGAATATCTTGTAACACCGCTATAAGTTTCACTTCCTAACTCTTCTTTAGGAGGAAACCCTACATAATAGCGGTAAAGTGCTTCAGGATAAAGTGCTTCATTAGAAATTAAATAATATGTACCTTGATCGCTAAGTTCATATAAACCGCAGTCGTTGGTCATAAAATTAATTCTTAAACCAGCATCATTTAAACCGATTTTGTTTGCAATTGGAACAGTTGCAGCACTTGAAATAATTACCATTAAAAAAGCAACAAAAACAAAATCAAGAAAACCACTAAGAATTCGTTTACCTTTTGTTTGTTTCATTTCTAAGCTCCAGAGCTCTCATCTAATCTTTCTTCAAAATTTTCTTCGTTAACAGGGGTTGGTCTTTTTTCACTAAGAATTGCTAGATTTTCAGCAGTTTCAAATTCTTCAACAGTAGTAAAAATTTGAGAAGTTTTTGTATCTACGACACGTGTCATAGCAATTAAATCATGAAGTGAACGACCTTTTTTATTAAATATCGCTAGTGTGAGCGAAACAAATAAGCCTAACATTGGTATTAAATACCATGAGAATATTTCAAAAACTAAGAAAGCAAGGTAGCGAACAATTAACTGCCACGGTTTAATACGATAACCATATTGATTTGTTATAGATAACTTAAAGATCATCTTTCCTAAAGATTGACCATTTTTAGTTAGCATTGGAATTAATAAAACAAATATCGTCGTAGTTAAAACAATATTACTTAATGTTTCAATTGTTAAATACATTTGCATTTCGCGATGTGGGGTTAAGTTATTAAACTCACTAATCGCATTTTTAAATATCGTTTGATTAAATTGTCCTAGGGTCTTATCATCAACACCATCTTTTATTACTACATTAGGCGGAACAAAACGATCAACTGGCTCAGTGCTAGGAACATCGGCTGTTTCAGAAGAATCTTCAACACTCGTATCTTCGCTAGTAGTAGGTTCCTCTTCGCTTAGCTCTTCACTTAATAAAAAGTATGGTATTTTTGGGGTTAATTCGCTAGTTTCGCTGTTATTTTCATTTTCTTCTAGGACAAATAACTCTTCAAAAAGAGAATCTTCGTCATCAATTTTTAAAATATTAACTATATACCAAATTTCGCTATACATATCTTCTTTTGGATAGTTGTTAGCTAAAAAATCAGTGTAAAAAAGATATGTTCTTTTAGCGTAATCGCCAGGTTGAATAGTATTGCTTGTAATTTTGATTTCTTCAATTGGAATACCTTCATCTAATTGATGATCTAAATATACAAGATGACTTTTTTTCATATTAGCTTCATAAAGCGAAACCTTAGTTTTTAAATCTACAGCAGCATTCATAATTGGTCGTAAAATGACAGAAAACAAGAAAAATGTTACAACCATTAAAAGCGCATCAAAAGCAAAAGCTCCTAAGCGACGACCAAAAGGAGCTGCTGTTATAAATTTATTTTCAATAACTTCTTTTTTTTGTTTCATAATATTATTTTCTTTCTGCTACCTATTATTGTAGCAAAAGAAATAGATAACTCAAATAAAAAAAGGCTCGTAAACGAGCCTTTGCTATTTAGAATAGTTAGAATCTTATTTTAAGATTTCAGTAACTGTTCCTGCACCAACGGTTCTGCCACCTTCACGGATTGAGAACTTGGTACCATTTTCAACAGCGATTGGGTGAATTAGTTCAACAGTAAGTTCAACTGTATCACCAGGCATTACCATATCAACTCCTGCTGGAAGTGTGATAACACCAGTAATGTCGGTTGTTCTAAAGTAGAATTGTGGACGATAGTTACTTAAGAAAGCAGTATGACGGCCACCTTCATCTTTACTTAAAACGTAGACATGAGCTGTAAATTTTGTATGTGGTTTAACTGAACCAGGAACTGCTAAGACTTGTCCGCGTTCAACTTCATCACGTGCAACGCCACGAAGTAAAACACCAACGTTGTCACCACTTTGAGCGGTGTCAAGAAGTTTACGGAACATTTCTAGACCAGTAACAACTGTACTTCTGGTTTTACGGATACCAACGATTTCGACTGGTTCATTAAGTTTAATTGTACCGCGTTCAACACGACCAGTAACAACTGTACCACGACCAGAAATTGTCATAACGTCTTCAATTGGTAGTAAGAATGGTTTTTCGTTGTCACGAACTGGAGCTGGAACATAAGCATCAACAGCATCCATAAGTTCAAGAATTGACTTACGAGCTTCTGCATCACCATCAAGAGCTAAGCGAGCGGAGCCACGAACGACTGGTGCATTGTCACCATCAAAGCCGTATGTACTAAGTAGTTCACGAACTTCCATTTCGACGATGTCAACGAGTTCTGGGTCATCAACTAAGTCGGTTTTGTTTAAGTAAACGACGACACAAGGAACACCAACTTGGCGAGCAAGGAGAATGTGTTCACGGGTTTGTGGCATAACGCCATCGGTCGCTGCGACGACTAAGATCGCTCCGTCCATTTGGGCTGCACCGGTAATCATGTTTTTAACATAGTCAGCGTGCCCTGGGCAGTCGACGTGGGCATAGTGCCGTGTCGCTGTTTCATATTCAATGTGCGAGGTATTAATCGTAATTCCGCGTGCTTTTTCTTCTGGTGCGGAGTCGATTTGTTCGTATGCCTTCGCAACTGCACCACCTTGTTCTGCTAAGATTTTGGTGATGGCCGCGGTTAAAGTTGTTTTACCGTGGTCAACGTGACCAATGGTACCAATATTAACGTGGACTTTACTTCTATCGAATTTTTGTTTTGCCATTTGATTTTCCTCCTCATATTAGTATTTCGTTAATCAAATCAAAGTGTAACGATTTAATCTTATAGCAAGTTTATAAATATTGCAACAATAGTTGCACTATTTTTATGTTTTAGCGGTTGATAAATCCCGCTTTTTTAATTACATCATCTGCAACTGCTTTTGGACATTCGCCGTAATGACTAAATTGCATTGAATAGTTTCCGCGACCTTGTGTGTAACTTCTTAAGTCTGTAACATAACCAAACATTTCACTTAAGGGCACTTCTGCATCAATAACCTTAGCATTTCCGCGCTGTGTCTCACCAGTCATATTGCCTCGACGACGGGCGATATCACCTAAAACATCGCCATAATATTGTTCTGGAACCGTAATTTCAACTTTCATAATTGGTTCAAGTAAAACTGGTTCACATTTTTTTGCTGCTTCCTTTAATGCAAGAGAAGCTGCGATTTTAAAAGCTGATTCTGAACTATCAACTTCGTGATAACTGCCATCAAATAGGGTGGCCTTTAAATCAATAACTGGATAGCCTGCAATTAGACCACGATCTAGACTATCTTTTAAGCCTTCACCCGTTGGCTTAATATACTCTTTTGGAACAGTTCCGCCAACGATTTCCTCGGCAAATTCAAAGCCTTTTCCTGGATTTGGTTCAAAACGAATCCAAACATGACCATATTGACCGCGACCTCCAGATTGACGCACATACTTGCCTTCAACCTCAGCTGTTTTCTTAATAGTTTCCCTATAACCAACTTGCGGGGCACCAACATTTACATCAACGCCAAATTCACGTCGCAAACGGTCAACAAGAACATCTAAATGTAATTCGCCAACACCAGCAATGATCGTCTGTCCGCTTTCAGGATTCGTATGAACGCGGAAAGTCGGATCTTCTTCTGCTAGTTTTTGTAAACCTATTGTCATTTTTTCTTGATCAACCTTTGTTTTAGGCTCAATCGCTTCTTCAATAACAGGTTCTGGAAATTCCATTCTTTCAAGAATGATTTTACGGTCTGGATGGCAGATGGTATCGCCAGTTGTTGTGTTTTTAAAACCTACAACTGCACCAATATCTCCAGCTTTAAGTTCATTAACTTCTTCACGGTGATTTGAATGCATTAAGACAAGGCGACCGATTCTTTCTTTGGTCCCTTTTGTTGAATTAAGTACATAGCTTCCTGCTTTTAAAGTTCCTGAATAGACTCGAACATAAGCGAGGCGACCAATGAAAGGATCGGTCGCTATTTTAAATGCAAGAGCTGCAAGTGGGCCTTCTTCATCGCTATGGAGTAAAAATTGGGTACCATCCATGCGCTCTGCTTTAAAGCCATCGATATCTAAAGGACTTGGGAGATAATCAACTACTCCATCAAGAAGGAGTTGAATACCTTTGTTTTTATAAGCAGATCCAACAAAGACAGGGAAGAAAGTTCCTGTTAACACTGCTTTTCTAATAACTGCTTTTATTTCTTCGACAGTTAGTTCTTCGCCTTCTAAAACTTTTAGCATGAAATCATCATCAAAAGCAGCGATAGTTTCAATAAGGTCTTGTCTTAAAACTGTGCATTTTTCGACTAAATCTTGCGGAACTGGGATTAAAGTTGGACCATCTTTAGTTTCATTTTCATAATCCCAAGCTTCCATTTTAATTATATCGACAATACCAGTGAAATTGTTTTCAGCACCAATTGGAAATTGTACTGGTTTAGCATTTGCTGCTAAACGAGTGTGCATTGTATCAATGCTCATCATGAAATCAGCACCAATAGCATCCATTTTATTTACTAAGACAATGCGGGGAACATTATATTTAGTTCCTTGTCTCCAAACTGTTTCAGTTTGAGGTTCAACACCGCTTTTAGCATCTAAAACGGTTACGGCTCCATCTAGAACCCGTAATGATCTTTCGACTTCAACGGTAAAATCGACGTGACCAGGCGTATCAATGATATTGATTCTTGTTCCTTTCCAAAAAGCAGTTGTTGCAGCACTTGTAATCGTAATACCGCGTTCTTGCTCTTGTTTCATCCAGTCCATCGTGGCGGCACCTTCATGGGTTTCACCAACTTTATGAATTCGACCGGTATAGAAAAGAATACGCTCGGTTGTCGTCGTTTTTCCGGCATCAATATGGGCCATAATACCTATATTGCGCGTATTTTCTAGGGTGATTTTATAAGAATCAGACATAAATTCTCCTAGTATCGATAGTGAGCATAAGCTTTATTAGCTTCTGCCATTTTATGTGTATCATCACGTCTTTTAACTGATGCACCGGTGCCATTAGCAGCATCGATAATTTCAGCAGCTAGTTTTTCTTCCATCGTTTTTTCACTACGTAAACGTGAATAATTAACTAACCAACGTAATCCTAATGTTTGTTTGCGTTCAGCACTTACTTCTACAGGAACTTGATAGTTTTGTCCCCCAACACGGCGAACTTTTAATTCTACTTCTGGCATGATGTTGCTAATTGCAGTAGCAAAAACGTCCATTGCGGGTTGGCCTGTTTTCTTTTCGATGCGATCAAACGCATTATATAAAATCGTTTGGGCAGTTCCGCGTTTTCCATCAAACATAATTTTGTTGATTAAACGGGTAACGATTTTGGAGTTATGTAGTGGATCAGGTAAAACTTCTCGTTTTGCGATTTTTCCTTTACGTGGCATATCGTTTCCTCCTTCCTTTAGTTTTGGATCATATACCAATCATTATTCGTGAGATTGTGGTTTTTTAGTGCCGTATTGACTGCGGCTTTGACGTCTATCATGAACGCCAGCGGTATCAAGTGTTCCGCGTACAATATGATAGCGAACACCTGGTAGGTCTTTTACACGACCACCGCGAATTAAAACGGTACTATGTTCTTGGAGGTTATGTCCTTCTCCACCGATATAAGCCGTAACTTCATGGCCATTGGAAAGACGAACCCGAGCATATTTACGTAACGCGGAGTTTGGCTTTTTAGGCGTTAATGTGCCAACACGAGTACATACACCGCGCTTTTGTGGTGAGCTTTGTTCGACTGACCGTCTTTTAAGTGAATTCCAACGCACATTTAAAGCTGGTGATTTACTTTTAACAACGAGTGATTTTCGTCCTTGGCGAACGAGTTGATTAATTGTAGGCATAATGCTCTCCTTTCTCTAATAATTAATTTAATTTGTTTAGCGTGCCACACATCCGGGTGTATCATAGGTTTTCCTTAAAAAACGACCCTTCAGGTCACACGCTCAATTATTCTATACGCACGTAGGCGAAGTGTCAAGCATAAAATATACTTTTTTTATATAAATGACCTCTCTAATGAGAGGTAAAACGAATTGTAATACTATCTTTGGTAATTTTAACTACTTCGAAGTTAAATGGAAGATCACCTTTTGAGTTAAAGCTAAAGTCAGCAAAAACATCACGACCAAAAACAAGTCCATCTTTAAATAATGTTTCATTAGTCGCTTTTTCCCCATTAACAAATGTATTTTCTCCACTTGCTTCAAGTAATTTATAAAGAGGTATACCAGTAAATTTACCTTTAAATGGACCAGCATCACTATTTGAATGAGCAAGTTCTTCTAAAAGATTTTCTGGTCTTTCCTGACCATTAGAATAATAGAAGGTATACGGCGTACTACTTTGATCAACAAAGATTGTTCTAGCATCAACATGATAAACTTTTAGACCAAAATCTGATGGTAAATTAAAGGTTGTATTAATAAAAGAATCAAGCCGGTTTAGTCCAATTGGAGCGTAAAATTCAAGGAGTAAATATTCATCAACTGCCGATCCGTTCCAATTATTTGTAACTAGGGCAAGATCACCAGTCTTTGTAAAAGGACGCAGTGTAATCTCGCCTGGTCCAGTAATAACATGCGGATAAGTCCAATCTAAAAACATCTTTGATAAACCGGTGTGATCTCCAACGGTATAATCCATCAAATCAAAACCTCCAAGAGGATTATCTTTACTATTTAAGTTTGTGTTGTAATAATCTGGTAACCCAAGAAGATGACCAGATTCATGAATATATGCATGAGCATCTGGTTTATTTTTAAATAAACTGTTATTAACCCTCATAAATTCAAATGAACTCCAGCTATATGCGTTTGCATAAGGTGGTGGGCCTTCAAGTTCAACATTATGGCTATCCATGTTATCAAAAGCTGAATAAGCCCAAAATAAACTAGTTGTTTCATCACGGTTTATCTTAATAGGATGAGTATAAATTAAATAAACCGCATCAATAACTCCATCATTGTTTAAATCAAAATTTGAGATTTTATCAGGGTTTTCTCTTTTGTAATGAGCGACTGCACGACGAAGGATCTCTTTTGTAATTGTTTGTTTGTCTTTTCCTATATTTGCAGGATCATTAATTTTAGCAATCGAATAGTCTTCATCTAATTCAAACCAAGGAGCAACTTCTCCCCTAATTTTTAATTTTCCATAACTTGAAGCATCGTAAAAGGACGCAACGGAATGCCATTGCGTCACTTCTTCTTTGCCAAAAAATGCATTTTGAATAATTTTATGTGCATCTTCACCGTTATTACCATCAAGTAAATCAGCTTTATAATCACTAAATTCAACTGGTAATACTAGTAAATTAACATCACCTTTTACATCTAAATTAATTCGTTTTCTAGCCTTAACTGGATGAGAACGAAATACATCTTCATAAGATTTAGCGAATGAATTTGGTTTATAATAGACCCCATTATCTACAAGAGCAACATCTTCTTTTGGCATTATCTTATATTCGTAAGGATGAAATTTAAAAATTAAACCCTTACAGCTTGATAATGCTAGTAAAAATAATACACTAAGTAGACCCCGGTTTCTATTTCTATTATCCGCCAATTTTGTCTCCTTTAGGCCGTTTTTGTAATGTTTATAACAACCTCTTGATTTGTCATTTGGCCAATTGAAATTGTGTAACCAATAGTTTTTTGGCTATTAAATTTATTGCCGTATTTAAAGAATGTGGTTGTTGGAGTAAATGTTTGACCTTGTTTAAATAAAGTTACATCACTAGCAATTCCACCATCTTTAAATGTGTTAATACCTGTGCTTTCAAGTAAATGAAGGCAGTAAACATCGTTATAAATTGATCGAGATGGAGTGTTAGAAGGACCAATAGCAGTGAAACTATTTCCATCAAAATCCTTAATATATTGAACTTGATCGTAACTTATTGGGTTATAACTAGCATTAAAGAGAAACATTCTACTATCCACATGCCAAATGCGGACTCCATTTAATGAGTGCCCACTTACACCATTACTATATCCAATAGTAGAATCCATATAATTAAGACCTTTAGGTTGATAATACTCAATTAGAATATATTCATCAAAAGCTGAACCAAAATAATCATCTTGAATAATAATGAATTCACCTGAAGAATGTGCCGGTTTTAGGTTAATTGATGTCGTATCATTTATAACGTACGGGTGAGCCCATTGTAGTCCAAACTTACTATACATATTATGATCGATAATATTAAATGCTTGCATATCAATACCACCACTCATATTTGGATAACCAGTGCCAAAACCATCATAGTTGTAGTAATCATCAAGTCCTAAAATGTGTCCAAATTCATGAATATATGTATGAGCATCAATGTCATATGCTTTGGTTGTTGTGGATGGAATATAAGGAGCATCATCCATAAAGTGATATGAAGCCCAGCCATACACATTAAATTCAGGATTGCTTACATTAGGGTAGTATCTCATATCCCAAAAAACATAAGCCCAAAATGTCATATCCGGATCACTTGAATCAGTGGGGCAAGCATAAACAATAAAGAGAGCATCAACATATCCGTTGCCATCTTTGTCATATTCTTTCATTTTATCAGGATATTGTTCCTAAATTTTATCAAGTACATAGTATGTATTATCATAATAAGAAGGATTTGAATTCTTAATCGTTTTAAAAGCTTCTCTTGAAATAGGTAGATTTAACCAAGGAAGCACTTCTCCCGTTACATTAAGTTTTCCATAACTACTCTCATGAAAGTATGTCTTAACTGAATGCCATCCTGTTTCACTCGTTGAACCAAAGAATGATTTTTCAATTCTATTTTTGGAAGCTGCCGCACCACCTAACTGACTAGCTGCGCGATAATCAGTAAAATCAACTGGTACAACTAAAACACTTTGAGTGCCTGTTGATTCTAACGCCTCTAATCCTTTAGCCTGTGCAAGTTCTCTAAAATTTTGAGAACTATAACCAGGTCTAGTATAGCCATCCCCTGGTTCTTGACTTGTTGAGGTTTCACTACTAGGAGGTGGTGTTTCACTAGAAGTTGGATCCGATGTAGTTATACTTGTTGTCGTTGAAGTGGATGAAGTAGTGCTAGTTGGATCATCTTCGCTACTTGAAGAAGATGGCCAAAGAGCTCCGATAAGACGGCATCCACTTAAAAGCATAATAGTTGTTAAACCTAATAATAAGGTTCTTGCTGTTTTCTTTTTAATCATAGAATGCTCCTATTTTATTTAAAAAATTTAATTGTAACGCCTTCAGCGTTCATACTTGTAATTTCAAATTTAAATGGTACTTCTTGTCCACCGCGGAATTTCCAATCGGCAAATGTAGTAACTCCGAAAGTATCTCCGGCTTGGAAAAGCATATCATCGGTCGCAATAGCCATTGAACCTTCAAGTCGTTTTTGTCCGTCTCGTTCAAGCATTTGAATAAGTTTCCACTTTTTCATTGTGCTGTCAGTATGGAAAGTGCGGGAGACACTATTTGCCGCAATAATTGCATAGAATCCGCTACTTGTCATTGGACCAACATTATCAACATAGTTAGAAAATGAATAGTCACCAGGACCATTAATTTGAACATAACCTGTTCTTGAGTCAACATGAAATACACGAACACCTGGAATACTATAAAACTGTGGATATGCACCTGAATATGCATAATCACTATCATATTTAAATAGATTTTCTGGTGTATAGTAATCAATTAATAAATATTCACTATTAACATTTCCGGTCCAATTTGCAGGAATAACAAGAGCATCACCATTTGTTGCTATTGGTTTTAGGGTAACTTCGCCTTCACCAACGATAAGTTGCGGATGAAGCCATCCTAACATCCATTTTGAGTAACCATTATGATCGCCGACATTAAAGTCCATCATATCAAGGCCGCCTAAACCGCCAAAATCGCCTGAACCTCTATCATAAGAATAATAATCATCTAAACCCATCATATGACCAGTTTCATGAATAAATGTGTGATTGTCAGTTTTAGCAGTTCCTGCTGCTAGCTCTTCAGTTGTCCAATGTTTTAATTGGCCGTCATCATCACGATAACCCGCATCAAACATAAATTCTTGACTTGCCCACATATAGTTACTTGGCATTGGATCACCTGGATCTGGAGAATTAGCAGTTGAAGATCTAAACGCCCAAAATAAATCATTATTAATTGCTTGACCTGTATTTGGGTTTTTAGCAAAAAATGGAGCACTATATACCATAAAAATAGCATCAATTAAACCATCGCCATCACCATCAAATTCACTAAAATTACGGCCAGCGATTTGTTCATTAATAGCCCATCTATTTACGGTATTGGCTGCTACTGCACCCGCTCCACTTGCTTTTGCATCTGCGCCTAATTGAACTGCTGTTTTTGGGTGTCGATACCAAGGTTCAACACTACCTTCAATTGTAACTTTCCCATAACTTGACTTAGCGTAAAATGATTTAAGTGATTCCCAAGTTGTATCCTCACTATCTCCAAAAAATGATTGTTCTAAGTAATTAAGATAGTTTTCTGCACCACCTGGTAAATCTTCAGCCGGGAAATCTTCAAAATCAACAGGTAAAACCAATACTTTTGCTACACCTGTTGATGGCATATCTTTAACACCAATTGCTTCACGAGCTGCATTAAAAGTAACACGGTAATCTTCATCGCTTAACCTTATAGCAGTTGGCTTTGGTTCTTCTGGTTTTCCGCAGCCAGTCAATAACAAGGAAGCTAGAATGGTTGGTAATAAGATTTTTCTTTTCATAAATAAACCTCCGAAAATAATATATAAACCATAGTTATATATTATATTGAAAAGCGTACCTCGATTCAACAAATAACACCTACGATTTAAACGAATTTTCGTTTAACTATAGTGTAATAACGTTTTTATTTTCTTTTTTTCGTTTGATAGCACTAATGATGATATTAACGATATTTATCATAATCATGACAACAAACCCAATTAACAAATAGTTTATGCGCATACCGTTAATATAAAAAATATTAAAATTAGTCAAATTAAAATAATCATATAATTCTAAAAGAGCCAAAGATATTGAAATAAGTAAGGGAACAGTAAATAAAATAAAAGACCGAATGTTTTTATTTTTTTCAAGCTCCTTTCTAACACCACGAGCATTTTGAAGAATAAACACTAAAATAAAACTAATTAGTAAAGCGAAATAAATTGACATTGGAACTATAAGGAAAAACGCACTAATTTGAGGTATAAATAGCAAAACCAGTGTTAAAAGAGCAAAAAGCAAGATCGAGTAAACACGAACTTTTTTATTTGAGCTCTTATCAATATAGGTGTTAGTATAAACACTTGGTGCACTAAAGAGGCCACAGCTCATATTAGCAATTGCGCTAGTAAAAAATAATCGCTCAGCTTCTACTTTAGTTAACGCTAACTGTGATTCATCTTCATTTATATGAACAGTTAATTTATAGACATGTAAAACACCAATGATTGCAGTAGGAATCACAATTAGGAAAAGATCCCAATCAATTAATAACTTATCTAGATGACCTAAATATTGCATCGATAAAAAATGTAGAGGATGAGAAACTTCAAGATTGACAATTTTTGCTAACAATAAAGTTTCACTAATATCTAAACCTGTTAACATTCCAATTCCTTCTGCTATAAAAACTAATAGAATTCCTACAAACAAACCAAAAAACATGTAAATGCGATGGAAAAAGGATTTGTTAGGTGTTAAAAAGCGAATTAACAAACTAGCAAGAAACGCACCAAGAAAACCAACTACCGCAAAAATAGTTTGATTATATGTGCCAAAATCATAACTAAGTGTTTCATAAGAAATTAAAGCTATTCCTTTTAATAAAATTGCAATAGTAAGAGCACTTATTCCAAGAGGAGGAAAAATCTTTTTAATTACTTTATCTTTAACTAAATGAATAACTATTGCACCTAAAATATAAATAATTCCACTTATCCACATTGCAACCAAAAATTGTCCTAACGATATTTGCCAAGTAACTGAACCAATTGATAAAGTCTCACCTTGATGCATATGAATATAAATTAGGGGTAAAAATAAAGTTGAAGGAGTAAAAATTGCCACTAGATTTCCTCTCGCAAAGATAAAAGCAATTAAACTTATAAGCATCATAAATAGTAAAGAAAGCGGTAAAAAGAAATCTACTACTACCGTAAATGCAATTGTTGCTCCAAGCATAACTAATAAATAAACTAGAGCAGAGACAATAATGTTTTTAATTTCCTTTTTCTTACTCATATAAGTATTGTATCAAAAATAAAGATATTTCTTTATTTTTATTACTTTTTGTTTTAGTTTCCAAATAAAAAAACAAAAAAAGCAAGCCGTTTTTGCAGGCTTGCTTATGAAAATGCAGAGTTTTAACGATTTAATTAATCGCTTTTACTTTTATCAATATATAGTTCGCGGATTTCATCCATCTTATCTTCAACAGAGAAGTTTTCAAGTAATTCTTGTTTTTCTTCATCGCCTAAGATGCCGCGACCTGCTGGAATAAGTTTGCCAGTAATGACATTTTCTTTTAGCCCAACAAGATTATCAACTTTACCTTTTAAGGTTGCATCAGTTAAGATACGACGAGTATGGATAAAGCTTGCAGCAGATAAGAATGATTCACTATTTAGTGCACCGCTACTAATACCGTGGATAATTGCGCGACCAACTGCTGGGCGTTTTCCTTCTTGGAAAGCTTTTTCATTAACACGAGTAAATTCATGAATTGAAACGCGACGACCAGGATTAAGTTCGGTATCACCGCCATCGATAATAACCATTTGACGTAACATTTGTCTTACGATTACTTCAAGGTGTTTATCACTAATTTTGACCGATGCACTAATACGGTAAACTTTTTGAACTTCGTTAAGGATATAGTTTTGAACTGCTGTAACATTACTAATTTTTAGTAAATCACGTGGGTAAATACTACCTTCACTTAAGCGGTCACCAAAAGCAACTTTATCACCAAGTTTAACGCGTAAACGTTGACCATGTGGAGTGTTATGTTCAACTTCTTCTAATTCGTTTTTAACGATAACAACATAACTCTTATCGACTTCTTCAATGCTTACAACCTTACCGCTAATTTTGCTTATAACATCACGATTTCTCGTATCACGGTTTGGATCATAAACTTCAAATAATTCTTGAACACGTGGTAAACCTTGCGTAACGTCTTCTCCGCCTGCAACACCACCAGTGTGGAAGGTTCTCATCGTAAGTTGAGTACCTGGTTCACCGATTGATTGAGCAGCCATAACACCAACTGCTTCTCCAATTTCAACAAGTTTTCCTGTCGCTAAGTTGCGACCATAACAGTGAGCACATATACCGTTTTCAGTTTGACATGAAACGACTGAGCGAATTTCAACCTCAACTACGCCAGCTTCTTCAATAGTTTTAGCCATTTCTTCACTTATCATTGTATTTGCAGGGCAAAGAATTTCGCCTGTTTCAGGATGAATAATATCATGAACACTAAAGCGTCCTTCAATACGATCTGCAAGTGGAACGATTGGAGGTTTAGTAACATCGGTAACGCCCTTTTCATGAATTGCTGTAACAACAAAACCATATTCACTGCCACAATCTTGTTCACGAACGATAACATCTTGAGCGATGTCAACAAGTCGACGGGTTAAGTAACCTGAGTCAGCAGTTTTTAAGGCTGTGTCAGCTCCACCTTTTCTACTACCGTGAGATGCAATAAAGAATTCCGAAACACTAATTCCTTCTCGGAAGTTACTTTTAACCGGAATTTCAATTTCTTTTACTTTTCCGCCGCGGCTTGGAGCAGCCATAACGCCACGCATCCCTTTAAGTTGAAGGAAGTTACTCTTCTTTCCTCGTGCTCCACTATCAAACATGATATAGAGTGGGTTTCTAGTTTCTTTACTAAATTGATCAAGGAGATTATCTTCAACTTTAGAGGTAACGCTCTTCCATGTTTTAATAACATTTTCGTAACGTTCTTCTTCATCATATAAACCTAGTTCAAAGGCTTTATTAATCTTACGAACGGTCGTTTCACCTTCGTTAATAATTTCTTCTTTGCCTTTAACTGGGGTAATATCTGCAAGACTAATTGTAAGTCCTGCTACAGTCGAAAACTTAAAGCCTTGGTCTTTAATTTTATCTAAAACCGCACTAGTTTTACTTGTGCCATAACGCTTAAAGACTTCGTTAATAATATCTTCAAGGAATTTTTTATTAATTGGTTTTTTTAGTGGTTGATCATTAATAAATTCGCGAATATTTGTGCCTTTAGGGGCAAAGAAGCGAATTTGATCAGCAACCAAATTATCTTTGGCAGGTTCGTTAATATATGGGAAATCATATGGGAAGATTTCATTAAAGAATAGTTTACCAACAGTAGTAATTAAGTAAGAACTATTCATCGCATCACTAAAATGCTCTTTTTTAAGGGCTTTCCCTAAAATAGCAATACGGTTATGAAGATGAATTTGATTAGTTTGATAAGCTCGTTTTGCTTCTTCAATACTAGCAAAGACTTTACCTTCGCTTTTAGCAAACAATTCATAACGGCGTGTACCTTCTTCATCACCGAGTTGTTCACTTTCAGTTGCACGTTTTAAGAATTCAGCACTATTGCTTTCAAGTGTTAAATAATAGTTACCAATAACCATGTCTTGTGATGGGGTTGCTATTGGCTTACCATCTTTTGGACCAAGAATGTTATTGCTTGCAAGCATTAAATTAAGTGCTTCTTCTTGGGCTTCTTTAGTAAGTGGAACATGAACTGCCATTTGGTCACCATCAAAGTCAGCGTTAAAGCCAGCACAAACTAATGGATGTAGACGGATTGCACTTCCGCTTACAAGAACAGGTTGGAATGCTTGAATACCAAGACGGTGAAGTGTTGGTGCTCTATTAAGCAAGACTGGATGATGGCCAATAATTTCTTCGATAATATCGAAAACGACTTCATCGTAGCGATCGATAATCCGATCAGCATTTGTATGATTGCTAGCCAAATTGCGGTCTATTAAGACGTGAGCAATAAATGGTCTAAAAAGTTTAATAGCCATTTCGCGTGGAAGTCCACATTGATACATTTTAAGTTCTGGACCAACCGCGATAACGCTACGACCGGAATAGTCAACACGTTTTCCAAGTAAGTTTTGACGGAAACGACCTTGTTTACCTTTAAGCGCACACGTAAGTGACTTAAGAGGACGACGGTTACTTCCTAAAACTGGTCGACGTGAATCATTATCAATAAGAGCATCAACTGCTTCTTGAAGCATCCGTTGACCGTTCATCATAATAACTTTTGGGGCATTCATTCTTGCTAGTTCTTTATGACGGTTATTTCGACTAATAATACGGCGATAGAGATCATTAATATCACTAGTAGCAAAACGTCCGCCGTCTAGTTGAAGCATTGGCCGTAAATCTGGAGGCGTAACGGGAATTACATCTAAAACCATCCATTCTGGACGATTATTTGATTGACGGAATGCTTGAATAATTTCTAAACGTTTAACTAAACGTTGTTGTTTTTGGTTTAAACCAGTCGCACTACTGACTGCTTTGCTTGAGGAAGCACTTGCTTCTTTTAGCTCTTCAGTAACTAGTTCATATTCTTCATCTAAATCAACTTCTTTTAAAAGTTGTTTAACAGCTTCTGCCCCTTCACCAAAAACAGCACCAGTATATTGACTAATAAAGGCTGCAACAGTAAAGAAGTCAAAAGAGTAAGAAAGGTCACTAAGTTCTTGTAGGCGAGTTTCGCTACGAGCAAAGTGGAATGAATCTGGTTCAAGTTGAGGTTGAATTTCTTCTTTAATAACCTCAATGAAAACATCTCGACTTGAATATTCATCAAGCGTTTGTTTGTATTTAAGAATTTGGCTTGTTCCAGGATCTAAAACAACGTGAGATTTAAAATAGACGATATTTTCAAGGTTTTTTGCACTCATATCAAGAAGAGTACCAATACTTGAGCGTTGACCTTTCAAATACCAAATGTGGGTACAGGGTGAGGCTAACTCAATATGACCCATTCGTTCACGACGGACATATTTTGAAATAACTTCAACACCACACTTTTCACAGACTGTATCTTTATAGCGGATTTTCTTATATTTACCGCAGTGACATTCATAGTCTTTACTAGGACCAAAAATGACTTCACAAAATAGACCATGTGGTACTGGTTTTTGGCTACGATAGTTAATCGTTTCTGCCATTGTCACTTCGCCTCTAGACCAATCTCTTATTTGTTCTGGGGAAGCAAGACTTACGCGAACTTGTGCAAGTTCTTTAATTTCAAATGGTTGTTTTCTTGCCATAAATTAGTCCTCCTTTTCCATTTCTTCTTGTGTTTTGTAGCTAACGCCTTCAGCATCTGGATCAATTTGTTCTTCTTCAAGTCGACGAGATGCCCGACGTGCACGACGGATTTCGCTATCTTGATCACGTGCTAAAACATCAAGATCTATCTTTTCACCCTCTTGATTGATTAGTTCAACATTAATTGCTAAACCTTGCAATTCGCGGGTTAATACTTTAAATGCTTCGGGAATTGATGGTTTTGGTAAATCATATCCTTTTACGATTGCCTCATAAGTTCTCTTACTACCAACACGATCATCGCTCTTAATGGTCATCATTTCTTGGAGGGTATGAGCAGCTCCATAAGCTTGAAGTGCCCAGACTTCCATTTCACCAAATCGTTGACCACCATTTTGAGCTTTACCACCGAGTGGCTGTTGAGTAACTAAACTATATGGACCTGTCGCACGGGCATGAAGTTTATCATCAACCATGTGAACAAGTTTAATCATATACATAACGCCAACACTAATTCGCTCATCAAAACGGTCACCAGTTCGTCCATCATAGAGAACTTGTTTACCGTCTTCTTTTAGGTTTGCTTCTTTCATAAGTTCAAATACTTCTTCATTTGTCATCCCATCAAAAACAGGAGTAGCAATCTTAACACCTAGCTTCTTACAAGCTAGACCTAAGTGAATTTCAAGAATTTGCCCAATATTCAACCGACTTGGTACACCAAGTGGGTTAAGCATAACATCAATTGGCGTTCCATCTTCAGTAAATGGCATATCCGCTTCTGGAAGAATACGAGAAATAACGCCCTTATTACCATGACGTCCGCTCATTTTGTCTCCTTCACGGATTTTGCGTTTTTGGGCAATATAGACAAAGACTTGTTTATTAATTCCAGGTGGTAAGTCTTTATTCTTTTCACGCGTAAAAACTTTTACTGCGTGAACCGTGCCCCCGCCACCATGCGGGACACGGAGTGACGTGTCTTTTACATCTTTAATCTTTTCGCCAAAAATAGCTAAAAGTAATTTATCTTCTGGTGAAGGTTCATATGATCCTTTGGGCGTAACACGTCCAACAAGAATATCGCCTTCTTTAACTTCCGTACCAACGATAACAATACCATCATCATCTAGATGAGCTTTGGCTTCTTTGGAAACATTAGGGATATCACGAGTAATTCGTTCATCGCCAATTTTAGTTTCACGAGTGTCAGTTTTATGTTCCTCGATATGAATTGTTGTATAAACATCATCTTTAACAAGACGTTCGCTCATAATAACAGCGTCTTCAAAGTTATAACCATCCCAAGTCATAAATGCAATTGTAATATTACGACCTAAGGCTAGTTCACCTTGTTGCATTGCAGGACCATCTGCAATCGTATCACCAGCTTTAACTTTTTGTCCAAGTTTTACAATTGGAATTTGATTAAAACATGTGCCTTGGTTACTTCTTTCAAATTTTTGGAGATTGTATGTGACTTTTTCGTGTGCTTCTTGAATTTCAATTCTTTTAGCATCAACATAAGTTACTTCCCCATCTAGCCGTGAAGTAACAGCAGAGCCAGAGTCATGAGCAATTCTTACTTCTAGTCCTGTTCCGACATATGGCGTTTCAGGAACTAAAAGAGGGAGAGCTTGACGTTGCATGTTTGCACCCATTAGAGCACGCATTGCGTCATCGTTTTCTAAAAACGGAATTGAAGCTGCAGCGATACTAACGATTTGTTTTGGGCTAACGTCGATAAAGTCAATTTCGCTTGGATGAACAATAAGAGTTTCACCGTTTCTTCTTGCAATTACTTCTTGGTTTGTGATGATGTTATTTGCATCAAGAGTAACATTAGCTTCTGCAATAACATAAGTTCGTTCATCATCAGCAGAAAGATAAACAGTTTCTTCAGTAATTTGACCAAGTGGCTTAACTACTTTACGATACGGTGTCTCAAGGAAACCATACTTATTTACACGCGCGTAACACGCGAGATTGTTAATTAAACCAATGTTTTGTCCTTCTGGCGTTTCAATTGGACAAATGCGTCCGTAGTGACTATAGTGAACGTCACGAACATCAAAGCTAGCTCGTTGTCTACTAAGTCCGCCTGGACCAAGGGCACTAATACGGCGTTTATTTGTTAATTCCGCGAGCGGATTAACTTGGTCCATAAATTGTGAGAGTTGACTTGAACTGAAAAATTCACGTAAAGCCGTAGTCAAATTGCGAATATTAACTAGTTTTTGCACGGTTAATTTTTCAGTATCAATAATTGAAGTACTATCTTTAATTGATTTTGCGATTCTAGATAGACCAACACGGAATTGGTTTTGAACGAGTTCGCCGACACAGCGAACGCGTCTATTACCAAGATGATCGATTTCATCAAGGTTACCAACACCTTCTTGGATATTCATAAAATAAGAGAATGTTGCAACAATATCAGGGATAGTAACGATTTTTTCTTTAACATTAAGATCGGTACCAACGATATTGATCGTGCGGTTCTTATCTTCGTTAGTGTAGACACGAACGACATTTACTTTATCAAAATAGGTGTTAAGTTCTTCATTAATTTGTAAGCGAATAGTATGTGCCCCATTTTCAAAGAATCGTTGTCTTTGAAGTTCTTCAACGATTTCGCGGGTCATTAAAGTATTTTTAGTATGAACTACTTCACCATTTTCGCTTACTAGGTTTTCAGCAAGGGTTAAACCTGGTAGACGTTCATAAATGCCTAATTTACTTGCAAATTTAAAACGTCCTGCCATACCTAAGTCATATTTCTTTGGATCAAAGAATTTTTGAATTAGGTGAGCGGTAACACCTTCGCTACTAATTGGTTCGCCTGGTTTTAGCTTTTGGAAGATACTAGTAAGAGCATCTAAACTCGTAATATCACTACCATCTTTAAAAAGCGTTCTTTCAAGCGGTGTATATTCTAATTCGTTCTTGTCTTCGAATTTTCTGACTCGTTTTCCAACATCGCGTGCATCAAATAAATCAAGAAGAAACTTCGTATCAGTTAATCCAAGTGATTTAAGAAGTAAGGTCGCGTTTAGTTTTCTTTGACGGTCAATTCGAACAGAGAGAATGTCTTTGGTATCACTTTCAAATTTTAGCCATGTACCTCGATTTGGATTAAGGTCAGCACTATAGATCCATTTACCAGATCCATGAAGTTCACGGTTCATATAAGCGCCAGGTGAGCGAACAATTTGGCTAACGATAACTCTTTCGGCCCCATTTACTACAAATGTACCAGTTGAGGTCATAAGAGGTAGGTCACACATGAATAGTTCGGCAGATTTAATTTCACCCGTTTTTTGAACACGAATATTTAACTTCACTTTAAGCGCGCCTGAATAAGTTAGACCACGTTTTTTACATTCTAGAGCAGTATATTTTGGCTCTTCAATATGGAATGATTCGTAGTCAATGACAACATCTTTACTTGGTGATTCAATCGGAAAAATGTCCGTAAATACTTGTTCAATTCCTTCGGTTAAAAACCATTCATATGAAGAAGTTTGAATTTCAACAAGATTCGGCATTCTGAGGCTCGAAGATATTCTGCTGTAATCGATTCGTCCGTTGAATCCACGGCGGTTTTTGTCGTTTAATTGTTTCATATATAGCCTCTCTTTACTTTATTTTTTGATCATTTTTGTTAGCTTCATAAATGTAATAACCTTTATCTTTTTTAACTAATGTACAGTTATTAAATTTAGCTTCAACAACTTTAGCTGCACTTTTTGCCCCGTGGGTTCGACGCATAACAAAGTACAATGATCCGCTAAAGGCTAGATAGTCATAAGCGCCTTCTAAGAGCGGATAAATAACTTTTTTTCCTGCTCTTATAGGTGGATTTATGACGATTGTGTCAAAAGAGCCTTCTTTTAAATTTGAGTAATCACTTGCAACATGAGCTTTTGCATTTTTACATTCATTTAGCACAATGTTTTTTTTAGCTAACTCAACGGCTCTTTTATTCACATCAAACATCGTTACCGATTGCTGGCTAATTCTTTCTAAAATAATGCCTAAAACCCCATAACCGCAGCCAACATCAAGAATTGGTCCGTTAAGGGGCTTAGCACGTACGACTTCAAGAAGGGCAATGCTTCCTTCATCGATCGTATCTTTTGAAAAGACGCCAGCATCAGTATGGAAGGAGAATAATTCACCATGAAAAAGATAGTGAAGTAAGCGTGGATTTGATTTGACTTTTGGGTCGTTTTCAAAGTATTGACTCATTCATTCACCTCCCCTTATAAATGCCAGAAAACCCACTGCGCGTATGCGTAAAGTGGGTTTGAAAGTCAAAATTCTTATTTAATTTCAACTTCAGCGCCTGCTGCGACAAGCGCCTTTTTGTGTTCTTCTGCTTCAACTGGAGAGATTTTTTCTTTGATTGTAGCAGGAGCGCTGTCAACGAGTTTCTTAGCATCCATTAAGCCTAAGCCAGTAATAGCTTGGACGGCTTTAATGACAGGAACTTTTGTTTGGCCAAATGAAGTAAGGATTAAGTTAACTTCGCTTGGTCCTTTAGCAACTGCTTCTTCTTCTTCGTGTACGGCTGGGCCAGCAACTGCGACAGCAGCGGTAACACCGAATTCTTCTTCAACAGCTTTAACTAATTCGTTTAGTTCGACGACGGTCATTTCTTTTAATGACGCGATAATATCTTTAATTTCTAGTTTTGCCATGATATTTTCCTCCTAAGGCAATTATTGTTTGGCCTCTGCAACAGCTTTGACTGTAGCAGCAAATTGGCGAATTGGTGCCTCAAGCACCGATAAGAACATTGAGATCAAGCCATCACGACCTGGTAATTTTCCAATCGCTCTGACTCCTTCAGCATCAAGGACTCTGCCATCAAGAAGACCGCCTTTAATAACGATATGTTCGTTACGACGGGCAAACTTACTAATGACACGTGGTCCAGCAATTGTGTCTTTTGAGAAGACGAACGCATTTGGACCAGTTAAATATTCACTTAATTCTGGTTTATTTAATTCACTAACGGCTCTTTGAACCATAGAGTTTTTATAAATAACCATGCGTGCATCATTTTCACGAAGTTCACGTCGAAGTGCAGTCATTTCTGCAACTGTTAAGCCACGATATTCAACGACAACCATTGAATTATGAGCTTTTGCAGCTTCAACAACTTCATTTACAATCGCTTTTTTAGCTTCTAAGGTGTTGTGATTCATAGTTCTACCTCCTTTTAGTAATGTAGTGAGGTATCAATATCCATTGGTACGTTTTACGTAAGATCTTTTCTATCTAGACCTCGGCAACTTAATTAAGGCAGTGCCCGTTGCTTTCTTCGGTATATTGATATCTTATAGTGACGATTTTAGCGACCTTTGAAAGTAAAGGGCACTGCCGGTCCCATCGTCGTGGAGAGTACGGCGTTTTTAATGTAGGTGCCTTTGACGGATGCAGGGCGGACTCTAACAACCCTTTCGCATAAGGCGTTTAAGTTTTCGATAAGTTTTTCATCATCGAAGCTGACTTTGCCAATGCTAACGTGCATATTGGCGTTACGGTCAACACGATATTCAACCTTACCGGCTTTGATTTCACTGATTGCTTTGGCTAAATCGGTTGTAACTGTACCAAGTTTTGGGTTTGGCATTAAGCCTTTTGGACCAAGAATTCGACCCATTTTGCCTAATTCACCCATCATATCTGGTGTTGCTACGATTACATCAAATCCAAACCAGTTTTCATTTTTGATTTTGTCTAGCATTTCTTTTCCACCTGCGAAGTCTGCTCCATGACTTAGAGCATCATCGACACGTTGGGTAATTGCTAAGACGACTTTAGTTTTACCAGTGCCGTGTGGTAAAACAAGAGTTCCGCGGATTTGTTGATCTGCTTGACGCGGGTCAACATTGAGGCGGAAGGAAGCATCAACGGTTGCATCAAATTTGGTTGTTGATGTTTTTTTAACAAGAGCAACTGCTTCTTCGAGTTCGTAGATCTTGCCTTTTTCAACAAGTTCAACGGCTGCTCTGTACTTTTTTCCTCTTTTCATAATTTTCCTCCTGTGGTTTTAACGAGAAGTTAACTCTTCCACTTAATCTTCTACCGTAATGCCCATATTACGTGCAGATCCTTCAACAATTCGCATCGCAGCTTCGATGTCATTGCAATTAAGGTCTGGCATTTTGTACTCGGCGATTTCGCGGAGTTGGGCTCTGGTAATTTTGCCAACTTTGTCTTTGTTAGGCGTGGCTGATGCCTTGTTAATACCAGCTTTTTCTTTAAGCAAGATAGTAACTGGTGTTGTTTTGATGACAAAATCAAATGATTTGTCTTCATATGCCGTAATGATAACGGGAACTACTTGACCACGGCGGTCAGCGGTTTTGGCGTTAAAGTCCGTGCAAAACTTTGGCATTACAATCCCAGCTGATGCAAGCTTAGGACCCGGTTTTGCTTCGCCACCGATTAGTTCGAGTTTTACGACTTTTGCGATTCTTTTACTCACGTGACTTTCCTCCTTTTTAGATTTGTCCGTGCTGTGGTAGTAGGAATAATCGTACTTCCTCCCACAACGCTGAGCATTCGCGTATACGCATATACGCGCAAAAAATGCTTCGTGTTCTACAATACCTCATTTAAATTTAAAATTCAACAAGAAAATGATATTTTTGCCTTTTTTTATAAAAAAGGCGCTTTTATACGGATTTTCTTTTAACTTTGTTAACCATTTTTATGGTTTACGGCAAGGTTTTTTCACGGGTCCTATTGGAAAATTAGGCAATAAACTTTATAATCATAAAATAGAAGATTGGAATACAAAATGTTCAAATTGTTTAAAAAATTCAAAATTTCTCCTTATGCGGCAGTATTAATTTCTTTTCTATCTGTCATATTTTTAGGTGCTCTTCTTTTAGCATTTCCTATTGCTTATCAAGATAATAAATGGCCCTCTTTTGTTAATGCGCTTTTTTTATCGACTTCTTGTGTTTGTGTTACCGGACTAAATGTTTTTCCTGATGTTGTTAGTACTATGACTGTATATGGGAAAGTTATTATGGCAATCCTAATACAAATCGGGGGACTTGGTTTTATTACAATTTTTACTTTTATATTCACTCTTTTTAATAAAAGACTTGCTGCTAGTGAACGCTATTTAGTTAAAGAAGCACTTTCTTTTAAAACATTTGAAGGTGTTATTAGTTTAGTTAGATCAATGATAATAATTTCTTTAGTTATCGAACTTTGTGGAGTTATTCCGTTTCTTTTTGTTTTCGTACCTATATACGGACCCCTTCCTGGACTTGGAAAAGCTGTTTTTCATAGTATTTCTTCATTTAATAATGCTGGCTTCGATTTAATTGGTGGTGATTCCCTTGAACCATTTAGAAATAATTACATCATTATGTTAAACACAGCATTTTTAATCATTTTAGGGGGGTTGGGATTTTTAACAATACGCGACATTTTGAAGACTAATCGTGCAAAATTCTGGTCAATTCATACGAAAGTTGTTGTTTTGATGACAGGTATTTTAATACTTCTAGGAACATTTTTTTACTATGTTTTGAATATAAGAAACTCTGAACCTCTTACTATTATTCAGGCGTTTTTCTTGAGTGTCTCAAGTAGGACTGCAGGATTTTCAATTTATCATGTTTCAGATGTTCACCCTTTTTCTAGAATAATTGCCTTACTTTTAATGATTACTGGTGTTGGCCCACTTAGTACAGGTGGAGGCTTAAAAGTTACAACTGTTTTTGTTATTTTTGTAACAATTTTCTCCTTTATTAGAGGGAAAAAGAGTAATGCGTTCAATCGCTCTTTTACTATGAAAACATTTATTCAAGCTGTTACTTTGTTAATTATAGTGTTTTTTACCATCCTGCTTTCGTATTCAATTATTTATGCTTTAGAAGTAAATAACCCAGTTCTTTTAGCTAAAGGTTGGACTAGTGAACCTCTTCTTTTTGAAGTCGTCAGCGCTTTTTCAACAACAGGTTTATCTTGGGGAATTACTCCATCACTTAGAGTAGGAAGTAAATTCGTTTTAATCTTTTTAATGTTCTTTGGTCGCGTTGGTCCAATGACAATTATGTCAGTTGTTTCTAACTCAATGCATAGACACCAAAAAGAAAATTTCAAATATATAGAAACTGACTTAATAGTCGGTTAGGAGGAATATATTATGAGAAAAAGAAAAAGTTATTTAGTTATCGGACTTGGTCAATTTGGCCTTTCAATTGTGGAAGAACTTGTTAGACTTGATCGTGATGTGACTGCTATTGATGTATCAGTAGACGCTATTAACAAAGTCAGTCACTTTGTTTCTACTGCCTTTATTGCAGATAGTACCAATGAAAAGGCATTAATTGAGGTAGGAGCAAAAGAATGCACACATGCAATCGTTTGTTTTGGTGATAATGATGTTGCAAGTATTTTAACTACTGCTCTTTTAAAAGACTTAGGCGTTCCACACATTACAGTAAGGATGGATAACGAAAACTATATCGATATTATTAAAAAATTAGGCGCGGATGAAATTGTAACACCACAAAAACTTGCAGGTGTCGGTCTAGCAAACAGAATTGGAAACGAAGACTTTCTTGATTACTACAATTTAGGCGGAAACTATTCAGTTGTTAAAATCACAATTCGTGAAGATTTTGTCCCCATTCAAATTCTTGCTCTTGATGCAAGAAATCAATTCGGTATTAATATCATTCTTATTCAAAGAGGCCATAAAATGTTTGCACCAAGAGCTGCTGACACTCTTAGTCCAAAAGATATAATCCATGTTGTTGGAACAAGACGCGACATTGAAGATTTTGGTGATTTTATTAATCGTGAACCATCCTCAATTGGTCACAAAGAAAAGAAACCAAAACGCACAAAAAGAAAAGAATAAAAAAAATAGACACTTAAAAACGGGGTTAAGCCCCGTTTTATTATTCGTTAATTTTTTCGGTGTCCGCAAAGTTTGTTTCAATTCTTTGTGGACGTCCAAAGATTAATGATTCAATTATTAAGCTGCCTGTTTCTTTATCAAACTCTATAATAGTTCCTTCTGTTCCTTCTAAAGGACCAGTAATGATTCGAACAGTATCGCCCTCATTATAACTTTCATACATTTCTTGGCTAATAATTCCAAGTCTTTTTAAAATGGGTTCAATTTCATCATCTGGGACAGGAAATGGCTTTGCACCTTTTCCGCTTGAGCCAATAAAACCGGTAACACCGGGTGTATTACGAACTACGAACCAAGCCTCATCGCTCATTAACATTTCAACGAAGACATATCCTGGGTAAAGATTTTTCATTCTCTTTTTACCACTTGGTAAACCCGTTTCTTTATCAATAACATCAACTTCAATTTCTGCAACGATAACCCGATAAATATTTTCTTCTAAATCCATCGAGGTCTTTCGAGATAAAATATAGTCTTTAATACGATTTTCACGGCCCGACTGGGTTGATACAACATACCAACGAATATCTTTTTCAGGTATTCTCATACAACACCTCCTCTAATATCTACTTTTTAAATCCTTCAAATGCTTTTTCTAAAGCACCTAAAAGACGTGCAACTGCCATATCTTCTAAAAGTAAAACGGCTGCTGCGAAAGCAGTAATTACTAAAACAACAAAAATTAATGGGAATATCACTTCTCTTTTTGGCCAACGAACTCGTTTGCCTTCTTTGATTACTTCACCAGCATATTTTTTAAGTCCCATAAGTGCCTCCTATTTGCTCTCCTTATGTAATGTGGTCTTATTACATCTAGGACAATACTTTCTAATTTCAAATCGTTTAGTCTGCGTAGCCCTATTAATTGAGGTTGTGTAATTTCTTGAAAGACACTCAGAACAGATTAGTAGAACTTTTACACGCATCTAATGACTCCTTATCATATCGTGCTTATGAATATATCATAAGCTCATTAACATAGTCAAATATTATTTGGCAATATTTTGAATTAACATTCAAAAAAGAGCCTTATTTATTATCTCATTTTCCATATTATTTTCAAAGAAAGAAAAAACAAAAAAATTCGTCATTTTTTGTTTTCGCAATATTTTTAATTTATTTAATTATTTTACCAACTATATTTTGACTTTATTGACTTAATTACTGCAAACACTTGTCTTCTAGAACAACCTAATTTTTCAGCTATTTCACCATAATTATACCCTGCAATTTTGAGTTTAATTATGCAAATTTCCTCTTCATCTAATCTTACACTAACTAGATCACCTATATGGTCAATCATTGAATTAGGTAGAGTTTCTCCACTTAGATATGGATCGAGTTCTCCAATTGAATCACTTATAAAAAATCTATCGTTTTCTTTATATAACTTAGCATCTAAGCTTAGGGCATTTGTATGAATTTTCCGTCCTGCTGATCTAGCCTTCTTAACTAATCCCCACATTTGCCGATGAATTACAATTTGGACATAGCTAGTAAAACAACCTTTGCATATATCAAATGTTTCAATTGCATGGATAATGCTACGAAGTCCTTCATAGTATAAATCTTCAAATTCTAGAGCTAAATATTCGAGACTATTAATAAAATTACCGGCTTTCTTTTTTATCCAATACATAAAATTGGCCATAATTAAAAGAATGACTTCATTTTCATTTATTCCACATACTGTTGCAGCACTTATAGCCTCTTCATTTGAGGTCAAAATGACGTCATATTTCATAAATATCAGTGTCTGATAATTATAAATTGGCGTTATTTAGTTTGTTTTGTTCTAATTTCGTAAAGTAATATACCTGTAGCAACACTTGCGTTAAGTGAATTAACATTGCCTAGCATTGGAATTTTAACTATATAATCGGCGTTTTTTAATAATAGACTAGAGATTCCAAATCCCTCACTTCCGATGATTAGCCCCACAGGAAAATTATAATCTAATTGATGAGTACTTTGTTCTGCGGAAGCATCGGTTGCTACTATCCAAAAGCCCATTTTCTTTAGTTTATCTATGGCATCTCTTAGATTTGAAACTTGACATATTTTAACATAATTTTGAGCACCCGTTGCAGCCTTAATAACTGTTGGGGTTACTAAAACTTGATTTCTTTTCTTAATAATTATCCCAGTCACTCCAAAAGCATCAGCACTTCTTATAATAGCACCAAAATTTTGAGGATCTTGAATCTCATCTAAAAGTAAAACAATTGGTTTTTGCTGTCTTTTTAAAATATTTTGCAGGGTTTCAAATGGTGTATACTCAAATGGTTTAACCTTTGCAATAATGCCTTGATGGTTTCCTTTCACCATTTTATCTAATTCATTTTTTGTTAAAATTGTGACTTTAATATTTAATTTTTCAACATGTTCTAATATTTTTCTATCATTAAAAGAAGATGAAATAAAAATTTCATTAACTTGGTTTTCCTTTAAAGCATTTAAAACTGGAATTCTTCCGTATTGAAGGTTAATCATCTTTTAGAAGTTAGAACTAACTCGAAGTTCAAGAGGTTTTATTTCATCCTTAAGTTCTTCTGTAAAAGCAATAATTGTTGCCTTTGAAGCAAAAGCGATATTTAATGTAACGCGAAGATAGGTGTTTGCATTAATAATTATCATTGAAGATTGAATGTCTTTAATATTAACACCAAAACGAGATGCAATAATGTGAACATCGCTTAAAATACTTGTCTCACTTGAAACAACAAGAGTAATTTTTGGTGCTCTTTTTTGTGCTAAATGTTCTAATCGACGTAAACTTATTAAAATGATCAAGGAAAAGAATGTGCCTAGACCCGCTATAACGAATTGACCAGCACCTGCTGCAAGGCCAATCGCCATCACAATCCATAAGGTAGTTGCAGTCGTAAGTCCTTTAATATCCGTTCCTGTTTGAATAATAGTGCCAGCACCCAAAAAACCGATGCCGCTAACTACTTGTGCTGCTAAACGAGCAGGGTCTCGATCTGGAAAAACACCTCTATCAAAACCATAAATTGACACAACCATGACTATAGCACTGCCTAGACCAACAAGCATATGTGTTCTTAATCCAGCAGCATGTCCATGATATTCACGTTCAAAGCCAATTACGCCGGCAAAAAGTGCAGCAGCGAATAAAGAAACGATAATTAGAAAAATGTGACCCGAAGTTCCAAAACTTAAAAACCATTCTCTAATTAATTGATCAACAGTTGTAATATCCATTTAATTACCTTCTTTCTACAAAATGCCGCGTTCAATTAATTCGTCGCGTATTATATCGCTTTTTGCGAAATCTTTGTTTTCTTTTGCATCTAAGTATTGTGTATATAATTGTATATCATTTTTAGTCAATTCGGGATAATTAATTTTTAAGCCAAGTAACTCAAGCATCGAATTAGACTCTGAAAAAAGTTTTTCTAGTGTTTTTATTTCTTTGTTTGGTTTACGTAATTCAGTATTTATAGTTTTAATAACACTAAATAAGATACTAATTGCGTTTGCAGTATTAAGATCATCTGCTAATGTTTCTAAAAATTCCTTGTTAGAATATAATGTTTTATCTAATTTACCACCATTTAATTGAAGGTATACGGCTAATTGACGAATAGCATTTGAGATTTTTTCAACTTCTTTTTGATTATTACTTATAACTTCATCAGTTAAATTTAATGGTGCACGATAATGACCACTTAATAATAAAAGTCGTAAGGTGTTACCACCATACTTATTAATAAAATCAGTTGCTGTTAAAGTATTGCCTAAAGATTTTGACATCTTTTCATTATTTACACTAATAAAACCATTATGCATCCAATAATTAGCTAGGTTTGTGCCGCTATAAGCTCTTGATTGAGCCATCTCATTTTCATGATGTGGAAATTTTAAATCAAAACCACCACCATGAATATCAATTAATGGTTGTTTGAAAGTCTTATTAATCATAACAACACATTCAGTATGCCAGCCAGGACGACCTTCTCCCCATGGGGAATAGAATGTAATACCAACTTCAGTTCTTTTCCAAAGTAAAAAGTCTGCTGGATGTTCTTTTTTATCGTTTTCATCTATTCGTGCACCATGTACTAAATCTTCCAGTTTGATATTCGCAAGATGACCATAATTTTTATCTTCACTTACCCTAAAAAAGACATCTCCATCTTTTTCATAAGCCGCACCCTTTTTAACCAATTCTTCAATAAATTTAATGATTTCATTTATCGAAGTTGTGACTCTTGGTGTATATGTTGGAGTCATCGCGTTTACATTTTCAACGTTCCTATTATAGACATCAATATATCGATTGGCTATTTCAAGTTCACTCGTATTTTCTTTTAAAGCTCGATCAATAATTTTGTCATCAATATCAGTAAAATTACTAACAAAAATTACATCATAACCAACATGGAGAAAAAATCGTCTTAATGTATCAAAAACGACAACTGGTCTTAAATTTCCAACATGAACATCATCATAAACTGTTGGCCCACAAACATACATTGAAACTTGACCTTTTTTTATTGGAAGGAAATCTTCAACCTTACCGCTAAGTGAATTAAATAATCGTATCTTCATAATTCCTCTCATAAATTATACCATTTTAAACATTCTTATTAAATACTTAAGCTTACAGCTTATAAAATTAACATTTAAGCCCATGTTTTATACAAAATTAATCCCATTTTTGCAATAAACAGGTTATTTTTGCATAATAAAAAGACTCTCAATGAGAGCCTTTATATATAAAGTTCCTAGGTTTAGAACCAAAGAACTTTATCTAGTAAGATAATTGTGATAATGTCAAGCAACCAAAGCCATGGTAGACCAACGACTATTAATATAACCGCTAGAACGACGCCAAGTGTTTGTTTCTTTCCAAGACTTTTAACCAAACGATAAATAACCCAAACGACATCTAAACACGGAAGAGCAAGTAATACCTTTGCCCACTTTGGTAAATTATCCATCCATTTAACCATGATAAGTTCCTCCTTCTATGGTAATTATAACACAATGTGTCAATAGAAAAACTGAGTTTTCTGATTTTTTCGAACTTCTACACAATAATAGCGCTTTCATCCTTTTTTTAGGTTTAAAAGAGATAAATAATATAGTCTTAATTGCTTTAATTACTATTTACTTAACTTCTTCTATTGCTTCAACTACTTGTTGAACTTTAATTCTTTTATCAAACTCTCTCCATGCAAAAATTAGAGGAATAATTGTTAATAAAACCATTAATGCTGAATAAAGGAAAAGATTTTCTTGCGGGACATCTATTATATGGCCATATTGATCATGAACCTCTACTGGTTGAGGTGTATATTTAATAATTATCCCGCCGGTTAATGTACCAATAAACATTGGGATTAGTGTAAAGAATAGTGACCTAATTCCTTCAAATTGACCACGATTTTCTTTTGGAAACAATCCTCTAACCCAAACCATTGTTGCTTGAGTAATTAATACATAACCTGTACCAACAAGAAATACTGCTAAAAGTAATGGAATGTTTTTAGCATTAAATGCGCTACTATTATCAACGCTACTTGGATCCTTTACAAATAAAAAGAGCATAAATAAACCTAGTGCATTAACTAAGACTGCAATAAGTGCTACTAGAGGAACCTTATTTTTATTAATTAATCGCGCAAATGGAATTGTAACTAATACAGAAAATATAAGTGCAATTCCTTCAATTAAGCCCATATTTGTAGCAGTAAAGCCAATATCATAAATTAACCAGTTACCCATATGAACAAAATAAAAGTTAAATGGGATAAAGAAAAAGCAAGCAACCAAAGCTGCTAAAAACATTTCTTTATTTTCTTTATGTCCTTTTAACTTCTTAAAATTAAAAACTTGAAAGAGCTGTTTAAAATAAGAACCTTCTTTGTTTGGTTTAATATCAGGAGCATCTTTCATCAAGAAAATTGAAAGAACACCAACTAAAATTACAAAAATTCCCATTGACCAGAATAGTAATTGATAATTATCAAGGGCAGGATTATAGTGATCAGTACCAACTGTATCGTTACCGACATTAACTAATATTCCACCTAAAACCGTACCAACAATTGTGCCTAAAACTGGAATAGCAGCAAAAGATGCTCCAACTTGTCCTTGGTTTGTTTCATCTGTATAGTCATTAACCCATGTAGTAAAACCAGCATCAAATGCTAAGGAACCTAAAAATGACATAACTGCATCGGTAAATACAACAAGAAATCCACTTAGAGTAACTAAAAAACCAATTCCTGAACTTCTTGCGTATTCAGTAAGCCCGAAAATAATTGTTGCAATACCCCAAAGAATATACCCGATTGAAACAAATCGTTTTCTTTTACCTAGCCTATCGCTAAGTGTTCCAAAAATAAATGTTGAGATTGTTGTTACTGTGGCACTAACTATAACCATCCAAGTGACAACATTGACATCGCCGCCAATTTTTGCGTAAACGAACGTGTTAAACCATTGATTTTCAATGTTCCAACAGAGGTGTCCTGCCATACCCATTAAGCCGATAATGAGCCAAAACCTTGCAGGATGCAGCCCGTTTACCATTTTTACGGGTTTTCTAATTCTTTTTTCTTTCATATTTTTATTCCTCCGCATCAGTTATGTTATCAGCCATTGAACCAGCCTTTTTCCATAAACTAAGTGCTTTTTTCTTCCATTTAAAATAGCCCTCAGGCGTTAAAGGATATCGTTTATAATGTTTGGTAAGTTTTGTACCTGTGTTACTCGCTTTTAGTAAGTTACTTAAAGCAGAATAAGAAAATTTTCTTTTTAAAACGCCTTTAATTAAGTTGCCAGCAACACTTCCTTTTACTTCTTCGTCATCACTTCTAAAGATAATCCCATTTGCATATAAGTAGTCATTATCTTCTTTACTCATTGCTACAGCACCTACCAAAAGTGCCCTCAATCCTGCAAATTCGGCTCCTTCTTTAGTTTGATAGAGGTGATTAATTTTCCAAAGTGCTTCTTTTGTTGGATACTTACCATCTTTTAAAGCTTGTGCTACAACATCAGCAGCGGGAGTAGACTGAACCCAAGCACTTGTTATACCTTCTCCGTTCATAGGTTTAGTTAGACAAGCTGCATCACCTATAACAAGAAAACCATCTGTAACAAAACTAAATGGCGGTCTTGTGTAAGGTGTAGCACCCCATTCTTCATATTGAAGTGTATATTTTGGTAAAGGAATGCTATCTTCAAATTTTTTCATACATTTTCTTGCGTAATCCGTTGATAGATTTGCGCCAACACCTACAATTGCTCCACCCTTACTTTGTTGAGGAGCAATCCACCCTTTGTAATAGGGCCAACTTACTGAGCGATCAATTGTAATGTTGGGATCATCTAAAAGAACATATTTTAAGAAAACATAAAACTTATCTCGTGGTCCTATAGGCCAATTCTCAATATAGGGGTCACTAACTTTTCTTCTTACAACAGAAGGAATGCCAGAAGCATCAACTACTAATCTACTTCGTATTTCTTCTCCATTAGATGTTTTAATACCACTTATCCTATTATCTTTATCGTATATTAAGTCTGCAAAAGTAGTCTCAAATTTAAAATTTGCGCCTTCTTTTATAGCTAAATTTCTAAGGCGTTTAATAAAAAGTGGTAAGTGCATTACATGAACTTCTAAGAAATTCTTTTTCTCATAGTTATCAAGAGCAGAGCGCGAATAACAATAAGAAAATTTTGAGACAAATTCAGGATCACCTTCTTTTGACTCTTCAAGATTAAACTCAGCAAAAGATTCGCTAGTAAAATGAAAGATGTCTAATCTTTTAGCAAGATCTTTTTCCTTGTCTTTATCGATAACAAGAACTTTAACTCCTCTTTTAGCAAGTAGAAGTGCAAAATAAGTGCCGGCAGTCCCTGCACCGACGATAATAACGTCGTAATTATACATATTTTTTCCTCCACTTTTATTTTACATAAATAGATGACTTAATGTAATGCAATTTATATATTCATTAATATTAATAAATATTTAACTGTAATTTTTATAAAAAAAGAGACTTACATAGCTGTAAGCCTCTATTTTAGGTTGCTTTTATTTACTCAACAAATGTAAGTAGGGCCATTGGGGCATTGTCACCACGTCTATTTTCGAGGTTTAAAACACGTGTATAGCCACCTTGGCGATTTTTAAAGCGTGGGGCAAGTTCATCAAAAAGAATATCAAGAGCTTTTTTACCATCACTTTTTCTTACAATGCCTTCTCGAAGTCTAGCAGCTGCTAGTCTTCTGCTATGAAGATCACCACGTTTTGCTAAAGTAATAAGCTTTTCGGTTTCTCTTTGAACTTGTTTTGAAACTTTTTTAATTAGGTTAACTTTGCCATAGACGATAAATTCGCTTGTAACATTACGAATCATCGCTTTATCTTTTGCACGGTCATAACGAGCTTTAAATCGAACACCCGTTCTACCGCGTACGTTTTTTCTTCCTTGTGCTGCCATTAGACACCTCTATTCTATTGTCCCACGGAAGGACAAACCAAGTTCGGTTAGTTTATCTTTAATTTCTTTAAAGGATTTCTTACCAAGGTTTTTAACCTTAAGAATTTCTTCTTCGCTTTTAGCGATTAGTTCGCTGACTTTATTAATGCCAGCACGTTTTAAGCAGTTAAAGCTACGGACACTAATATCAAGATCTTCAATCGTACGATCTTTAAATTGATCTTCCTCTTCTTCAACTTCTTCTTTCATAATCATGAGTTCTTGGACTTTTTCATCTAAATGCATAAATGGTTTTAAATGTTCAATCATGATTTTTGCACCAAGTGCAACGGCATCAAGAGCCTTCATACTGCCATCAGTCCAAACTTCAAAAATGAGTCGATCATAGCGTTCATCATATTTAACCCGGGTATTTTCAACAGTATAGTTAACTTTTGTAATTGGTGAGTAGTTACTATCCGTTGCAATAATCCCAGCATATGAACCTAAGATTTCTCGATTTACCTTATTTTCTTCACCCGTAATATAGCCACGGCCATTACGAGCAAAAATTGTAAGGCGTAAGTGCCCGCCATCTGCAACATTAGCAATGACGAGGTCTTTATTAATAATTTCAACATCAACTGGAGTATCTAGATGAGCTGCGGTTACTACACCTGGACCAGCAAAATCTAGTTCAATCCGTTTAACTGTTTCAGTTGGATCAGAGATGACCATAATTAAGTTTTTTAAATTAAGGATGATGTTGGTAACATCTTCAGCGACCCCATCAAGAGCACTAAATTCATGAAGAGCACCTTCAACCTTAATAGCAAACATACTTGCACCTGGAAGAGAAGATAATAGAATCCGACGTAAGGAATTACCTAACGTTTGTCCGAAGCCTCTTTCAAGTGGTTCAACTGTAAATCGAGCATGATTATTATCTTCCTCGAGTTGGTTAATCTTAAATTGTGGTATTTCAAATGGATTAGCAATATCTTTGTGCATCACGGTCCTCCTTATCCTCGTGGCCGTTTGGGTGGCCGACATCCATTATGGGGAATTGGTGTAGTATCTTGAATTGAAGTAATCGTAAGTCCAGCAGTTGCTAGTGAGCGAATTGCTGAATCTCTTCCTGGTCCAGGACCTTTAACATTTACATCAACTGAAGTTAAGCCTTGTTCAACTGCTACTTTTGCAGCTGCTTCCCCGGCAAGTTGAGCTGCCCAAGGCGTTGATTTTTTACTACCTTTAAAGCCCATCGCACCGGCACTTGACCAGCTAATTGCGTTCCCAGCTTCATCGGTAATTGTTACGATTGTGTTATTAAAGGTAGAGTGAATATGTGCAATACCTTTAGTAAACGTACGACGAATTCTTTTTTTGCGTACGACTCTTGTCTTTTTCTTAGCCATAAGTATTCACCTAACCTTTCGACACTTGCTTTTTATTTGCAATCGTTCTTTTTGGACCTTTTCTAGTCCTTGCATTTGTGCGGGTTCTTTGTCCTCTTACAGGTAATCCTCTACGATGACGAATCCCACGATATGAACCAATTTCGCTTAATCGTTTAATGTCCATAGTAACTGCACGTCGAAGATCACCTTCAACCCGAAGTTTACTAACTTCACTACGAACAGCGTTTAATTGTTCATCACTTAAATCTTTAACGCGAATCGTGCTATCGACTTTCGCGCGTTCACAAACTTTTAAAGCTGTTGTTCTTCCAATCCCATAAATATAGGTAAGGGAAGTCCCAACTTGCTTATCGTTTGGAATATCAACACCAACAATACGTGCCATAAATATACTCCTCTACTTTCTTAACCCTGTCTTTGCTTATGTTTTGGGTTTTCGCAGATGACCATAACGCGGCCTTTACGGCGAATTACCTTACACTTTGGGCAAATGGGTTTTACTGAGGCTCTTACTTTCATAATTTTCCTCCTCTGGTTTAATCTTTAAACCGATATGTAATGCGTCCACGTGTTAAATCATAAGGTGAGATTTCTAGACTAACGCGATCGCCTGGTAGAATGCGGATATTGTGCATCCGGATTTTACCAGAAACGTGGGCATGCATGATTAGTCCGTTTTCAATAAGTTCTACTTTAAACTCAACGTTTGGTAGACACTCTAATACTCTCGCCTCGACTCTGATGACATCTTTTTTACTGGCCATTAGGTTCTCCTTTTAATTTTGTCAGTATTTCGTAACCATCATCGGTAATGACAAGCGAATTTTCATAATGGCTCGCAAGAGCGCCATCTTTTGTTTTTACGGTCCAGCCATCTTTAAGCACAATAAGATCGACTGCCCCGGCGTTAACCATCGGTTCGATGGCTAAGCACATCCCCTTTCGTAAAATGGGACCACTTCCTTTTTTTCCAACATTAGGAATAATAGGATCTTCATGAAGTTTAGTACCGACTCCATGACCGGTATAGTGCGAAGTAAGAGTGTAACCCTCCTTTTCGCAAAATGTTTGAATGGCGTTACTAATATCACCTATTGTAGAGCCTGGTTTTGCATAGTTATTAACTGCATACCAGAAACTATCTTCAGTCGTCTTAACAAGACGACGTGCTTCGTCTGTAACATTTCCTACAAGAAATGTACGACAAGCATCGGCGACATAACCTTTATAAGTTACGCCGACGTCGACACTAACAATGTCGCCGTCTTTAATAATTTCTTTTGAACTAGGGATGCCATGGATTAATGTATCGTTAACTGAAACACATACATTTCCTTTAAAGCCTCCGTAGCCTTTGAAAGTTGGGATGCCGCCTCCTTTTTTAATTACATCAAGAGCGATGCGATCAACATCTAGCGTTGACATCCCAGGTTTAAGTTCTTCTTCAAGTTTTTTAAATACGGTTGCAACTATATGACCAGCTTCTTTTAGTAGCGCTATTTCGCGCGGACTTCGAAGAACAATCATTATTTAGTAGCTCCTAAAACTTTTTTGATCGCCTTAAGTGTTCCTTCTAGGCCTAGTTCGCCATCAACTTCAATAAGAAGTTTTTTGGCTTTGTAGTAATCTTCTAGCGGCTTAGTTTCTTTATAATAGTGATCAAGCCGGACTAAAAGCGCTTCTTTTGTATCATCAGCGCGTTGATATAGTTCCCCGCCACATAAATCACAAATACCAGTAACTTTTGGTTTAAGTGTATCAACGTGATAGGGGGCTCCACACTTCCTGCATACGCGTCTGCCTGTAATTCTGCGTACGAGCTCCTGCGTGCCACATGTGATATTAATCACGTGCGTAAGCGGACGAGCAAGCTCAAGCGTAAGAGCATCAAGCGCTTCTGCTTGCGGAAGCGTGCGAGGGAAGCCATCAAGAAGATAGCCGTTTTTACAATCATCTTTATTTAAACGTTCTTTAACGATTGCAATTGTAAGTTCATCGGGGACTAAATGACCTTCATTTATGAATTTAGCAGCGGTTTTGCCAAGTTCAGTCCCTTTTTTTATTGCTTCGCGAAACATATCACCTGTAGAAATATGGGGGATATTATAAAGCGAAGATATTCTTTTAGCCTGGGTGCCTTTACCTGCACCAGGAGGACCTAATAGAATGATATTTACCATTACTATTATTCTCCTCTTTGAACTTCTTCAAAACTTTTGCCTGCTAGAAGTCCATCAATTTGAGTATTAAGTTCAATTGCTACACCAACAACAATGATTAAACCAGTTCCCCCAAGTGCTAAAGATTGGTCGGGAACTACTTTAAGTAAGACGAGTACAAGGGGTAGTGCTGCAATAAAGGCAAGAGCAGCTGCCCCAATAACGGTAATACGATTAAGTACTTTACTTACATAGCGAGCAGTTTCATTTCCTGGTCTAACTCCAGGAATATAACTACCATTCTTTTGGAAGTTTTCTGCAAGTTGTTCTGGGTTAATTTGAAGTTTGGCATAAAAGAAGCAAAACATAACTGTTAGAACAATATAGATCATTAAGCCCCAAGGCATTGACCATTCTGTTCCATTAATACCAGGCATTTTAGTAAGAGCACTGCTATTGAAGATGTTTAGCCATTCAGCATCTAGATTTGCTCCGGTAATAAATGAGGCAATAATTGAAGGTGCCATCATAATTGAAGAAGCAAAGATGACAGGAATAACACCAGCTGAGTTAATCTTAATTGGTAAGAAACTAGCTTGCGCCATCTTACGAGTTTGTCCGCCCTTACCAGCGTGTTGAACTGGAATCTTTCGTTTACTAGATTCAATAAAGGTAATAAAGCCAATAATTAGAATAAAGCTAAGTAAATACACCCCAAATTGGAGAACTCCAATAAGGATTTGACTACTTCCTTGTCCAACTTTATCTGCGAGCCAAGTTTGATAGGCACGCGTAATTTGAAGGGGTAAACTAGAAACGATACCTGCAAAAATAATCATTGAGATGCCGTTACCAATTCCTTTTTGGGAGATTTGGTCACCAAGCCACATCGTTAACATACTACCTGCAAGAAGGATCGTAATAATATAAGCATATGTCCAAAATGAGGTATCTTTCAACGTGATAAAGGCTTGATTTTCCATTGTTTTAATAACCCCATATGCTTGAACTGCACCAAGCATAAGAGTTAAATATCGAGTAGCCATTTCCATCTTTTTGCGGCCATATTGTCCTTGCTTGCTTAGTTCACTAAATGCTGGAAGAACATCCATAGAAAGAAGCTGAACAATAATTGAAGCCGTAATATAGGGTGAAACCCCTAAAGCAAAGACAGAAAAGCTTTGTAAGGTACCGCCACCTAAGAGGTTCATTAACCCAAAGGCGTCGTTAGTTTGAAATGATAGATCTTGAACGGTAACACCGGGCACTTTAATCGCAGCCCCAAGACGAAAGATAAATAGAATCATAATCGTAAAGAATATACGATCAACGATTTCTCTGTTTTTAAAGATGCCTGCGATTTTTTTCATTAGATGACCTCGGCTTTTCCACCCACTTCTTCAATCGCTTGCTTTGCAGCTTTACTGAAGCGATGAGCTTGAACAGTTAACTTAATGTTAAGTTTACCATTTCCTAGGATTTTTACACCGTTAAATTCCTTTTTTACTAAACCTTTTTCAACAAGTAAGGTTGGAGTAACAATAGTTCCTTCACTAAAAACGTTAAGATCTTCAACATTTACTACTGCAAATTGGGCACGATTAACGTTTTTAAAGCCTCTTTTTGGAATTCTACGATATAAGGGCATTTGACCGCCTTCAAATCCAAGACGGACACCGCCACTTGAACGTGACTTTTGACCTTTTTGGCCACGACCACTAGTTTTTCCAAAACCAGAACTCATACCACGTCCAACGCGTTTTTTCTTTGTTCTTGCACCTTCGGAGTATTTTAATTCATGTAATTTCATTATTTTTCCTCCTTCGTATTCACTGTTTTTCTTAGGCGAATAACTTCTTCACGGCTTTTTAGATTTTGAAGACCGTTATCGGTTGCTCGTAAGACGTTAAGAGCAGTTCTACTACCATAAACTTTTGAATATACGTTTTTAATTCCAGCGAGTTCAAGAATTGCACGAACAGGACCGCCGGCAATAATTCCTGTACCAGCAGGAGCTGGTTTTAAGAATACTTTACAAGCACCAAAGCGACCGACAATTTCATGAGCGATAGTATCATCACCAACGATATTGACCATATGTGTGTCTTTTTTAGCTTTATCTAAAGACTTTTTGATTGCATCTGGTACTTCAGCAGCTTTAGCACTGGCAAAGCCATATTTTCCTTTACCATCGCCAACGACAGTAACGGCTGAGAAGCGAAGTCTACGACCACCTTTAGTAGTTTTTGAAACACGGTTAATATAGACAACGCGTTCTTCGTATTCTTTTGCTTCAGAAGCAGTGCGTCGTCCTCTTGTTGGACGACGTCCACCTCTTGGGGAACGCGTGGCACCATCTTGTCTAGTGCGACGAGGACGTTCTTCTTTTTCAGTAACAGTAGTTTCTTCTGTTGTTTCAGTTTCTTCTTCAACGATTTCTTCTACGGTTTGATCATTAAGTTTCTTATCCATACATTCCTCCTAAAATTCTAAGCCAGCTTCGCGAGCGGCTTCTGCTAATGCTTTGACGCGACCATGGTATAAGAAACCACCGCGGTCAAAAACAACATTTTTAATACCTTTGCTAAGTGCTAATTTAGCAATTTGTTCACCGACAACTTTAGCAGCTTCAACGTTTCCACCGTGTTCTAAACCAAGGTTAAGACTACCGGTTGAAATAAGGGTGTGACCTGCAACATCATCAATGATTTGACAGCTAATATGCTTATTTGAGCGGAAAATTGCAAGGCGTGGCCTTTCTGGCGTTCCGCTAATTTTTGAACGAACACGGAGGTGTCGACGTTTACGAACTACATCACGTTTATTTTGTTTAATCATAATTTATTGTCCTCTTACTTTCCGGCACCCGCACGTTTACCCTCTTTGCGGATAATGCGTTCATCACTATATTTGATACCTTTACCAAGATAGGGTTCAGGTTTACGGACAGCACGAATGTTTGCTGCGGTTTGACCAACTGCTTGTTTGTCAAAACCAACTACTTCAATTTTAGTTGGGTTAACAACATTAATTTTTGAACCTGGACTTGGTGCAATTTCAATTTTGTGTGAAAAGCCAACTTCTAAAACAACATTTGCACCGTTTTGAGTTGCACGGTATCCAATACCAACAATTTCAAGTGTTTTAGTAAATCCTTCACTTACACCGATGATTGCATCGTTAATGAGTGATCTAGTTGTTCCATGAAGTTGTTTACTTTGTTTTTCTTCATTAGCACGTTTAAGGCTTAGTTTTCCTTCTACACTAGTATCAAGTGAAATTACATCAGGAATATGCACATTTAACGTGCCTTTTGGCCCCGTAATTGTCATTGTGGAGTTTTCTACTTTAAGTGTAACACCACTTGGAATATTAATAACTTTTAATCCAACTCTACTCATAGGTCTTACCAAACGTAGGCGATTACTTCGCCTCCGATGCCTAAGGCTCGGGCTTTCTTATCAGTCATTACACCTTGTGAGGTGGAAATAATAGCAATACCTAATCCACGAAGCACACGGGGAAGTGATTTGTGGGAAGTGTTAACACGAAGTCCTGGTTTAGAAATCTTCTTAAGACCAGAAATTACGCGTTCACCTTTATCGCCATATTTTAAATTAATCGTTAAGGTTTTCTTAACATCACCACTTACGGCGTAGTCAATAATGAATCCTTCTTCTTTAAGGATCTTTGCGATTTGGGTTTTCATGCGGTTACTCGGCATCGCAACCGTATCGTAACGCATCGCATTTGCATTGCGAATTCTTGTTAGCATATCTGCAATTGGATCAGTCATACTCATGTTGCTTTACCTCCTACCAACTTGATTTTTTCATGCCAGGGATTTTACCTTCATACGCGAGTTCGCGTAGACAAATCCGGCAGACTCCAAATTTTTTATACACGCTATGAGGACGTCCACAACGTGCACAGCGAGAATATTCTCTTACTTTGAATTTTTTAGGGCGTCTTTGTGAAACCCGTTTACTCGTTTTTGCCATTTGTTTACCTCCTTAGCGTTTAAAGGGCATTCCAAGCGCCTTTAGTAGGGCGAATGCTTCCTCATCTGTATGTGCGGTTGTAACAATTACGATGTCCATGCCGCGAATCTTACCAATTGAATCGAAGTCAATTTCAGGGAAGATTAATTGTTCTTTGACGCCTAAGGAATAATTTCCTTTGCCGTCAAATGAGTTTTTACTAACTCCACGGAAGTCTCGTACACGTGGGAGTGCGATTGTAATTAACTTATCGAAGAAGTCATACATCTTAAGTCCACGGAGAGTAACTTTACAGCCAATCTTTTGACCAGCACGTAATTTATAGTTAGCAATACTCTTTTTTGCTTTAGTGACTACTGGTTGTTGGCCAGCGATTAGCGCAAGCTCTTTAACAGCGTCATCTAAGTTTTTAGCATTTTGAAGTGCATCTCCTACACCCATATTAAGAACGATTTTATGAAGCTTAGGAACTTGCATAACTGAGGTGTAATTAAATTGCTTAATTAGTTCAGGTACGATTTCTTCTTTGTAACGTTTTTCAACGCGGTTAATAACTTTTGCTTCTTTATGTCCGTTTGAAGCTTTTTTAACTTCTTTTTTAGGTGCAGCTTTTTTATCTTCTTTTTTAGGAGTAGCTTTAACTTCCTTAACAGGAGCTTCTTTTACTACTTTTTCTTCTTGCTTTTTAGCGGGTGTTTTAGAAGTTTTTACTTCTTTTTTAACCTCTTCTTTTTTAGCGGTTTCTTTTTTTGGAGCCGCTTTTGTAGTGGTTTCTGCTTTTTTTGCAGGTTCTTTGGTTTTTGGTTCGCTTTTAGCAGCTTCTTTTTTAGGCGCCACTGTTTTTACGAAACGACCTTGTTCATCCCGTTTTGAATCGGTTGCAACTTTTTTGTCTTTTTCTTCCATAGTGCCTCCTATTTAATTACTTCGCCGCTTTTTTTAGCTACGCGAACTTTCTTACCTTTAACTATTTTGATACCAACGCGAGTTGGTTTCTTTGTTTTTGGATCAATGAGGGCGACATTACTTACGTGAATTGGCGCATACATTTCAACGATTGATCCTTCAGGATTTTGTTGTGTTGGTTTACGATGTTTTTTGCGAATGTTAATACCTTCAACGACAACTTTTTCAAGACGAGGATATGCTTTTTGAACAATTCCTTCTTTTCCTTTGTCGCGACCAGTAATAACAACAACTTTATCACCTTTTTTAATTAACATAACGAATCCTCCTATAAGACTTCAGGAGCAAGTGAGATTATTCTCATTGCACCTTCGCCTTTTTCTCGTAATTCACGGGCGACTGGGCCAAAGACCCGTGTTCCTATCATATTGCCGTCGTTATTTAATAAAACGACTGCATTATCATCAAAGGAGATTTTGGAGCCATCTTTACGCAAGATACCTTTTTTAGTTCTTACAACGATAGCTTTTACCATGTCACCTTTTTTGACTTTGCTATTTGGCAATGCTTGTTTGATTGATAGAAGAACAATATCGCCAATGTTGCTATTACGTCTTACTGATCCGCCGTAAAGACGAATAATTTTTCCGTATTTACCGCCGGAGTTATCAGCAATCGTTACTTTTGTTTCAACACTAAGCATCTTGTTCCTCCTTTACGGGTTCTTCTATAGTTTCTTCAACTACTACTTCTTCCCGTTTGTCGGCTGGAACTTCTTTAGTTGCTTCTTCAATTTCTTCAAGAATTTCTTCTTGTGCTAGAGCTTCTTGATATTCTTCGATTGAAACTTCAGCAAGTGAGAGAACTTTAACTAAGCGCCAGCGCTTAAGAGCACTAAGAGGGCGAGTGGCCATAATACGAACTGTATCGCCAACTTTGGCTTCATTGTTTTCATCATGCGCGTAATATTTTTTACGGTATTTAACTCTTTTACCGTATTTATGACGTTTATGAGTTTCGACTAAAACAGTAATTGTTTTATTGTTTTTATCTGAGATGACAACGCCGTCAAGGACTTGTCTTTGTTTTCTTTCTAATTCCATAATCGTCTCCTTTATTTAATTCCTTGTTCGCGTTCGCGAATAACAGTATATACGCGGGCGATATCTTTTCTTACGCGACGAATGTCGGTGCCGTTTTCAAGTTGTCCAACGGCTTGTTTTCTTCGTAAATGGAAGAGTTCTTCTTTGAGGTTATAAACTTTTTCATTAAGTTCAGTATTACTTAATGCACGAATTTCACTAATTTTCATTGTTTATTCCTCCTTATCACTTTTACTAATTACTCGAGTTTTAATCGGTAATTTGTAGCCTGCAAGACGAAGTGCTTCTCTTGCAACACTTTCATTAACACCGGCGATTTCAAACATCACGCGGTTCTTTTTAACAACGGCGACCCAGCTATCTGGCGCCCCTTTACCACTACCCATCCGAACTTCTAATGGTTTTTTGGTTTTAGAGAGGTGTGGGAATATACGAATCCAAATTTTACCAACTCGACGTGTATAGCTAGCTAAGACAATACGGGCTGCTTCAATCTGCCTGTTCGTAATATAGGCGCCTTCCATTGCTTGAAGACCATATTCTCCAAAGGAAACTTTGTTTCCACGGAATGATGTACCTTCATGACTTAAGCGATGGGGTCGACGATATTTTGTACGTACTGGTTGTAACATCGTTATTCTCCTTTCCTATCTTCTTTTTGGAATTCACCGCGACAAATCCACACTTTAACGCCAAGGCGTCCATACGTTGTATGGGCGCTGACACTTGCATAGTCAATGTCAGCTTTTAAAGTGTGTAGCGGGATAATGCCATCTTTATATCCTTCACTACGAGCGATTTCAGCTCCATTTAGACGTCCGCTGACGAGAGTTTTAATTCCTTGAGCACCGCTTCGGCGAACTCTTTGGATAACTCTTTTTTGGACTGAACGGAAACTTGCTCTATTTTCTAGCATTGTAGCGATGTCTTGAGCAACGAGAGTAGCATCAAGATCAGGACGTTTAACTTCAACGACGTTAACACGTGCTTCACCACTTTTTACAATGCGAGCTACTTGTTCAGTAATTGCTTTAATGTTTTTACCTTCTTGGCCAATAACACTACCTGGTTTAGCAGTATGAATAAAGATTTCTACTTTAATTTTGCCTTCAAAGGAATTCGTGCGTTCAATTTCAACGCGTGAAAGCATGTCGTTTTTGAGCGCTTTTTCTAAATATTTACGGATTTTGCCATCTTCTTTAAGGAAAGGTGCATAGTCTTTATTTTTTGGAAACCAGCGGCTTTCCCAATTACGGTAGATACCGAATCTTAGTCCGTTTGGATTAACTTTTTGTCCCATATCTTACTATTCCCTTTCTTTTACTTTCACGACGATGGTGCTCGTCCGTTTGATGATGCCACCTGCCATACCTTTTGCACGGGGGCGATAGCGTTTCATTTTGATTGAATCATTAATTTGAATGTCGCTAATGTAGAGCGTATCTTCGTTTAGCTCGTGGTTATTAACGGCATTGGCTGCTGCACTTTGAATTGTTTTTCTTATTGGGGTGCTTGCAGCTTTATTTACGTTATAGAGGATACCGACTGCATCTTTTACATCTTTACCTCGTACTAGGTTTGCAACTAGACGAGCTTTTCTTGGAGTAACGCGGACGGTACGACTAATGGCCCGAGCTTCAGTAACTTTAGGTTTTTCTTTTTTAACTACTTCTTCTTTTGGAGCAGCAGTTTTTTTCTTACTAATTCTTGCCATAGTCCTTATCCTTTCTTAGCCTTTGCAGCTTTGTCTGCTGCAGTGTGGCCAGCATGTCCTTTATATAATCGTGTCGGACTAAATTCACCTAACTTGTGTCCGACCATATCTTCAGTTACATAGACAGTAATATGTTCTTTACCGTTATAGACTGCGAAGGTATGTCCAACAAAAGAGGGGAAAATTGTGGAACGACGAGACCATGTTTTAATGATCTCTTTTTTATTTGCTTTGTTAAGAGCATCAACTTTCTTAAGTAAGTGTTCGTCTGCAAACGGACCCTTTTTAATACTACGTGCCATAATTTGTTACCTCCTTGTCTTATTTTTTTCTCCGACGAACGATTAATTTCGTCGATTGTTTGTTTTTGTTTCTTGTTTTTACGCCAAGAGCGCGTTTTCCCCATGGTGTTCTTGGTGCATCATGACCAATTGGTGATTTACCTTCACCACCGCCATGTGGGTGATCAACTGGGTTCATTACCGAGCCACGAACAGTTGGACGTTTGCCTAACCAGCGTGATTTTCCGGCTTTACCTAAGTTGATGAGATTGTAATCTTCGTTTCCTACTTCGCCGATTGTAGCTCTACAAGTTCCTAGGACTTTACGAACTTCACCGCTTTGAAGACGAAGAGTTACATATTTTCCTTCTTTTGCTAGAAGTTGAGCGCTAGTTCCTGCTGCACGGCACATTTGGCCACCTTTTCCAGGTCTTAGTTCAATGTTATGAATTAAGGTACCAACGGGAATATTATCTAGAGGAAGTGCGTTACCAACTTTAATGTCAACATTTTCCCCTGAGATTACTTGATCACCAACATTTAATTTTTGTGGTGCTAGGATGTAGCGCTTTTCGCCATCTACATAAGTAATAAGGGCGATATTTGCATTACGATTTGGATCGTATTCAAGAGCACTTACTTTTCCAACGATATCGTCTTTGTTTCTTTTGAAGTCAACTAAGCGATATTGACGTTTGTGTCCGCCACCGATGTGACGAGTCGTAATTTTGCCTTGATTATTGCGCCCGCCTGTTTTCTTTAATGAAACAAGTAGGTTTCTTTCAGGCTTTTTATTGCTAAGCTTATCAAACTTAACATTGCTCATATTCCGGCGGGATGGTGTAGTTGGTTTATATGTTCTAATTGCCATAATCTATATCTCCTTCCCTTATTCCTTGAATAGATCAATTGCTTCGCCGTCTTTTACGGTAACAACTGCTTTCTTTACGATATTTGTGCGACCGTCATAGCGACCACCGCGTCTTTTTGGTTTTGAATTAACTATTGATGTTTTTACATCAATAACTTCTACACCAAATACGGCTTCGAAGGCGTCTTTAATTGCAGTTTTATTTGCAGAACGTGGAACTTCAACCGTGACTTTATTTAAATCTTGCATTAAGAGCATTGTTTTTTCTGTAATGACTGGGCGAATAATTAAATCAAATTGTTCAATAGTCGCGACACGGCTTTTTTCTCTTGTTCTTGCAGTTCTTTTCTTTCTTGCCATTAGACTAGACCTCCTTCAAATGCTTTTAGGGTTGCTTTTTCAAAGATGATGAAGTCAGTATTTAGTAGGTCATAAACAGAAACGTCATGAACTTCTACTGCGATAACATTTTGGAGATTAGAAACGGCACGTAAGAGATTTACATTGTCTTCAACAACGATCATAACTTTGCCGAATGCCCCAAGGTTTTTAAGTAATTGAACCGCGAGGCGTGTTTTTGGTTCTATTTCCATTTCTTCATCAACTACGATAAGTCGTTTTTCTTTTACGATAAGCGAGAGGGCACTTTTTAGTGCAAGTGTATGTTCCTTCTTATTCATATTAAGACGGTAGTTTTGGTTACCAGTTGGACCAAAGATTGTTCCTCCGCCAACCCAGATTGGGCTTCTACGGCTACCTGCTCTTGCACGGCCTGTTCCTTTTTGACGCCATGGTTTTTTACCACCGCCACGGACTTCGCTTCGTGTTTTTGTTTTTGATGTTGCTTGTCTACGATTAGCTAAATATACATTTACTGCTCGATGCATAGCATCTTCGTGTAATTCTACTCCGAAAACTTCGCTATTTAGACGAATCGTTGAGACTTTATCACCTTCTTGATTAACAACAGGATAGGTGATTGTTTTGGGTTTTGTTTCACTCATATTCACTTACCTCCTTTTGTTAATTATTCGGCAGTGCGATTAAGTAATGGTTTAACTTCACGTTTTTTTAGTTGTTGCTTAATCGCAGAGCGTACGGTGATGATTGAGTATTTAGGTCCTGGAATTGCTCCTTTAATAAGAAGAGCATTCTTTTCCTTAATAACCTTTACAACTTGTAGGTTTTGGATAGTAGTTTGTCTATCGCCGTGATGGCCTGCCATTCTTTTGCCTGGTAAGATACGGGGGATAATACCTCCTCTTGCCATTGAGCCTTGGCCGCGGTGATAACCTGAGCCATGAGCAGCTGGGCCAAGTGCTTGGTTCCAGCGCTTAACTGCGCCAGTGAATCCTTTGCCTTTGCTTACGCCGATAACATCTACAACATCGCCATCTTCGAAGATATCAATTGTGATTTCTTGTCCGAGGGTAAAGTCAGCTACATTTTCGTAAGGTAATTCTTTAATCACTTGTTTTGGACTAACTTTTGCTTTTTCAAAGTGTCCTTTAAGTGGTTTTGTGAGGTTGCGTGGGCTAACTTTTTTGTCTTGGTAGCCAACTTGAATAGCGTTATAGCCATCGGTTTCCTCAGTTTTAATTTGTGTTACTACGTTAGGTAAGACTTCGACGACAGTGACAGCATATTGAGTGCCATCTTCGGCGAATACTTGGGTCATACCCATTTTGCGTCCAATTACTGCTTTCATAAGTCCCTCCTATAATTTGATATCGATGTCCACACCTGCTGGAAGCTCGAATTTGCGAAGAACTTCGACAGTTTTCTTTGTTGGATTTTCGATATCGATAAGTCTTTTATGTGTCCGAATTTCGAATTGTTCACGAGCATCTTTGTGCTTATGAACTGCTCTTAATACGGTGTACACTTGTTTTTCCGTTGGTAGCGGAATTGGGCCAATTACTTTGGCACCACTTTCAATTGTGCTTTTTACAATCTTGCTAACTGCATCATCAAGCAGAGCGTGATCATAGGATTGTAAGCGTACCCTGATTTTTTTTGCCATGAATTTTCCTCCTTTGTTTCTACTTTAGTTATTTCCTGCTCGATGCGAATTCTCCGTGACACTTCATGACAACGGTTGTAGGTGTATCGGTAACCTCGCATTTCATCACAGGCGACAACCTTGAATAGAATACCCCTTTCGCGTGTGTAATGTCAAGCAAATATTTACATAAATTAATATTTATTAATAGGTTCCCTTTTTAACATCGGTTTTTTTCTTTTAAAACAACATGAAAAATTTAGATTTTTTGAAAACAAAAAAATGGCTGCTCGCCATAGTTTTTTGTCACAAAATCGTGAAAAATGATTACTTTTTGTCTCTTATTGAATACTCGCAACCACAGTAGTTTTGTTGATAAAGATTATACTTTTCTTTAAATCTTTTTGCGATAAGATTACCATTTCGTTTCTTAAAGTCTGAATAAAAATAACGAATTGGCGAATATTGCTTTTCTAATGTTTCACCTATTTTATTAATTATTTCGCTATTTTTATGAGGTGAAATAGTCAGTGTAGTAGTTACATATTCAATGTTATGAACTTTAGCAAATTCAAATGTCTCTATTAATCTTTTTTTATAGCAAAGCACACAACGTGTTCCGCCTTCTATTTCATCCTTATATGGTTTAAGTTCCTCCATAAACGCATTATGTTCATAAGGCAAAAGAGTAAACTTTACATTTTGATTATGTTCTTTGTTAAATAATTCAACAAATCTTTCTGCTTCTTTCGCTCTTTTATTAAATTCATTTAATGGATATATATTGCTATTTGCATAAATAACAGTTACATCAAAAGTATTTGTTAACATAAGCAAACTATATGAAGAGCAAGGTGCACAACAAACATGTAAAGCTAAAGTTGGACGTTTTCCTTCTTGTTTTAAACGTTCCATTTCTTTTTGTGCTACTAAATCATAATTAATCTTCATAAATAAACATCGCATCACCAAAAGAAAAGAAACGGTATTTCTCTTCAATTGCGTGCTGATATGCCTCCATTGTAAAATCAAGTCCACTAAAGGCACTAACAAGCATTAATAATGTCGATTTAGACAAGTGAAAATTTGTAATTAGTGCATCAATGGCTTTAAACTGATAACCTGGCGTAATAAATAGTTTTGTCGAACTGTTTTCCTGCAAAAAGCGACCGAATTTTGCAAAATTAGATTCTAATACACGGACAGTCGTTGTTCCAACAGCAATAATTCGACGGTTATTTTTCTTAGCTTCATTAAGTTTATTTGCTGTTATTTCATCAATCATAAAATACTCTTTATGCATAACATGATCTTCAGTTTTCTTTACTGAAACTGGTCTAAAAGTACCTAACCCAACATGAAGCGTTATATCAAGTATTTCAATGTTTTTTTCTTTAATTTTCTCTATTAACTCATTCGTAAAATGAAAGCCTGCTGTTGGTGCGGCAGCACTGCCATTAACTTTTGCATATACAGTTTGATAGTGAGAGTATTTATCTTTATTATCTTTAATGTATGGAGGTAGAGGAGTTAACCCAACTCTTTCTAAAATTTCTATAAAAATACCTTCATATGAAAATTTTAAATGCCTGAGACCTTCATCCTTTACTTCAACACATGTAGCTTTAAGTTCAGATGAAAAATTAACTACAGTCCCTTTTTTTATAACTTTAGCGTTGCCTACTAAACATTCGTATGTGTCTTTATCAACCAAATGTAAAAGGAGCACTTCTACTTTTGCTCCAGTTTTTTCTTTAACACCAAAAAGTCTAGCAGGAATAACACGTGAATTATTTCTTACTAAAACATCACCAGGCCGAAGAAAATCAAGAATATTATAAAAATAATGATCTTCAATTGTCTTTTTTGTCTTATTTAAAACAAGCATACGAGAATGATCACGTTTTTTTGATGGATACTGTGCAATTAGTTCCATAGGAAGATTATAATTAAAAACTTCAATATCCATCAAAAACCTCTCTCATCACCAAATTTTCGTAGTATTTCATCTTTATAATCACCGAAACGGTCTTCTTGAATAGCAATTCTAGCTCCTTCGACAATTTTTAAAATAAAGCGAAGATTATGTATAGACATAAGCCGTTGTCCAAGTGCTTCGTTAGCAACATATAAATGCCTTAAATAAGCACGTGTGTAGTTTTTACAAGTATAACAATCACAATTTTCATCTATTGGCCTAAAGTCATCTTTATATTCTGCTCTTCTAATATTAATTCTTCCAGTAGACGAAAATAAAGATCCATGCCTTGCAATTCTTGTTGGAAGAACACAATCAAACATGTCAATGCCTCTTGCAATTCCTTCAAGAATATAATCTAAAGATCCAACACCCATTAAATATCTTGGTTTATCTTTTGGAAGATATGGAACGCTAATATCAATCATTTTAAAACAAACATCTTTAGGTTCTCCAATAGAGGTTCCGCCAATTGAGTATCCTTCAAAATTCATTTTTACCAATTCTTCTGCACAATGTCTTCTTAAATCTTCAAATTCGCCACCTTGAACAATACCAAATAAAGCACATTCATTTTTATGAACATCTTTGCCTCTTTTAGCCCATCGTAAAGTTCGCTCAACACTATCCTTTACATAATCATGGGTTGCAGGATAGGGTACACATTCATCAAACGACATAATAATATCAGCACCTAATTTTTCTTGAATTTCAATAACGTTTTCTGGCGTAAAAAATAGTTCGTCTCCATTAAGGTGATTTCTAAATTTAACCCCTTCTTCGCTAATTGAGCGCATTTTTGCTAGGGAAAACACTTGAAAACCACCTGAATCAGTAAGAATAGGCCCATCATAATTCATGAATTTGTGTAATCCACCCGCTTTTTGCACGATATCTTCGCCAGGACGTAGAGTTAAATGATATGTATTTGCAAGAATGATTCCTGCTCCCATTTCCTTTAATTCTTCTGGAGTAAGGGTCTTAACATTTGCTAATGTGCCAACAGGCATAAAAATTGGAACTTCTACAGTGCCATGTTTAGTATGCAACAATCCGTATCTAGCACCCGTTTGCTTACATATATGTTTAATTTCTAATTTAATATTTTCACTCATACTTCGCCCTCGGTTTCTATATACTTTTCAGAGCCAATTACTTCAAGAAAGTGTTTGTTTTTACTTAAAGCAAAGAATATAAAAAAGCCAACAAATAATACGACAAATTCACCTAGTGCAACATAACCTACATTTACCCAAAATGGTAAGCCTAGAACATAATACAATTCAGCACCTACAATAAAGGCGTTAAAAATAATCGGAGGTAAAATACAATATATTAATTTAGGAAGAAACATAATTACAAGACAAGATAGTAGTGTAGCTAATGTACCAAAAGCAACATCAACTAAACCTAAATCCGATGGTAAATTAGCAATAGCACATCCTATCGTTAGTCCTATAGCAAAATCTTTTCTAAAAAAAACAAGAAATAACAAAATTTCTGCTATTCTAAATTGAATTTGCCCATAACTAATTGGTTTTAATAAAATTGTAAAGACAATATACGCAGCTGCTACAATTGCATTATCTGTAATTTTTCGTATTGTCTTATTTTTCATATTTAGTGTTTACATTCCTTTAATTCAAATTTATGTATTCATATTTTAATATAAGATAAAGATAAATCAAAGTTAAGCATATAGTAAAGCCTTGCTTTCACTATATAATTTTCTTGTTTTGTAATATTATATAAAAAGAAAAGAGATTTACTACTATGAAAAGCCAAAGCAAATTCTTACTTATATCACTACTTCTTATCACATCTGGATGTAGCAAACATGTTAACCCATCTTCCTCTATTTTTGATTCTAGTTGTGATACTTCCGAAATAATTAGTGATACTACAAGTGAATCAACTAATGGGCCAAGATTAAATTTAGTTAATTCTATTAATGCTACAGAAGTTAAAAATGATATTGAATATTTAGCATCTAATGAACTAGGTGGTCGTAACCCTGGTACCGAAGGTAATGAATTGACAACTCAATTTGTAGCTAATCGTTTTGAAACGCTCGGTTTAGAGCCATATAAAGATGACACCTATTTTCAACCTTTTTACCAAAAACGCACGAAAATTCCTATGTCATATCCAACATTGTATACGTATAATGAATCATCACTAGAAAAAACAGAATATGAATACAGCGTTGATTGGAAGTTAATTCCCTTTGAGGTTCCAGAAAGTGCTGAATATGATCTTAATTACACTTTTAACATTAATGAAGCAAATGAAAACACAATATTATTAGCACCAAGGAACGTAATTCCTTCATTTTATGATAATTATAAATATTTGTTACCTATATCTGATGACAATTTTCCATTCATAGAATACGGTAATGGTAATTATTTTGATACGGATATGACAAATGGGTTTAAAGTATATATTTCTACTCGAATGAAAGAAAACATTGAGTTAGATTACTTAAATGATCAAAAAAAGATTCATATTAATTGGAATTATGATATATCGGGAAAAACAATCAATAATGTCATTGGCATCTTGCGAGGTGGTAAAGCGGTTAATGATGGGCATATAGTAATCTCGGCTCATCTAGATCACCTTGGTCGATACGGAGAAAAAGATCACCAATATTTTCCAGGTGCTCTTGATAACGCAAGTGGTACTGCAGGGATGCTTCAATTAGCGAAAATTTTATCAGAAGTTCGCGATGAATTAAAGATTAACATAGTTTTTGCAGCATATAACAGCGAAGAGGCTGGTCTACTTGGTAGTAACTTTTACCCTAGTGACCCCGCGTTACCATTAAGTCAAAACTTAAAATTAGTTTTAAATTTAGATATGATTGGATCTATTGCTGATAATGATAGTAATTTAGAAATTTTTGGTTTGTATACGAACGCAACAAAAAATAGACTTACTCAAATTTTTGAAAAATTTGATATTTCAGCCTATTCTTTTGGACCAAATCAAGCGGTTTCAGACCATTATGCACTATCAATGTATACTATAAATTCATTCACACTATGTCACTATGACACCACATACTATCATACCCTTAACGACACAATAGAATATATTAGTGAGTCTACACTAGAAAAACACCTGTCAGCAGCACTATATTACTTAGGTTATAATATTTAAATTATTCGTTTTTGTCTATTTCTCGCTTAAGAAGTTTACTTGTTAAAGTGGGATTAAATTTCCCTCGGGATTTACCCATAATCTTGCCAATTAAAAAACCAAATGCTCTATCCTTACCGGCGCGATAATCTTCAATCGCGCCTTTATTTTCATTTAAAACGATTCTAATAGTTTCCAAAATAACATTTTCATCGCTAATTTGCATTAAATTGTGCGTTTTTGCAATGTTTAATGGTTCGTCAGTGCTTTTTAACATAATAGTAAAAATATCTCTTGCTTGTTTGTTACTAACGTCACCACTTTCAATTAAATTAACTAATAGGGCGATGCGTTTTGGCTCGATTGGAAAATCGCTAATACATATTTGCTCACTATTTAGATAAGTTGCAATTTCTACTGTAACCCAGTTACTTAATGTCTTATAAAAAGAAGTAAATTTGGCAGCTTCATCAAAATAGGCAGCATTATATTTATCTAAAAGTAAAATATCCGCATCATAATCAGATAACGAATATTCTTTGATATATCTTTTTCTTTTTTTATCAGCTAATTCTGGACAATTTGAAATAACCTCGTTTACAAAAGCGCCACTAAGTTTAATAGGTAATATATTCGTTTCTGGAAAATACTTATAATCAACAGTTTCGTCTTTTGAACGCATTGAAACAGTATCTTTAATACTATCATCATATCTTCTTGTTTCCGCAATTACTTTTTCACCTTTTAAAAGAATCTTTTCCTGTCTCTTTATCTCAAGATTAATAGCCCTTTCAACATTACTTATAGAATTAAGATTTTTAATTTCTACTTTCTCACCAAAACTGCTTGCTCCATATGGGCGTAGTGAAATATTGACATCACATCGTAATGAACCTTCTTCCATTTTGCCATCACTAACATCACTAAACGTAACAATTTGGCGAATCTTTTCTATATAAACGGCCGCTTCTTTTCCAGAGCGTAAATCAGGATGCGTCACAATTTCAATAAGTGGAATCCCTGCACGATTATAATCTATTAATGTTTCATCACCTAAATGAATTTGTTTGGCAGTATCTTCTTCTAAATGTAATCGTTGAATTCTAACTCTTTTAATCGTACCTTCAACTTCCAAATCAATATATCCTTCACTGCCAATTGGGAAGCGATCTTGAGTTATCTGATAGCCTTTAGGTAAATCACTATAAAAATAATTTTTACGATCAAATCTAATTAATTTATCTATTTTCATGTGAAGAGCATTTGAAACTCTAATTGCAAAAATAACTGCCTCTTTATTAACAAGTGGTAATGTTCCTGGAAGTGCTAAATCGATTGGAGTTACAAGCGTATTTGGTTCAGCTTTAAAATCAATTGGAGTACGAGAAAACATTTTTGTTTTGGTCTTTAATTCTACATGGATTTCTAATCCAATAATTGCTTCGAAATTCATAAATCATGCTCCTTTCTTTTCTAATATTTGCTCTAATTGATAGGCAATATTTAGTACGATACTTTCTTCAAATGGTCTTCCGGTGAAATTAACTCCCACTGGTAGTCCATTTATTTTACCAAGAGGTATGGTAATAGAGGGGTAACCACCAAAATTAGCAATAGCGAGATGATTATCAGCGATCGCAAAATTATCATCATTATTATATTCGTTGAATTTTGGTGCTACCGACGGTGCAGCTGGCAAATAAATAAAATCATATTTTTCAAAAAGCTTATTTATAAACTCAACAATCTTTCTTCTAGAACGTTGAGCCCTTAAATAAGTTTCATCCTTGTTGTCTTTTGATAAGGCATATGCTCCATAGAGGATTCTCTTCTTTATTTGTGCAGAAAATAATTCACTACGGGTTTTTGTAACAATCTCTTCATATGTATTACCTTCTAAGCGAACACCAAAATTTACCCCATCATAACACGCAGTATTACTAGAAGCTTCTGCACAACTTATAACAAAATATGTTGGAAAAATCGCTCTAAGTAGAGTGATTGGCATTTCAACAAATTCAACCTTATGTCCTAAGATTTTTAATTCTTCAATCGATTTACTAAATAAGGACTTTAATTTTTCATCTAAAATATTATCAAATATTCCTTTTATAACGGCAATTTGATAATTTGATGTGGAATTTGCAGTATTTTTACTATATTTATCAACAACATGTGTTGAACTAGTAGGGTCATTTTCATCATACCCTGCTAGAGCCTCTAAAAGCAATGCTGCATCAAATACAGATCTAGTAAAGTATCCTGCATGATCCATAGAAGGCGCAAAAGAAAATAAACCATATCTTGATATACGACCCCATGAAGGTTTGAAGCCAACTATACCTCCATAACTTGCTGGTTTTCTAATCGAATCTCCAGTATCACTTGCTAATGCAAAAGGAACAACTGGGACAGTAACAGCTGCTGCACTTCCTGAACTAGACCCACCCATCATTTTTGTTTTTGTCTTATCCAGAGGATTATATGTAAATCCATTATGTGATGTTGTGCCTTTTCCACCCATTGCAAATTCATCCATTGTCGTTTTCCCTAATGGAATTGCTTTTATAGCTTTTAACTTTTTAATCATAGTTGCATCAAAAGGCGAAATATAGTTAGAAAGAATCTTACTACTTGCGCTTGTTATTACCTCTTTTGTTGCAATATTATCTTTAATTAAAAATGGGATGCCCCATAATAAATTATCTTTGTCAACTTCACCAATATTTTTTGCTAATTTTATAGCTTCTTCAAACATATTGGCTTCCATAAAATTATGTTTGTCCTTTTTAATTAGTTCTATTAAATATTCAACCACATCTAAAGGAGTTACTTTTTTCGACACATAAAGATTATGGAGTTCAACGATAGTTAATAGTTCGTATTTCATTATTTCACCACCTTTGGAAGTGAAATTTGATCAGCTTTTGTTTTCGGAGCAAGCTTAAGTACTTCTTTTTTTGTTAAAATTTCTCCTTCCCTATCTTCATGAAGAGTTCCAAATTGTTCTTCAAAAGGAAAAATCATTTCATTACATTCATCAACTCCACCAACTTCATTTATAAGTTCAATTTTATGCAAAAACGAAGGAAATTCTGCAAAAAGCTCATCAATTTCTTTATCAGTCAAGGAAAGATACATGCTATCTGCAAGTTTTTTTATTTGTTCTTTCGTAATTTTATCCATCATGTTTACCTCATTTAATGATTATACAATTAATCTTCTATCTTTTTAAGTAAGTTTAACAGTTCGTCTTCATCAATTACTGGAATATTTAACTCTTTGGCCTTCGTATATTTTGAGCCAGCGTTTTCTCCACAAATGACATAGTCAGTTTTAGGACTAACACTACCAGTCACTTTTGCTCCTAGTTCCTCAAGTATTATTGTTAGATCTTTTCTTCCATAAGAACTAAGAGTTCCCGTAATGACAATTGTTTTATTAGAAAAGAATGAATCTTGCTTTATCTCCTTACCCAAATAATTAACATTAACATTAGCTTCCTTAAGCTGATTAATTAAAGTTAGTTTATCTTCAGAACTAAAATATTCAATAATTGCCTCGGCTGCAACTGGACCAATGTCTCTAATTGTTAATAATTCTTCTTTCGGTGCGTTTATTAATGCTTCAATGTTTTTATATTTTTGTGCCAAAATTTTCGCTGTCTTAGCACCCACCTCTTTAATTCCAAGCCCGAAAATAAGTTTTTCAAGTGATTGGTTTTTACTTTTTTCAATAGCCTCAATAAGATTGTTTGTTGACTTATATGAAAATCCTTCGACTTCAATTAGTTCCTTTTCAAATTTATATAGTTTATAAATATCAGGAATACTTTTTATCATGCCTTCATTAAATAATAGTTCAACAACTTTTTCTCCTAATCCTTCAATATCCATAGCATTTCTGCTAGCAAAATGAATCAAACTTTCAATATTTCGAGCAGGGCATGAATTATTTGGACAAAAGTGAGTAGGTGCTTTTTCAATTAGCGGAGTCCCACATACTGGACAATGGGTAATCATTTCAAAATCAATTTCCGAACCAGTTCTTTTACTAATAACAGGTTTTACTACCTCTGGAATGATGTCTCCCGCCTTTCTAAGAACAACATAATCACCAACTTTAAGATTGCGCTCTATAATAAAATCTTCATTATGTAAAGTGGCTCTTTGAACTAACGAACCAGATACACGTACTGGCTCTAGTACAGCATTTGGAGTAATTTTGCCGGTTCTTCCTACAGTAAAAATAATGTCAATTAACTTTGTAATTGCCTCCTCAGGGGGAAATTTATAAGCAATTGCCCACTTTGGTGTTTTAGCGGTGTAGCCTATTAAATCATACTTACTTAAATCATTAATCTTAACTACAACTCCATCAATATCGTAGTCTAGATTAGGTCTTTTCTCGTTTATTCTATTTATGTAATCAATAACCTCATCAATGTTTCTACATTTTTTAACTTCTGGATTAATTCTAAAACCCATTTCTTTTAATTTTAATAGCGCATCAAAGTGAGTTCCAATATTAAAATCCTGGGCGTTTACAAAGTAATACCAATATGCTTCTAACTTTCTAGAGGCTGCAATTTTGCTATCTAATTGACGAATACTGCCTGCAGCAGCATTTCTTGCGTTCGCAAATAATTGTTCTCCTTCTTGTTCGCGAGTAGCATTTATTTGTTCAAAAACTCTTTTAGGCATATAAACCTCGCCACGAACTTCGAAATTATCTTTTATATTAACTTTTGTTGGAATTGATTTAATTGTGATTATATTACTTGTAACGTCTTCACCAACATTTCCATCACCTCTAGTAGCACCATAATTAAGTTTTCCGTTTTGGTAATCTAATGACATTGCAAGTCCATCTATTTTAACCTCAGCTACGTACTCAATTTCATCAACTCTCAAAAATTCACACACTCTTTTATCAAATGCTCTTAAATCATCTTCGTTAAAAGCATTCCCGAGCGAGAGCATCATTCTTTTATGAGTGATTTTATTAAATTCATCTGAAACTTTTCCACCTACTCGCATTGATGGAGAATAAGGATCATACATTTCTGGATTTTTTTCCTCTAATAAAATTAGTTCATGAAGTAAACGATCATATTCAGCATCACTAACGGTCGGTTGGTCTAAAACATAATATTCGTAATTGTATCGTTCAAGAAGTGAACGCAGTTCTAAAATTCTTTGATGATCCCTCATACTAAGTCTCCTTTTTTTATTTTTTTAAGCGCTTTATGATTTGCTACTAGCTTTTTCTTTCCCAAGTGTTCAAAATTGATATCTACAATTCCTTCTGCAGGATATACTTTTACGACAACTCCATGTCCAAAGGTACTATGTCTTGCATAATCTCCAACTTGCCATTCAATAAGTTCTTGATCCTCAAAAGGAGCATCTGGAAAATAAATGGGTGGCTCCTTATGCTTTTGATAACTGCGAAATAAATCAAATTCCATTTTTTTACTTGAAGGAAACTTAACGGTTATGTCAGCTTCTTTAAAGAAGCGGCTTGGTATGTTTTGGCTTGATAGAACAAAATTGTAGGCTAAATTACATGATAAAAATAGTTGCTTTCTTGCCCTTGTAAATGCTACATAACAAAGCCTTCTTTCTTCTTCAAGAGCTTTTTTTCCACCTTCTGTAACTGCTCGATTATTTGGGAATATCCCCTCATTTAAATTTGCTACAAAAACATAATCATATTCAAGCCCCTTTGCCATGTGAACAGTCATGATTGTTATATAATCACCGCTTTGAACTTCGTCCTGAGCACTTAACAAAGCAGCATTTTCCAAATAATCATTAAAAGTGACGTCAGGATTTTGCTCAATGAAACGATCAATGTCAATAAATAATGTTTTGATATTTTCAAACATGGCTTCTGACTTATCTTCGTCTTTTAATGATTTCACATATTCCAAATAACCTACATTTTCTAAATATTCTTGCAAAATTAAACTAATATTTCGTTCGTTTTTTTCTATTTCGATTCTTGCTTTATCAATTGAATCTAGAAAAGAGGCTATTTTTGCACAATTAGGCTTGTTAATGCAGTATTTTTCGGCTTCTTTTAAAACTTGAAGCAGTGGCTTATTACTAAGTCTTGCATCATCCTTCATAACTAATATTTTAGTTGATAATCCTCTAGCAGGAATATTTGCAATCCTTTCGACAGATATATCGTCTCGATCATTTTGTAAGATTCTAAAGTAAGCCAATGCATCTTTAATTTCTTTTCGTTGGTAAAAGCGTACACCACCATAAATTTTATAAGGTATTTGTCTACGCATAAAAGCTCGTTCAAATGGAAGCGTTAAGTAATTAGCACGAATTAATATCGCAAAATCACTATATGTCGCTTCTTCATTTTGGATTCTCGTTTCAATAATTCTATTAATAACCCACTCAGCTTCCTTATCAGGATCATTTGCAACGAATGGACTGACCTTTTCACCTCGTGCATTATTTGTAAAAAGGTCTTTATGTATTCTTTTCTTATTATGGCTTATTAATTTGTTTGCGACATCCAATACATTTTGAGTTGATCGATAATTTTCATCTAAAATATATGTTTTAACATTATATTTTTTATCAAGTTCTAGAATAATGGCTTCGTTAGCACCACGCCAAGTATAAATCGTTTGATCTGGATCTCCTACAACATATAGTGAGGCGTGTTCTGATAATAAATTTCTCATTATAGAGAATTCAATATCGTTTGTATCTTGAAATTCATCAACTAAAAGATGGGAAATGCGGTTTTGCCACTTTTGTCTTACAATAAGATTTTCTTTCAAAATTTTGGAAGTAAAAAGTAAAAGATCATCAAAATCAACCCCATTCATTGATTTTAGTTTTTTTTCATATTCCTCCCACATTTTTAAAATAGTTCGTTCGTCTTTAATTTTTTCATATTTTATCTTAATGTCACCAGGTGCAAAACCCTTGTTTTTCTTATCACTTATGTAATTAAGAGTTTCTCTTATAATGGGATCCCTCTTAGTGTAACCATATATAACTGCAATATCCTTTACGATTCTTGCTTGATCATCTTCATCATAAATCGTGAAGTCATTACGATAATTTAAAACACCAATTTCTTCTCTTAAAAACCTAGCACAGAAGGAATGAATTGTTGATACATTAACTTTTTTATTGTTCTGATTTAGTAGCTTATTTACTCTCTCCTTCATTTCATTTGCGGCTTTATTAGTGAATGTAAGTGCCCAAATATAATAAAGCGGTACACCTACTTCTTGATGTAAATATACAATTCTATGAGTTAAAACACGGGTTTTTCCTGAACCTGCACCAGCAATGACACGAACATATTGTTCGTTAGTAGACACTGCAGCTAATTGTTTATCATTTAATTTCTTTGAAAAATCCATAAAAAAATATCTCTTTATTGTAGTTTAATTATAACATAATTAGACGCCTAATAAAAAGATATAGGGCGGTATTAATTAATGATTTTTTAAATGGTTCAATATGGCTTTTTTACCACCTAAATTAATCACAACTAATTTATCTTTTATTAAGATGAGGGATGGTGTCCCAAGTATTGAAAAATCTTCTATATTATTGCAGCCAATTGTTGATTCTATATCTTTATTTACATTTATTTTAGGGCTAAATTGTATAAAATACATGGAAATTGTAGTGTTATTGTCAAAATCGATTATTTCATTTTTTATCTCATTACAGTGGATACATGAGTTAGAGAAAATGTAAACGTAATATTCATATTCATTTTGTTTAAATAACTCGTTGTATTCAATGATTTTATCTATTGGAAAATCAATCAATCTTGGGGTATCATTTTTACAGCCTAATATTAAAATAGTTAAAGCTATAATTATATAATTCTTCATATATATAAATTGAAAAGAATTTACCTTTTTATTATTTAACCATAATTAATGTGCTAACATTAATTCATGATGTTTAAAAACCGAACCGTTACACAACAAATCGCTTATATGGCAATCATGGCAGCCATAAATGTTATTTTAGTTTTGATTGGAACATTACTTCCACTATCTACTTTAATATTTGTGTTCGCACTACCTCTTACTAGTGTAATTGTTACTTTAAACTGCGATTTAAAATATTATCCCATCTATGCTATTACTTCTTTGACTCTTGGTTTTGTAATTAGTTTTTCAAGTATAGATATCGCACTATTTTATTTACTTCCATCGTTAATAACGGGCTTTATTATGGGGCTTAGCGTCAGACTAAAAATAGATCCAATCCATTTAATAGTTTTGGTTGCGTTAATAAATTTAGGCCTTTTTTACGCAGCAATTTCACTTTTCAATTTTATTTACGAAGTTAATTATTTAGATGAGTTAGCAAATCTAATAGGATTAAATACTCATCCTTTTGGATTACCCGTTTTACTAAGTTTAATTTTTGCAGTTTCATTAATCCAATCAACTTTAAGTTATATTTTAATTCTGTTTGAGTTAAGAAAGTATATTGAATATAAAGATAAAAACCATCCAAGTTCTTATATATTCATTAGTTCAATTCTTATTTTAATTTCTGCGATTTTCGGACCAATTTCGATTGCGGTATCCTATTTATTCTTATTTATCACTTTTCCTTATATTTCATATTTATTGTTGAAATTTTACCGTTTTAATATAAGGGCTTTTTGTATTATGATTGCAACTTTGATAGTTTTTACAATTATAGGCTTTGTTGTTTCACAACAATTATTACCTATTTCATTATCACTTTTATCATTGTTATTACCTCTAACAATTGTTGTATTTGAAGCGAGTTTATGGTTATATATAAGGTACAGGAAACAACAAAAAACGAGGGACATAGATGGTTAATTTTTTAAAGAGGATTGGAGTCGGAATGATAACATTATTATTAACTCCTTTTGCTCTGGCAGGATTTGTACTTTTTGCTGTTGGAACTATCTTTGTTTTTCTTTTCTACTCAATACTTGCTGTTATCAAATATTTCCAAGGTGACCGTTTAAAAGAACCATCTGAATTAGATCGAAGAGCTGCAAGAATTTTAAAAGATCGATTAGATAGCGAGCAAGTTAAAGATGAGCCCAAAACTGCAGAACAAGGGCAATTTGCAGGGGCAACAATAAATATTTTTCATAGCTCAAATCCCTTTGAGTCTAACTTAAATCCTCTTCCCGTTCAGAAAAAAGAAGATATTGGTTTTATAGATGTAGAGGATGCAACACCAAAAGAAAACATCGAAGCCATTGAGCAAATAGATAGCATTGAAATGGAGGGCGATGATGAATAGGGTTCTTTTTCTAGTTAAACTCTCGGAAAAAGATTGGCGCTTAATTATCGCTATATTTTTAATCTTTGTCTTAATCTTTTTAATCTTCTCCTTAATTTTTGATGTTGTTCGTCAAGTTATGCGTCGCCAAGGAAGACGAGTAGATGCCGATATGAAGATGTTAGTTGAAGCCGATCTAATACGTTCGCCAAAAGATTTTTCAAGAAATGCACACAGAAAAAGCAATGTAGTTCTTTTCTATCAATTTTTCCCACCAATTTTAATTGCAGTTTGTACAACAGTAATTTATGTAATTGCGATGTTATTTATGGGACCAATTAATCTTTTTGATTATAAAACAGAAGGCATTGGTACATTGTTTTATATATTTGATTGGGCCAATCAACCAAGAGCCAACTTTTTTGGAGTTAACCTTCCCTCCGATTGGCCCGAAGTAATTTCAACTCCTCACTTTGCCCCTCGAGCAATTATAAGTTATATGGTTGTTCCTCTTTATTTTATAAGTTTACTTTGGGGCGTGTTGGCAATTCAGTCCTACCTTTCTCGTTTTATAAGAATTCTAATACTCCGAAGAAAACTATTCTCTGCTGATTTAGATGACAAACGCTTATTAGACTTATCTGCTTTAGAACCCGAGCCGGTTGAAGAAGAGCCAAAAAAAGAGGAAATTGATGTCCTTTCCCCTTAATGTAAAGTAAACATTTAGTTAGTAACTATTTTGTAAATTCAATAACAATAGTAACAATTTCAACTACAACAATTAAAAAAAGTAAAATTATTATCCCAATCAAAACTCCCTTTTTGCGATTATATGCACGAAGGGCTTTTTCTTCTTCTGTTAACGGTGCGCTAAGGGCTGTTCTTTTATCTCTTCTTGCCATTGCATATCCTTAAAATAATATACTACCACTAGTGCGGCCAAATGGTTGAACATCACGAATGTTCTGCATGCCAGTCACATACATTAATAGACGATCAAAACCAATACCAAAACCACTATGAACACATCCACCATAACGACGTAGATCTAAATACCAGTCTAATTCTTCGGCATTTCCAGCCTCTTTCATCTTTTCAAGAAGCACATCAGCTCTTTCTTCACGTTGAGAACCTCCAACTAATTCACCAACAGTAGGTACTAATAAATCACAAGCGGCTACAGTTTTACCATCTTCATTTACTCTCATATAAAAAGCTTTTATATCTTTTGGATAGTCTGTTACAAAAACGGGTCCTTTTATGTGAACGTCAGTAATATATCTTTCATGTTCGGTTTGTAAATCCATACCCCAAATAATATCCTTATTTGCAAAATCGACACCATTTTTGACGGCGTTTTTTAATATTTCAATTGCTTCAGTGTATGAAATGCGCGCGAATTTACTATTAATAATTTTAGTTAATCGTTCATGAAGCGATTTATCGATAAAGTTGTTAAAAAATTGCATTTCATCAGCTGCATTATCCAAAACATATTCAATACAATATTTAATACATTCTTCAATTAATTCCATAATATCATTTAGATCCGCAAAAGCTACTTCTGGTTCAACCATCCAAAATTCAGCGGCATGTGTTTTTGTGTTACTACGTTCTGCTCTAAATGTAGGACCAAATGTATAAACACTTCTATGTGACATTGCAAAAGCTTCAACATGAAGTTGACCTGTAACAGTAAGGATTACTTTTTTTCCAAAGAAATCATTTGGGTTTTTATCATCTGTAACAACAGAGAATGTTTGTCCAGCACCTTCTGCATCATTACCAGTGAAAATAGGTGTATGGACATATAAAAAATCTTTTTCGTGAAAAAATTTGTGTATTGCAAACGCTAATTCACTTCTTACGCGATAAAGAGCATTAAAAGTGTTTGCTCTTGGTCTTAAGTGAGCGATTTCACGTAAAAATTCAAAAGAGTGACGTTTCTTTTGTAAAGGATATGAAGGATCAACTTCACCTAAAATTGTTAAACTATCTAGTTGAAGTTCAAAAGGTTGCTTGCTATCAGGTGTTTCAATTAATAAGCCTTCAACTTCAATTGTAGTACCTGTTGCGATTTTGGTAATTTTATCAAAATCTTCAACTGATTCTCTCGAATATACAATTTGTAAATTATTAAAAGACGACCCATCATTGAATTCTATAAAACCAATCGAACCATTGTCACGATTTGTCCGAACCCATCCTTGTAAAACAACTTCGGTTTCATCAACAACATAGTCGTTTCTAAATGCATCAAATATTTCTTTTACTGTCATAAGGTATACCTCTACTCTATGTCTTGTTATATTATAGCCAAATTATTATATTAATTGCGAAAAAAGTAATTAATTACTTTTAATTTATATTAAATTTGTCAAACTCCTCAATTCTCCAATTAGGATCAACCCCTAATGATAAAGGAGCAAATAATTGAAGATCATATAAATATTCAGCAGTTTTGGCTATCATTGCCGCTTGATCTGTCGTACACCATAAGGGGGGAACAATAGCATCAACATTTTTTTCTTCTGCTAATTCTAAAATCATTTCTCTTAGATAACTATTAGCAGAAACACCACCCGCTAATACGATTTGTTTGATTTCAAATTCCTCAAAAGCCTTCTTTGTTTTATTTACCAATGCATCTATTGCAGTTTCCTGAAATGAAGTGCACAAATCCTCAACTATAATACTTTCACCACGTTGTTTAGTATTATTAATCAGATTAATAACATGTGTTTTGAGGCCGGAATAGCTAAAATCATAGCTGTTTTGCAGGGCTGGAGTTGGTAATGTATAGCTGTGTTTACCTTTTCTTGCTAACTTATCAATTGGTACTCCGCCTGGATAACCCAAGCATAATACTCTAGCAACTTTATCATAGCATTCGCCAACTGCATCATCTTTGGTTTGACCAATTATTTCAAAATTAAAATGTCCTCTCATATAAACGAGTTCGGTATTTCCGCCACTAACTACAAGGGCAATGAGTGGAAATTTTAATTCTTTCACAAATTCATTCGCATAAATATGTGCAGCAAGATGATGAACTGGAATTAATGGCTTTTTATAAATTAAGGCAAGAGTTTTGGCAGCTTGTAACCCAACATGAAGTGCTCCTATTAAACCTGGTCCTCTTGTGACAGCAAATGCATCTACCTCATCAAGAGTAATTTTTGCTTTTTCTAGGGCTTCCTTTAAAACAATTGTAATATTTTCTGTATGAAGTCTTGATGCCATTTCAGGCATTACACCGCCATATTTTTGGTGCATGTCAATTTGTGTTGCAACAACATTACTTAAAAGCTTACCATTTCTTGTAATAGCTACACTTGTTTCATCACAACTAGATTCAATTGCTAAAATTGTACGCGTTGATTCTTTCATTATTTTTATCATATAAAAAGCATCATCACCATTATCGTAATAGGCTCGCTTTGTAAGCAAAATATTAAACCCATGCTTTTGATAAAAATTAATTGCTTCTTCATTATGTGTTCTAACTTCTAAAGTGACAGTTTGAATAGTGCCAATTTGTCTTATCCTAGTTAAAGCATCTTGTAAAAGAAGAGAGCCTAAGCCATGTCTTTTTACAAAAGATCTAATAGCAATTAAGTTAATAGTGGCACTCTCGAAAGTTAACCAGAAATTGATGAAACCAATAATAATTTCACCGTATTCTAGTACAAACGAGTATGAAAATGGCGATGTTTTATCATCGAGTTCACGCCTAAGTTGTTCTTCTGTCCATGGTTTTAAAAAAGACTCTTCAGATATAGTTAAAATAGTTGGAATATCTTTTAATTCCATTTCTCTAACTAATAAACGACGTTCTTTTCTTTCTTCGCTCATTTTAAAGTTCCTTCATATAACATGGTTTAATTGTTAAAATATCATCTGTTTCTTTTAAAAATGGACGAAGCTTAATCATGGTTTCAATTGGGCTTTTGACCTCTTGTTTCATGCCTAAATGTAATATGTCTCCTTTTAAAACAGATTCAGGGTGTTCTTTAATATATGCATGTAATTGTTCGTTTTTTAAAATACAATCTTTTAAAATTACTTTTTCTTTATTATAAACACCAACATATGATCTTTCACTTCTTGCATTTATAATACATATTGAAGTTTTCTCAAAATCGGCAAGTAGCCTAAGACTACTAATAGGATAAATTGGGATATTCAAACTATAAGCAAAAACTTTAGCGATAGTAAGTGCAATACGAACTCCTGTATATGAACCTGGACCAATCCCAACAACAATTTCATTAATATCTTTGGGGTTAATTTTATTATCGTAAAAAAGATCATCAAGAGCTTTAGTCATTAATTCACTTTGTTTTTGCCATGCTTTATCGTGATAATGTGCTATTAACACATTATCTTTAGTAATGCCGATTGACATGTTTTTATCACTACTATCTAAATAAAGGGTATACATTAAAAATGCTCCTTAATGATTTCGATTATTTTTTCATATTTTGTTCCAATAGCTTTAACTAAAATTTGACGTCGATTTAAATCAAGTATAGTAATATTAATTTCTAAAAAAGAACAAGGAATTAATTCTTTTATAAAAACTGGCCATTCAATAACGGCAATGCCATCTCCATCAATGTATTCTAATAAACCAATGTCTGCATCATTATCTTCTAAGCGATAAGCATCAATATGATATAAAGGTATGTCCGCTTTAAAATAACATTTTAGAATATTAAAAGTTGGACTAATTACTCTTTCCTTAATATTAAGGCCACTTGCTAATCCTTTTGTTAGTGTTGTCTTACCTGCTCCTAAGTCCCCAGTTAAAGTAATCACGCTATTTGAAGTTAAATAAGGAGCAATAAGCGCTCCTACTTTTTCGGTTTCTTTTTCATTATTCGTGACAAAACTGTACTCTTTCATAATTATTCCTTCTTTTTTTCAGTCATTTCTAGGAAGGTTAAATAGTATTTAGATACCTCATCAATATCAAAGGGAAAAGCGTTTTCTTCCATTAATTTATGTGTATTTATTGCCTCTTCTCTTATAATTTCAACTAAATCATCACCATACTCATACGATTCAACATGTTTTCTAAACTCATTACGATCAAGAAAACGTAAATCGTTATTGGCATTCATTTTTATATCTAGATCATAATCAATATATTTAGCAATTTTATTATCGATTAAAGTAGGTGATGCAATGTTAACATAAAAAGCAATCCCATCTTTTTTTATCATAGCAATAGCATTAAACCAGCGCTTCTTGCTAAAGAAGGTGACTGCGGGTTCCGCTGTATACCAAACACGACCATTAAATTCGACTACTTTAGTACACTTGCTAGCTACTATCAACCAGTCTTCATTATTTTCCAAGACAAAATTAGACTTCCACAATCTATGAAGTGTTCCATCATGTTTATAACTTTGGACTCTAATCCATTTACCAATAAATTCATCTTGGGACATAATCTTTTTTTCTTTTCTAATTATTTTTGAGTTAACTTAATAAACTCGTGAATCGCTTTTAAATCTTCTTTAAATTTAGTTTGACTTGAAAAATAGAAAGGTTCTCGAAGAGGAACAACCATTAAATCATCTCCATAAGAAAAGGCAACAGTAATTCTTTCTTCATCAAAAACAATGCTAATATCAGCTAAAGTTTTGTTCGTTTCAATATTTTCTAATATTTCAAGAGCTTTATTGGGTATATATTTTAATGCCTCTTCATCCTTAGCATAGATTAAGAGTTTTTTATCATCCAACACTTTTGTTAAGTCATCAACATCATTAGGACCAGGACAGGAAGCATAGGTTTCTTCGTCTGGGCGACGATAAATAACAATTCGATTCTTTAAAGGTTTCTTAATAGACGCTACTAATAATTTTCCTAAAAAAATTGGTTCACTTGTTTTATTGACTGCGCGATACGCAATATAGTCACTAACAGCAATTTCTTGACCGTTGAATTCATACTCTACATAATTGCGACTACCCGCTCTAATAACATCTTTTATTAAGCGAGCTTTTGTAAAGTGTTCTAATGTCATTTGTTTGTCAGGACTAATACGATAATTTTTAATACTTTCATCGTCATAGACATAATCACTTGTGATGCGATAATAATCACTCATGTATGTACTTGCTTTTTTTGTAATAGATTTTTTCATTAAAGCTGAATAAACGAACATGCCCATCACTAATACAGCAATGATTATAAATGTTGCCCACATTCCGTTTGTTCCGATTGGAAATAGAAATATATAACTTAATGTAACGACAATAATTGTAAAAACTAATAATACAGCATTAACTGCTCTATATGTTGTAAAAGACTTACTAAAAACTTTTTTTCTAGTATTAATATCGTCTTCAATTGGATGTGATTTTATTTCTACTTCGTTTTCATTCTCTTTTTTAATATCTTCAACTTCAATATTTTTATTGTTTTCGTGCATAAAAAACCTCCACCATACTATAAATAGTATGTTTATTATAACGACTGTTAACTATTTTTGTCATTAATTCTTTTTAATAAACTAATTGATGGGCGATAACCACGATCAGCACTTACTGTTAACCATGCTACCGCTTTATCTATCGATTTGATAACGCCAGTTCCTAAATAATAAGCGTTCCCAATTGCATGAATTGCTTTAACATAGCCGCGTTTTGCAGACTCTTCATAAAATTTTGCAGCTTCAATTAAATTAATTTCACGCCCATAACCAAGTTCATTAAATACACCTAGTTTATAAAACGCTTTTGCAAAATCTTGCTCAGCAGCTTTTTGATACCACTCGTAACTTTTCGCATAGTCGCATTCAATAACACTACCTCTTTCATAGGCAATACCCATATTGTATTGAGCGGCATCGTGACCGTTTTCAGCAGCATATCTAAACAATTCTACGCCTCTTTGTTCATCTTTTGGAATAGGTTTCCCATAAAAATAACAATAACCTAAAACTGTAAAGGCTGGAATAAAACCTAATTCGCTAGATTTTTTCGCTAACTCGAAACCTCGTTTTTGGTCTTCAGCAATGCCTTCGCCTTGGACAAGACGTCGAGCTAATTCGTGCATTGCTTCAGGATCATTCTTTTTAACTTTTCGTTCAAGTTCACGATTACTTCTTTTACCCAATCTTGTCGTCATAAAATCCCTCCTATGTTTATTATAACATAGGAATTATTTATTAAATGTCATTTATATTGATTAACTATTCTATTGGATAACGGCGATTCAACCTAGTAAAAGGAACTAATAATAATGAAAGAATTATCATTACCAAAAGTATGCTTGGACCAATATATGTAAGATTATAAATAGCAGCAGGACCAAAACTATAATGGTAAAGAACTACAGAACTGATTGTGCTACCAACAAAACGACCAAATCCACCAACGAAAATAGCTAATAATAAGAAAAGATAATGTTGAATTTTGGGATTTCCTTGTCTTGTAAAAATTAGCGTTCTAAAAAATGAAGCTAACGAAATTAGCCCAAAACCTAATAAATAATCGAATGAATAAGATTGGAAACCATACCCATCTAATTGGCATGTAATAATACCATAAACTACACCGATGGCTAGAAAGCTTTTAACAAAGTTAAATCTAAACGCAATAATAAATAGCGGTACCATTGTTAGACTAATTGATCCTCCAGTAGCACCAATTCGAATTTTTGGAACAAAATCCAAAACGACTGCTAAAGCAATAAAAATCGCAAGTTCAGGTATTTCTCTAACTGTGAATTCATTGCTCTCAAGTATGCTTCTAAGATAGTAAAACAATGATAAGGTAGTTAGCGATGCATATACAATTAAGCCCCATCCAAGACTAAAACTAGATGATTCAACAGTTTCACTATTAATTCCTTTATATAATGCTGCATATGAAAAGCTAAGAACGATGGTGATAATGACTAAAACCAGACTAATGTTATTAATTTCTTTTTCTTTAACTTCATCTGTTTTTATAAATGTTAATCCAAATGAAATGATTGGCAATAGTACTATGAGTGGAAGTATAAAATAGTCGTTCATTAGGCCGTTTTTTCCAAACATGACATCAATTAGATTCAAATTTCCAATCGCACTTATATTAACAATGGGAGCGAATAGAAAACATAGCGCTATTAAAACTATCAATCCCAAACTAATATTTATAATCATTTTTTCTTTATTTTTCGTCATGTTTTTTTCCTCTAATAAAAAATTCCTTGCACCTGCAAGGAAATACTATAGTAAAGGGGGGTACCTACGCTAGCATTACCTAGATCAGGTGTCGTCGGACTGTCATTATCAATCCCTCTCAGCCTGGTCGACCAAGCTCCTGAGTAATATTATATCACTAAGATTTAATTTTGCCAATTAATTGATGCTTGATTATTTTTAATCAAAAAAATGTTAGTTTTTGAAAATGGTTTTGTATTAAAAAAACCTCCTCTATTTGCTGATAATGGTGAAGGATGATTTGATTTAATTATTAAATGATGCGGGTTTTGTAATGGTTTTGCTAAATTTTGCGCTTTTTTACCCCATAAGATAAATACTATAGGTTGTTCAAGGTCGTTTAATACTTTAAGAATAGATTCTGTGAATTTTTCATAAACCTCTATTGAGTGAGATAACGGTTTATCCTTAATTACTGTAAGGTTAACATTTAAAAGTAAAACGCCTTGCCTTGCTAAATATGATAAATCACCATCATTTTTCATCGTTACTCCTAAATCATTTTCTATTTCTTTATAAATGTTTTTTAACGATGGAGGCAATTTCACACCAGACTTAACCGAAAATGCCAAGCCGTGTGCTTGATTTGGTTGATGATAGGGATCTTGCCCAATTATTACGCATTTAACCTTTGATGGCGGTGTAAGTTCAAACGCCCTAAAAACATCTTTTCTTAAGGGATAAACAATATCTTTTTTATAAGCACTATCAAGAAAACTATTTATTTTAGCTAAATAAGTTAAGAATGGTTCTTTATTGAATATATCATTCCAGTTTTCTAAATGTTCCATGACTAGATTATAGCATATTAAATTAATATTAATGTCTTTGCCGTGCTATACTAAATATATGAAGATATTAATTGTTTTTAACCATCCCGCGCCTTATAAAGTACGTTTTTTTAATGTCTTGGGAAAGCATGTTGACTTACATGTTATTTTTGAGCGTCAAAAAGCAAGCGACCGTCATCCACTTTTTTATGATCAAAATGTCACAAATTTTAAAGTCCACTCTATTAAAGGAATTAATCTAGGTAAAGAAAATCATTATTCCAATGGTGTAATCAAACATCTGAAGAAAAATAAATATGATGTGATAATCATGAATGGATATTCTACTTTTACTGAAATGAAAACAATTAGTTATTTAAAAAGAAAAAAGATTCCATATTACTTTTATGCAAATGGTGGAACAGTAAAAAAAGAATGTTATCTCAAATATAAATTTAAAAAACACTTTATTAGTGGTGCCACTGGTTATTTTTCAAGTAGTGAGGAAACCAGTAGATATTTAGAGCATTATGGTGCGCCAACGGATAAAATCTATAGATACTCATATAGCACAATATTTGAAGAAGAAATTCTTAAAAAAGAAATTCCTCTAAACGAAAAGAAGCAATTTTATAAAAAGTACAATATTGAAGGTTCAACAATTTTTGTTTCTGCAACAAGTTTTATCAAACGAAAAAACAATATGTTTCTTTTAAAAACTTGGAAAAATTTAAATAATGACAATCACCTTGTTTTGATTGGCTCAGGAAAAGAAAAAACAAAACTTGAGCGTTTCATCAAAAATAATAGGTTGAGTAACGTTCACATTTTATCATTTGTACCTCGAGATCAAATCTTGGATTTTCTAGCTCATGCAGATTATGGTATTTATTTAAGTAGATATGACATTTATGGGCATGTAATCAATGAGAGTTTGTCTCAAGGACTCTCTATTATTGCAAGTTATAATATGAACGCTACGAAAGAATTAATTAAACACGGCAAAAACGGCCTCATTTATAAAAACAATGACGATTTGCTTAAGTTAATTTCTAAACTAAAAGAATGTAATTTCACTCATGAGGCTCTTTTGACCGCTAAAGAAAATACAATCGAAATTATGGTTATGCAACATCTAAAAATTTTAAAGGAGTTACTCTAATATGAAAATTATCTATCTTACGACTGCTATGATGCCTAAAGATTTTAACAATCTTGTTAAGATTTCAAAAGTTAAACCTAATCCTAGCAGTCAAAATTTTCACTACAAAATAATTCATGAATTAAAGAAAGATAATGATGTAACTGTTATATCACTCCGACCTGCAAATTCAACAACATGTGACCAACATTATTTCGAACATGAAATCAATGATATCTTTATTTATCCAAGTTTTCTTAATAGAAAGTTTTTAAAAAATCTAACCTTTATTAGAAATTCTAAAAAAATAATTAGTAGTTTAAAATATAATGAACAGCCTATTGTAATTGTTGATTTATTGAATCCGCATCTTGCTAAGCTTGCTCATTATATAAGAAAAAATCATGGTGGGCGAATCGTCGGTATTATTACAGACAATCCTAATAACTTATCAAATGTTAATCACCGTTATATTAAAAATGTTGAGAGTTCTTTTTCCTATTGCAACGCTTATATTGCTTTGACTGAAAACCTTAATAAATATGTAAACCGAAGAAATAGACCGTTCTTAATCATACCTGGCATCTTAAGCGAAGATATTATTATAAAAGAACGGCCAGTTAACTACGATTATTTTTTCTTTGGCGGTGCTCTTTATGAACGATATGGTATCAGAAATTTAATTGAAGCTTTTAAAAAAGTAAATACTGATGCACGCCTTATAATTGCTGGTCATGGTCCAATGAAAGAAGAAATTGCATTGCTTGCAGAAAATGATCCCCGTTTTATTTATGCTGGTTTACTTTCATTTAGAGAAATGCTCCAATACCAACAACACGCACTTATTAATATTAATCCTAGAATTTTCACAACGGATTTAGATTATTATTCCATTCCAAGCAAAGTAATTGATTATGCTGATAGTAATAGACCTACACTTTCTTCCCTATCTCTTGATTTAAGGAAAATTTATGGTGACTCAATTCATTGGGTATTTAATTCATCTATCGACCAACTATCACAAGAAATAACCAATGTTCTTAAAAACATGGATGTAAAAAACCTCAAAGCTATAGAAGCTAAAAAGATTGGAAGACAACACTTTGATCCAAAAATAATTGGAAATAAAATCAATTCTTTCTTTAAAGAACTCTTCTAAAACGGCTTTAATTTTACATTTTGCTATTTATTTAACATTTGCTAGTTTTCAAATAAATAAAAATCATTAGGATTTTTATTTTTTTATACTATACTAATTATTAAAAAGGAGTAGCATTTGTGTATTCGAAAATAAGACCTCAAGTATTCGTCAATCTTATTCGAACGATAACCATAACACTTTTATCGTTTATATCTTTTCCATTTGCCGCACAAGCGTTAGGGGATGTAGCTATGGGGCAATACTCTTGGGCAAATACATTTGTCTACTATTTTTTAATTATTGCTAGACTAGGCATTCCAATGGTCGCGGTTAGAGAGTGCGCCTTAGTAAAAGATGATAAAGAACTATTAAATCGCAAAATACAGTCCTTCTTTTTGCTTCAATTAATAACTACTTTTTTGTCTTTCGCTGCTCTTGTTACAATTACTTTTAGTCTTGGAGATAATTTAATGAATGCTGATATGCGTTCATTAGTTATGCTTTTATCATTAAACTTTTTAGCGGGCGTTTTTTCCTTTGAATGGGTATACATTGCTTTTGAAAAACATTTTTACTTAGGAATTAGAACAATAATTATTACTTTCTTTACATCGCTTCTTGTCATTTCATTTGTAAAAAGCGATAAATTTTTATATGTTTACGCTTTTATTGCATGTTTAGGATCGGTTTTAACATCAATTGTAAATATGTTTTTACTAAAAAAAGAAGGGTTTTCGTTTAAACCTGTTGGTAACTATGAATTAAAAACAATTATTAAACCCTTGATACCTGTTTTTCTTTTAACAATTGTTGCTACCATTTATAACCAAACCGATACACTAATTCTTGGTTTAATTGATCAAAGTAAGCGTGCAGTTGGTAGTTATGCTGTTGGTGTTCGGGGCATTGAGATTGTGATTACAATTCTTACTTCTTTAAGTGCTGTATTTATTCCCCATGCATCGCATGCATTTAAAAATAATGATGTGCAAAAATTTAAATCCATTAATGAATATAGTGTTAATATTACTTTCTTTATAGCAATGCCAGCGGTTGCAATGATGATAATTCTTGCACCTAATATAGTTAATTTCATTGTCTTTGATAACGTTTATTGGGATAACGCCTCAATTAAAAACGCCATTTTAGCTACTTCAATTTTAGCTAGTTTAATGTTTACATTCTCTGTAAGTGAGAATATTTATCAACAAGTATTAATCCCTATTAAAAAAGAACGCTACTACTTGTTTGCAATGATTACTGGGGTAATTCTTAATATTTCATTATCTCTTATCCTTGGTTTAGTTGCTTTTAAGAGTAATCCGCTTTTAGGTGTCGCTCTTGCGACATTTATAAGCGACATTGTTATTTTGATTATAATGCTTGTTCTAGCTAGAAAATATGTCTTAGAAAATTTTCTTTCTCTCAATAATTTAAAAATAGTCATCGCCACTGGCGTAATAAGTGTCGCAAGCTATTTTCTTGTTCCATATTTAAAATTTCACCCCTTGTTAAATGTATTACTTACAATTTTAGGAGCAGGTATTATATATCTTGCATTATTGTTATTGTTCAAAGAAAAATTAGTTACTTCTGTTATAAAAGTATTTAAAAAAGAAAAATAGATGCCCAGCATCTATTTTTTTAAATCTCTACAATTGGTCTATTTTCTGGATTCCAGTTTGCCATATAAACATCTGGAACTGGAACTTCATATCCTTGACCTTTATAAAATGTTAGACTCGTACATCCTTGGAAACAGAAACCCTCAACGCGCGTGATTGTTGGAGGTAAATAAAAACCTTCAAGTGATCTACATCCTGCAAAAGCATATGCTTCTAATCTTTCTAGTGTTGAAGTTGGATTAACAGTAAAAGTTCTTAGTGATGTGTTATTACTAAATGCTCGGTTTCTTATTTCTTTAACAGTATCAGGAAGTGAAAAACTCTTTAAAGCGGTACAGTCTTTGAATGCATTAGCATCAATAATTTCTAAATTACTATTAGGTGCAATTATAACTTCTTCTAAACCACTTGCACCTTCAAAAGCACTGACTGCAATAATTTCTAGTGTAGATGGTAAAGTGATTTTTTTAAGTTTCGTTTGATTAGCGAATGCTTTATTACCAAGGATTCGAACGCCTTCAGGAATTACTATTTCACTATTTGCATCAGTTATTTCGCCTTTATATTTATACATTAAAAAGCTAACATTATCGCTATCTTTTAAAAATGTCAAACCATCTTCTTGACTATTAAACCAGCCATTATTTAAGAACGCATCTTCTCCTACGCTAGTTACTGTCCTAGGTAATGAAATATTTGTTAAATTAGGCGTATCTTTAAAAGTCCCTTTACCTATCATTTTTAATTTACTCGTTGCGTTAAAATTGAGGGAACTTAAACTACTTGCACCTTCAAACATAAAATCATATAAAGTTATAAAGTTATCAGCGACATCAAAACTTTCTAATCCTATCGCATCTTTAAAGGCTCCATACATATTGTCTGGTGCTAAATTTGCATCATTTGGAATAACTATCGAGGTAAGATTGGTTGTACCGCTAAAAGCACCTTCATGAATTCTTCGAATTGATGAAGGAAGAGTTAAATTTGTTAAGGAAGTACAGTTTTTAAATGTTCCTTCTTCAATTGTTAGAAGTTCATTGTTAAATGTAACACTAGCTAAATCACTTGCGTCACTAAAGGTGTAACTATTAAGTGTATTAACACTTGGTGGTAAGACAAAAGATAATATACCACTTTGTTGAAAGGCAGCATCTTCAATCGTTGTAACTGTGTCAGGTAACGCAACATTTTTTAAAGATGGTGTATTTCTAAACGCTGCAAAACTAACTTGGTTTAGGGAATTTGCCATTGAAAAATCAACATGACTTAGTTCTGTTGTTCCTTCAAAAACAGAACGAGAAATATTTCTAAGATCTCGTGGTATAACTACTTTTTCAATTCCTGAATTTAAAAATGATCCATTACCAAATGAAGATGTTTCATTATTGAAATGAACTTCATTTATTGGGGTTAATAAAGTGCCCTCATCGTTTCTTACACCAAAAGTTTTTAACTTTGGTGTATTTGCAAAGCTTTCTTCTCGCAAACCACGGAAAGAAACAGTTCCTTCAACTTCAACGATATTTCCTTCAATATCGATTGTCGAATATGTCCCAGTCCAAGTTTCATGAATTGTAACTTTTTCAAGCTTGCTTGAACCGTAGAAAACTTTGTTTTTTACGGTAATCATTTGTTTTGGTAAATCAACATTTACAAGTGCGCTATTTTCAAATGCGCTTTCTTGAATATCAAAAATGGAGTCTGGTAAATTAATTGAGGCCAAATTTGTGTTGTTTTTAAAAGCATCTCGTCCAATTATTTGAAGAGTTTCAGGAAGACTATAAGATGTAACATTTTCATTCCAAGCAAATGTTGCTTCTTCAATTTTTGTAAAAGTGCCATTTAAAACAATATCACCAGTTAGACCAGAATTACTAAAAGCTTTTTCGCCAATTTCTTCAATATTTTCAATATTATTAATATTAATATCTGTTAGCATTGGTGTATTTTCAAATGCTGATGTACCAATATGGGTTACATTCTCGCTTAAGACCACTTTTCTTAGATTTGGATTATTTAAGAAAATCTTTGGAGTAATTTTTGTAACATTAATCGGCATATAGGCTTCAACTAAACCTGGTTGATTAGCAAATAGACCGCTTCCAATGTTAACAACATCACCGTTATATTCTAAAACATTAAAACCAGCATCAATTAATTCTTGTTCGTTAGGAGCATCACGCTCAATAAGAACTGTATTATTTGGCATTAACCCTTTATAAGCATATAAAACTTTTCCTAACATTAAAAATCCGTCAGGAAAATTATTAAAATAAGGCGTATTATCTAGTGCATTAATACCAACATCAGTAATATTTTCACTCAATTTAATTTTTGATAAATTCGTACAATTAAGAAATGCGCCATCACCTAAAGTATGAATTGTATTTGGTAGGACAACTTCTTTTAAGCGTTCTAAGCCTGCAAAAGCATGATCGCCAATTTGCGTTACAGGCCTTCCTAAAAGTTTCTTTGGTACGATAAATTTAGCAGGATAGTTCTTTCTTGAATCAACCGCATCGATTCTAATTTCTTCGGTTTTTCCATCTCTACTCATTTCGTAAGAAAAAGTAAGATAGGACATGTTTTGATAGTCAACTAGAACATATTTAATCGCAGCCCAATATATTGTTACTAAAACAGCTGCTATGGAAGTCCAAATACCAACATGTTTAAAAATCTTTTTATTCCGTTTTTTCTTTTGTTCATCTGTTAAAGGCAACTTAACGGCTTCTTTATTTTTCATTTTTAGGACCTCCTTTTCTTTCGTTTTCTAAACGTTTCTTATATGATTCTAATTCTTTATCGTTTGCTCTTACAAAATGACCGGGTTCTATTTCGTGAAGCTTAACAACATCATCTTTTGTATAACCATGTTGAAGAGGATGATATATTCTAACTTTCTTTTTTCTTTCGATTTGTGGATCAGGAAGTGGAACTGCTGTTAAAAGAGCTTGTGTATAAGGATGAAGCGGCATTTCAAATAAACGATTTGCATCCGCAATTTCAACGATTTTTCCGTTATTTATAACTACAATACGATCACTAATATATCTAACGACGGATAAATCGTGCGCGATGAAAAGAATCGTAAGATTGTACTCATCGCGAAAATCTTTTAATAGATTTAGAACTTGCGCACGAATCGAAACGTCTAATGCAGAAATTGGTTCATCTGCGATAACAAGTTCAGGTTTCATAACCATTGCTCTAGCAATTCCAATTCTTTGTCTTTGTCCGCCGCTGAACTCATGAGGATAACGTTTTAAATATTCAGGTGGTAAACCAACTTTTTCCATCATGTCTGTGATTTTTTTGATACGTTCTTCATCATTTTCATATAATTTAAAAGCACGTAACCCTTCACTAATAATGTAGTCAACATTACTACGTTCGTTTAATGACGCTGATGGATCTTGAAAAATCATTTGAACTTTAGTTTTTAATTCTCGCTGTTTTGCACGGCTAATCTTGCCTGAAATCCGTTCGCCGCGATAAAGTATTTCTCCACCTGCAACAGGTACAATTCTAATAAGTGTACGGCCAATTGTTGTTTTTCCAGAACCAGATTCACCTACAAGACCTAAAATTTCTCCTTCAAAAATATCAAGATCAAGACCTTCTATTACAACTCGCTCTTGAATACCACGTTTAAAAGAAACTTTTACATCTTTAAAGGAAACTAATACTTTTTGTTCTTTACTCATTCTGTATTAACCTCCCTTTTTAGCTCCTCTGATGCAATTTCCATACGCTTTTTAAGTTCACGAATAACTTTAGGCTTTTTGACTTTAGGAGCTCGAGGGTCTAAAAGCCAAGTTTTTGCAAAGTGCGTATCGCTAATTTTAAACATTGGAGGATCAACTATAAAATCGATATTCATTGCAAATTCATTTCGTGGTGCGAAAGCTTCTCCAACAATTTCAGTAAGAAACGTTGGAGGATTACCTTTAATATGGTGAAGCGGCTCTTCTTTGCTACCAAGTTGCGGTAAACTTTGAAGTAGCGCCCAGGTGTATGGGTGGGCAGGATTATAAAACACTTCATCACAAGTGCCATATTCAACAACTTGACCTCCATACATAACTGCTACTCTATCAGCGACATTAGCTACAACACCAAGGTCATGAGTAATAAAGATTGTTGTCCAACCAAATTCTTTTTGTAAATCTTTAATAAGTTGAAGAATTTGCGATTGAACTGTGACATCAAGAGCAGTTGTAGGTTCATCACAAATCAAAATTTCAGGTCGACAGGCTAGTGCTATTGCAATAACAACACGTTGTCTCATCCCACCTGAATATTGATACGGATAATCGTTATAACGATTTCGCGCATCAGGGATTTGAACTCGTTCTAAAATTTTAATTGCTTCTTCTTTAGCGTCCTTTTTGTTAAATCCGTGGTGAATTTGCAGGACTTCTGCAATTTGAAATCCAATTGTTAAAAGTGGATTAAGTGAAGTCATTGGGTCTTGGAAAATTGTAGCAATCCTTCGGCCACGAATCTTTTGCCAATCTTTATTTGATTTATATTTAGAAATATCATCAAACTCATTTGTTTTAGGATTTCTAAATAAAATTTCTCCGCCACTAATAAAACCGTTATCTTCTAACATTCCTGTAAAGGTTTTAGTAAAAACTGATTTACCTGAACCAGATTCTCCAACAATAGCTAAAGTTTCACCTTTAATAACGTCTAGAGAAATATTTCTAATGACATTAATCTTTTTTCCATGCGTAAGAAAACCAACGGAGAGATTTCTAACTTTAAGAACTTTATTTTCATCACTAGAATGATCTAAATAATTAGGATCAGCATAGCGATAAAGTTCTTTTTTAATTTTGTTATAATCTTCTTCGCTAGTATGAGCATCAATATTAATTGATGGCTCTAGAAGTTCTTCTTTAACTTTTAATTTTTCCTTTGCCATAATTACTACCTACCGATGCGTTTTAGGATCTGTTGCATCACTAAGTGCAAGTCCTAAATAGAAAAATGCTACTGTTAAGGGCACCATTACAATTAAAGGTGCTATTAGAATATATGGATGTTTTGTCCAGTTAACATCACTTGTAGCAGAAGTTAATATTTGTCCAAGAGTAACTTGTTGCATTGGTTGGAAAGATAGTCCAAAGAATGCTAAACCAACTTCAGCGCTAATTCCAGCAGGAATTGAAGTAGAAACTACCGTTACAATTACACTAACTAAATAAGGAAGTAAGTTATGCGTAATCATTGCAACTGGACTTGAACCAAGCGTTTGTGAAGCAATGTTATATTCACGGTTACGAATAATAATAATTTGATTACGAATAAAGCTAGCTAGACCAAGCCAACCAAATAAACAAAGTACAAAAACAATCGTCCAAAATGAACGTGGTAAAAAGTTCATTAAAAGAATATAAAGTAGTAATGATGGTACATTACTAATAAAATTACGAATCTCAATCATAATTGGATCAAGCCATCTAAAATAACCCCATGCTGCACCAATAACAATACCTAAAACAATATCAATTAAGGCTACAGTTGTTGCTAGAATTAAACTAAAGCGTGTCCCTTCCCATACAAGCGACCAAAGGTCAAGACCTGCAAAATAGCCCATCCCTGCGCCGCCTATACCAAACCAGGAAACACTACTAGGCCCATGATAGTGAACACCAGAAAAGCGTGGATCACCATAAGGATATTCAAATAAATTTCCGTCTCGCTCATAAATATGGTAAGACTTCATAATTGGTCCAAAAATTGTAAAGAAAAGTAAGATTACTAATAAAACTATACATATAATTGCAATCGGATTCTTAAAAAGCCGTTTAAATGTTGAACGCCAATAAGAGTACGGAATCGCATCTAACTTTTCAAATTCTTCATCTTTTGTTCCGACAACTGTAAAAAGGTCTTCAATGTCGTGACGAATTAATGTATCAATATGTTTTGACATCTTCTACCTCCTACTCCGTTGTAAAGCTGATACGTGGATCAACTAAAGCTGTCACAATATCGCCTGCTACATATGAAATAATTGAAATTAATGCTGAAATAACGACAATCCCCTGAATTGCATATATATCATGCATCGCGTTAGCTTGCACTAAAAAGCCACCTAACCCAGGAATGCCGTAAATCTTTTCAATATAAAAGGTTCCAAGAAGTGAACCTAAAATCGCTGCAGGAATCGAACGAACTAAAGGAACGACAGCATTACGAAGAACATGAACATACATGATTCTGTTCTCACTTAACCCTTTAGCTCGAGCAAATTTAACATAATCTGCTGTAAACTCATTTAACATATAACGCCTTACCCATAAAGCAATACCTGCCATACCTGTAAAGCCCATTGTTAAAATTGCAGGTAACCAACTTAAGAAATTTTCTTCTCGATATTGATAAGGTAACCCAAGCGCAAAAACTAAAATTGACATCCAGATGTAGTAATATGCAACACCCGGAATTGCATCAATCGTAATAATATATGTCTTGCCGAGGCGATCAAACCAGCCGTCTTTATATTTAGCCATAATGATTCCCATTGGATAACCTAAGGCAAGTTGGAGAGCCGAGGCAAGAATACCAATTTTAAAGGAAATCATCATTTTATCTTTTAAGATAACATCAATAACATATTGTCCGTTAAGACCGCTACCCATAAAGTAGATTTTGCCTAAATCCATAATAAAATTGCGGCATTCTCTTGATTGAACAATCGTTGTTAGACCATCTTCAATTACATCAACGCGACAAATAGTTTTTGGAAAAGGTAAAACTTGGTAATAATATTTTAATAAGCTCTTAATGACGCTACCAGATAAACCAAGTTCAGCTTTTAAGTTTTCACAGCGTTGTTCGCGAATAGGTGCTGTTAATTTGTCCCAGTTTTTAATAGCGTTTTTGCAAAGTTCATTTGAATCTTGCAGCCTAATTAATAAATAAGTCGCAGTGATTGCAAGCACAACCGAAACAAGCGCACTAATAATTCGACGAACTGAATATACTAAAAGAGGACGTCCAAAGATGTTCTTTATTTTTTGGTTGTTTTTAAAAATAACGCCATAGCCAACTAGCATTACAAAAGTAAAGAAACATACTACTAGGATGATCACTGTATATCCAATTAGATATATAGCCATAAATACTCCTTCCTCTTTCTTAAAATTATATAATGAGTAAACTCATTATTCAATAAATTATAATACCAAGAAAGGTTAGGAAACCTAACCTTTCAAGATATTAAGTTTATTAACTAATTGTCTAATTAGTCAAAAATAGTTGTTCTAGGTGCGTTTGCTTTAGCAGTATCGTATTGTTGTTTTAAACTACGACGTGTTGCAGCATTTACGGTTTCTTTTAAAACCCATACACCTTTCATTTTATTGCTAGATAAGCCATATGAAGCGTTTGGTGTTTCATAACCAATTAAACGCGATACACTGACAAACCAACCTTGACCCTGGTTATAAATCGAACGAATTAAGCTTAGGTCAGTTAAAAGATGTACTTCTGCTTCAGCAAAGAGTTCGTAACGAACCGCGGTGTCGCTATGTTCATTTTTAGCTTTATTTACTAAATAATCATATTTTGCCGTAACACCAAAGCGTTCAACACCATCATCGCCCATTTGGCTATCTGCAACTAAAACACCATCAACATTATGATAACCAACGCGGTCAGGATGATTTAGAGTACCTGAATAAGCACTCATTTCGCCTTTGCTTGTATAGCAATTTAAGTATGTAAGTGGATCACCATAGTCAGGTGCCCAACCCATAATATGAATACCATATTGATGTGCATCACTTAATTTAATGTAGTCACTACTTGAAGCAATTTGATCTGGACCAGCAACGACGATTTCAAAATATGGATATTGTTTGTTTTGACAAAGTGGTAACTCATCAGTAACTAAACGATCATGAATCGTACAGCCGTTCATTCTTTCGTTTGCATCACGAACCCAAATTTGATCCTTCTTATAGTAAGTAGCATCGTTAGTTGATAAATACTCGGATTTAATTGGGAAAGTAATTGGATTTGCTGCTCCAACTGTAGAGTTATAAAGTTGAATATCTTCTAATGCTTGAGCTGCTAAGTCTTGTACTTGATCAAAAGCAAGGTTTGTATAGCCGTTATAGTCTGTTTGACCTGGGGCTAAAATATCACTTGCTTGTTGATAAGTAAGACCAAACTTATCTGCAAATGCTTCATAAACATATTCAATATAGTCGCGTCGGTTTACATCATCTACAACAAAGCCTCTCATTGTAAAGGTTTGTGTTTGTGATGAATCTGCATCACTTGTAAAACGTTGGACATTATAAGTTTTTTGGTCGATACCTTTTAAAAATAATTGTCTAACGCTACTTAATTGCGTTGATCTATTCCAGTTTAAAATGTCATTTTGAGTTACGACTGAATGTCTTTGATTCCAGCCTGTAATATCACGTTCGATATTTAGCATAAAGTGGAAGTTAAAATCGATTGAGTCAACATAACGTGAATAGACATCATCATGATAGGGGTTTTGTTTAGTTCCAGTTCCATCTGGTCCAAGAATATATTTTGCCCATCCCTCGGTATCGTTTTCACTAATACCAAATGCGTCAACTTCACCTTTTTCAAATAAAAGACGTATGTGATTTGGGTCTGCATTATCAGGGTAGTTGTTATAAGTCATTGTATCAACATGAACATTTTTAACATCCCAATATTCAGGGTTTTTGCGGTAAACAACCTTGTTAGCATCCCATTGTTCAAGCCAAAAAGCACCATTATATAAGAAGGTTTCTGCTGAAGTACCAAAATTACTAAAGCCAATTTGTTTAATAAATTGACGGTTAACTGGTAAAAAGCATGTGTAGGTTAGTGCTGTTGGGAAGAACGGCATTGATTCAACTAATCTAAATTGAATCTTAAGTGGATCATCTTCAAAAACACGAATTCCAACACGCTGAAAGTTTTTAACAGCATCAATATCTGTTTCTAAAACTTCAACTCCAGTGTAGGCACTGATAGCTTCTGCTACTTCAGCATAAGTTGTACTCGTTGACCAAAAGCGACCAGTACGGTCTGGTTTTCCTGATTTAATTGATTGAATGATTTCTGTGTAATAGTTATATTCAAGAGCTCCTTCAATAAAAACACTTGGAATATAACTAGTTTGCGATTCATTCTTTGCATCAAGGTTTAACTCTAATGAGTTTTTAAAGTCATCAGCAGTAACATATTGTGGTGTCGAAACCCCTTTAATTAGTGGGCTATAATGTTCACCAGTATTTGTTAACCACTTAATACCTGGTTTGATGGTAAATGTAAATTCTTTGCTATCTGGTGTTTTGCTTGCACTATCAGCTAAAGCTAATTTAAGAGCACCAAATTCATCGTTTTCTAATAAACCATCAACGAAGTTTGCTATATGTTGGGAGTTACTTCCAGTTTGGTCTTTAACACTATTAAGTGTTGCAAGAGGAATTCCAACAAAACCATTGTAATGATATTTAGCTAGTTCACCGGTTAAATAAGGACCGGTAACTTTTTGATAATTACCATCGTCTTTACCACATCCTGCAAGAAGTAAGGATCCTGCAAGGACAGCAAGAGCAAGGTTTCTTCGCTTTATTTTCATAATTTGCCTCCTTTTATGAATTTATACAATAAATATCATAATAGCACTTATTTTTATAGTCAAATAAAAACTTTTTTTCTCATTGTGAAAACGCTACCAAAATGATACATTCAAAGTGTTTATTAATAATAAATTATTAAAATGTTTTTATTTGACAAAAAATGAGATGATTTCTAGAACAATAACAACTATTAATAAAATCGCTGAACTAATCCAGGGTGCAGTTCTATGTTTTCTTTTATGAGCAATTTCTTTTTCACTGAGTTTACCCGCCCAGTTTTTTTCTTTTCTTCTTACTCTAGCTTCACGAAAATCGGTAACAATAAATCCATAAGCAAAATAAACTATGATAAATAATAAGATGACAATTTCTACACCAAAAGGGAAATTTACATTAAAAGAACCAAAAATTGTTGTATAGGCAGTTAAAAAATATAAACCAAAAGCAACTACATTAGCGACAAGCACCATAATAATAATTGCTATCCATGTTTCTTTTTTCTTTAGTTGTTCTTTCATTTATGTTCTCTTACTCACTTTATCATATAATTGCAATTAATTAACGGTAAAAGTATACTAAAGATGATAAAAATATGGCAAACAAAAACTTTAAAGAAAACAAGTTAAAACGATTTATTGCAAAAAGTATTCAACCACTTTTGCGTGTTTTTAATAAACGCGCTTATGTTTCGCTTCAATATCGCTATATTACAGGACATAAGCTAGATTGGGTAAACCTAGAGCGCTTTACCGAAAAACTACAAAAATTACGTCTTGATATTTATCCCTACGATGATAAAGTCAGTTGGGCTGCTGGAAGAGTTGGGGCAAGAGAATTTGTTAAAGAAAAAGGCTTAGAGGAACTCCTTGTTCCAATTGTTGGAATTTATGACTCTTTTAAAGAAATTGAGTGGGATAAAGTACCTAATCAATTTGTTATTAAAGCTACTCATGCTTGTGCTTTTAACTATATTTGCAAAGACAAAAGTAAGCTTGATAAGAAAGAACTTGAAAAGAAATGTCGTCGCTGGCTTAGAACTGACTATGGTAAAAAAACTGTTGAGCTTCACTATAGTAAAATTAAACCTCAACTTATCATCGAGCATTATGTTGGAACGGAAACTTCTCTTCCAACTGAATATAAATTTAATGTCTTTAACGGAACTCCGCGATACTTATATGTAGTAACGGGAAGAGGACAAGATATTCGTTATAATAATCTAGATATGAACTTTGAACCCTTTGATGGTGCTCAGTTTAATCACTGGACAAAAACCGACTATCCTTTACAAAAACCAGCTCAATTTGAAAAAATGGCGCAAATTGCAGCCATTTTAGGAAAAGACTTTCCTTTTGTTAGAGTTGACTTATATTTAGTCGGTAAAAAAATATATTTTAATGAGTTAACATTTACTCCTGCTAAAGGAACATTAATTCTTGATGATGATAGTTATGATTTCTTAATGGGTAAATGGTTAACGCTTCCTTAACGCCACTTTGAATGTGGAAGCATTAATTCATAAAGCATTAATGCAAATTTATAATCAGTATCCGTATTAACAACACCACCTGGGCAAAGGAGCACATGTTCCTTAAGAGTAAAACTAAAGGAGAAACCGGTGGTTCTTTTCAATAGGGGGAGTTGTTGTTGGGTTAAAACATCTTTTAATCTAAAGTAAATAACATTAGAATTCCCGCTTCCATCTGTATAAATTTCATTTAAATCCATTTTAAAAGTAACTTTTGATGGTTGCATACTTGCGCTTTCTTCAATGTAAAAAGATACTCTAAATTCTAGATCACTATTATAAGTTGGTCCCTCATCAATATTGGTAGCACCTCTTAAGGAAACAAAAAAGGAAGTGTATTCAACGAGTTCATGTTTAAATAGAACACCAAAGCCGTTTTCATCAGTTTGAATTCTAGCGATCGCGCCAAATCCAAAACAATTAATTAGACCATCAGTCATTTTTGAAAAATAACCTCGTTTGAAGGAATCATTTATTTTACTATCGCCGTAGTTACTATCAGAAAGATTGTAATATTTTGAATAGTCATACCAACTTACTCTTTGTAATTGATTGTTAAGCACTTCTTCTACAGTGTTTTCATCTAAATCTATACCAAATTTTTCTTTAAGTTCTTTTTTAGAAATTAAACCCTCTTGATAATCTGGAATTAAAGCTTTTTCTTTAGCTTCACCGCCTAAAAACGAATAAGTCTTATCGCTTACATCAATATCAATTATTGTTTCATTAGTAGAATATACATTTTTTCTTAACTCTTCTGGATAATAGGAATAATAATTGGCCAAAAAATCACTATCCGTGTATTGACCTTGATTAAATACTTCATTAACTGCATCTTTACAACCAGTAAGGAAAAAGACTAGAAAGAGTATTGTTGAAACTCTTTTTATTTTATTTCTTGCCATTCGTAAACTTCCTCCTTCTTATCGTTATGTTTATTTTCTTCTTTTAAGGGTAACTTGTTTTGTTTAAAAATTGAGTTTGGTAAATACATGTAGCCCAATAAGAAAATCACAATTGTAAAAACATGTGATTCAATCAATGGGAAATAATTAATACTCCAAAACTCACTAGTAAATGAGTATAACGCGTGTGGATAAAAAAAGAAATAACGCACAAAAATCATAATTAATAAAGAAACAAATAGTGTTTTAATATGTTTTGGATCTTCACTTTTATCTAAGTAATTAATAACAACTTTTACTGAAAAAACAACAAAGATTAGTAAGCTAAGAAACCCAATCCAACCTACTTCTCTTAATGCATCCATTAAGAAGTTTCCAGTAGGAAATGCATCTTTAACTGTTATACCAGTAGAAAGAGGAAATTCATTTACAGGATAGGTGAATGGAACTCCAAAAAAAGCACCCTTAACAAATGAATCTCTTATCACTTGATAATAAACTAAGACTTTGCTATTTAAAAATATCTTGCGAGTAAACCCATTGCTTGATAATAAATTAATAACCGTTTGATTACCAAACGCGCAGAATAAACCAACAATTATCGAAAGACCTACTAACCCTAGTATAGAAAGTGCTGTAATTTTAAACCACTTCGTTTTCAACTGATCATATTTATATAAAAGAGCAAAAGCAAAAGAAGGTATTAAAAAGACCAACGCGGTGAAATCTGGTAATAAAGCTATTGTCAATATACCAATTAATCCTAAACCACTTAAAATTAATATTTGTTTTCGATTATTTTTCTCTTTTATAAATAGTAGAGTAACTAAAGAAGATGCTAAGAACAAAGCAATATTAACTAAAGCTTTTGAATCAACTGTTGCTATATTAAAGCCGAGCAAATAAGATGATTGTTTGGCAACTAAATATGGTTTTCCAGCATAATAATTAAGCATATTTTGATAAATTAAGCGGTAAAATGCACCGTAATTATAAAGTGTAGCTATTAGAGAAACAGACACTAATAGTGCAAATCCTCCTAAGATCATATATGGTACATATTTATGTTTAAACCCGTCAGTTCTTCTAATTATATAGGCAAGTAAGAAGAAACTAATTAATCCTCCAATAGACTCAAGCAGTTTAAAAATAGAACGCCCCATGAAAATGTAATCGGGGTGTTGACCCAAATTTTCTGGGGCAACTTTATAAGTCGGTCCTAATAAAATAAGAAGAAAATAAAATAATAAGGGAATCGCATAAATCAATAATTCAAAATTTTGTTCCACTTTAAGTATTTTTATTAATATAGGTAATGATGCTAAAACTAGCAAAATTGAAATGATATTAAAAATAATCATATAATTTCCTAAGTTCATTGCTACAAATGCTAATAACTCTAAGGAAACAAAAAGAATTACTAATTTAATATTTGCTTCATATTTTTCTTTATCAATTACTGGTTTTTTACCAGTAGCATCCATTTTCGACATTATGTGCTCCTTTCGGCTTTAAGTTTGGTCTTTGCCAATGTTCATTTATATATCTACTAACGTAGTCTCTTTTTTCCCATCTTTTTCCAATGATACCAAATAACAATTGTGTTGCGCCACCACTTTGTATTGCTTGTTTATTTAATGAATTAATAAATAAGCATAAAGGCGTTCCATATGCTCCTGCTCCAACGAGCGCAATATCAAACTCATGTTTTAATATTTGAACTTTCATATAATCAAGCGCTTCAAACCAATTACTAAATCTTTCATCAGTTTCCTTAGCAATTGTTTGTACTGCTTTTATTGTAATTAGTGTAAATTCAGGCAGTATATTGCTATCTTCACCGAATAACAATTTTCTTTTCTTATATTGTTCTTCAATTTGTTCAGCAAGAGGAGAAATAACTAGTACTCGTTTACCTTCTAAAAGATGAGACCACCTTCCTAATATTGGATCAAATGCCCAATTTTGAACAGGTTTTGCGCTTGGACAATAGTATTTGAAAAAATAATTTTCCATGTGTAAACCACTTATCCCAAGTAATGTAGTACCACTTAAAATATCTAACAAATACTCGCCATAGTTATCGATGTTTTCATCGTCAGTTGGAAAAAAGCCCCCATTATTTTTAAGCGCATACCTAACATTTTTACTATATTTCCGTGCAAAACCGAAACGTTTTTTTTCATAACCATTAAACGCACTTATCTCTGTGCCACCAAAACGAATAGCTGCGAAAGGTTTTCCTCGTTGAATTTCAGTTTGAAGTACAACAATACTTTCATTCATTGTAATTTGTTTGTATTTTCCAATTTTATTATGCTTTGGAGCAATTTTAAAAAGTTTGTACTTTAAAACATGGGGAGCACTTTTTATAAATTCCCAGATATAACTTAATCGCGACCCTTTTCGTTTCTTTACTTTCATAATGATATTCTAATCTAAAAGTTGTTTAATAACAAAATATGCAAGTGCAAGTCCGAATGAATTGGGCACAAATACCGAACTGCTTGGAGTTCTTGTAGTATTTTTAATTGGGTCTTCTTTACTCCACACTACCACTTGTTTTTTTACACCTAATTTTCTTAATTCACTACGAATTAGTTTTGCAAGAGGATCGCCCTCTGTTTTAAAAATGTCTGAAATTAATACCTTTGTCGGATCAAAACGGTTGCCTGCTCCCATTGAACTAATTAAGGGTATCTTATCAAAATATGCTCTTTTTATTAGAGCAACTTTCACATTAACATCATCCAAAGCATCAATATAAAAGTCGCATTCTCCAACTTCAATCATTTCAATATCTTCAATTGTTACTTTTTTTGAATATTTAAAAACCGTGCAATTTGGGTTTATTTCTTGTATTTTCGACTCTAAAACATCAACTTTCATTTTTCCTATAGTAGTAATGTCAGCGACCACTTGTCGGTTCAAATTTGTTTCTTCTACAACATCAAAATCATAGATACTAATCTTACCAATACCCATTCTAGCTAAAGCTAAGGCGGCAGTGCCCCCAACTCCGCCAATTCCAAAAATGGTTACATGGCTTTTTTGGATTTTTTCAAGTCCTTTATTTCCTATTAAAGGTAGTATTCGAGCGTATCTCATTTTATTTGCCCCAAATAAATTCGTTTAAAATTTCTTTTGATTTTTCAGGATATAAAAAGTAGGCTTGGCAGTGATTTGCACCATCAACACCAATAAATCTTTTAGGAGCTATAATTTCAGCATAATTTTTTTCTCCCATTTCAAACGGAACAAAATTATCAGATTTTCCATGGATAATAAAAACTGGTAATTTTGTATTATTTTTAATGTCATTAAGTGTATTGGTTTTGTATAAAGAAAACCCAGCAAACATCCGACAATACATATCTATAATCCTAAGAGATAATCTAAAATTTACTCCTGTCATAACTTTTAATGTATGTAATCCAACTTCTGCCGCACTTGTATATGGAGAATCTGCGATAAAGCCCTTAACATTTGCTGGTAAATTTGTTAAAGAGGAAACCATTAATGTTGTAGCAGCACCCATCGATGCACCGTGTATATAAATAGTTTTCTTTCCGTAATACCTTTCATTAATAAATTTAATCCAAAGTAAAATATCATATTTTTCTTTCGCACCAAAAGTTATGTACTTCCCTTCACTTTTTCCACATGCTCTTTGATCAACAAGTAGTAATGTAGCCTTTTCACGATAAAGCATTAATCCTACCGTCCCTTCAAATGTAGCTTGAGATTTATATCCGTGAATAAAAATAATAACTGTATCACTTAACTTATTTTCAAATAAATAAGCATGTAATTTAAGATTATCATCGCTTTTTATATAAATGTCTTCATACTTTTTGGTTTTAACAAATACTTTTTCTCTTTCTTTTTTTAAATTAGTAAAGTTATCACCCCAATTGTCTCCAAGTAGTTTATTGTTTTCAACGGGAGTCCCTGTAGTCCTTCCAAAAAAGATAATAAACACCAAAAAAAGTATTAATAAATAAAGGATTAATACACCTATGATTACTAAAATTGCGATAACCCAAGGATTCATACTTATATTATAGCGAAGTTTTTTATTAATAAATATAAAATCGTGTAAAATTACACGATTTTATACTATTATTTTGTTCGTTTATACACGGTATTTCTTTAATTTCGCATACTTTGCACGACCATCTTTATATTCAAGTTTGATCGTATCTTTAATTAATGGTAAAAGGTACTCTTTTATTTTTATCCCGTTACCACGCATATCATTAATTAATTCTGGGGTTAATTTATGTTCAACGTTAGCAATATTTGATAATTCTTTTAAACAGTAACGAACTTTATAAGTTGGCCCTTCAAGACGTTCGATAATAACCATTTTATTAGTTTTACCACTTACAACTGCTTGAACAGCCTTTTTAGAAACTTGAATTGCTTCTTCTTGATCTACACGAGTAATGTATTCAGTTCCTGCTCGTTGAAGAAGACTAAATTCAATTGGTCTAGTCGAAATACCATATCGGCGTTCAATCTCGCCTGCTAAAATGCCGCTAACACCACCTAGTTGAACATGTCCAAATAAATCTCGTTTTTTATTTTCTAGTGGCAAATATGCTTCAACACCTTCACTTACGACAAATAAGGCAGATCCTTTTTCTTCGTAAACTCGTCGTGCTCTTTCACAAAATTCATTAATATCAAAACGTTCTTCTGGAACATAAATATAATCAGGTTTTAGATGTGGCTCAGAAATCACGGCCGCTGCTGCAGTAAGCCACCCTGCGTTTCTTCCCATTACTTCAATAATTACTACTTTACCCTTTGAATAAACTAAATTATCAAGAGCGATATCTTGAATTGATTGAACAACATAGCGTGCTGCACTTGGAAAACCAAGACAATGATCAGTAAAAGCTAAATCGTTATCAATGGTTTTTGGAATACCGATAACATTGCAATCATAGCCCACTTTTGCAAAAAAGAGTGACAATTTGTGGCATGTATCCATAGAGTCGTTCCCACCATTTACAAGAAGATACCCAACATTATGTTTTTGACAAGTATTAAGAATTCTTTGATAATCAATATCACCAATATCTTCACTTAATTTATAACGGGTCGTACCTAGTGCTGCCGCTGGCGTTTGTTTTAAAAGTTCAATTGTTTCAGGATCTTCTTTTCTTAAATCAATTAATTCATCTTTTAAAATTCCTTCAATCCCATGAATGCTTCCATAGATTCCACCAACTTTTTCTTCTTTTAATGCTTGTTTGATTACACCATAAAATGAGGTGTTAATAACGGCCGTTGGTCCGCCTGATTGAAAGTATAATAATGCTTTTTTCATATTGTTCTCCTTTATTAATAATTTAAATTTGATGTCTTTCAGCAATTTTTATTCGTTCAATAGCCCGATGCAATGCTGCTTCTGCTCTTTTAAAATCTATATCTTCGCCTTTTTCTTTTAAGCGTCTAGTCGCGCGCTCTTTTGCTTTTAAAGCTCTTTGAATATCAATATCTTTTGCATTTTCTATTGCTTCTGCAATAACTGTGACTTTTTTATCCTTAACTGTAAGAATGCCTTTGGCTATAAAATATTCTTTTATTTCTTTATTAATAACCACTTTCATACTGCCTGGAATAATAATAGTCATAAAATCAGTATATTTTGGCAAAATCGTTAAATTGCCTTTATATGTAGGTATATGAAGTTCATCAATTTCACCTTTAAATACTTCGCGATCAGGTGTTCTAATTTCAGTAAAAAAACTCATCTATTTTATTCCTTCTGCTTTTTTAACAACATCTTCAATTGTTCCTACATATAGGAATGCTTGTTCTGGGAGATGATCATATTCACCACTTAGAATTGCTTTAACACTGCGAACTGTATCTGCAACTTTTACATATTGACCTTTGGTATTACTAAATGCTTCTGCAACAAAGAAAGGTTGACTTAAGAAATTTCGTAAGCGTCTTGCTCTTAAAACGGTAACGCGATCTTCATCACTTAATTCATCAATACCAAGAATTGCAATAATATCTTGAAGATCTTTATATTTTTGTAAAACTCTTTGGGCCTCTCTTGCAACTTCATAATGTTCTTTGCCTACATATTCTTCTGAAAGGGCTTGAGAAGATGAATCAAGAGGATCAACTGCTGGATATAAACCTAGCGCTGCAATCTTTTGATCTAATACTGTTCTTGCATCTAAGTGAGCAAATGTAGTTGCAGGAGCGGGGTCAGTTAAGTCATCTGCAGGAACATAAATAGCCTGAACTGAAGTAATTGAGCCGTCTTTTGTCGAGGTAATGCGTTCTTGTAGTTCGCCCATTTCAGTTGCAAGTGTAGGTTGATAACCGACTGCAGAAGGCATCCTTCCAAGAAGTGCGCTAACCTCACTTCCTGCTTGTGAGAAACGGAAAATATTATCAATAAAGAGTAATACGTCTTGCTTTTCATGATCGCGGAAATACTCTGCCATTGTTAAGCCAGTAAGACCTACACGCATTCTTGCTCCAGGTGGTTCATTCATTTGTCCAAAGACAAGTGCTGTTTGATTTAAAACACCACTTTCTTTCATTTCTAAATAAAGATCATTGCCTTCTCTTGAGCGTTCGCCAATACCTGCAAAAACTGAAATTCCTTCGTGTTCTGTCGCGATATTGTGAATTAGCTCTTGAATTAGTACGGTTTTCCCAACACCGGCACCGCCGAATAAACCAATCTTTCCACCTTTAATATAAGGACAAAGAAGGTCAATAACTTTAATACCCGTTTCTAAAATTTCGTGAGAAACTTTTTGTTCTCTAAATGAAGGAGGATCGCGATGAATCGGATGATGTTCACACATGCTGAAATCATCTCTTAACTGATCAATTGGTTCGCCTAAAACATTAAACATTCTTCCTAATGTCTCTTTTCCAACTGGAACCGTAATTGGTGCGCCGGTAGAAATTACTTCCATTCCGCGAACTAATCCATCCGTTAAACCCATAGATACACTTCTAACGACATCATCACCAATATGTTGTTGAACTTCACTTACAAGTTTTTTCCCATTTGGAAATGGAATTTCTAATGCAGTTAGTAAGGCTGGTAATTCACCTTCTTTAAACTTAACGTCAATAATTGGTCCTATTGCTTGAATAATAAACCCTTTGTGTCGTGTCTTTTTCATAAATTCCTCCTATACATTTGAGCCACCAAGAACTTCAGTTAATTCTTGAGTAATAGCAGCTTGTCTTGCGGTATTGTATTGAATCATTAATTCATCAATTAAATCAGTAGCATTGTCAGTTGCAGCTTCCATTGCGTTTCGTCTAGCAGATTGCTCACTTACTTGAGCGGCGATTAATACTTTCATAATAAGAGCATTAATATAAAGCGGAATAAGTTCTTCTAAAAATTGGGTTGCATCTGGTTCAACAATTGGAAATGGTGCAAGTTGCTCTTTAAGTTCTAATTCATTAGTTTCGTTTCGAAGCGGAAGTAAGGTAATTGATCGAGGTTCACTATTTAATGAATTTATATAATGCGTATAATGAATTTGAACTTGATTGTCTTTTTTTAATTTGTATCGAGTTGTAAATAATCTTCCTAATTTGAGCACGGTATCATAACTAAGATCATCACCTACATTGATAAAGTCAGTAATTATGTTATCGTGTGTTTTTCTAATCTCACGATACCCTCGTTTACCAATAACTAAAAGCGTATCTTCTTCTTTAATTTTATTTTGTACATAGTTAATTAAATTATTGTTGTAGGCACCACATAAACCAAGATTACTAGTCAAAATAACGTGCAAAATGCCGCTCGATTCTTTATTTTCAAGAAAATAAGGTGATTCAATTTTAATTTCTAGTTTTTGATATTCATTTAATATTGTTTTAAAAGATTCAGTAAATTTATCAGAACTATAAAAATACTTTTGCCATCTTTGTAATTTAGTAACGGCAATTAATTCCATCGCACTAGTAATTTTTCGCGTCGCAACGATTGAATTGATGCGTCGTTTCGTTGCTTGCATTTGAACCGACATTGTTCTCTATCTTTATCCTTTACTTATAGAAATCCTTACAGTGTTTATGTAACGCTTCAATGTTTTTATCACTTAAAGTTTTTGTTTTCTTTAACTCTTTAACAAGACCTGCGTTACTAACTTTTAGGTTGTTATATCCTTCTAGTAGTTTTTCATGGATTTCATTTAAAGCTAGATTAACTAAATAATCGTTTTGAGTAACAAATAAATAATAAACTTGTTGTTCGACCTCATATGGCTTGTACTGAGGTTGTTTTAAAACTTCCATTAAAATTTGTCCATGTTCAAGCGTCTTACGTGTTGATGCATCTAAATCACTACCAAATTGAGCAAAAGATTGAAGTTCGCGGTAATTAGCTAAGTCAATTTTTAAGCTTCCTGCAACTTTTCGCATTGCTTGAATTTGAGCCTTGCCACCTACACGAGACACTGATTGACCAGAGTCAATCGCAGGTCTTTGACCTGCATTAAATAAATCTGCTTGTAAGAAAATTTGACCATCTGTAATTGAAATAACATTGGTAGGAATATAAGCACTACGATCTCCAGCTTGTGTTTCAATGATTGGAAGGGCAGTAATTGATCCTCCTCCATTGTCTTTATTTAATTTACAAGCACGTTCAAGTAGACGGCTGTGTAAATAGAAAATATCACCAGGATAAGCTTCTCTACCAGGTGAACGTCTAAGTAGTAATGATAGCGTTCTATAAGCAACAGCGTGTTTGCTTAAATCATCGTATACAATCAAAACATCTTTGCCTTGTTCTAACCATTCTTCTGCCATTGCAGCTCCTGCAAATGGAGCGACCATTTGAAGGGGAGCAAGTTCACTAGCAGTAGCACTTACTATAGTAGTATATGAAAGTGCACCTGCATCTTTTAATCTTTCTACAATGTTAGCAACGCTAGATTGTTTTTGTCCAATTGCAACATAGATACATAGAACATTTTCCTCTTTTTGATTAATAATCGTATCAATTGCAATTGCCGTTTTTCCAGTTTGACGGTCCCCAATAATAAGTTCTCGTTGCCCTCTTCCTATTGGAATCATTGAGTCAATTGCAATAATTCCTGTTTGAAGTGGTTGATTAACTGGTTCTCGTTTCATAACTCCAGGTGCAATTCGCTCAATTGGACGCGTTTTTGTAGTCTTAATTTCTCCTAAACCATCAATTGGTAGACCAATTGCATTAACAACCCGACCAATAAGTTCATCCCCGACAGGGACTTCAAGGACGCGTCCAGTTCGCTTAACTGTATCGCCTTCTTTAATTAATTTATCGTTACCTAGTAGAACAGCTCCAACATTATCTGGTTCAAGATTTTGAACCATGCCGTAAACATCATGAGGAAAGAGGATTAATTCTCCAAGCATTGCCTTATCTAGACCATAGATAAGAGCGATGCCGTCTCCAACACTCATAACAGTTCCTACATCATCAAGTTGTAGTTCGTGTTCATATTCTTTAATTTGTGCCTTAATAAGAGCACTAATTTCATTAGGTTTAATTTTCATTTCGGCTGTCCACCTTTCTTTGTCGTAGTTGTTTTTTGAGTTGTTCTAGTTTGTTATCAAGTGTCCCATCAAAAATTTGATCACCAATAACTACTTTAATTCCTCCTAAAATTGAAGGATCTTCTTTGTTTTCTAACTTTACCGTTGTTCCAATTCTAATTGTTACGGCTTCTTCAATTGATTGAACTTCTTTTTCGCTTAATGGAAATTTAGAATAAATAAATCCATGTAAAATCCTAAGCGATTCATCAGCTAATTTGACATACTCATTAACAATATCTTTAAAGTAGAGTATGCGATGTTGTTTTACGATTAATTTTAAACCATTCGTAAATAGACTACTTTTATAAGGAGTGGTAACTGATTCTATAATCTTTTCCTTTTCATCTTCTTTAATGTTTGGTGTCGCTAAAAGCGTTTTTAGGCGTGGATGTATATCTAATTGAGCGCAAAAATCAAGCAAAATATCCTTTAGTTCTTTTAATTGCCCTTCTTCTTTAGCAAGTGAATGAAGTGCTAAAGCATACATTAAAGATGGATTAACACTCATTCTTCTTTAACTTCCTTAATAAAATCTTCAATAATTCGCCTATTGTCTTTTTCACTAACTTCACGTTCAAGAACTTTTTTAGAAGCGTCAAGTGCTACTTCAACGATCTCTTGATGAATTTCATCAAGTGCTTCGGTTTTTGCTAACTCAATTTCACTAAGAGCTCTTGCGCGTTCTTTTTCAACTTCAAGTTTTGCTTCAGTTAACATTTGCTGACGCATTTTCTCGCTACTTTCAATTGTTTCTTTAATCATTGCTTGAGCTTTAAGACGTTCAGATTCAACTTCTTTTTCTGCAGCAGAAAGTTTTTCTTCCATTTCTTTTTTAGAAATTTCGGCTGCTTGAATGTTTTCTCTAACATGTTCAGCACGTGTGTTTAGCATCTTTTTTATAGGCTTATAAAAGAGATAAACGATAATAAGAATAATGACAATAAGAACTGCAAATTGCACTACAAAAGGCCAAATCCCGCTTGGAAATATTTTATTGCGGAAATCCTCTGGGCCAAATGGTACGTCCGTTAAAAACGCATTGTTAAATAATTGAGTTCTCATTTTTATAGCTACCTTTTAGCCAAGAATGAAAATAATTAAAATTGAAACGATAAGAGCATAAATACCAGTCGTTTCGGTTAAGGCGATACCAAGAATCATAGTTCCTCGAATATCTTGTGACGTTTCTGGATTTCGCATAATTGCTTCAATTGCTTTTTCAGCAATTCTGCCTTCACCAATTGCACATGCCATACCACCTAAAACGGCAATACCTGCAGCTAATGCGACTAAACCGTCACCAGTTGTAGCACCTGCTAACACATTAAGTAATACGTTTAACATAACTAAATCTCCTTTATCATGTCGTTATTTTTTATATTGTTAACACTAGCGGGAATTTCATCTGGAGAATCATCTTCTTGCGAGATGAAAATCATCGATAGTGATACAAACACGAGTGTTTGAATAAATGCCCCAAATAAATCAAAATACATATGTAAAAACGGAGCCAAAATAGGCGTAACTAATAAGCTACTTGGGCCAGTAGGAATAAAACCACCATAAATAACATTTGCTAATAATCCACTACCCCAATAAAGCAGGTTCATAATTGTCCAGCCTGCTAAGGCGTTCCCAAATAAACGAAGCGAGAGAGAAATAAGCGGAGCAAATGTACTAATTATATTTACCGGTAAAAAGAAAAATACCGGCTCGACAAAGCGTTTGAAATATCTCCACTTGTTAGCCCGTACTGCAGTCGCATGAACTAAAATAATTGTTAATGTCCCAAGCGAAACAGGCACGATTAAATTAACCATTGGAGTTGGTAATCCTAGTAAGCCTAAAGTAAATCCTAGAACAATATAGACAGCAATTGCAGTAAAATAGCCCCCCATTCCTCTTCTAAGGAATTTTTTGCCCATCATACTTTCAACCATGCCATCAATTTTGGTAACTAGAATTTCGCTAAGATGAACAATGCCTTTTGGTTTAGCTAAAGGATCAGTCTTTTTAACCTTAAAAAAGACAATTAAACTTAAAATTAAAACAATTATTAAAACAATTATAGATCCATATATTTCAGAAGGAAGGTCATGTAGTAATTTATTAATCCATTGACTCATTACTTTCTTCCTCTTGAATTATTTCTTTAACTTCAGTTTCAATTGGTTTATTAAAACTTAATTTTGTTTTTCCACTAACAAAAGTAACAATATAAATTGATAGACGTGGGGGAATATATCCTCCAAATACAGCAAAAATGTTGAATATTTCAGGTTCAACATACTTAGTAAGTAGTGCTGCTAAAAGCAACCCAGCACCATATAAAATAAAACGAATAAAGAAAGCACCCATGCCCCAAATAAGAGGTTTTCCAACATTAGGATTTAAATTATTAGTTTGAATAACGATTAAGAAAAAACCTGCAACACCTATTAAAGAACCAAGTAACCACCCTAAGAAAAGACTCATTGTTCCTATGGTCGCCCATAAAATACCAAAGACAATTGCGCCTATAGCGATAATAATACTTGAGGTTAATAGAATTAATTTGTTTTGTCGATCAAGTTTCATGTTTTATTCGCCTTCTTTAGAGATTATATCATAATAAATTATAATTTATTATATAAGTTCAACTCTTTTCAAATTATCAGTAATTTCCTTGACTTTGCTTAAGGCTTTTTCTTTGATTAAGTCACCTTTTAAGTAATGATGAATAATGCTTGCAATTTTTCGTGCCTCCTCTTCATCTAATCCTCTAGTAGTAAGTGCAGCAAAGCCAAGGCGAATTCCGCATGTAGTGTTTGGTCGCTCATCATCATTAGGTAACATGTTTTTATTAACAGTAATATTAATTTCTTCTAGTTTTGCTTCTGCTACTTTTCCCGTTAAGCCGTAACTCTTTTTCGTATTAAGCAAAAATAGATGTGTTTCTGTTTCACTTGAAAAAGCACCAAGTTTTCTAAACTCATCAGCACACACTTTCGTGTTTAACACTACATTTTCGATGTATTTTCGAAATTCTGGTGTATTTGCTTCAATAAAACATTGTGCTTTTCCACCTATTATGTTTTCTAATGGACCACCTTGAAGACCTGGAAAAAGAGCAAAGTTTACTTTCTTTATTATATTTTCGTTGTTTGTAAGAATAATGCCACCTCTTGGTCCACGAAGCGTTTTATGTGTTGTTGAAGTAACAATATCTGCATGTGGAAAAGGTGAAGGATGAACACCTGCTGCTATTAGTCCTGCAATATGTGCCATATCGACCATAAAAAGCGCGCCAACATCTTTTGCTATTTTGCCTATCCTTGCAAAATCTATTTGATATGGATAGGCAGAGAAACCAGCAAGAATAACTTGCGGCTTCTCCTTATGAGCAATTTTTTCTAACATCTCATAATCAATGCGACCGTCATTACCTAGACCATAATGAACAATTGTATAATCTTTTGCACTAAAATTAACAGGACTACCATGTGTTAAATGTCCTCCCTCTTCTAGTGATAAAGATAAGAGTTTGTCTCCTTTATTCATAATTGCACGATATGCAATCATATTAGCACTGCTGCCAGAATGAGGTTGAACATTAGCAAATTTACAGTTATAAAGTTTGCACAATTCATTAATTGCTAACTTTTCTATTTCATCAATATGCTGACACCCTCCATAATAGCGTTTACCAGGATATCCTTCCGAATATTTATTAGTTAAAATTGATCCACACAGTTCTCGTACTGCCTTACTAGTAAAGTTTTCACTAGCTATTAATTCTAAACATTCATTTTGTCTATTATTTTCTAATGCAAGATAGTGAGCAATTTTCTTATCCATAAAGCACCTTCTTTCTTTATAAGTATACTTCTTTAAACTATGTTTAACCAATAAGATCATTAAGAACTCTATTTTCTTATTTTAACTATCACCTAAATTGGCTTTATATTTGACAATTTGTGTCATAAGAAAGAAAATACTTATAGGTAGTGTAAATTTTTATGAAACTTAATCATCCTATATTTAAGACACCGATCGCACATCGTGGCTTACATAATGAGTTCGATGACGAAAATAGTCTCGGTGCATTTAAGAACGCCGTCAAAGAAGGTTATGGAATTGAATTAGATGTCCATTTAATGAAGGATGGAAATCTAGTTGTTGTTCATGATGTTAATTTAAAACGAGTCACGGGTATCGATCAAGATGTTACTTCGTTAACAAAAGATGAACTTAAAAATTATCCTCTTTTAAAAAGTAAAACCCCTCCTCCATTATTAAAGGATGTTCTTAAAATGGTTGATGGTAAAGTTCCACTTATGATTGAGTTAAAAATTGAAAATGAATTTAACGAAGAATTTCCAAAAGTTCTACTAGAGCTTTTAGCATCTTATCCTCATAAAGAAAGTGTAGCCCTTCAATCCTTTAATCCGTATGCAATGAAATGGCTAAGATTAAATCAAACCTATCCATATATTTTAGGACAATTGGCCTCAGATGAATTGCCCGGACAAAGCAAATTAGTTCTTTTTATGTTCCGTCATTTATTCGTTCTAAATGTTTCTAAACCTGATTTTCTTAATCAAGATGTTTTATACATAAAAAAGCGCAAAATTGCAAGATTGAGGCGGAAAATGGGCGTTATTGCGTGGACAATTGATTCTAAAGAAAAGTTAAAAACCGCAGAAAAATATGCGGATAATATAGTTTTTGAACATTTAAATTTAAAAGAAAGGAAAAATGTAAATGAAACTTAATGTAAAACGAACGGTACTCGTCGGTTTTGCTTTTATGCTTATCAGCCTTTTTTGGCAAATGTATGATGGCATCATGGGCAAAATGCTTGTAGATACATTTGGCTTCAATCAAACATGGTCTGGTGTTGTTCTTGCACTTGATAATATTCTTGCACTAATCTTATTACCAGTCTTTGGTTTATTGAGCGACCGTACCAATACAAAACTCGGTCGTAGAACGCCATATATTATTATTGGAACTATTGTCGCTGCCATTTTAATTGTAGGTGTAGGAATTTTTGACTTCTATCAATATCAAGCGGTACAAGCCCACGGAATTGGGCCAGTTGTAGAAGTTGAGTCTGGAGATGCTCCACTTTATAATTTTTTAGTTAATGATGTTCACTATTTTACAACCGGAGTTGCAGATAAGGGAGAAGTTTCTATGGTTAGATCTGCTTTAGTTTTTAAAGAAGTAACTAAAGCGAATCCAACTTATCTAGTATTTTTTATTCTAATTCTTCTTGTTGTTCTTGTTGCTATGAGCTCATTTAGAACACCGGCTGTTAGCTTAATGCCGGACGTAACACCAAAACCATTAAGAAGTAAAGCAAATGCTGTTATTAATTTAATGGGTACTGTTGGAGGTATTATTTCGCTTGGTTATATGACTTTTTTAACAAATGAAACATCTTCTATTTTTGCAGATTATCGTTATGTTCCTGCAATTGTAGCAACTTCAATTATTATGCTTATCATGCTAGCAGTTTTCTTGAGCACAGTTCGCGAAAGAAAATGGGTTGAAGACATGAGAAAAATCTCACTTCAATACGATCTAGCAGTTGAAGAAGAATTTGTAGAACCTGAAAAAGGTAAAAAACCACATCATAAGATGCCAAAAGATGTTAGAAAGAGTTTCATTCTTATTCTTTCATCTGTCGTTTTATGGTTTATGGCCTATAACGCTGCTACAAGTAAATTTGCTCTTTATGCTACTAATGTTTTAGACCAAAAGACATTTACACTTCCACTTATTGTTGCTTATGCTACCGCATTTGTTGCCTTCGTTCCAATTGGTTTTATTAGTACCAAATTTGGCCGTCGTAAAACGATACTTGCAGGTATTATTATTTTAACCGTAGCATTCTTGCTTGCCATTTTTGCTGGTCCAAGAACCGCATTCTTAATGTATATTACGATGGGTACAGCAGGCATTGGCTGGGCAACTATTAATGTTAATAGCTACCCAATGGTTGTTGAACTATCAACCGAAGAAAATGTTGGAGTATATACAGGTTATTACTACTCTGCTTCAATGAGTGCTCAAATTGTTACCCCCATTTTAAGTGGTTTAATTATGGACTTGGTAGGTAGTTATCGTCCCTTATTCTATTACTGTACAGTCTTTAGTGCTTTAGCATTTGTTACTATGTTCTTTGTTAAACATGGTGATGCAAAGAAAATAGATACACCTAAATTAGCAGCCGAAACTACTTCTAACGAATCAGTTATTGTTGAAGAAGTAACTGCAGACGAACCAATTGATGAATAAAAATTTAAAAAATAAAAAATTGTTTCTTCTTGATCAAGACGGAACACTATATAAAGGTAATGTTCTTTTTAAAGCGACACCTCTCTTTTTAGATGAAATCAAAAAAAGAGGGGGTCGCTATGTTTTAATTACCAACAACACCTCTACATCAGATGAAGATTACATTAAAAAACTTGACAAATTAGGTATAAAAGTTACAAAAGAGGAGTTTTTTACAGCCGCGCAAGCAACGGTAATTTATTTAAATCGTTATCATAAAGGAGCTAAAGTGTTCTTAGTTGGTACTGAATCTTTTAGAAAATATCTTGTTGAAGAAGGTATTAATCTAGTTGAAAGTAAAGATGCCGAAGTTGTACTTCTTAGTTATGATAGGGAGCTAACTTATCAAAAACTTTGGGATCTTAGTGAACTCCTAACTCTTAAAGATATCCCCTATATTGCTACAAATCCAGATCTCGTATGTCCTACAACATTTGGTTTTGTACCGGACTGCGGCTCATTTGCTCATATGATTAAAAATGCTACTGGAAAAACTCCACATTTTATTGGTAAACCTTCAATAGAGTTCTTTCGTCTTGCATTATTAAAAATGAATGCAACAATAGAAGAATCTGTTGTTATTGGTGACCGCTTATATACTGATATTTTAGGTGCGCTTAATTCTGGTATTACTTCTGTTTTAGTTTTAAGTGGCGAAACAAAACTAACTGATCTAGAAAAAGTTTCTTATAAACCTGATTATGTTTTTAATGACATAAGCGAAATACTTTAATAATACTAATTATAAAAAAGGGGGCTATCGTTCACCTTTTAGGTTTTCGAACAGCCCCTTTTTTTATGGATTTTTGCTTTTTATAATATATATCTACGAACTAAAATGTTTGAAATTTCAACCTCTCCAAATGGTAACATTTCACTTTCTACTGGATTAATTTTGTAATCAAACGCAATACTAGCTGAAATTATATTTGGAGCACCATCTTCGGTTGAAGCATAAACAAGGTAGTAACTATCACCTACCTATACTACTTTAACATCATCACTTAGGTGCTCAGCAATACCTTCTTCTAAGTTAATAGGTTCGCTGTGAGAGAAAGTCTCAAACGAGCAATCTTCATCAAATCTAGCATCCGTATATTCTAATTCAAAAGAAATAGCTTCAAATTTTTTAAGTCCAGCATCAGTTGATAAATAATCAGCTTTAGCACCTCCAGTGCTGGTAGTTTCTGCTTGTATGTGATTTTGAGCTGCCCAAATAACTGTTTCAGTATCAACGACTAATTCATCTGAAGAGTTATATGCTGCAGGGGAGCAAACCATGCGAATACTCGTAAGTGATTGAATAAAAGTTTTAGGGAAATTAGCAATAAATTCATCAAGATTAGGCATTGCAGCTGGTTCACCGTATTTAATATTCGTATCTATTATTTCCTGCATAATCGTATCAAGTTCATTTTTTGCTCGTTTTTTTCATCGTTAAATTTACTTCGTTTAATTGTTTCTTCAACATAACTTCTAACGAGTTCTAAATTTTTATTTAATACTACATCCATATAAAGATCGACAACCTCATGATAAAATTGACTGCCGAATGGAACAACTTGATATGAATACATTTCTTGTATGAAATGGTAATTACCCTCGGTATCTATAAATAGAGGACTATCCATGAAAGTTTCGATATCAATGATATCATCTAAAATTAATGGATACTCTGCTAGATCTTCTTGTTCTATTTCCATAATATTAAAAATGTTTTGTTCTTGAACGAAAGATTGCATGCTTGTAATATACATTTTTCCATCTTTCCAAGCATTAGTTTGTTTTTGTTTAAGAATTTGCGTTGGATATTTTATGCCAAAATTTGACATAGTTTCAAAATTAATTTCTAAATTCACATCATATGATGCGTTTTTGTATAGTTTGACTGTCGCTCCGCCTTTAATTTTTATATAAGCTTCTGAAGTAGGATCTTTTTGCATTAGCAATAGTTTTTATTGAATCGAAACTCTCTACAAAATGGAAGGTATCGCTGTTGTAAGCGAAAACGAATATCCATTTAGAGCAAAAGCTGAACATGAAGTTGAAGCTGATGAAACAGAAACTGAATTAATATTCGCTCTTTGGAAAGATGATGCAAATTACATTGTAATCCGTCAAGAAATTGAAATTGAAGGTACTGAAGGTCAACCAGACTACGAATACGAAGAAAAATTCCATTACTATGTAGTTACTAACGGTCAAGTAACACGCGACTTCTTCTTAGAATTCGAAAACGAAGATAGTGAACTTGAACTTGAAATTAGAATTGATGGACTTAAATACGAAGTAGAATATGTTGAAGAAGACGGCAAACTCTACATTGACATTAAAATCGATGGCGATGAAACATATAGATTCGAAAAAGTCGTAACAGTCGACGAAGAAACAAATGAAGTCACAGTAACATATAACTATATCACTTAGAAATAACAAATATAATAAAACGGAGTCGAGATATCGGCTCCGTTTTTGTATAATTAATGTTATTTTTGTAGACTATTGTTCTTTTTTCTTGTTTGTTCTAATATAGAAAAACGTCATCCCAATTCCAACAACTATAACAATCGCCCCTAATCCGTATCTTACAATAACTTCTCGTGGTTGATAATTAAATAGTGGTGAAATTGGTGCTGGGTTTCTTCCAATAAAATCTTCAAAAGAAGCAGTTCCATATTTTCCAACAATATAGTCGTATCGGGCCATTGCTTTTTCGACATCTGTTCCATTTGGATTGGAATTTGCATTTAATAGTTGGTTTTTGGCGGTAGAATCAAGATTCATGTATACTCGTTTAAGTGATGCCCATGACTGCGAATTTGTATAACCCGGAGCACTTGTCCCGCTCGCATTACAGATAAGATATTGAAGGAAGGCATTTGAATATGGGGTTGCACTAGTAGCGTCAGTTGTTTCAAACTGAACCTTATAATTATCTGGGTATTGTTCAAGCATAAATGCCCCAAATGTAGTATGGGTCCAGTAAGTTCCAAAAGTATATTCTTTCGTATCTATTGTATAAGTCATCGTTTGATAAACTTCGGAATAATACCACGGCGCTTCAGGAACAGTTGATTGATATGTAAAATTCTTATAACTACCACTTAATGTTACTTTAAAGTAGTTTTTAACACCCGAATTAAAGAAATAAATGTTTTGACCAGTTCCACTTTTTTCAAAATATACATCTACACCATCGGATTTAGTTGTTGTAGTAGTACCATAATAACCTGACATACTACCAGAAAAATAATGTGTACTGCTAGATTGAGTATTAACAAAATACATTTTATAGGCAACACCGTTTAAGTATGGTGAATTCCCAGTCAAAAGCTCGGTTGGATCAGGAATTGCTGCAGTTACCGTTACAACACATGTATCTTTTTTAGTTCCATCATACTGAGATGTTGCAGTAATCGTGGCTGTTCCGCTACTAACTGCATTTACTAAACCAGCACTGTTTACTGTTGCAACTGAGTTATTGCTAGTTGACCATATTACATTCTTATTTGTTGCGTCAGTAGGTAAAACAGTAGCTATTAAGGTTTCACTTCCACCTACTTCTAATGAAAGTGTGTTTTTATTTAAAGTAACACTTGTAACAGGTTTATTTACCGTTACAACACACGTGTCTTTTTTTGTTGAATCAAATTGTGAGGTAACTGTAATTGTTGCAGTTCCTGAACTTACAGCTGTAACTTTACCAGTACTGTCAACAGTAGCAACAGATCCATTATCAGTAGACCAAGTTACATTCTTATTTGTTGCATTATTTGGTAAAACAGTTGCAATTAGTGTCTCGTTTGCTCCTGTTTCTAGAGTTAAAGTGTTTTTATTTAACGTAACACTTGATACAGGTATTAGTGGTGGAGTAACAGTAACACTTATCGTTGCACTTACGTTTGGATCTAAAGTTGAGGTTGCTTTAATAACAGCACTACCTGCAGCTAAACCAGTAATTAAACCGGTGGCAGAAACCGAAGCGTATGTCCCTCCGCTTTGAACTGACCAATTAACTGATTTTGAAGCATCAGCAGGAATAGTACTTACAACTGAAGCTTGGAATGTATTTCCTACTTCCATTGAATGTGTTGTAGCGTTCAAAGTAATTGAAGTTGGTGCAACTGCAGTTGCGAACTGGTTAAGTGGATCACTAGTAGGATCTGCAACTCCGGTCGGAGTAGGTGAATAATTAGTTCCATCTAAATTAGCGGTTCCCCAAATGTAGTCAACCCATTCAGGGAAATCAACAAATGGGTTTCGATTACTTGTAAAATTAGTATAAAGAAGATTGTTTCTTTTTATCTCCACTTCATCAACTGGATCAAGATGATGCCAGGCTAATAAATCTGAAATGATGCCCATTATGCCGGGGTTTGTTGTAGTTGAATAATAACTAGATGGGACAGTTGATGACTGTACTAGAGTAAGATTTGGATTATCAGAATTAATGCCATCTGGATCACTACCAGATAAATAGTTATATCTAGCAACCATATAAAAAACAGCACGAGCAATATCGCCTTTATCACTATCTTGTGGTTCAAATACAGTGTCGTTTCCTCCTAGAGTTTTACTTTTTCCGCTGAGATTTCCAGTTAAAAAATAATACTTGGTACCACAGTCCGTATAAGTTTTATTTTTATCAACAAAACCATATAAATTATTACTATGAATATTGTTTGCATATCCATTAGCGGCCATTACACTCATCGGGTCTCCTCTTGCGCCAGCATTTTTCATGTCCGCACCGTTATATCCTAATGAGTTTGGCCAAATATGTTCTCGATTTATGCCCCAATTCGTTTGAGAATGATCTGCCCTTGCAACAGTTTGATTATCTACATTTCTATTAACAAAAAAGGCATGTACATATGGGTCTGTACCATCTGTAAACGAATAGTTACTTATTGTATTTGTAGCTGAACTATAACCCTGGATTTCACTTGCAGGTGATTTTTCCCAGTCCCTCATAGCTATTTCATAAATTCTCCAAAGATTAGTTGAACTATCATATTTATGATATTTTTGCCCATTTTTCAAAATAGGTTTTAAATTTTTAAGAAGATTTTCGCCTTGCTTTTCACTATTAGGAAGTGAATTTAGAGCACTATAGTAATTTCTTATAGATGCATCTGTTGGATAATTTAGGTCGATATTCATCGTTGCAGGTATTGAAGTGTTATCATATGCACTTGTTACTATTTCTTTTTTCGTCCCTTTACTAAAAAATAGCCCTGATAGTACAGCGCTAAAGGTAATTGATAAAATTAAAGTTAAGGAACGGAGCTTTTTAAATTTATTATTTATATTATGCCCTTTCTTGGTTGGTGGCTTTATTATAGCAAGTAATTAATAACTTGTTAATTACAATTGTTTTGTTAATGAGACATTAATGTTGTGAACAACATTTTTTTCTATTAACTATATATAACGCAATTCTTTTAAAAATAGCAAATTATGTCAATAATTAATGAGTAAAGGAGACAAAATTTGCATAATAATTACTATAGTATTTTTAATTAACAACAATTGTCAACTAAAAATCACATAGCATCGCATTTGTTATCGCAAACATCTTTTTCTTGCGTTATATATTCTCTTAATGTAAACTCTTTACTTAGGTTCGCTAACTAATGGTATTCATTTAGTATCTTCAAAAGGTCCTACTTCTTCATGGGAAATTACTTTTGAAGCTGCGAAATATTCACCCGATACAGTTTCTTCACCTGCCGTTATTAAAACAAGCGTGAATAATTCCTTACGTCAAATTAAATATCATTCAAATTCACTGTTTTTTAATACGTTTGGTCTTTTAGGTACAAACCACGAGCGTTCAGTAGAATTATTTGTAGATAAATCGACAATGACGCCTAGTAATGAAGTTATGAGTATAACTAATGACATTCTTTATGGTAACGGAAATAATGCTCAGGGGTGCTGTGCTACTGTACTACCCGTATTAGATTGGGCAATTGGTGCTATGACTCAAGAAGGACAAACCGCTTTTTATAGTAGTAGTGATTCTAATGTTATAAGCGCTATTGAGCGACATGAATATATAACTGAGTGGGTTAACCTTAATACTACAACACCATTAATTGGTTTATTAAAGAAGAGTAATACGAATAACGCGCTTCTTCTTGTCTCTTTTGCAGGTATAGGAGCAATCGCGTGTTATTATATTTTCGTAAAAAGAAAACAAGCAAAACAATGCTAAATTTAGAAAAACGCTGCAAAAACAGCGTTTTTTTGTTTTCTGGTGGAGATGCGGGGAGTCGAACCCCGGTCCAAAGATAGTCCCACGACTGCCTTCTTACAGTTTAGATGTAATTGTGTTTCCTTATAAGGCTTATTACATCAAAGCACCTTATAAGTAAGATCAATATTTAATAATAATGGTCGATCATTCATTATTACGAGTTTCTTTGTTTGACACTACGTTAGGAAAGAAGAAACAACTTTTCTAGGTAGCGCGCAGCGCGTCGGTATGACGTCTCGCTTAATTAAGCCGCTGCGAATGAGTAACTTCTGTTGCCAGTTATTACTAAGGTTTTGGTGATTACGTCACCACTCGACTGATGCTTTCGCCAAACTTGTCCCTGTCGAAACCATAACATCCCCGTGTAAGTATAATATTATACTTCTATCAATTATGCAAATATAACATTTGTTATATATTTATTGTAAATATTTTTTACAATATTGACAAAAATTGTCATTTATAAAAATTATGAATAAAAAATATCGATTCTACGAATAAATATCTTATTTTCACGAATTTATGATTATATATGTGTAAGCACTATCAAACTAATTTTCACTTGTTGACACTTATTATATGTAATATAATGCCAACAGTTATGAAATTAATTCTATTTTGATATATAACATTTATCAAGGAGGACTCTATGAAACGCATACTTAAGAAAACACTAACACCACTTCTAGCCCTAACAATGGCATTGGGCATTGGTTTTAGTATTACAAATAACAACGACAAGGAAATAGGAGCAAAGGCTGCTCCAACTGTTCACGATTGGATAGCTGCTAATCAAGGTTTTACAAACGGTCAAGATTTAGTCACCACAGGTCCTATTAGCGTTGACTCGAACTGGCAAATGACTTTTGCTCAAAATAGTTCAACTGGAAACCCTAAATACTATACCTCAGGTTCAAGTGTTAGATTATACGCTGATAAAACTAATGGAAACGGAGGATCTTTCACCGTACAACCAACAGCCGCTAACACTAATAAAGTTTTAACCAAATTTGAATTAAAAGCTAGATCCAGTTATAATCGCCCATTTAATGTCTGGGTAGGAGATGACCCAAACAATTTGACACCTATTTCAAACCCAAGTTACTCAAACTTAATTTATACGTATCAAAATTCTACAGGCGTTAAATACATAAAGTTTCAAAACGCTCAAACTGGTAATACTAATCAACTACATTTTGAAAAAATTACATTTACTTATGATGTGTCTGGAGGCGGTGCCCCTGTAACATATGACAGTTTATCATATACAGGCACCCCTATTACCTCCTATACGGCAGGTGATAGTTTTGATCCTACGGGTCTTACTTTTAATGCCAATTTTAGTGATGGAACAAGTCAAGACGTTACATCTTTAGTTACTTTTACTCCAACAGTTCTTGCAACAACTGATACATTTGTTACTGCTTCTCATACAATTGGTACTGTTACACAAACTGTTGATATTACGGGCCTAACTGTTGCAGCAGCTCCTGTAACTTTATCAAGCTTAACTCACGCTGGAACCTTAACAAAAACAAGTTATACTGCTGGTGAAACATTTGATCCTACTGGTCTTACTTTCACAGCTACTTTTAGTGATAATACATCTCAAACAATTGCTCATACTGATTTAGTATTTTCGCCTACTCCTCTTTCAACGGGAACTACAAGTGTTTCAGCATCTTATACCTATGATGGCGTTACAAAATCAACGACTATAACCGGAATTACTGTTTCTGCCCTCGCTGGAAACGCAGCAACTTATACAGTAGTTACCAAAACCTCTGTAAATGAAACTGGTACCGTTCCTACTGGTTCTAGTGCAGATTTTATCAATACAAGTCCTACTCAATTTCAAATAACCGGTGGAAATTATCAATTACTAACATTATCTTCATATAACAGTATTAGAATCACTTCTATAACTTTATCAGTTCGTTCTAACCAAGATTCAGGCGCTGGCTATTTTGCATATTCTTATGATGATGTGAATTATACGGATATTATTGCGAACAGCGGATTTAACACCGCTAATTGGAATGGCGCTTTTTCTACCACATATGTTTCCCTTACAAAATCGGTCGATATTCTCGCTGGCGGAACAATTTACTTTAAAATGTTTGCTACTACAAACTCATTATATTGTCAAAGTTATACATTCCATTGGGATTCAGTTCCTACTGGCACATTACAAAGCCTTAATATTAGTAAACCAACCGTAACTATTTACACTGGTCTTACAGATACACTTATCGCTACACCTGTTCCAGCAAATGCTGATGGTAGCGTGACTTGGTCAACAAATTCTCCTAGCATTGCTACGGTTAACGCGAGTGGCGTTGTAACCGCTATTTCTCCAGGAACTGCAATAATTACTGCTACTTCTACTGTTAATACCAATATCAAAGTTACTTCAACCGTAACAGTTAATGACGTTGTTGAATATACAAAAATTACTTCTACTGCTAGTTTAAAATTTGGATCAACCTTTACATTTGCAGCTATTGGCACCTCTGCGGGTGTTGATTATAATGTTGCTGCAAAATATGAACCATCAACAACTACACATATACAAAAATACGATGCCACATTCAACCCAGCTAAAACAGTAATAACCGACGAAGATCAAACGCTTAGATTATTACTAGAACCCGGAATCGTTAATGACTCTTTTGCGTTCAAAGTTATTGCTAACGGAAAATATATCTGTCAAAACGCAGATAACAACCGTTTTACTTTCGAAACACAAAAAACACTAAGCGAACAATCATCATGGAAAATTACATTTGATACAGACGGAAACGCATTAATCAATTCTGTTTCTCATCCTAATCGTTATATTCAATATAATGCAAATTCCGGTGATGAAAGATTCTCATCATATAAAAACACGCAAAAGAAAATTCTAATGTTTGTTAATTTAACAACACAAACAGTAATGAATGAAGCTACTTGCTATGCTAATGAAATAATGTCTGGTTATGGTCTAGAAGCCCACGGCGAATGTGCAAAACGTGTTGGAGTATTAGACAATGACTATAGCCGTTTAAGTGCTGCAGCTCAAGCTGAATATAATAGTAATACTAGTGAATTATTCGTTAACGCTAGAGCCCGTAAGGCTTATATGGATGAATGGGTACTTAACAATCCATCAGCTCCTCTATTGAGCAAAATTAAAACGAATGATTCAACCTCTGCATTAGTAGTAATTTCAATCTTTGGAATCAGCGCAATTGCAGGATACTACTTCTTTATAAAGAAGAAAAAATTCAAACTCTAAACTAAATCATTCAAATTAAAGCGGGATAAAAACCCGCTTTTTTTTCTTGTGAGTATTTATTATATGTAATATAATTAGTTTAGATATGAAAAATTTATAAAGTTTAAAAAACTTTGAAAGGAGATATCTATGAGAAAATTTTTCAAAAAAGCCATAACACCGCTTCTTGCTCTTGGAATGGCACTCTCGCTAGGTGCTTTCACAAAAGAAGCGACAAATAATGGTTTAAGAACAAAAGCTGCTATTCTAACAGATTCAATTTCTGCTAAAGGCTGGGGAGGCTATACAGGCGGTTCATACTCTGCTGTAGGCGTTGATTATTCCGATGACGCTCCAACAAGTGGTGCAACACTAGCTATGCAAATCTTCATTGGCTCAACTGGACAAGTTAGAGGAAATCAATCAGGAGCAGCAAATTTCAGTTTACGAAATACTAGTGAATATCCTGGTTATATTAGAAAAATCACATTAACAGTTACTGGCGGAACTCTTACATCATCTACTTCAAGGAGTGTTGTTTCTTTAGGTGATTTACCGTTTTCAGGCGATTATGTAGATACCACTGGCGCTTTTACAGCTGATGTTATTGGTGCTAGTCAAGCTTCATTAACATGGACTATTCCGACAGGTACAAATTAGCGATATTTTAAATTGCATAGTCTACAAACTTCTGGAAACGCTCTTGCTGCTGCCGCTGACGCGATTCAAATTGATTATGAAGAAGTTGCTCCACCAGTTTTTGGTACACTCGATAAGATAACATTAGACACTACTTCAGTAAAAACAGACTATATCGTCGGTAATACATATACTAGCGAAGGATTAATTGTTGTTGCTCACGACACTGACGGAAACTTTAAATCTGTTACTAATTTTACAACAGATTATGATGCTGTAGTATTTACTAACGCACACGCAGGAACGAAAGTTGTTACGGTTTCATATAGTGAAGGTGGTATTACTAAAACTGCCACGTATAATATTGAGGTCACTATTCCTACGATGTTAGATGCAGTTACTGCTACATCAAGTTTACAATTTGGTGCAACATATGCTCTTGCTGATCCCGTAACTGGAAATGCAATGAATACTACTGTTTCTAATTTCTTTGGTGCATATGGTGCTGTATTTGTTAGTAACTCTTTAGCAGTTGAAGATCAAACACAATTATTCACTTTAGAAATTGGTAATCAAGCAAACTCTTTTGCTTTTAAATTAGTAAATGGTCCTAATGCTGATAAATACATTCAATTAGGTACAGATGCTAATTATTTAACAACAAAAACAACCATTGATGATAAATCATCTTGGACAATTTCTATCGCTGAAGGAGTTACAACTATAACTAGTGTTGCTTTCCCAAATCGCTCAATTAAATATAATTCTACCGATCCGCGTTTTGCAACATATAAATCTGGACAAAATGATGTAACATTATTTGTTCAAACTTCAACAATCTCTGATGCTACAGCAGTTAACCGACTTGTCACTGAAATAAATACTGGTCGGGGCAACAGTGCTTTTGAACAATGTGGACACTTGGTAGAAGTATTTGATGGAGCATACAATCAATTATCAGCTGCTGGTAAAACACTATTTAACGAATCGGCTGATGCTGATATTGTTGCTGCAAGAAATCGTCTTCTTTATATGAAAGCATGGGTTGCTGCTAATACTCCCGCTCCATTTGCTGGAACTATTATGAACAATTTCACAACAAGTGCAATTATAGTTATTAGTCTACTTGGCATCAGTATTATCGCTGTTTACTACTTCTTTATTAAAAAGAAACGCTACATCTAAGCGATATTAAAATCCGATATTAATAAGGCTCCGACACGGAGCCTTATTTTTATACTAACTTACTAATTTGATTATCATCATTTAAATAATGTTATGGTAGATAAAGTCACCGAATTATATCTTTAAAAACCGGAACTTTTCGGTTTTTAATTTATTCTATTTATATGATAAGATATAAAACATATAGTATTTAATACTATCTAAATTCTTTTAAAGGAGGGGGTAATTATGAATATCCTTAATAAAAGAAAAGTAACACTATTTGCAATATTAACACTTACTTTATCGCTTGGTGTTACCTCTAAAGGTAGAATAAATAAAAAACCTTTAGAAGAAAGTAGTGTTGTTACTAAAACCGCTTTAGTAAATAAACCACTAGCTAAATCTCCAGGCGCTAATGTTGTTACTTTAACAGTTTATAATCCTACTGTTGTTATTCCAGGCGGACAAATTCCACAAGGAGCAGGGGTTAACTTTAATAGTACGAGTAACCTGGACAGCGGAAAAAGATTAGATGCTACTTATAAACAAACATTAAAAGTTACATCACCTAATGAAATTCACTTAACAAATCTTACTTTATTAATGAAAAGTGAAGTATCTAGCGGAGCAGGTAGTCTTAAATATTCTTTTGATAACATTACCTATACTGATATTATTCCAACCGCTACGCCGTTTAATGATCCTTTGTGGTACGGAGCATGGTCTACAACCTATGTTGATGTAGTTAAGCCACTTGATTTACTTGTACAAGGTGATATTTATTTTGAAATTGAAGCATCTTCTGATGCACTATACAATGAAAAGTTTTCCTTCACTTGGGATTATACTATTCCACCTTTAACTGGCTTAACGATGAATAAATCATCCACTTCCATCGTAAGAACATATTCTGAACAACTAAGCGTTACACCAAATCCAGAAGGCGCGAGTTCAAGTGTAACTTGGTCTACTTCTAATGCAAGTGTTGCTACTGTATCTGCTGATGGTTTAGTTACTGGGGTTGATGGCGGTGATGCAATAATTACTGCTACTTCTACTGTTAATACTTCTATTAAAACTACATGTCAAGTAACTGTAACACCACACCTACCAGGGTATAAAAAAATCACTAATGATAGCGAATTACGATTTGGTGCAACTTACACATTTGCTAAATTTGACACATTAGATGCTGCTAAATTTGATGATTCCTTAACATATATTCCTCAATATAGTGCAACTGCAAGCCCTTCTGGCGGAATGAGTGTTGAAGGTCAAGCATTAAGGTTAGTTTTAGAACCTAGTAGCACTCCTTATCTTTATTCTTTTAGAGTTGTTGGTACTAATAAATATTTAAGTGGACCCACTGACCTAATAAATCATATCCATTTTGCTGAAACTAAAGGTACTCCTCAAACAACTCTAAAAGTAAGTCGTGAAGATATTGGTACTGAGGTGTATAATGATTCACAATATTTTTTACGCCATGATCCTTCAAAACCAGGGTTTGGTTATTTTGAAAATGATCAAATTGCTGGTACTACACAAATTTCTATTTATGTAGATTTAACTACTGTTAATTCTATTAACGAAGCAACTACTTTTGCAAATGAAGTTATGTATGGTTTTGGTTTTGAAGCTGAACACATCTGTGAAGCTAGACTAGAAATACTACAAGCTGCATACGATATGATGACTTCTTCAGGAAAAAATGAGTTTGATACTAATACTGATGAACTGTTTGTAAATGCAAGAGCACGCCTTGCTTATATGGAGGCTTGGGTAACATTAAACTCAGGTTCTCCTCTTTCAATTGCAAATAACACTAATACAACGATATTTGCTCTTGTTGTTATTAGTGTTTTAGGAGTAAGCGTCACATTTGCATATTTCTATCTAAATAAAAAAAAAAATATAATTAAATCGTATCTAAATAATTAAATAAACCGGGCAAAACCCGGTTTATTTTTACAAAACAACCTTTAATTGCAAAAAGTTGTTTTAAAAATGGTTATGTGAATAACTAATAATATCATTGTAGCAATGTTAAATATTTTCAATATAAATTAACTCTTTAAATTATCTATTGTTACAAGGCTTTAATTATTTATTATCCTTTTTTTAGTTTACCTTATAAAAAATGCATTTGATTATAATAGACACATCTATTATAATTGACGCGTATATTAGAATTTTTTGAGGGGGTATTTATGAAGAAAAAATATAAAATATCATTAATACTATTAACAACTCTTTTTGGAGTTTCAATGTTTGCAGGTGTTAAACAAAACCAAAAAATTAACACCGCTAAAGCTGCTCCTAGCCTAATTATTGCTTATGATTTTATAGGTGGCGGCTCTTCTACAAAAGACAATTACGATGTTGGACCAGTTACTTCTAACATTAATCATGGAGTTAGTCCTTCAGGCCCTGGCACATCACCTTTTACTGGTTGGTATTCTCGTCATGATTTGGCCGATGCAACCTATATTGGTAGTGATATGCCGTTTATTTCTGCTCCTTTAACAAGTGACACCTGGCCTTCACTTAAATTAGAGCAACTAATAAGGTTTAATTTAGAAAAAATTATTTTCCGTGGATTAGAAGGTGGCGGTGAAGCTGGTTATGACACTAGATTAGGTGATTTAGTTATTCAAAGTTCTCCTGATGAAGTTAATTGGACGACTAAATTGTCTATTCCTTCAAGTGAATGGAATAATGGCGCAGCATCACTAGAAATTTCTATTGATATTACATCGGGATCATATTTTCGATTTGGTTTACTAATAAATGAATTCGCAACTGCGAATCCTCCTACATATTATGGGCCTCTTACAACCTTAAAACTAACGGGTTTAGATTTTTGGGGCACTTGGCCTCCTAATTGTACGGGCCTAACAAAATCAGGCACGTTAGCAAAAACATATTATTTTCATGGCGAGGAGTTTGATCCTACTGGCTTAACTTTTACTGCTAGTTTATCAGATGGTACTACTGCTGATGTTACAAGTTCCGTTACTTATTCTCCTTCACCTTTAACTTTTGGTACTACTACAGTTACTGCAACCTATGTTTGTCCAGTTTCAGATTGTACTTTTAACATCGATATAAGCGGCATAACCGTTAACCCTAATAGTAAAGTTACTTACACTGTAAGTGCTCAAAACTTACTAGTTGTGTCTGGGCTAGCTCCAGATGGTTCTTCTTTTACATTTGAATCAACCTCAGTTGATGCTGATGGAAGAAGACTTGGATTAGGCGATCATCAACTATTCTCTTTCCAAGGCTTTCAAAATATTAAACTTAGAAACATAATTTTTAGTGTTAAAACAAACGGAACAAGCGGCGCTGCCGGAGTTAGATATTCCATGGGAGATGATCGCATGATTAAGGAATTTATACCTGTTTCTTCTTTAAATTCTATGAGTTGGGTAAATAATTTCCCGACAAATTATGTTAATAAATCATTACAATTTATGAATTTTTTCGTGCATGCAGATAATTTTGATATACGCATCTTTTGTAGTGAAGGCGATGTTTATGTTGAAAGTATAACGCTAATTTGGTTTGAAAATGTACCTACTGCTACACCTATAAATATAAAAATTAGTCCTAATGTTAGCCATAAGTTTAGTGTTAATAATCCTGTTCAACTATATATTATTCCTGAGCCTGCTAATGCGTGTCCTGATGTTACTTGGTCATCAAGTAATCCAGATGATGTTAGTATATCTTCTACAGGCGTAATTACATCACATACTCCTAATGCTTGGGCATCAATTACTGCTACTTCAACACTAGATCCATCAGTAACTACCGAAATTTTTATAACTTCACATGATGTTAAATATAATAAGGTAGAAAGTGGTCCTGTTGGGTTACTTGGTGGTGAATATACTATTGGTGCTATGGGAAGCGTAGCAATGACCTCGTATACAGACTATTCCTTATACGCTAAAGGTATCCAAGGGCATATCGCAGAATATTCAGTCAATAAAAAAACAATTACTACTGATGGCGGTAAGTTATTTAGTTTCCGAATATTCCCTGGAGCAAATGCACCAACTTTCGATTTTAGACATGATGTAGATGGAGATCTAGACACAGGTGGATTTAGACCTGACTTATTTATGTATACAGTTGATATTTCAAATATTAATTACGGCTTAGGCTTAAATGAATATATGGAAAATGGCCGTGGTACTTGGTCAATTGAATTTGATGCAAATGGAAACGCAATTATATCCACTGTACGTGACACTACAACATACTACATTCGCTATCGAGATGATATTAATATGTTCGTAAAATCAAGTTCTCCTACTGCCTATAGCGATATTCAACTTTTCAAAAACGAAAACTGCAGTATGTATGATGAAGCTTTTACGTTTGCAAATGAAGTTAATCGTGGCATGGGAAGCTATGCTGAGGGTAATTGTCCTGCAGCTTTTGAATACCTAGAAAGCTACTACGATTTATTATCACCTGAAGCGAAAAATTACTTTGATACTACTAATGATCTTGGAATATTAGATGCTAGAGAAAGATATTACTATTTACAAGCTTGGGTAGCTCAAAATCAAGGTACACCACTTTATAAATCAATGGAAAACTCTACTGCTCTAATTGCTATTATTTTTATTCCTTTAATTGGAATTACTACTATTGGTCTATATTATTTAGCAACAAAGAAAAGACGGCTAAATTAGACTAGATTAATTAATTTAAAACGAGGCTACAAAATGTGGCCTCGTTTTTAATAACGTAAATAATTGATTATTATTACGTTATTTTATATAATCTAAAAAGCAATTGAAAGGAGCTAGGATATGAACAAGAAACAAAATTTATTCTTTTTTCTAAAGTCTCTTATAAATAATGATACTGCTGTAATGGGCGGTAGAACAAAAAAATGGTGGACAGCTTTAATTCTTTATTTTGTAAGTATTTTTATTGCTGTTATTCCTACAATGATTAGTGTAGGTAAAACTAAAGGTAGTGCTATTTTTACTGGTGATCAATTCCATAGTGATGTAGCGATGATGAAATTTAATGAATCACTTGCAACTAACGATGTTGATCTTGTTTTCGAAGATAGTGCCGCTGGACCGATTTTGACAAATCCAAGTGCAAATTACGCACTTACATTTGATAAAACACTTGAAATATCTGACGAAGCAAGTGTTACTTTTAACTTCCCTTATTACACCTTTGCTAGAACAGAAACATATACTATCGAAAATAGCGATGGTACTACTACTGAAGAAACTAAAGTAACTGAACATCTTCGAGTTTACTATGTTGCAAGTGTAGATGGTTTTGTTTTCCACGGCGGAAAACATCTTACACCTGAAGTCTATCTTGCTAATTATTTAGCAAAAGCTAAAAGCACCGAAGAAAAAATCGTTTCGCACTTTATCTTAGGTAAAAACGGTATTACGATAAGAATTTATAACCCAACTAAAGCAACTGAGGGGAAAAATGTAGAACGTTCATATAACGGTGTTTATAAAAAAGTTCCTGTTGGTCTTAATATTAAAAACTTTTATTTAAAAGATAAAGATGGAAACCCGCTTGATAATACTGCTATGACATTTAAAAGTGAAGTTCTTGCTTCATGGGCTAATTTAGTTGATATTGCTTATGGTCCAGTTAAGGTTAATCTTTTCTTTGCGCAATCTGGCTTAAGCTTACTTGTTTACGCTGTTATTAGTGCCTTTATTGGTTTAGTTATCTTCTTATCAACAAGAGGAAAAAATAATCCAAATCGTTCGATTACCTTTAAAGAATCAATGCAAATTGGTTGCTGGCTCTTATTATCGCCTGCTCTTATTACTTTAGTTGTTGGTTCGTTCTTACCTCAATATGCCGCACTAATCTATGTAGCTACTCTTGGTATGCGCTCAGTCTGGCTTACAATGAAGTCACTTAGACCCGTTCAACCTGCTAAGTAAAATCTATTAGTTTAGTAAAAAAGGCTAGCAATTTGCTAGCCTTTTCTTTTGAACAAATCTTTTATATTATATTTTATATTTCGAGCGAATTCTTTAAAATCGTTATCTTCGTTTATAAACTTTAGATAATGATAGGCAACATCAAAACCACTTGCTTCATAAGCGTTTATTGTTCTAGCATTTGAATTAACTTCTAATACAAGATAGTTACCTGCTTCATCTTTTATTAAATCGACACCTGCATAAACACATTGAGTTGCCTTTGCGGCTTTAACGGCAACTTCTTCCATCTTTTTATCAAGAAAAACCTCGCTCATTACTCCGCCTTGATTAACATTACTACGGAAATCATCTTTATTTTCTCTTTTTACTGCTAACACCGCTTTTCCATTAATTACATAAACACGGTAATCAGTGCCTTTTTCATAATCAATATATGTTTGAGCAAGTAAGGGGCGATCTCCAACTTTTAATAATAGCTGTTTTAACTCTTCTATATCATTAACCAAATATACTTGTTCTCCAAATGAGCCAAAACGTTCTTTTATAACAAGTGGAAAACCAAGCAAAACTAATGAAGGCATAATTTCATCTAAATATTGATTAATGTTTTCATTATAAGTTAGCGAAAAAACAAAAGTATTAGGCGTTTTAACTTTAGAAGCCTTAAGAGCTTGATATGTTAAACCCTTGTCGTCACAAAGTGCAATTGCTCTAGATGAGTTATATATTTTAATCCCTTTTTCTTCAATTAACCGTGCTAAATAGATGTCTTTGTCCCAAAATAGGCAGAAATCAACATTTTTATTTTCTTCTAAATATTTAATTACATTAGTTGCTTTAACTTCAGTAAGTTTAAAGTTTTTAAGTCGATTCGCGGCAAAAAGAAAAGAATCTACTTGTTTTCGAAACCTGGGACTTGTTTGTGTAATATTAGTTACAATAATGCCTTGCTTCATAATTAATCACCGTAATCACATCCTCGTGATTTATCTTCTACCTCTAAACCTAACTCAATCATAATATCCGCAAGCTCAACATAAATATAATCATCTTCATCTAAAAGAGGGTCTTCAAAATCACCTGTAAAGATAACTCGCTTATGCTCGTCAACTTTACAAAGCATCACACTAATTACATCTGCTATTGCGTTAGGGAAGCGTTCTTCTAGGCGTTTAAGTTGTGTATAAAACCATGGTTCAATGTAAAAATAACCTTCGTTATATCTAAAACCTTTAATGAAAGGATACAAAGGATGTGGGTATGGTTCTAAATTTTTAAATTCAATATAACTCATATTTTTCACCTCTATTATGATAACATATATTTGTTAGTGTTTGCTTAAGCAAACAAATAGGGGGACAAATATGATTACTATTAAAAATGTTACAAAAATATACGGCAAAGATTTTAAAGCCGTTGATAACATGAATCTTGTTATTAATGATAACGAGATTTTTGGTTTTCTTGGACCTAATGGAGCAGGAAAAACGACTACTATTAAAATGATCTGCGGCATCACACCCATTAGCGAAGGTGAAATTTTTGTTAATGAACATTCAATTGCTAAAAACCCATTAGAAGCAAAATCATCTATAGGCTATGTTCCAGATGATCCTAATATTTTAATGCGTCTAACGGGTTACGAATATCTTAATTTTATTGGTTCTATTTATAAGGTTGAACCATTCCTACTTAAAGAAAGAATTGAAAAATATGCTAAAACCTTTGATTTATATGATGATTTAAATGATAGAATTGAAAACTATAGTCACGGAATGAAGCAAAAACTTCTTGTTATTGGCGTTCTTGTCCATAATCCGAAGAATTGGGTTTTAGATGAACCAATGACTGGTCTAGATCCTCGTAGTTCGTTTAAATTAAAGGAAATGATGCGCGCGCACGCGGATGAGGGAAACACTGTTTTGTTCTCTACTCACGTTTTAGCGGTCGCTGAGCAACTTTGTGATCGAATTGGAATTATCAATAAAGGCAAGCTTGTCTTCGTAGGAACCGTCCAGGAGCTTCGTAAAATGCGGCAATCAGGCGAATCACTTGAACATATTTTCTTGGAGTTAACTGAAAATGCGTAATATTATAGCTCTTTCAAAAGTAATGCTTTTAAATAAGCTTGGTTCGCTTCTAGGAAGCAAAAAAAAGAAAAAGGCCAAGCGAGAAGGTTCCTCTACGCTTGTTCGCTCGATTATTATGTTAGTAGTTCTTTTCCTTTTAATGTTTGCTTCATTTTTCTTTATTGCAAATACATTAGGGAAATTAGCTAAACAAGCTGACTTTTTATTAGAACTTGGGGAAGTGCTAAGTCTAGCTTTTATTGTTATTATCATTCTTTTTTCTATTACATTTGTATATAGTACTTTTTTTACTGCCAAAGATAATGATTTATGGCTACCAATGCCTATTAAAACAAGTGAAATTTTTGTAGCACGTTTTATATCATGTATGGCTACTATCTACTACATTGAGTTAGTTAGTATTATGCCTTTTTTACTCGGCTTTACCGTTGGGGCTAAACTTCCGTTTGAAGCAATTCTAGGTCAAATTATTTATATTGTTTTTCTACCTATTCCAATAATTGCGGTCTTCTTTATGTTTACTCTACTTATATCTAATTTCTTTGATTTTCAACGTCACCGAAAATTTTTTGATGGTTTAATGTTTGCAATAATTATAATTGGTTCTCTTTCCTTTTCAGTTTTAATGTCAATTGGCGGGGAAAGGATTGGCTCATTAACTGAGGAAATCCAATTAGCAGAAGATCCAACTGCCCTTTTAGAAGGTTTAAAAGTACAGTTTTCAACTATTTCAAATGCTATTAGTTGGAGTTTATTTATTACATTCTTTTCTAGATATATGTTTGTTGGTGGTCTTTGGGCTGTTATTGGTCCATTACTTATGGCTATAGCTGGTATTTTGTTATTCTTTTTAGCAGTGCTTTTTTCAAGAAAAAGTTATACTCGTGTTTTGTATGCACCTAGTGCTCCTGCTAAAAAGAAAAGTGTTAAGAAAACAAAACACAAAGCATTGAAACGAAATCAGCATCCAGTTTGGGTCATTTTTGTTCGAGATTTAAAGAATGTGGTGCGTTCAACGACTTATTTATTTAATGTGCTTTTTGCACCTTTGATAGCACTTTTGGCGATGACTATTTCAATGGTTATCTCTTTTGTAGCTAGCGGTGATCCTAATATGGATGTTAGTAATGCGCCTTCTTTTTCTAATATGGCTTTAACTAATTATCCTGCTTTAACATTTATTATTTTGATTTCGTTAATTAATTTTTTAAACGCGATGAACTTTACTAGCGGTACCTCATTTACTAGAGAGGGTAGTCATATTAGTGTAATTAAAAGTTATCCAATAAAATTAAGACATTTATTATATGGAAAATTAATCTTAGGAACTTCATTTTCTGCGGTTATATATTTTATTATATTATTAACATTCTTTATTATTGCAGGTGGTCCTTTCTATTTATTTGTTATTTTCCTATTATGTGGAATCGTTACTATAATCGCTCTAAATTATATTAGTATTTTCTTTGATTTACGTTTTCCATATTTAAACTGGACAACAGAACTTCAAGCAGTAAAGCAAAACAAAAACATTATTTTCAATATGTTAATTGGCTTTGGTGTTTTATTAATAAATATTATTTATTTACTTATTATTATCTTCGCCAATTTACCTTTATATGCTGCTATTTTAATGGTCGTTATTACCTTTGGGGCAATAATTGCCGGTTTTGAAATTCATATTAACAAAAAAGGTTATGCTCTTTTAGATTATTTACAGGTATAAAATTCACTAAATTTTTAAAAGACTGCTTGGTTAGCAGTCTTTTTTGATTTATTTTACTTTCTGCTAAAGTGAACCGCCGCTAATAGCGCGATGTTGCCTTGCTGCTTTTACTTTAATGTTATTTAAGTTAATGTTTTTGCTCTCTGCTACTTTTATAAATGTATTTAGTGCTAATTCCTTAGTGTTTGCTTCTTCACTTAAATGTGCTAAAACAACTTCTTTTGTACGATTTCCAATCATTTGGCATAAATAATTTGCACTATCTTCATTAGAAAGATGGCCGTTATCGCTTAAAATTCTCATTTTAAGTTCAAAGGGACGATCAGTATCTAAAAGTAACTCAGGATCATGATTTGATTCAAAAATATAGTAGGTCGCATTACTTGCTTGTTTAATGTTGTATTCACTCAAATATCCTGTATCTGTTATATAAACAAGTTTATCTTCTTCATCCTCAATAATAAAACCAACTGTATTATTAGCATCATGACTTAATGGAATTACTTTTATTTTAAATCCTACTATCTCTAATTCATCATAGGGATTAATTTCATTAATAGAAAATGTAGGTGCTACTTCTTTTGTTGCATATAATGCTAGTTCATCAAGTTTTGCAAACGGTTTAAAGTGGTCACCATGATTATGAGTATAAAAAATAGCATCAACATCATCAAGGCTGATGTTAAAGGGCCTAGCCCTTTTTTCAAATTGAGTTAGGGTAATACCTAAATCAATTAGAATGATGCCATTTTTGCTACGTAAAATTGTAGCGTTTCCTTTAGATCCACTTGCAAGAACTATATATTCCATTATTGTGGGGACTCGGTTCCTCTTTGCATTTCCCTAATACGAACTTGAAGTGTTTTATCTGGGTTACTAATTAAGAATGAGGATTTAAAAAACACAAGAGTTTCAATTCCGGTTTGACCATTTCTATTTTTAGCAATATAGATATCAATAATTGATGGTGATAGGAATTTACCTGTTTTATCGTTAGTTTCTTGTTCTTTTGTTTCTTCATAATAGGCATAATATCGTGCTTTTTCTTTTTTAAGTGTCTTGTTCATTAAATAGACATCTTCTCTATTTAAAAGCATGACAACGTCAGCGTCTTGTTCAATTGAGCCTGATTCACGAAGGTCACTTAAAATAGGAACTTTGTTATCACGGTCTTCAACTCCGCGATTTAGCTGAGCTAAACATACAACAGTTACTTCTAGACTTCTAGCTAATTCTTTTAATTGTTGCGTTATCTTTTGGATTTCAAGTTGACGGCTTTCTTGTTTACCAGTTGTAGTAATAAGTCCTAGATAGTCAATAAAGATAACAGATAAATCTGGTTGTTCGTTTTTAAGTTTTCGAGCTTTAATAATTAGGTCATTAATATTGATATTAGAAGTATCATCAATATATATCCTTCTTGTTCTTAATGTATTTATTGCTTCGCTAACTTTAATTCGTTCGTTTTTATCTAGGGTATTTCTTTGAATTTTATCACTTCTAACATTTGCTGCCATCGCAACAAGACGAAGCATTAAAAGATGTGAATTCATTTCACAACTAAAGAAACCTACAACATGTTGATGGTGAGGATCTTGAGCAACATTAAGGGCTAAGTTAAGAGCAAAAGCAGTTTTTCCCATACTAGGACGTGCTGCAACAATAACTAGATCACCCTTTTGAAAACCATGCGTAAGGTTATTTAACCCTGCATATCCGGTGTTAACACCAGTTAAGGTGCCTGTACCAGATTCTTTCATCGCTTCCATTTTACTAATAAATTCTTTACCAATATCTTGAAGACTCTTAAAATCTGCTATTCGTCTTTCTTGTGCTACTTCGTTGATTCTATTACTTAATTGACCAACGAAATCGTTAATATTATCAATATCGTTTCGACGATATCGATTAATAGCCTCATCAATTACACTATATAGGACTCTAAGGAGCGATTGATCGTTAATTTGTTTAATATAGTCATCTAATGAACTATATAAAAAAGAAAGATTAGCAAGTTCATTAAGATATTCAAAACCTCCAACTCGTTCTAGGGCACCCATCCTTGTTAACTCTGTAGTAAGCGTAACAAGATCAATAGTTGTTTTTTGTTCTCTTAAATTAAGCATTGCTTTAAAAATTGAGCGATGATCATTTCCATCATTTGGAAAACTCTCAAGGGTTAACTTTTGAAATGCGGCATCTTGCGCCGTTTCGCTATCGAGCATTAATCCTAGAACTCCACGTTCTGCTTCTGGAGCACTTGGAACTTTTAGTGTTGAATCGATAAAACGAAAAGGAAGATGGTTAAACATTGTGCTTTTATTTCTTGCCATATTTATTCCTTTCTTTCTAATTTTACTTTTAATGTACCAACAACATTTTTATAAAGTTCAATTTGAACTGTTGATTCTCCTAATACACTAAGAGGTTTAAAATCAATAAATTTCCGACGATTAACTTCGATACCATATTCATCCATTAATTGTTTTTCTATATCTTTTGCGGTTACTGCGCCGAAAACCTTTAGGTTTTCACCGACATTAACCTTGAAAATGCAGTATATTTTTTTAAATTTCTCAGCAGTTTTGAGGGCATCTGCTTTCTTTTTTTCTTCACTTATAGCACGATCTTTTTGTTGTTGAGCGAGAATTTCCTTACTCTTATCAGTATATGCTACTGCTAGTCCACGAGGAATAAGAAAATTTTGTGCATAGCCTACTGCTACTTCTACTACATCATCTTTTTTACCTACTTTTTTTACATCTTTTAATAAAATTACTTTCATTAAGATTACCTCGCTTTCTAGTCACGTTTTCTTGATGTTAATAAATGCTGTTCAATTGTATCTCGAAGCATCATCTCTACTTCAGATAATGTTTTTCCTTTAAAGGAAGCCGCAGCACTAGCTTGATGACCGCCTCCTCCAAGTTTTTCTAAAATGAGTTGAACACTAATTGTTCCATCACTTCGCCCACTGATTTTAGCTTCTTTTGCTTTTGTATAACCAATAACAAAAGCTGCGTTAACGCCTTTAACTCTCATACATTGATTTGCAACTTTAGCAAGCGTAGCAGATTCGATAATATCGCTTTCTTCAGCTTTGGCAACGACAACACCATAAGTAATCGTTTCCATTGAACTCATTATCTTTGTAATTAATGTATACTCCTCATATTCATCTTTTAAAAATTCATCAGCGATTGTAACATCTGCCCCAAACTCTTCCAGAATCATGGCTGCTAAAAATGTTCTTGAACCAGTTGTATTACTTCTAAAATGATTAGTATCTAAGTAAATACCTGCAAGCATCACAGTAGCAGTTTTCATATCAAGTTTAAATTCTGGTGTATTTCCGTAATACATTAATTCTGTCACCATTTCACATGTTGAACTTGCACTTGTTTCAATATAATCGTAAATACGATTATCAATAAATTCATCAGTTCGACGATGGTGATCAATAATGATAACGCGGTCAACTCGTTCAAGAAGCTTTTGGTCCATAACCATGGATGGTCTAGATACGTCTGCAACAATAAGAAGCGTTTTAGAGTTGACTAAACTATTTTCCCCTTTTTGTGAAGCTATATCTTGTGAAGAAATAAATAATTTACTCATTTCATCTTTATTAAATGATGAAGTAATTGCTGATTTAGTTTTTAATTCAGTTAAGTTAGGATTATAAATTACTTTAGCAGGTTCAAACGCTTTTCCATCAACTGCTCTACTTTTTACATAGTCTGCTAGTGCTTTTAGACCAAGACATGCACCAAGTGCATCTAAATCCATTTGCGTATGTCCCATAATTAAAACATTACTTGCATCACGAATATGTGAAAATAATGTGTCTGCATAAAGTCTAATTGAAGTTCTATTACGTCGTTCTGCTGCAACTGAAGCTCCTCCAATATATTCGTTTTCCTCACCATATTTTGAGATAACAACTTGGTCGCCTCCACGAGCAACAGCAGTTTCAATAGCTTGAACTGCAATATCAGATAACCTCATAACATCAGGAAAATTATAAGCAACTGACATAGACAGTGTAAGTTTAGTTTCTCGGTTTTCTTCTCTTTCTCGAATTGTTTGAAGAATTGAAAACTTATCTTCTCGTAATTTTAAATATGAATCATAATTCATAACTAGGATAAAGGCATCGTCTCTATATTTACGAACTAAAATACCAAATCTTCGACAATAATCGAAAACTTGCGAGGTTATAATCGCAGTCATTGGATTAGAAATTTCTCGATTCGCAACAGCATCTGTAAAGTTATCAATCATTATAATGCCAACAACGGGGGCTTGTTTTTCATGTTGATCAAACATAAATTCGAGTTCAGTAATATCTTTAAAGATAAAAAGACCAGCATCTGATAAATACTTGACTTCATAGTTTCTAGAATCAATTTCTAATTTTATCGTGTCATCTATATTGTCTTCTAGCGCTTCACTTACTTGAACTAATTTTTCTAAATCAGGTTGCCAAGTTAGAATGTTTCTATCTAAAACGAAAATTTTTCTTTCGCGGAATAAATCACTAGTCCAAAGTATGTTGAAATTTTTATCAACAACGACTAAACCAATCATACCGAAACTATAAGCTTCTTTTACGTCTCCTCCGATGACTTGTAATGATTTAATATCACTTTTTGCTCGTATTTTACTAAGTCTACTGACAATAACCCAAACAAACATGATATTTAAAATAATCATAACCGTAGCAGCAATTAAAACATGGTTAATTGTAAAATAATTTCTTATTCCCTCATTGCCCAATAAATACAAAAGTGCTAATGCAATTAAAATAAGAATTTCGGACATAAGTAACAAAATTGTCGCTATCCGCATTTTTCGAATGGATTTGATCATAAGTTCACCTCGATTATCTTTTTAATTATACACTAAAAAAGGTATCATATACCTTTTATTATATAAAATTAATGTTTTTCAAAATGATATTTTTTAAAATAATTACCCCAAATTTGCAAAATTAATCATGTTTTTGCAGCGTTTAACTCATAATTGGTCAAAATAAGATTAATTTTTTTGTAACTTTTTTTCCTTATAATTTAGACGCAAGTAATTGATTAGATAGTAACTATTGTTCCAAAGACCAAAAACAAATACTACATAAATAACAAGATAAATACTATACTTAATGCCAACAATTTCCATTACATCATTACCTGGCATAAAAAATAGGGGGTCTTTTTCAATATCAGATACGATTAAAAATATTCCATAAGAAAATAATAATGTTATAAGAATCATTTCTATCCAAATGGGTTCTTTGCTTCTTTTGTATCTAAAATCAGTTTTTCCAAGAGTCATAACAAGAATTGATCCAATTAATAGTAATGTATGTGTTGTAATTGAATACACTTCCTCAAAACGGATAATATTTTTAAACCCTGCTTCTGGATAAGCAAAGAAAACAATTGCAGGTAATAAAGAAACCATTGCAGTGTAATTATAAAACGATTTTCGATTAATAAACGGACTTATCATGAGTGTCCAGCAACCAAGAGCACACCAAGGTCTAGGTAATAAAATATAAAATACATGATGCCAATCAACTTGGCCGCTTTCTAACATATAATTACTGTTAATTAAATTTATAATTCTTCTTGTTACTTCAAAAGAAATAATAACTGAGGCAATTACTATTAAAACTATCCATTTAGTTTTTTCGCTTTTATTTCTAAAAATAAGGGTTATCGCAATTACTGCAGCAATTGCTAGTATTAAAGTTACGATATGTAACCATCCCCAGGGTAGTGATTTTACTTCAAATCCTTCTGGGGTCTTTGAAAACATCCAATCTTTAAATGTCATTTTTTTACTCTACTTAACTAAAAAAGACATGGAAATCCATGTCTTTTTATAATATTTCTTAATCTTTGAAATATGGTAATAAGGCCATAAAGCGTGCTCTTTTAATAGCAACAGCTAATTCACGTTGATATTTCGCACTTGTGCCAGTCATACGACGTGATGCAATTTTGCCATGTGAGGTAACGAACTTACTTAGCAATTCTACATCTTTATAGTCGATATGTTTAATATTATTCTTTTTAAAATAACACACTTTTCGGCGTGATTTTTGTTTTCTATAAACCATCAATAATTCCTCTTTCTACTAAAATGGTAAATCGTCTTCAGTTGGAGTTTCTTCTTGATAGCCTTGTTCATCAGGTTCATAACCGCCTGTTTCTTCCCCTGCATTTTTTGGTTCTAAGAATACTACTTGATCAGCGATTACTTCAATAACTTGTCCTCTTGAACCATCACGACGATCATACGATCTTTGTTCTAATCTGCCATCAACACCGACTAAACTACCTTTTTTCATAAATTTGGCTACATTTTCAGCAGTTTGATTCCAACATACTACATTAAAGAAGCTAGCTGTCCTTTCTTGATCACGGCTGAAACGATTATCAACTGCGATTGTAAAGTTTGTAACAGCAACTCCACTTTGTGTTCGACGTAATTCTGGGTCACGAGTTAATCGACCCACTAGTGTAACTCTATTTAGCATAATGTATGCCTCCTTTTATTTTTCGACAACAGTTAGATGACGAATGACGTTCGCATTAATTTTGCTTAAGCGTTCAAATTCTTTAATCGCTTCGTTGTCAGCAGTAACTTTAACAACAACATAATAACCTTTTAGAATGTCATTAATTGGATAAGCAAATGGACGAACACCCCATTCATCAACATTAAGGATTTCGCCACCACGGGTTGTAATAATTCCGTGAAGGTTTTCCATTTCTGCTTTCCGTTCTTCTTCTGAAAGATCGGCTGTTAAAATGTACATAATTTCGTACTTTCTCATAAGCGTACCTCCCTCTGGACTAATTTTTTGGCTATTTTTCTAAATAGCAGAGAGTATATCACATAGTGATATAGCATTAGAATTATATTACATTACATTTTAAATGTAAATAATTAATGCTTTTCGCTTCAATTTGTTGCCTATATATAAATTGGCAAAAATGAAGCGATAAATGTTTATTTATCTCGCATCGTAGGGAATAATATGACTTCCCGTATTGATGTTTGATTTAAAAGTAACATGACTAGGCGATCAATACCAATGCCAATACCGCCTGCTGGTGGCATGCCATATTCTAGTGCTTCCACAAAGTCCTCATCCATATCACTAGCTTCTTCATCACCAAGTTTTTTAGCCTCTAATTGAGCTTCAAATCTTTTTGTTTGATCAATAGGATTGTTTAGTTCGCTAAAGGCGTTTGCGATTTCATTTCCGTTAACAAAAAGTTCAAATCTATCGGCAAATCGTGGGTCTTTACTCATTTTAGCAAGTGGAGATATTTCTTTAGGATGACCATAAACAAATGTTGGTTGAACAAGTTTGTCCTCACAATATTCTTCAAAGAAAGCATTAATAATATGACCAACACCAGTCCAATGTTTTTCAATTTTGATCTTATGTTCTTTAGCTAAATTAACAGCATCTTCAAAACTCATTTCTTTTCTAAAGTCAATGCCGGTTTCTTCTTTTACTAAATCTACCATATGAACTCTACGGAACGGACTACCAACATCTATAACGACATCTCCCCAGGGGAGTTTTGTAGTTTCAATAACTGTTACTGCTAAGTGACGTATTAATGATTCACAAAGTTCAAACATATCTTCTATATCAGCATATGCCTGATAAGCTTCTACAGTAGTAAATTCTGGGTTATGGCGAGTGTCCATGCCTTCATTTCTAAACAAACGTCCTATTTCATAAACACGTTCAATTCCTCCGACTAGAAGACGTTTTAGTGGTAGTTCTGTCGCAATTCTTAAATAAAAATCACGATTTAGAGTATTATGATGTGTAATAAATGGCCTAGCTGATGCTCCGCCTAAGACACTATTTAGCATACTAGTTTCAACTTCAACAAAACCTCTACCATCTAAGAATTTTTGCATTTCTCTAATTATCTTTGGTCGTGTTAAAGCGATATGACGCGATTCTTCATTCATTATTAAATCTACATATCTACGACGATATCTTTCTTCTACATCTGTTAAACCATGAAACTTTTCGGGGAGTGGGCGAAGTGCTTTTGTTAAATGAACATATTGTGTAACCTTAACAGTAATTTCATCAGTTTTAGTTCTCATTATTGTTCCTTTAACGCCAACGATATCTCCAATGTCTGCTAATTTAAAAATGTCATAATTTTGTTCACCAACACTTTTGATTTGAATAAAAGCTTGTATTTGCCCAGCTTGATCTTGAATGGTAAAAAAACTTGCTTTTCCCATCCTACGAATTAACATTATTCGCCCAGCAGTTATTACTTCAATAGCAGCTTCTTCAAGTTGTTCCCTATCCAAGTTGGCTGCCTTTTCTTTTATAGAAGCACTATTATCAGTTCTAACAAAACGCCCACCGAATGGATCAACATTTAATTCTTTTAATTTTGCTAATTTTTCAAATCGAAATTGTTCTTGTTCTGTTCTTTCTTTTTTCATAATTTACAACCTCGCACTATCTATAATACTAAACAATTAATTGTTTATAAAGTGTCTTTTATTTATAAAAGGCAATTTATTGCCTTATTTTATATCAAAATCTTGTTTAATTTTTCTTATTAAATCCAAAACATTATTTAATGTTCTACAATTTTGGGTTAATTCAACTCTATATTTCTTTAAACCTGGAAATCCTTTTAAAAAATGTGGCCCAATTCCACGTAAACAACTAACTGCAGTTATTTCGCCCTTTTCTTCTACCAATAAATGTGCAAACTGTTCTAAATAAACTAACTGGTTTTTAAGTGTGGTGGCTGACAGTGTTTCGCCCGTTTTAAAGTATTGATCAATTTGTCTAATTAAATGAGGATTGCCTAGACCTCCCCTTGCAACCATGACTCCGTCAGCTTTAGTTATTTTTAGAGCGTTTATAGCGTCCTCTAAAGTATAAATGTCACCGCTGATTAGAAGTGGAATTTGCACTAAATCCCCCAAATTTGCGGCCAAATCATATCTTGCTTTAAATTTATACATTTGTTTTGCTGTTCGAAGATGTACTGCTATTAAACTTACACCTGTTTTTTCAATTTTAGGGAGAAGATCTTGAAAGTTAATACTATTTTCATCCCAACCAATGCGGATTTTTACACTAACTGGTTTAGAACTTACTTTAACAACCTCTTCAAGCATTGAAAGAAGTTCCTCTTCTTTTTTAAGCCAAGCGGCTCCGCCATTATTACGAGTAACTTTTGGCATTGGACAAGCAAGGTTAATATCTAAAATATCGTATTTATAATCACTGCTTTCTAATTTTTCAACCGATTTAATTAATTGTTCTTTTTTTCCACCAAATATCTGTAAAGCTAAAGGACGTACATCATACTTATGTGGTAAATACTTTGTTGTCTCTTTATTGTTATAGAGATAGCCAGCATCACTAACCATTTCCGTATAAAAAAGACCAGCACCAAAAGGAGCCATAAACTTGCGATATGCATAACTAGTAAAGCCAGCCATCGGCGCAAGTGCAACTTTACTTTTTATTTCAATTTTTCCTACTTTATACATTGAAAGAAAAGAGGCGTTTATGCCTCTTCTTTTTCTCCTTTTTTACTTGGTTTCTCTTTTTCAACTTTTGTCTCTTTTGGCGGCTCTTCAGTTAAAATAACCTCTTTTTGCTGCTCTTTTTGAGCATTACTATTAAAACCATCCAAACTTCTATGTTTTAAAAGATAATCTATTTCTTCGGCATTGATAGTTTCTTTTTCTAGCAATGTTTCTGCAATTAAAATTAAATCTTCTTTATGTTTTAAAAGAGTTTTACGAGCTAAATCGTGAGCATCTGAAACAATTTTTCGTATTTCATTATCAATTGCTAAGGCAACTTCTTGAGAAAAGTTCTTTTGAACCGATGTGTAATCTCGCCCTAAAAATACTGAACCAGTGTCTTTTTCATATTGAATTGGACCAAGCGAGCTCATTCCATATTCTGTTACCATTGCACGAGCAATTCTTGTTGCCATTTCAATATCGTTGTGAGCACCTGTAGAAACATCATCAAAGAATATTTCTTCACTTACACGACCTGCAAGATAACCAATAATACGTGCAGTTAATTCGTTTTTAGTTAATAAGAAGCGGTCTTCTTCTGGTGTCATCAGCACATGACCTCCTGTACGGCCGCGCGGAATGATTGTAATCTTTTGAACTTTATCAGCATTTTTATTATAAATACCAATTATTGCATGCCCTGCTTCATGGTAAGCTACGGTTCTACGTTCTTTTTCGTTCATCCCTACACTGTCACGAGCAGGCCCCGCAATTCGTCGATCAATAGCTTCATCAATATCATAAATGTCAATTTCTTTTTTATTTAGACGTACAGCAAGAATAGCAGCATCATTTAAAATACTTTCAATATCAGCTCCAGAAAAGCCAACTGTTCTTTTAGCAAGTTGATCAAAATCAACTAACGAACTAATTTTCTTTCCCCTAGCGTGAACAGCAAATATTGCAGCTCTTCCTTTTCTATCAGGAAGACTAACGGTAATTTTACGGTCAAAACGACCCGCGCGTAATAAAGCAGGGTCAAGAACATCATCTCGGTTTGTAGCCGCAATAACAATAACACCAGAATTGTCGCTAAATCCATCCATTTCAACAAGTAATTGGTTGAGTGTTTGTTCTCGTTCGTCATTACCTCCACCCATACCAGTTCCACGTTGTCTACCAACTGCATCTAATTCATCAATAAAAACTATACAAGGTGCGTTCTTTTTAGCTTGGCGGAACATATCTCTAACACGACCCGCACCAACTCCAACAAACATTTCTACAAAATCAGATCCGGATATTGAATAAAATGGCACGCCTGCTTCGCCAGCAACTGCTTTAGCAAGAAGGGTTTTACCAGTGCCTGGAGGGCCTACTAATAAGATGCCGTTTGGAATTTTAGCGCCAAATTGCGTGTATTTTTTAGGTTGTTTTAGATAATCGACAATTTCTGCCATCTCTTGCTTTTCAGCATCACAGCCTGCAACATCCTTAAATGTTTTTGTTCTTTTGGATTCAAGGCGTGCTCTTGAGCGATTGAAATCCATCGCCTTTTGATTGGTTGCATTTGCCCCGCTAACCAAGCGAGTCATTATAAATACAACTATAATTGTTACAGCAACAAGTGTAAGAATGGTTGGTCCCCATGCTTCCCAGAATGTAGGTTTTGTTAAATCTACTTGATACCATCTTTCAATAGTAGCTTCAGCATTTAACATATTGAAAATCACATTATCGTAATTTTCTCGTCCAATTTCAGCGACAAAATGTTCACCATTTGAAGTCATCCCGTTAATAATAACAAGTTCGGGACTTGTTTTAGTTGTAACTTCAACGATGTCGTGATCAAGTATCCATTGTTGTAGCGAAATATAATCTAATTGGTGGATATCGTTTCGTTGTCCAAAGAAAGTAAAATAAACAATAACTCCTATAAGGATAACTAATAGAATATATGGTAAGAAAAATTTAAAAGACGATGTTTTATTAGTGTTAGGGTTAGGCTTTTTAGGTTGATTCTGTTTGTTCATAAATAATATGCTCCTTGGTTATTAATCAATTAGTTATAAATGCTATTCTAAATTATACTTTGTATAAAGTATATTATCAAATTATTAGAACTTTGACACGACAATTTACATAAAAATTATATTTTTAATGTAATTTCTATTTTATCAGCGGGTTTTTTTACATAATTTTCTCTATATCTAGGTACATAAACAACCTTGTCGTTTTTATTTACAAAAATAGGCCAACTATTTCTAAAATATAACGGTAATTTCATATCAACTAACATTCGAGAAATCTTTTTTTTGTAATTTGCTATTGTGTATTCATCTTTTGACTGAAACGACCTAATAGTAAGTGGAAAATCATTTCTAGTTATGTTGGTGTTTCCAAAATCTTTAGAAAAATCTATTTTCAAGTGTTCAAAAATTAAAAGATCGGGTTTATCCATAATTATTTCAAACTTGTCCTTTTTCTTTTGATTAGCGACAAAAAAGCAATCGTATGCTTTTATAAAATAGTGGGCTTCAGCAATTTTTATACAAGCGTTTGGCTTACTACTTTTTAGAATTTGGATAATGTTATTAGCTTTATTTTCGCTATATGACAATGGAATATCATGTTTAAGAAAAAGCATATAAAGAAATCCATAAAGCTCTTTTTCCGAAAGCGAGAAAATTTGTTTTAAATTATAAATATTACTTGTCCATAAAATTGATTCTAGTTTTGATATTAGAGATTCATTTTCATTATTTCGTTTTTTCATTTCTTGAATGATTGACTTTTTTTCATCAATACTCATTTTATCAATATGGTCTTGTCTAATTCGATTCCTTAAGTACTTGCGACTTTTATTAGATTGATCAATGCCATAAGGTACATCATTGTTCTTGCAATAATTTAATAATTCTTCCTTCGTATAATGCAATAAAGGACGACATACTCTAGCCCCATAAATAATTACATTTTCTTTTAAACCTAAATAAAAGACCTTGGTTTTGCGGCTTTTTTGCATTAAATATGTTTCAATATTGTCGTCCAAATGATGTGCTACAAGAACTTCGTCAAAACTATATTCTTCCTGAATTTTCGCAAAAAAACGATACCTAATTTCTCTAGCTTTGTTTTGAAAGTTTCCTTTAATTCTTGTTCCTTCTACAACATAGTCATAGAAGTCAATGCTTTGATCTTGAGAGATTTTCTTTAAAGTTTCATGTTCGTAGTCACTATTTTTACCTCTCATTTTGTAATTCACATGAGCAACCGCGAAATTGTAACCTTCTTTTTGGAGAATATCAAATAAAGCCATAGAATCAGGACCAAAACTACATGCTAATAAATATTTTTTGTTTTTGTCTAAATTAATATTCATTCTTTTGCCTTTCAATTAATTTATAACTGTCCTCAGGATTTTTTTGTATTTCACGTTCATTGATATTAATTACTTCCACTTTAATAATAGAAGACCCAAGTTTAATTTCAATGGTGTCACCAATATCTACACTCGTTGAAGGCTTAGCTATTTTCCCATTAATTTTTGCAAATCCAGCATTAATTACTTCTTTAGATATGGTTCGCCTTTTTATTATTCTAGAAATTTTTAAATATTTATCGATTCTCATTTTTACTCTCTTCTATCAAATCAATTATTTCGTCAATAACCCTTTCATATACATCAAACCACCCTTTAATTTTATTAATTTTAATAACGAAGTAGTTTTTTTCATTAATTAATCTTAAGTATGTGGCTAAACTTGAAAGTTTTTTTACTAAATTTGTTATTGATCTTTGTATTTTATTAAAAGAAGTGCCAAGTGTTATTAATATAAAATTATTTACTTCATTAATCTCCTTTATATACTTTGAATTACTTTCAATTTTTATATCAATAGCTTTTTTTCTAAATAATGTCTCAACTTCCTCAGGTAATCTACCATAAACATCTCTAGTCTTGTTTTTAAGATTTTCTAAATCGCTAATTGATTTAATTTCTTTAATTTCTTGATATATTTCTATTTTATCCGATTTTCCAACATACTGTGTTGGTATATAAGCATCAATGTTTAACAAATTAGTAATTTTGATATCTTGCTTTTCTTTCTTTCCATATTTTTTTTGTTTAATCGCATCATTAATCATTTTAAAGTACATGTCAATACCGACCGAATCTATAAAACCTGCTTGTTCTTTTCCTAAAATATCACCTGCTCCACGAATCATTAAATCTCTTTGGGCTATTTTATATCCACTACCTAACTGAGCGAAATCTTGAATAGCTTTTAACCTTTTTCTTCCCGTTTCTGTTATTTTTCCCGGAGTATACAACAAAAAAGCATAAGCTATTCTATTGCTTCGCCCTACCCTACCTTTAATTTGATAAAGTTGTGCCAAACCAAAATTAGCTGCCTCATCAACAATTATTAAATTTGCGTTACTTACATCTATCCCATTTTCAATAATTGATGTACACACTAGAACATCTATTTTGCCATCATAAAAATTAATCATAACATCTTCGATATCTTCTTTTTCCATTTTGCTATGAACGACGGCCACGCGTGCACTTTTAACTAATTTCTCCAATTTTCGAGCAACTGTATTAATGGTAGTGATTCTATTATGTAGAAAAAACACTTGTCCTTTCCTTTGTAATTCTCTTTCAATCAATTCCTTTATAACTGGTTCTCTTTTAGGGATTACATAAGTTTGAATGGGCATTCGTTCATGAGGCGCAGTATTTATTTGCGATAAGCCTCTAATACCAACAAGCGCCATTTGTAATGTTCGTGGAATTGGTGTAGCACTTAGCGTTAAAATATCTACATTATGCTTTAAACTTTTAATCTTTTCTTTTTGAATCACTCCGAACCGTTGTTCTTCATCAACTATTAATAAACCTAAATTATCATAATTTATGTCATCACTTAAAAGTCTATGAGTTCCAATAATAAAATGAATTTTGCCGTCATTTATGGCCTCAATTGTCGATTTTTGATCTCTTTCTTTTATTAATCGTGATAATATCCCAATATTAACACCAAAACCATTAAATCTGTTAGTAGCGACTTCGTAGTGCTGTCTTGCTAATAACGTAGTAGGACATAACATAGCAACCATTTTTCCAGAGTTTATAGCCTTAAATGCCGCCCTAAATGCTATTTCGGTTTTCCCAAAACCTACATCCCCACATAAAAGTCTTTCCATCGGAATTTCTTTTTGCATATCTTCTTTAATTTCTTCAAGTGCCATTAGTTGATCAGTAGTCAATTCATATGGAAATCTACTTTCGAATTCGTGTTGAAAATAATCATCTTCAGGAAATGAAAACCCTGCAATTTGCGCCCGCTTTGCTTGATTATCAATTAAAAAGTCTGTAATTTCATCGATTCGTTCCTGAATTTTTCTCTTCGTTTTTGACCATTCTTTTCCATTTAAACTATTTAGTTTGGGAACAGCCCCTTCTCTACCAGCGTATTTTCGTACAAGTTGAAACTGCTCCAGCGGAGTATAAAGTTCCTCTTTGCCTCTATACGCAATGTGAAGAAAATCTCTATGAACACCATCTATTAAAATAGTTTTTATATCTAAAAATTTCCCAATCCCATGATATTCATGAACTACATAATCGCCTGGTTCTAGTTGTTCATAATTTTGTAAAATGGTTGCGGAGCGAAACCTACCAACAAATCTTGATTCATGACGATTTGATTGGAAAATTTCTTTGCTAGTAATAACAGCAATTTTTTCTTCCTCTAGCTCAAAACCAATTGCTATGGGGGCAAAAGTAATTGTGATTTTGTCTTTTAAAATTACAGGTTCCTTAACTAAAGTGCTTGGTAGATTTTTATCAATTAATATTTTTTCGATTGTTTTATATTGAGCTTCATTATCAAGTGATATTAATATTGAAAATGACTTGTTTTTGTAATAATCAATAGCGTTTAGTAGGGTTTCATGATCATTGACAGCAACGCTGAGTGAATTCAAACGAAAGTAAAAGTCTCTTTCGCTTTTAGCGAATTCGTTTATTTCTATGACATGTTTCCCTTTTGATAAAAGAGCCTCTTCATTATGATAATATTCCAATCCATTTATCGTTTGATTGTTAGAAACCAACTCATCAAAATATTCTTTTGCTTCCCATTTTAATAAATTAATCGACTCCATTATTTGATTTTTATTAATTAATACAATTGTTGAGTCTTGAACGTAATCTAATAATGTTGCATTTATAGAAGAGCACAAAGATGCGTATTGATATGCAACCTGAGTTCCTTCCCGATTTCTCAATTGTTCTATATCAAAATTAACATTTTGTCTTAATGTTTCTATATCATCCTGAACTAAACTAAAATTCGTTTTATCAATTGTCTCATGGATCTTCTTTTCAATTTCTAATAAATCCACATCTGTATAAATAATTTCATTGGCGGGAAGAATTAGAAGATTTTCCAATTCATTAACCGATCTTTGCGTCGAAATGTCGAATGTCGAAATACTTTGAATTTGATCATAAAAAGTATCAATTCGAACCGGATTTGCATAATTAACACTGAAAATGTCGATTATTTCCCCTCTAATTGCATATTGAAATGATTGATTAATTTTATTTACACGTTGATACCCTAAAGTAGAAAGCGAGTCATTAATTTCATCAATAATTACATTATCACCTTTTTTTAATGACAATATTGCGTTAGCAAAATTTTTCTTATTCGGTAATCTTCTTATTGTTCCAGAGGCGTTGGTGATGATTATTCTTTTTTTTCCATCTAGGAGCTTATACAATACATAAATTCTTTGTGCTTCTAAATCTTTACTGGCTGCGATAGCATCAGCCCTTAGTAAATCATCATGTGGAAATAACAAGCATTCTTCTTCTTTTAGAAAGTTTAAAATAAACGTATAAATTTTTTGTGCTGTATACAAATTATTAGTAACGATAACATAGTTTTCATTCTTCTTTTTAAACGCTGCCCCTACCAATAGTGCTGTTCCTACATCTTCCCCAATAACAAAAGAGCCCTTTTTATTCAAGAAGGGGGGTAGTGCGGTGTTTTTTTGTAACTCTGACAATAGATTATTCAGGTTTTATCACTTCCTCTTTTTCTTTGCATTGTTTTGTATTAAATTTTGACATAGCTTTTTCAAAACCAAAATCTAAAGCATGGAAGATTGCGTTTTTCGCTTCTTCTATTGCAATTTCTAATAATTTTTCTTCTTCTTTTGTCGGTTTGTTCAACACATGCTCAACACTATTAAATTGGGGTTGTCCTATACCAATTCTTAGACGTTTAATTTCATTGTTTCCAGTAAGATCTATAATGTTTTGCATACCTTTTTGCCCACCAGAGCTTCCACCTGTACGAAGCCTTATTTGTCCGGTAGAAAGAGCCATATCATCGTAAACAATTAAAATGTCTTCATTCTCAATTTTATAAAAGTTTTTAATTTGAACAACGGCTTCGCCGCTAAGATTCATATATGTGGTAGGCTTAAATAAAATAACTTCTTCGTTGTTATACAAAAATTTAGCAAACAAACCTTTAAAATCTTTTTTATCCACATCAATTTTAACTTTTTCTGATATGGCATCAATAACTCTGTACCCAATGTTGTGGCGAGTTTTTTCGTACTTTTTTCCAGGGTTTCCTAAACCTACAATTAATTTCATTTTTTCCTCTTAGATATTATATCACAGTGTATTTTATCAAAAAAATGTTTATACTATAAACAAGGACTAATTATGAAACGTTTTTTTAAACTCTTTTTACAAGGAATTGTTATGGGGTTCGCATTAATCACTGCGATTGGTGGCGGTACCATTGCAGTTTTAATGGGAATTTATGATGATATGGTTTTTGCAGTTGCAGACTTTACTAAAAATCCAAAAAAATCTATTTCATTCTTAGGACCTATACTACTTGGAGTATTTGTTGGAGTTGCCGCTCTAATCTATCCAATTAAGCTCTTTCTAGAATTCGCTCCTTTCGTTGCAACTTCACTTTTCGTAGGTCTAACTCTCGGTGGTTTAAATGTTTTTAGAGAAACCACACATAAAAAAGGCAACGCCTTGAACATAATCTTATTAATCCTCGGTTTTTTATTGGTAGCAGGTATTGGAATCATTTCTTGGTTCAACTCATCTGCTAGCACATTAGACATTGGTTTTGCAGGAAATATTATCTTTTTGGCTATTATAGGTTTCTTTGCTAGCTCTGCATTAGTAGCACCAGGAATTTCAGGAACACTCTTCCTTCTATCAATTGGTTATTTTAATTATCTGCTTGATCTTGCTAAAAAAGTCTTACTCTTTGAACAAACGAATTGGTGGATGAATTTTGGTTTGCTTGCTAGTTTTGGCATTGGTTTATTAGTTGGCTTTTTTATAATTTCAAAATTATTTAAATATTTATTAACTAAACATCGGACAGCGACATATTTTACGATCCTTGGTTGGATTATTGGGTCGATGGTTATTTGTTACTTTAATGGTGATATTAAAACTGCATATTTATCGTTAAATGGTTTTGAAGTTTGGACCTTAGTTTTTTCGTTATTAGCGTTAATAATAGGTGCTTTAATTTCATTTTTCCTTTTAAAATTCGTTAGCAAAAAGGAAGAACAATCATTAGTGTTAGAAAAAGATGATGATACGGAGAGTTTAGATAATGCAATGGGAAATTGAATTTTTAAGATGGTTAATAGAAAATTTACATAATCCTTTATTCGACTGGTTTATGCATGGACTTACTTTTTTGGGTGAAGTTGCCTGGATATATTTTTTAGTTTCTTTTGTTTTCTTGTTTTTCAAAAAGACAAGAAAAACCGGCATCGCATGTATTGCTGCCTTAATATTAATTGCGGGTTTTAATTTATTTGTATTTAAATATATTTTTAAAAGGATTAGACCTTTTAGAGAGGATAACTTTTTGTACGATTATGTAATTGCTCGATTTAAAAACAATAATATGTTCAATACTTATCCAAGTGAAACGTCATATTCTTTTATGTCTGGTCATACATTATCAGCTTTTTTGTTCGCGACTATTGTTTCTATTTATCACAAAAGAACTTTAATACCTAATATGATTATTGCCTCCTTAATGTCATTTACCCGACTATATTATCCGTTCCATTATCCAACCGATGTTATTGCAGGCGTTCTTACTGGTGTGGCTTTTGGTACCTTAACTGTATTGGTAGCCAATAAATTAGAAATAAAAATTAAAAAAACAATTATAAGTAGAAAAAATCGTAAATTGGAGTCAATAGAAAAATAATTATGCGCCTTGATAAATTTTTGGCAAATTTAAAAATCGGTTCTAGAAAAGAAGTAAAAAGCTTAATTAGAAACGGCAAAATAAGTGTAAATGATAAAGTAGTTACAATTGATAATTTCAAAATTAACCCTGAAATTGATAGGGTTTTTTTAGAAAACGAAGAGGTTTTTTATAAAAAATATTATTATTTTTTAATGAATAAACCTTCAGGTTATATTTGTGCCAATAAAGATAATTTACATAAAACAGTATTTGATTTAGATGATAGATTATCCCTATATGATTGTCATACAGTCGGAAGGCTTGATAAAGATACAACTGGAGTACTTTTATTAACAAATAATGGTAAACTTTCACACAATTTAATTAGTCCAAAAAAAGAAATCGAGAAAGTATATATTCTTAAAACTATTTTTCCACTTAAACAAGAATATGTTCTAAAAATCAAAAATGGTTTAACTTTAAACGACGGCTATAAGTGTAAATCTGCAACTTTTGAAATTATAGATGAATTTACAGGTAGGTTAACATTGACGGAAGGAAAATTTCATCAAGTAAAAAGGATGTTTATAGCCTTAAATAACGAGGTAGTTTCGCTTCATAGGGAACGTTTCCATACTTTAACGTGTGAGAATTTACCTACTGGCAAAACTAGACAATTAACTGTTGAAGAAGAAAAGTCCTTATATAGTTAATTAATTCTCTTTGAAAAGAGAATCAAATCTACTATAATTTACATTGAATAACTACAATAGAAGGGAGAAAATATGCCACGAACAAAAGACGCAAATACACGAATTAGAAATAGACGAAGAACCTCTATCATTCAAGCTGCAATTCGTTGTTTTGCAAGGATGCCTTATAACGAAGTTACTATATCGCTAATCGCACGTGAAGCTAAATGTGGTCATAGTCTTATTTATCATTATTTTAGTGGTATAAGGGATATTCATTTAGCCGTTTACGAATATATGTTTCCTTATTTTGAAGAAACTTTGGCTTTTTTTGATGAACCTGATGTTAATCCCGACATTAAATTCATTGGTGTAATTAGCTTTTTGGTTGATTCATTAAGAGAGTCAACTAAATATGCATATTATTTACAGACAATTATACAAACTCGACACTTAGTTATCGAATTTAAAGATCAATTTGAAGGATTTGCGGTTCACACTAGAATTGTGCGACTAATTGAAAATGCCCAAAAAATGGGTAGAATTATTCCAATGGAACCTCTTCGAATTATGGAACATATTTTTCTTGTTTTTCGTGGTATCGCAAGTGAAATCATTTTTGATCCCAAAAAAACACGTTACACGTATACTGCTTCAATGATTTACTTGCCGTTTTTAGTAAAACAACCAGATGCTTAAAATATATCGTTATTTAAAGCCCTTGTGGTGGAAAATTGCTATATCACTAACATTTGTATTTTTACAAGCTTTTTTACAATTGTTACTTCCTCCATATATTCAAAGAATTACAGAAGAATACATTACTTCTCCTTTATATACTGGTACATCTGAACAAGTTAGAACCTTACTATTATATGGGGCTGAAATGATTGGAATATCCTTTGCGGTTTTGGCTGCTGCTATATGTCAAGGATTAATAAACATGCACATTTCAGCATCCTTTGCTGCAATTTTGAGGCAAAAATTATTTTATAAATTACAAAGTCTTTCAGTAAATGAACAACATCAGTTTGGTGCTGCTAGTTTGTTAACTCGCTTTAACAACGATGTTAGAATGTTGCAATTTTATGTTGTTATGTCATTTAGGGTTTTAACTTTTGCCCCTACGTTTTTAATAATTGGAATAATTAGAATTGCCCAAATAGACCCAATGTATCTACTAGTAATTGGAGCAATTATTCCAATAATTATAATAATGTTTACATTTGTATTTATTAGGGCAAAACCTTTGTTCTCATTAATGCAAGAGCGAGTTGACTATCTAACACTTTTGATGCGAGAAGGTCTTACTGGTGTTAGAGTTATTCGAGCATTTAACCAACAACAAAGAGAAAATCGTTATTATGATGAAGCAAACAGTAATTTAGTAGAGTTACAAAAGAAAATAGGCTATACATTCTTTTGGCTATCACCAATTGTTCAAATTTTATTTAATTTAACTTATATCGCAGTATTTATCATTGGTTTCTTTTTAATTGATCAAATGTTTGCTACGTCTGAAATAATACACACATTTGGTAATTCGCTTGTCGTTAGTCAATATGTTAGTCATGTCATGCGTTCATTTATGATGCTTACTTTTGTATTCTTTAATATCCCTAGAGCCTCTACTGCTGCAAAAAGAATTAATGCTGTACTTGGTGTAGATCCCGAACTAAAAGATCCTGAAAATCCAATTGATGCAAATGTAGTTAAGAATTTAGGTGTGGTTGAATTTAAAAATGTAACATTCAAATATAATTCTTCCGCAGATCCAATATTAAAGAACATCAGTTTTACCACTAAACCAGGTAAAGTTACGGCAATTATCGGTTCAACTGGTTCTGGAAAATCATCAATTATCAATTTAATTCCAAGATTTTTTGAAGTAACTGATGGCGAAGTATTAGTTGATGGTGTAAATGTTAAAAATTATAGACAAAAAGATTTACGTAACCGTTTAGCATTTATTCCCCAACAGAGTGTCCTTTTTAGTGGAACTATAAGAGACAATATTAAATTTGGCAATGATGAAGCGACGGACGAAGAAATTATTGAGGCGTTAAAAGTTGCGCAAGCATATGATTTTGTATGTGAGAGCAAAGAAGGACTTGATACAATAGTTGCTCAAGCAGGCAAAAACTTTTCGGGTGGTCAAAAACAACGTCTCGCTATAGCTCGTGCACTTATTCGAAAATCAAAAATATATGTTTTCGATGATTCTTTTAGTGCTTTAGACTTCAAAACTGATGTGAAACTTCGTTACGCATTAAAAAAATATGCTGCTGATTCCACAATTATTATTGTTGCACAAAGAATTAACTCTATTTTAGATGCAGATCAAATTATGGTTCTTGATAATGGGAAAATTGTTGGGCTTGGTAACCATCAATCTCTATTAGAAAGTTGCCCAGTTTATAAAGAAATAGTTATTTCTCAACTCGATCAAGACGAAATTACAAAGACTAAATTCATTGCAAAACAGGCGTGTATTGAAGGAGGTGAAGCATAATGAAGAAAAATAAATCACCTAAAAAAGATTATAAATTTTTCGCTTCCTTTGCTCGTTTATTAAAACAGTTTAATCCTTCTTTATTTATACTTGGATTTATAACAATATCAATTGTTGTTGTGCTTTCTATTCTCTCTCCTGTTTATTTGCGCGACATAATTAACAAAGTTTCCGCTAATTTTCACATCAATCCTTATTTAATAGTAGATGAAGCAGGACGAGTGAGTGTGTTATGGCCTAAATTGATAGGTGCTTTCGCAATTATCATTGGATTTTATATTGGAATTTCAGTTATTCGCATGATATCTAGTGTTATTTTAATTAGAGTTTCTGCTGCATATACATATAAACTACGAAAAGAATTTAGACTTAAAATTGATCGTCTACCACTTTCATATTTAGATAAATTCACTCACGGTGAATTATTATCACGAGGAACCAATGATATCGACGCAATTGCTGAATCACTCAATAATATAATATTTGAAATTATTTATGCTTTCTTAATGTTTTTCTCGGTTTTAATTGCAATGTTTATTGTTGAATGGAGACTTGCTTTGATTGCCGTTGCAACAATACCTCTTCAATTTGCTATTACTATCATTATTGGTAAATCATCTCAGAAAAAATACCGCGCTTTTCAAAAAAAGACTGGAGAAATGACGTCTTTATTAGAAGAAAACATTAGTGGTTTTGAAGTTGTTAAATTATACTCTCAAGAAGAAAAAGCAATTGAGAAATTCGATAAATTAAATAAAGAAATGTATAGATCTAATTTTCAATCTAACTTTCTAAGTATGCTTATTTGGCCTTCACTTCGATTTGTAGGAAATATTGGTTTTGTTGCTGTTTGTGTTGTTGGCGGCATCATTAACGATTTAGGAGGAATTTTAGCCTTTATTACCTTCCTTAACTTATTTAATGAGCCTTTCCAAATGTTAGGTGAAATATCATCTACCATCCAAACTACATTTGCTGGTGCTGAGAGATTATTCTCTTTTATGGATGCTCCAGAAGAAACAGAGACTGAATCTTCTATTGAAATAAAAAAAGATGATGTTCGTGGAAAGTTTAGTTTTGAGAATGTGAAGTTTTCATATAGCCAAGATACCGAATTAATTACTAACATGAATTTAGAAATAAATCCAGGTGACATAGTTGCTATCGTAGGCCCTACGGGTGCAGGTAAAACCACTTTAGTTAATTTAATTATGAGATTCTATGAAATAAATGGGGGCAGTATAAAACTTGATAATATCGACATTCGCGATTTGACTCGTCAAGCGTTAAGAAGCTCCATAGGAATGGTTCTTCAAGATACATGGCTTTTTGAAGGATCGATAAAAAACAATATCCGCTATGGCAGAACTGATGCTACTGATGAAGAAATAATTGAAGCGGCTAAGGCTGCAAGAGCACACCACTTTATTAGTACACTTCCTGGTGGTTATGATTTTGTTTTAACTGAAAATGGAGATAATGTTTCACAAGGTCAACGTCAATTAATTACAATTGCACGTGCTATTATTTCTAAACCAAAAATACTCATTTTAGATGAAGCTACTAGTAGTGTTGATACAAGAACAGAACAAGCAATTCAAGAAGTAATGAACGAAATAATGAAAGGGCGTACAACCTTTATTATTGCTCATAGACTTTCTACAATTAAAAAAGCTAAAAACATTATTGTTATGAGTCATGGCGATATCGTTGAAACTGGTAACCATCAAGAATTACTTGATGCTAATGGTTTCTATGCTCAATTATACAACGCACAATTTTTAGGCACAGCTAGCGCTTTAGACGAAACATAAAATACCTTATTTTTGTAAAAACCACACTCGTTTTGTGTGGTTTTTTTATTATTTTGGTATATTTCTGACTCTTTTATATATTTTAGATAATCGAGGATATAGTTTTAAATAGACTTTATTATATAAATATTCGTATTTTTGATTAGCTATAGAATTTGGATAAAATTCATCTTTTACATGGACCATGTTTCTTGTCGCTTCACAATAAGAATTAAACACACCTTTTGCCACGAACACCGCAAGAGCAACACCTAAAGATGCAGTTTCATAAGTTTGAATTCTCTTTACTGGAACATTAAAAATATCAGCAGTGATCTGACAAATAACATCACTTTGTGATCCGCCGCCGGAAAGTCTAATTTCTTTAATTTTTGTTCTTTGCTTTTTCTCAATTCCTTCAAGCCCTTCTCTAAGAGCATAGGCCACACCTTCAATTATCGCCCTATATATATGTAATCTTGTATGAACATCGCTGAAGCCTACAATAGAACCTCGAACTTCTGGTCTTTTTAAGCCTTGTCCCCAATAGGGTTGAAGAACTAATCCATTAGACCCAGGTTCTATTTCACTAACTTTCTTGTTTAATATTTCTTCAGCACTTAGTTTTAAAAGATCCGCTTCTAATGTTTCAGTTGAACCAAACTCTTGTAAGAACCAACTTACCATCCAATAACCACGATAAATTTGTACTTCTAATTGATATAAATTTGGAATGGGTGCTGCATAGGCTGGCAAAAATGTTTCTGGTTCAATATATCTAGGATTGCTTACTTCAACACAACTAGCTGTTCCATAGGAAATTGAGGCCATATCACTACGAACACAGCCCGTTCCTATAGTTTCACATCCTTTGTCTGTTCCAGTTGCGATAAGTTCTAAACCTTCAGGAATTCCTGTTTCTTCAGATATCTTTTTAGAAATAACACCAATTATCTCACCTTGTTTGATAAGTTTACATAATTTTGTTTTTGGTATTTCGTAAATGTTTTTTAAAGCCCCATCTCTATACCAAACTTGTTTTTTAAAGTTAATTGGAAAATGACCCGTTTGGTTTGCAGGACTATCTGCTAAATTACCTGTCAATCTATACATCAAATATGTTGAAATGTTTACATAATAGGCTGTTTTATTCCAAACTTCAGGTTCGTTTTCTTGTATCCAAATCGCTGGAGTCCTTAATTTATTGTAAATGACAGTTTTAGTCATGCCTGCAATTCCAAAAACTATTCTTTTCCAAAAAGGCATTGGTTTAAGTTTACTGGGTTGTCGTTGATCTAACCATAAAATTAATGGTCGAAGTGGTTCATAGTTTTCATCAAGAAGAACGGGAGAGTCTCTAAATGTTGTAACACCTAACGCAATAACTTTGCTTAAAATAGCACCATGCTTTTCCTTTAAAGCAAGAGTTGCCTTTTTCATACATTCCCAATAATAAGAAACATGTTGTTCTGCCCAATTAGGTTTAATAGAAAAATAAGGTTGTTCATACTTAACTTGTTCAAAAGCACAAGTATTACCTTTGCTATCAAATATCATCGCTCTGACAGATTGAGTACCAAAATCAATAGTTAAAACATATTTATCTTCATTCATATTATTTCCTCAAAATACATTTTATCATATATAAATATATTTATTGTCCTTGCTAAATGTTGTCCGTTATTATGTGTGTGCATGTGTGATATAATTTAAGAAATAAAACGAAGCGAGGTTATCTCTATGAAGAAAAACCAACGAATATTTCTATACATTACAAGTTTCTTAGCTGGTCTATCAATTATGGCTGTCGAAATTGGTGCTTCTCGACTTTTAGCACCTTTTTTTAGTAGTAGTCAAATTGTTTGGACAATCATAATTGGCGTCATTATGATCGCTATGGCCTTAGGCAATTTTTTGGGCGGTAAACTAGCAGATAAACGACCTGAACCAAAATATTTATTTTTTAGATTAATTATTGCAGCTACATGGGTAGCATTGATACCTCTTGTCGGCAAATATATTATCACTGGAATTGCACTGTTATTTGCTTTAATCATAAAATCAAATTATTTAATTATCAGTGCATTTTTCGCCTGTTTAATACTATTTGGCTTTCCTTTGATGCTCCTTGGAACTACAACTCCATCTCTTACTCGTTACTGTATTAGCACTCACGAAGAAAGTGGAAAAATTGTTGGAACAATAAGTGCATTAAATACCGTTGGTAGTATTATTGGTACCTTTACACCAACATTTCTTACTATTCCTTATTTAGGAACTGCAGGAAGTTTTCTTTTATTTGCAAGCATACTCTTAGTACTTAGTATTACCTACTTTATTATTTATTTTGTTGAACAAAAAAAGAAAGGTGGTCCCACACCTCCTAAAAAAGAAATAATAACAGACTCTGTTACGACATCTCTTTGTGTTCTTTTATTTATTTTATCAAGTATTTTTGGAAGCCGAGGAAGAGTTGCGTTCTGGGATAAAACCATCCTTTATGAAGGTGAATCTTTATATAATTATCTTCGCGTTTATGAAAGCGAAAATGGCGATATTCATCTTTCAACACATGTTTTAATAGGTGTCCAAAGCACAAAATTCAAAAATGAAGGCTTGCGTAATCATTATCATGATTATGCTCTGATTGCAAATTATCTTGTAGAACCACAAGATGGCAAACTTGATGTTCTTACTTTAGGTCTTGGCACGGGTACATATCCAAGTCAACAACACCATTACTTTAAAGAGACTGTAAACGTAACTGGTGTGGAAATTGACGGCAAAATTGTTGATTTAGCTTATGAGTTTTTTGAATTACCTGCTGAGGTTGAAACACATGTTGATGATGGTCGTCACTTCCTAGTTAATGGCACTGGTAAAGATAAAAAATACGATATTATTCTTTGTGATGCTTATCAAGATATAACCATTCCTTTCCATATGGCAACAAAGGAATTTTTCAAAATTACAAAGGATCACCTTGAGCCAAACGGGGTTGTCATTATTAACATGAACATGTTTAGCGACAAACCAGGTTCGATAAATGATTATCTTTGTGATACTGCAGCACTTCACTTTAAATCACTCTATAGTGTTGTTGCATCATCAAATAAATTATTATTTGCAAGCGATAACGAAAACATGATTTCTTTAGCAGAGCAACAAATTGGCACGGAACCTAATGTTTATGTTCAAAATTTTATGTCACTAGTTTTACCAAAATTAGAAGTTTATACACCTGGTAATTATATTCTTACTGATGATAAATCACCTGTTGAACTTTTAGGAATGCGTATTATTGATGATATCATTCAAGAAGAGCTCGAATATTATCGTAAACTTCTTCGTGAAAAAGGTCTTAAAGGCCTATTAGAATCGTTGCTTTCAGTTTAATAAAATGGTAAAAAACTACATTTTATAGTATTTTTATTATTTTATAATAAACTGTGGTATTATATAACCGTTAGTGTTAAACTACTTAGCAAATTTATAGAGGAGGAAAAATGGCAAACAAAAAGTATGTTTATCAATTTAAAGATTCACATGGTTTAGGCAAAGAACTCCTAGGAGGTAAGGGTGCTGGCTTAGCTGAAATGACCTATGTTGGTATTCCAATTCCACCAGGATTTACTGTCTCAACCGAAGCTTGTAATTTATATTACAACTCTGGGAAAAAACTTCCCAAAAATGTAGTCGACGAAATTTTAAATGCTGTCGAAGTACTTGAAAAAGATACAGGGAAAAAGTTAGGCGGAAAGAAAAATCCTTTATTATTATCCGTCCGTAGTGGTGCCCGTGTTTCAATGCCTGGTATGATGGATACCATTTTAAACCTTGGTTTAAATGATGATACCGCTAAAACGATGGTTGAAGAAACAAATAATCCACGTTTTGTCGCTGACTGCTATCGTCGTTTTATCTTAATGTATACCAACGTTGTTAAAGGTAAATCACGCGAAGCAATGGATAAAATGTTGGACGATCTAAAGAAAGCAAAGGGTGCAAAACTAGATACCGATTTAACAGCTGAAGATTTAAACAAGTTAGTCAAAGACTATAAGGCATATTATCTTAAAGTTGTTGGAGAACCATTCCCACACGATCCAAAAGTTCAACTACTTGAAGCAGTAACCGCTGTTTTCCGTAGCTGGGATAACGAAAGAGCTAACATTTACCGCAAAATGCACCACATTCCATATGAATGGGGTACCGCAGTTAATGTTCAAACAATGGTTTTTGGTAATAAAGGTGAAACTTCTGGAACTGGTGTTGCCTTTACACGTTCACCAGCAACTGGAGACAATCACGTATTTGCCGAATACTTACCAAATGCTCAAGGCGAAGACGTTGTAGCAGGTATTAGAACCCCATTACATATTGATTGGTTAGAAGAAAACATGCCAGAAGTTTATAGGCAATTTGCAGAAACCATCGATAAAATGGAGCATTATTATAAAGATATGCAAGATATAGAATTCACTGTTGAAGATGGTGTTCTCTATTTCTTACAAACTAGAAGCGGCAAGCGCACAGCTCAAGCAGCTCTTAAAATTGCATGCGATTTATTAGATGAAGGAACAATCAACGAAGAGGAAGCTCTTCTTCTTATTGATCCAAGTTCTTTAACCACATTACTTCTACCAAGTTTTGATGAATCAGAACTTAAAAAAGTTACACCTATCGCTGAAGGTTTACCAGCTTCGCCTGGTGCTGCAACTGGAAAATTAGTTTTTGATGCAGACGAAGCAGCGAAAAGACATGCTGCAGGTGAAACTGTTATTCTTGTTCGTCAAGAAACTTCTCCAGAAGACCTCGCTGGCATGGTTGCAGCTGAAGGTATTTTAACAATGCGTGGTGGTATGACAAGTCACGCTGCTGTTGTTGCTCGCGGTATGGGAAAATGTTGTATTGTTGGCGCAAATGCAATTCAAGTTGATGAAAAAGCTCATACAATGAAAGTTGGCAATAAAACCTATAGCACAAATGATGTAATTAGTATCAATGGTTCAACAGGTCTAGTCTATGAAGGCGAAATAAAGAAAGTCGAACCACAAATGACAGGCAATTTTGGCCGTGTTATGAAATTAGCTGACAAGCATCGTCGCCTTGGCATAAGAACAAATGCTGATGCACCAGCTGAAGCAAAACAAGCAAAAGCTTTTGGTGCTGAAGGTATTGGTCTTTGCCGTACTGAACATATGTTCTTTGATGCAGATCGCATTTTCCATGTACGTAAAATGATTTTAAGCGATAACGTTAAAGATCGAGAAGATTCATTAAATGCAATTCTTCCACATCAAGAAAATGACTTCTACGAGTTATTCCTTGCAATGGATGGACTACCAGTAACGGTTCGTTTACTTGATCCACCTTTACATGAATTCTTACCACAAGAAGAACATTTAATCGTTGATTTAGCAAAAGCACTAAAAACTGATGTTAAAGACTTAAAAGCTAGAATTAATGCTTTACACGAATTCAACCCAATGATGGGTCATCGCGGAGTTCGTTTAACTATTACTTATCCTGAAATTTGTCGTATGCAAACTACAGCAATTATCAATGCTGCGTTACGTGCACAAAAGAAATTAGGAAAATCTATTGATGCTGAAATTATGGTTCCATTAATTTTTGGTGCTGAAGAACTAAGATTTGTTAAAGTTGTTATAAAAGAAACTGCTGATAAATTAATTAAAGAAAGTGGACAAAAACTTGAATACCATGTTGGTACAATGATGGAAATACCACGCGCCTGTTTATTAGCTGATGAAGTCGCAAAAGAAGCTGCTTTCTTCAGTTTTGGAACTAACGACTTGACACAAATGTCATTTGGCTTTAGCCGTGATGATGCAACCAAGTTCCTTCCAGACTACTATGAAACTAGAATTCTCCAACAAGATCCATTTGCTACGATCGACCAAAAAGGTGTTGGCCAATTAGTCCGTAAGGCAGTTAAAGACGGTAAAGCTGCTAACAAAAAGCTTCTAGTTGGTATTTGTGGTGAACATGGTGGTGATCCTCGCTCAATCGAATTCTTTGATGCAGCCGGATTGGACTATGTTAGCTGTTCTCCATTCCGTGTACCAGTTGCTAGATTAGCCGCTGCACACGCTGCGATTAAACACAAAAAATAAGTAATTAACTTTGTTTTTGTACAAAAAAAGCCGATTTTGTCGGCTTTTTTCTTTTATATAATGTTGGTTATTTTTTATCTTTTATGTCTTTTGCTCTTTGGCGAATAACATTAGCGTATTTCTCTTTATTAATTTGTCTTTCTCGCGCAATCGCGAAATCATCTTCTCCAACATCTTTATTAATAGTTGATCCAGCAGCAATAAATGCTCCATCTTTTATTGTCACAGGTGCAATAATAGTTGTACCACTACCAACGAAAACGTTTTTTCCAATATGAGTAACAAACTTATTATACCCGTCATAATTAGCTGTTATAGTGCCACATCCTATATTGGCGTTTTCTTCAACAATAGTGTCTCCCAAATATGTTAAATGAGCACATTTAGCACCATCTGCAAATTTAACGTTTTTAAATTCTACGAAATTACCAATTCTTGTACCATTTCCTATTACACATTCTCCACGCATTCTTGCCATTGGCCCTATAGTATTTTTATTACCTATTTTTGCTCCAACAATATGGGAAGAAATAATAACATTGTTTTCTCCAACTTCTGTATTCTCAAGATGAGTAGAACCAGTGATTCTATTATTAATACCTATTTTAGTTTTGCCAAGTAAATGTACTCCGGCACCAATATATGTATCTTGTCCAATCTCGACATAAGGTCCAATATATGTATTTTGTGGGTCTTCTAGTGAAACTCCGTTCAACATATGTTTAGTATTAATTCTTTTTCTCATTAAACTCTCTGCTTCTGCAAGTTGGGCTCTATCGTTTGTTCCAAGCATTTCAGAAGAGTCCTCTAAAGTATAGGCAGTAACTTTATATCCTTGTTTAATGAAAAGTGAAATTGTATCAGTTAAATATAATTCACCTTGTTTATTATCAGTGTTTAAATTTTTAAGTTGCTCAAATAATTTTTTATTGTTAAAAAGATATGTCCCAGCATTTACTTCTTTAATTAATTTCTCTTTTTCATTTGCATCTTTTTGTTCAACAATTTTAATAACAAAACCTCTTTCATCACGTATAATACGTCCATAACCAAAATTTGAGGCCGGTTTTGCAGTTAAAATCGTTAAATCTGCATTGTTTTCTTTATGATGAGCTATCATTGCTTCTAGCGATTCTTTACGAAGAAGTGGTACATCTCCAGAAAGAACAAAAGTCGAACCTTCACATTTCTCTAAGATGGGTGCTGCTTGCATAACAGCATGTCCTGTCCCTTTTTGTTCTCTTTGCCAAACTGTTTTAGCTCTTTTTTCAACAATTTTTTTGGTGTATTCCCCGCCAAATCCTATTACAACAATTGTCTCTCCATTAATTAAATCTTCAACAGAGTCAATCACATAATTAACCAAAGGTTCATCTAATAAGGGATAACCAACCTTTGATATTTCATTGTTTAATGATCGCATTCTTGTCCCTTTTCCTGCGGCCAGGATAATAGCATTTAATTTCATATTATTTCCTCTTTTCGTATTTTACTTCAGTAGTAATCGTTTGATAACCTTTGTTTTGATATTTTTCTTTTAATTGATTTATTTTATCTATATTTTTACTCATCACAAAAATTGTACTACCTGATCCAGACATAAGAACAACTTCACAATTTTCTTTTAAGAGCTCATTTTTAAGTATTTCAATGTTAGGTTCAATTTTAAATGCCGCTCTTTCAAGACTATTATACACTCGTTCTCCTAAAGATGATAAATCATCTTTGTTATAAGCTTCAATAACTTCATCAAAGTTTCCGTGATCCCCGCCAACAAAACCATACATTTCGTAGGCCTTTTTTGTATTTATGCCCTCTTTTGGTTTAACTAAAAGCACTTGTGCTTTAATTGATTTAATAGGTGTTACTTTTTCTCCAATTCCTTCTACTATTGCGGTTTTGTTTGTTAAGAAAAACGGAACATCAGCTCCAACTTGTTTAGCTATACATAGTTTATCTTTATATTCTAAATTTAAATGTAATAACTCATTAACGACATTAATTGTGGTGGCGGCATTACTACTTCCACCACCCAAGCCAGATTGTATGGGTATATGTTTTTTTATTTTTATATTAATACCCTCATTAAACTTATATAATGATCTCATTAATTCGATGGTTTTATATATTATGTTCTCGTTATTTGCTATTTTTGGTCCAATTATTGTCTCAATTATAGTTTTACCACTATTATTAATAATAAATTCCATCTCATCATGTAATTCTAACGGTAACATTATCATTTTTAATTCATGATAACCATCTTCTCTTTTTTTAATAATATCTAACGTTAGATTAATTTTGCTGTAACTTTTTCTTTTCATTTTTTTCTCGTCTTGTTTAGCATTATATCAAATAATAATTGTATTTCATCTATGTTTAATGTTTCGGGTCTTCTTGATGGTAATATTTTAACCATATTTAATTTTCTTTCAGCCTCTTTTTTGTCTTTTGTTATTGCACTAAGGTTGTTTAAAATCGTTTTTCTTCTTTCCTTGAATAACAATTTCACAAATTCATAAAACGTTTTCCTATCATTTTGTGAAACAGTTTTTTTACAAACAAAGACACTTACACAAGAAGATATTTTTGGTTGTGGATAAAAATTCTCCTTATTTATAACCTTAAAAATTTCTAAATTACCCAAACTAGAAATTAATACTGAGATTGGTCCATATTCTTTGCTTCCTGGTTTAGATAATAACCTATCAATAAAATCCTTTTGTGTCATAAATACAAACTTATCTAGCTTGTTACTTTCTAGTAAAACTTTTTCTATGATTGGCGTTGTAATATTATAAGGCAAATTAGAAACGATATTTATATTCTCTTTGATTTTGTTAAGAGGGTATTTTAAAAAGTCAGAGTGCAAAATCGTTATATTATTTACTTTTTCGGCTTCTTTTTTTAGATATTCAGCAAAACCTCTATCGATTTCGATTGCTAAAACCTTTTTATTGTTTTGTGCTAATTTTTTTGTTAGTGCTCCAAGCCCTGGTCCAATCTCAATAACATAATCTTGATTTTTTACAAGACTAGTAATATTTTCAGCTATTTCTTCATTAATAAGAAAGTTTTGACCTAAATTTTTATTAGGAGCTAAGTTTAAATCATTTAGAAGTTGTTTTGTATCTTTTAATTTCATTTTAAAATTTCAATAATTTGACTTTTTGTTATTTGTAGCGCATTTAGTCTTTTTAAAAATGTTTTTGTTGTAAGTTTTCTTCCTAAATTGAAAGTTTTACAAACATGTTCTCTTAATTTATTACTGTTTTCACCACTTAAGTTTAATTCAATAAGATCAATCATAGTTAATTTATTATGGTTGGTGTCTCCTTTTACAAGATAAGGGTTTATAGTTTTTAATAGTGTTTCTTTACTACAATGAGCTAGACCTAAATCGTCTTTTTTTATACAATCTTTTTTGTTTAAGTTAATTATTGTAGCTTTCGGAATTTCTTTTTTTATTTTCAAAGCTATTTTTTCTCCTGCTTGATCTGGATCGGTCAGTACTAAAATTGGATATAACTTCGAGAGTTCTTTGTAATAATTTATAGTTTCACGTGAAACATAAGAACCGCCTGTTACTTCTACAATACAATGGAGAATTGTATTTACAAGTGCTGCATCTGTTGGCCCTTCTACAATAATTACATTACTTACTTTTCTCATTTATTGTTTCACGTGAAATAGTTTTTTAGCGTTTTCTGTTGTTGTTTTTCCAATTGAATTTATTGTTTCATTTCTTAAGGTTGCAATCTCTTTTGCAATTAATGGAAGAAATTCACTGGTATTTAGCTTTCCTCTATGCGGATGAGGCGCAAGATAAGGACTATCTGTTTCAATTAGAAGCTTGTCCTTTGGAACAACAAGAGCTACCTTTTTAGGTTCCTTTGCATTTAAAAAAGTTACTGGTCCACCTAAAGAAATATAAAGTCCTAATTCAACAAAAGACATTACCATTTCAGCAGAACCGCTGTAACAATGCATTACCCCACCAAGTTTTGGAATATTTGTTTTTAAAACTTCATATGTTTTTTGTGTTGCTTCCCTCATATGCACAATAATTGGAAGCTTTGCCTCGTTTGCTATTTGTATTTGTTTAATAAACCATTCTTCCTGTTTCTTTTGGACTCCAACGTCTTTGTCCCAATAAAAATCTAGACCAATTTCCCCAATAGCCACTACCTTAGGTTCAGATAATAACGTTTTTAATTTCTCTAAATCACCTTTATTCGCTTTTTTTACATCACTTGGATGAATTCCAACCGCTGCGTAAACTCCTTCATGTTTTTGAGCAATCTTAATTGCATCTTTACTACTTTTTATATCCCAACCTACAATAACAAAAAAAGTAACACCTTTTTGACGTGATCTAGTTAGAATATCATCAATATTATTTATTAGTTTTTTATCATTTAAATGGCAGTGCGTATCAAAGAACATCTTATTTACCTACACAAAAGCGAGAAAAAATCTCATCTGTTAAATCGTTATCATTATGTTCGCCTAAAATTTCAAGAATTGCATTATATGCTCCGTGAAGATTAACGCTAATTAAATCAACTGGAAAATCTTCTTCAGCGTCTCTTTTAGCTAGTTTTAAATATTCTCTGACTTTTTCTAATAATCCTAATTGTCGTGCATTATTTAAACTTGGTCTAAAATAGCTTTTTTCTTCAATGCCAAAAAGACTAATTATTTTTTCTTCTAGTACTGAAACATCTTTTTGAATAGCAGAAACATATATTGCATCTTTTTTATCATCTAATTTTAAATCTGCTTTATTATGAACGATAAGTCTTTTTTTATCTTTTGTCATCTCTAATAAATCTTCATCTTCTTTTGTTAATTTTTCGCTGGCATCTAATACCAAAAGAACTAAGTCGGCGTCTTCAATAGTCTTTTTAGCTTTATGAATGCCGATGTTTTCTACTCTATCTTGAGATTCTCTAATTCCAGCGGTATCAAATAAGTGAAGTGTTATTCCTTTTACATTGACACTACCTTCAACAATGTCCCTAGTTGTGCCTGCAATATCAGTGACAATCGCTTTTTCTTCTTGAAGAAAAGCATTTAAAAGAGAAGACTTACCTACATTAGGTTTGCCAACAATAGCAACATTAATACCTTCTTTAATAATTTTGCCTTGATTTCCTTCATTAATTAACTTTGCAATATCAAGGTTAATTTTGTCAATTGCGCTTATAATCATCTCTTTGTTTGCTTGTTCGATATCTTCATATTCAGGATAATCGATGTTTACTTCAATCAAACTTAACAGATCAGCGATTTTCTCTTTTATAGGTTGAATAATAGCACTCGCTTCACCAGAAAGGGAAAGAAGAGCTAAGTTTTTAGCCTCTTTTGTTGTTGCGTTTATCATGTCATTAATCGCTTCGGCTTGAATAAGGTCTATTTTATTATTTGCATAAGCTCTTGCACTAAATTCTCCATTTAATGCAATTCTCGCACCAAACCCAAGAAGAATCTCAATTATCTCATTAGTAATAAGTGGAGATCCATGAGTAATAATTTCAACTACATCCTCGCCCGTAAATGATTGTGGTCCTTTGTATGCAAGAAGAACAACTTCGTCTATATTCTTTCCATCTATCCTAATCTTTCCAAAAAAACTTGTTCTTTTTGTAACTTTGGTCAAATCACTAGTAAATATTTTACTAACATGTGAAAAAGCATCGCTTCCGGAAACGCGAATGATAGCTAAAGCACTTTTAATTGGGGCAGTTGCAACTGCTACTATCGTATCTAACATAGCATTAATATTTTATCATATATTGTCTTTTTCTTTTTCTATTATGGTCATAAGATAAAAAAAGACCATCATTTTATGATGGTTCGTAAACTTTTTAAACTAAATGCTTTTTAAATGATTAATCTTTGATCCTTTAGGACTAATTGATACAAAATAGCGATTTTGCTCTTTATCCTTTATTTCATATGTATCGGCATCAGCACTTATCTCTTTTAATAGTTTAATAGTGACGCCTAGACCTAGCCTTTTTATTTCCGCTTCTTTTTTAGTCCAAATTTTATAGAAATAATCTTTGTTTTTTAAATATCTTTCTAATTCCTCATCGTTTAAAATTCTTCTTGCGAGTTTATTATTATCCTTTTTAGCAATATATTCAATGTCAACTCCAACATCTTCATTAGATAGAACTACAACTACAAAATTTAAGGAGTGGGAAATATTGAAAAATAGATTTTTTATTCTTGGTTTTTTATATTTGTTATACTCAATTTTGATGTTTTCCACGGCAAAACCGCTGTCTTTTAAAATATCTGCTAATAAATACCAGCTAAAAAAACTTCTTTTAAATTGTTCGCTGTCTTTATATTTTTTAGCCTCACTTAAAAAGTTTGTTGGCATTCTTTTTTTATAAAATTCAACTTCTAAACTAGATATATCAAGAACATAAACCTTGGTCATTCAGATAATACTTTCTTTATGTAATTTGTTACTTTTTCAACTTGATAGGATGTTTTTTTACCAAATATACACTCATTACAAAAATGTTCACAGTTATTTTTTAAAATATTATAATTTCCTTCCCCTAGTTTACTTAAGGCACAAGCTATAATTTCTTCATTGCTCCTTTTTTCTTTTAGTTCTTGCTTAGAGAATACTTTCACTTCAAGAAATTCAACTAAAAAATCTTTTAAAGGAGATCTCATGACCACAATATCTTTTTTTAGGGTAAAAGCATCAGAAGGTAAACCAAATTGAACGACCTCACCGTTTCCAATATAGATACCATGGTGATGAATTTCTCCTACTTTAGTTCTAATATGTGCACCTGGATATGGATCAATAAGCTCCCATTTTTCCATTATTTCCTTCTTTCAATAATATAATCTACAACATCTTCAATGGTTTTAAATGTGTTAAAGGTTACCTCGCTCATATCTACACCATATAATTCTTCAATCGCAATAGCTAAATAAATAACACCAACTGAATTGATACCTAAATCAGTTGTAATATTATTTTCTAAAGTAACATTTTCAACATTCATTCCATTGGGAATTACTAAATTAAATACTTTTTTTAGCTCATCTAGTACTTGTTGCTTCTGTTCTCTACTCATTTTATTTTTCTTTCTGGTCTAATAATTTTTAAACTTGGTGTTCTTGCAAAGTCTTCAGTTCTTATGACTACTTTATTAATTTTTTCATATGAGTCGAGAGACTTATTAACTTTGTCAATCTTTTGTTCGAAAAATTGTTGTAAATTTTCTATATTTTTACCGGCTAAAGCACGTTGTCGCGGTAATAACTCAGCTACTAATATTGTTACTCCATTTTCATTTGTTTCATCATAAACTAGAGAATCTTGAACTTCTTCAAGTTCATTGATTTTATTTTCAATATAAGCAGGCGATACGTTTTCTCCGTTTGGTAAAACAATTATTTCTTTAATACGTCCAGTTATATATAAGAAACCCTCTTCATCAATATGAACAAGGTCTCCAGTTCTAAAATAACCTTCTTCATCAAATGCTTTTTTATTTTCTTCCTCATCGTTATAGTATTTAATCATTAAATTATCGCCTTTAATACGTAATTCATTATCGACTATCTTGTATTGTTGATTGGGATAAAATTTTCCAATTGATCTAGGTTTATATGTTGGTTCAGGGTTTCCAGAAACGAGGTTTGCAGATTCTGTTAATCCATATCCTGGACAGAAGTGAATTCCTAATTTATTAAATTCAAGTGTTAGATAAGGCGAGACATGAGCGCCTCCAGCAATTACTACTTTTAAATTATTACCTAATATACCCATTCCAACTTCTTTAGAAAGTTTGAGGAATATTTCTGCTAAAGCAGGAACTAAAACTAAAATAGTTGGATTAGCGATTTTAATTGTTTTAAATAATTGCTTCATGTCCGGAGTTGTATAAACCTTACTTCCTGTATAAAGCCCAGTAAGTAAGTTTCTTATAAGGCCAAACACGTGCGTAAAAGGAATTAAAGAAACATATACTTGATCAAACGGCTCTTTTAGTCCAAGTGCTCCATTCCAAACACCAGTTAGAAGTGCTTTATGAGACAAAATAGCACCTTTATGTTTGCCTGTCGTTCCGCTTGTTAAAACAATACATGCAGGATCATCCGTTTTTATAGAAGAAGAAAAAGATGTTAGTTTCTTTTCAAATTTTTCGATTTTAATAAACTTAATGTTTGGTAACTTTTCTTTTGTTAATTCCACGACATTTTCCAGCTCTTTTGCGTAAAACAAGGCTTTAATATTGTATTTAAGCATCGAATAATAAAGTGCCGTATCGTTTAGTTGTTGTGGAAATAGCGTTGCAACTGCACCATACGCCATAGTACCTAAACTTGCTTTAACAAAGTCGTAATTGTTTGGTGCAAAAACACCTACATTTTCTTTTTCGTTAATATCGTTTTCTTTTAACTTAAAAGCAATTACAAGTGCATCATCATAAATTTGGTTATATGTGATTTCTTGTTCATCAACAACACCAATTTTGTCGCCATATTTTTTTATATGTTCCATAAAAAGTGGCATCGTTTTAATTCTTACTAAGTTAGAAAATGTCTTTTCATCAGTAAATTGTTTAAAATATTGCGTTTGTTTCATTTAAGGGTCCTCCTAATTCTTATCATAATATTCTGCTAGTTCAAGTTCAATTTCTTTTAACTTATTTACACAGTTGTTAATCTCATCAATCGTTGGAAATTCTTTTTTAATATGGTCCTTTACATAGAACTTTGGACCAAAAACTGCTTTTTGACGATGGTACCATTTTTTCTTCTTTTTATAATACATCGGTAATATTGGAGCGTTAGCAAATAAAGACATTAAAATTACACCGCTTTTGTAATCAGATCCATTTTTATCATGTCGATTTATTTCGCCTTCAGGAAAAATAGCTACTAAGTGTCCTCTATTTATTCTATCTTGAATTTCTTTAAAAGTTTTCAAAGAAGGATTATCTTTATTAATAGATATAACGCGCGACTTTGTCATTAGCCATCCTCTAACTTTATCTTCATATAGATGCTCTGTTGCAACATAGCTAATTCTTCTGAACCAAAAAGCCACACCGATTTTAAAAATATCTGTGTAACTAATGTGATTGGCTGAAATAATATACTCACCCTTAAACAAGCCTTTTCGTTTTGTCTTATAATATATTCGTTTGGGCCAAAAAACAAAAATAAGTGGCCATCCAAAAAACCATTTGACAAAATCATAAAAGAACATCTTATAATCGAAGATTTTTACAAATTTTGATACTTTTTTATTACTATCTTTTATCTTTTTCATCGAGCTTCTTTCCTAATGAAATAATATAGTTCCTAACATAATTTGTTAAGCGTTCAACGTTTTCTTTTTCGCTTAAAGAGTGATCATATAATTCCGTTAAATAAATTTTTTCACCAATTATACAACTCGTATAACCCTTTTTCTTAAACTTCTTATTGTGATAAACAGGTACTATTGGTGCTCCAGATTCCAAGGCTATATAGACAAAACTTGGTGTAAAAGGAAGTAGGTCCATCTCATGTTCTAATGGAAATCTTGCTTCTGGGAAAATAAGCAATTTTTGTTTCTTATTCAATGCGTTTACTGCTTTGCTCATAAAAGTAAAATCATAGGCATCTCTTTCAACCTTTATTCCACCAATCGCTCTTGCTAGAAAATTAAAGGCTTTGTTGTAGTGAAAAAGCGCTTCACCTATTAATGGTCGTAAATTTGATTGATAAAACACAAAAAGATAAAGAGCGAAATCATATACATAAAAATGATTTGAAACAACAATCGCTTTTCCTTTAATTCGTCGCCCTTGGGATTTTCTGTTTTCGTAATATACTTTACGACGCCTAAAATAAAACAAGGATGGTATATATCCCGTGATGCGAAGAAACCATTGAACAAACTTATACATTATAAATCTTGGCTACTTTGTTTAGTTTAATCTGCATAACAATGTAGGAAACAATATTTAGCCCAAACACTGCTAAAACAGCGTATAAAACACTAAAGTCCTTCATTTCAATATTTTGTTTTTTGCATTCCTCATATAGAGCTTTGCTATTTAAATAAACAACATAAGCATAATAAGGAGGAAGTAAAATAGATAAAATGTAATGAATTAGTTTGGTCTTTTTTGTATTAAAAACATTAATTTTATTTATAATGCCATATCGCCATATCGCACCAAACAAGGTTCCCGATAAAACAAATAAGGCAATACTAACAGGAAGAACTTCCTCTTCAATAACGGGTTCTTTTGCTTCATGAAAGAGGTGTTTATTTTCTTCGTATTCTTTTTCTAGGCCCAAAGCTTTTGAAACTTTTTTAGGGGTATAGTTTCTTGGCATCCTAAACGCTAGCATAAAACCAAGAAAACAGAAAACAGAAACAATAACTGGAACAAGTATCCAAGATAAGTTATGCACTGATGCTTCACTTGCTCCAAATAATACAGCGGCTTTTTCAACATTTTCTGCCCAAACAACACCGCTTTTCTCTTTTGAGATAAAAAGCATCTTAATAGATTCATAAACTAGACCACCTGCTATTGCTCCGACAATAGAAGAAGTAACAGCTTGGGCTGCAAAATACATAGCAGAGTGGTTTCTTTTTGTTAATTTTTCTTCAACTGAAGAGATTTGTGCAGGAATTAAGTAGGGCATCATAAAAAACGAACCAATCGCCCATGATCCTATAACTCCTCCTACACAGCCAATAATCATTTGAAGGGTGACATTATTTTCGCCCATTACAAAACGGCTAGCTAAAACAAAAGAAAGAATACAAACAGAAAAGCTAATTAAGCATGTTTGGTACGCAAATCTAATACCTTTTCGATCCTTTACTTTATTAAATAGATATAACATTATTGGCACTGGTGCAAAGGCACAAGTATTTAAAATCGCCATTTGTCCTCCGTCCATTCCCATACCACCATCAATTAAGGTATTCATTGAGACAAGGAACATTTGTAGGCCAAAAAATGTACAACAATTAACCGCTAACCATCTTAAGAAAATTCTGTTAGTAAATGTAAGTTTAATACTTTCAATAATTCCAACTTTTTCTTCTTCCGCTAAAGGAGTAATATCATATCCTTCTTCAATCAATTTTTGTTCATGTTTATCACCTTCTTTAATCATAAAAACAGGAATTAACATTGTTAGCATAAGTGGAACAAGAATAAAAACCAATTTATCAATTCTAATATTTAAAGCTTTCAATAGTAACGGCACTAAAGCATATGTTAGTACATAAGAGATTGTATCGAAAAAAGCTTTGTAACTTGAAACTTTTGTTCTTTGTTTTTCATTAATACATACTGTGGATAAACTTCCATAAAAAGCAATTAAACTCATTGTATAAGCTGCAAAGAAGATTAATGCCATTATAGTAATCCAAATGGTATTTATAATCTGATTTGTTTCTATGTTTTCTGTATTACCAATAGGTATCCACATTAAAACATAAGTAAGAACCATCGGAATAAAACTAACAAGAATAGGAATTCTGCGTCGTCCCCATTTTGTTCTTAGCCCATCTGTTAGGGCTGCTAGCGGAATATCAATAATTCCATCAAACATCTTTGCCAACGCCCATAAAATTGGAAATATCGCAGGCAAGATTAAAGGTATCGTCGTGATTGCTTGTAGCGATCCTTCCGAAAGTGCAGCAGGATTAATCGCATCCGTAAAGTAAGCACCTAAAATAACCATCAATAAATTTGGACCAAACCCTGAAGCTGCATAAAGTATCTCCTTCCAAGGCTTGTTTAATAAGACAAATTTCTTTTTTGGTTTTTCGTTTTGCATAACCATTTCCTTACTCATATTTCTATCCCTTCTTTCTATTTCTTAAAATATAATTACTAAGTTTCCTTACTGTATCTAAATTACCATCTTCATTAAGATTAAAATCAACATTATATTTTATTTTTAGTCGCATAAGTAGGGTAATATAATCTAAACTTGATGCTCCTAAATCAAAAATTAAATGAGAATTAAGTCGAATCTCTTTTTTGTCCTTATTTAAAATTTCGACAATTATTTCAATGATCTCTGTTGTTATTAATTGATTTAATTCCTCTGTTGTTAAATCGTTTGTTTTAAAGTCATGAAGTGTTATTAACTCTACATTTCCTGCTTCAATTGAATGTTTTAAGATTGTTCTACTTACTTTTATTGCTTGAGGAGGTGCGATACGATCAAATGTTATATAGACTTTTTCAATATAATATTTGTTTTGTTGTAATCGCTCTAGATTCTTTTCTATTTCAGCGATTACTTCACTTTTCATTAATTCATGAAAATTATCATCTAGTTCAACAATTAGTGCTAAATACTGCGTGGTGTTTTCTTTAATGCCTATAACTGAAAAGCGATTAATCAACTTAAAAGCTAGTGCTTTTTCAATCATGTCTGGATTGTTTTTCTCTCCGTTTGAAGAAACGACAATATCGTCTTCTCGTCCTAAAAGAAAATAATGATTTCTGTTTTTAGTAGAGATATCTTTAGTATTAAACCAAGTAGAAGGTGTAATTTCTTTAGTTCCTTCTTTTGAAATCGTTTTATATGCAAGGGAGGTTCCTTTTACAAATAAAATTTTATCTTCTATTTTGTATGATACGGATTCAAAAGGACTTCCAATTGAAGCTTTAATTCTTTTGTTTGCTCTTAATCTTAATTCTACAGAGGTTATCCCGATTTCACTCATTCCGTATCCATTAAATAAAGGATATCCAATTGCATTAATTATTCTAATTGCCTCTGGACTAATATAACTTCCGCCCGTAATAAGGAATGTTAGACTATCTCCAAATAATTTAGTTTGTATTTCTTTAAACATCCGTTTAGCAAGTCTAATGCCGAAACGTGGAAATATTGATTGAATAAAAAGACTAAAAGAAACTGCTCTATCAAAGCGTTTTTTAGTCTTTTTCCCTCTTTTATCAAGCTCTTTGTTGATTTCCTTATGAACCCCATGCCAAAGAAGAGGAACTGCAAAAAGATGTGTAACTTTATGTCTTTTAATTGTATTTAGAATTGTATCGGTTGAATAATCTTTTAAAAAGACAAAAGTTCTACTAAAAAAAGCAAACCAAAAATACATCGCAATAAGACCAAAAACATGATAAAAAGGTAAAAAGGCTAAATGTTTTAATTCTCCGTTATAATGAGTCATTATTAGTTTGTTTTTTCTAATAATTCCTTTAGTATCAAGAATTTGTTGAGCAATATTTAGTCCTTTATATACAGACTTTAACATTTAATGTTGTCGCACTTGAAGTAAGGGCTATCTCGTTTTCCCACGAGAAATCGTCAATAGATTTATTAGTTGATTCAAGGTGAATTTTTTCAATATTTATTTCATTTTCTACTAAATTAACATCTTTGTCTGAAATAATTGTCTTAACTTTAAGAAGTTCGATGACATCTTTGTTTAAAGAGGGGCCTAGTTTAACGTTAAAAAGCACTGGTTTATAACCTGCCATAAGAAGACCCCAAAAAGAAAAAATCCATTCTTTCCGGTTTTCCATCATTAGTCCTACATAACTACCTTTTTCTAAAGTAATATGTTTACTAAAATAGTTTCCCATTTGTATGGACAATTCTTTTGCTTCTTTATAAGTTATTTTATGAATCTTATAATCGTTTAAATATTCACAAAATGTGTTTTCTTCTTGATAATGAATGCATTGAAAAATGTCTTTAAAAGATTGTTTAGAATTTTGAAGCAATTCTATACGTTTATTAACAATCTTTAATAGTTTTCTCATATTAAGTCTGGACACCTTTCAATGTTGTTTTTTTACTACTCGTTTGAAAGGGGTTCATCGACACTTATAGTAATTCTTCGGTTGTAGCCTGTTCCAGTTGACTCAGTTTTAATACCTTTTATCCTTCCCAAAGCGTTATGAACTGCTCGACGTTCATCTGCTGTCATTGGATCAAGTGTAACTGGTTTTTTTGTTTTAATTACATTTCGGGCTAATCTTTTTGCATGACTAGTAATCTTTCGATATTTATCACTTTTATAGTCATTAATATCGAGTAAAATTCGGACTCGTTTTTTAAATTTTCGCATTGCAGCGATTTTAACAAGTTCATTTAATGCTGCTAAAGTGCGCCCGTTTTTACCAATTAATATTGAATTGTGATTTGTTTCAATTTCTAATATAATAACATCATCATTAAGTGATGGTTTAATATGAGGATCTTCGACAAATAAACTAATAATGCGATTTAGATAGTCGACAACATAGTTTACAATGTCGCTTGTTTCATAAACTTCAATTTCAACTTTTTTGCTAAAAAGTCGTTTTTCCTCTAAAAGGATTTCGTAACTTAAGTCTTCAATAGGAATTCCTAAATCGTTACTAGCTTCCTCTAAAACTTGTTCTAATGTTTTTCCTTTATATGTTTTCATGCTTTTTTCTTCTTTCTATTCATAATTGCATCAACAATTAATGTTTGTGCAATCGAAATAAGTGCACCTGCTAACCAATAAATTCCCATTGCAGCAGGTAGCGTCCAAGACATAACAATAATCATAATAAACATAACATTCATCATCATCTTGGATTGAGATTGTTGTTTTTCTGCAGCAGGATTTTTTCCTAAACGAACAACTTCCTTCTTAGTACGTTTCTTATTTATCCAAGTTGAAAGTCTGCTTGAAATAAATTGACTAATACCCATGATTAAGAATAAAACTACCGCTGTCCACCAGCCAGCAGAGAAAAAGTTTTTCGTCATTGTTGCACCTAGTTGAGCACTTAAGTCGAGCCCTAAAACAGAGTCACTTGTTAAAATAGCACTGCCATTCATTGCCCCCCAAACTGCAATAAAGACTGGAAATTGCACAATTAACATCAAAATTGAGCCCATTGGATTAATTTTGTGTTTCTTATAAAGCGCCATTTGAGCTTGTGCAAGAGCTTGTTTTTCATATTTATTAGTATCTGAATTTGGATACTTTTGTTGAAGCTTTGCTAGTTCTGGTTGAAGCGCACTCATTTTTTGAGTTCCAATTGTGGTTTTAAGTGTAGCTAAAACTAAAATCCCTCTAACGATTAACGTCGTTAAAAGAATTGCGCCGACTTGTCCCCAGCCGCCAGCTCCAAATGCAATAGTTAAAACTTCAACTAATGCAGCAACCGGATAAACTAATAACCCTTCAATCAGGCCTTTTTGCCAAGCATACTTCCATGATTTAGCACTTACTAATGACTTACTAGTGCCTGTTCCGTATTCACCTTCATGAAGAGTAATACAACTTCGCTTTTGATTTGCGATTGTCATCATGCTTTTTTCATAAAAATTATTAAAATCTTTATCTGGTACATTTTCAATTCCTAGTTCAAGCCCGAGTTGATGAACCCAAATCTTCCAGTTAGCCATTAACTCAGATCCATATCCAACGGTTGTTGAATCTTTTACGCCTAAAAATTTATAAAAACCAAATTCTTTAAAAGATTTGTATTTTACATCTGGCGTTATTGTTTCTGGATTTTCAAGACTCATGCCTTGGGTTTTGTCTGGATGAGCTTCCTTATATTTTGGAAAAGCCAATTTAAATGTTTCCTCATCGATTCTTTCCCAAAAGTCCATACTTGGTGTGACATAACCTTTGTTTTTTGCATCATTTACAAGTTTTTGGACATGATCGTTTAAAACTGCGATTTCAGTGTTATCTTCTAATACCATTCTTGTTAGGCCTGGATCGTAGGTAAACATTAAGTGTGCTTTATCTTCTGGACTACAAAAGTTAGCAGTACAAGAAGTAAGCAAGACTAGCCCCATAGCTAGCGCAGACCATCTAATTATTTTCTTTTTGCGATTATTCATATTTATCTCCTAGTTTTGACATTGCGGTCTTTAGAATTTGCTCGTTTTCCTCAAACGATTTTACTAGAAAGCTTTTTTTAACGACCAAAATGACATCTAGAGGCATTTTAAATGAAATATTGTTTCTAATAATTGCCCTTACTTGTCTTTTAGTTTTATTACGACCTACAGCATTAGCAAGTTTACTGCTTAGTGCGATTCCAACGCGAAGATGTTTTAGTTCGTTTGGAAGATAATAGATACTTGCTGTTTCCGTTCTTAAGAGGGCGCCTTCATTAATGATGGTATTAAATTCATTATTTTTTAAAACTCGGTATTTTCGCTTCATCATTTACCCTCGTTATAAGAAAAGCACCGGCAAAGCCGGCTTTTTCTTATGCTGATAAGACTTTGCGTCCTTTAGCCCGGCGGGCTTTTAAAATTTTGCGTCCACCTGGAGTTGCCATTCTGGCTCTAAATCCGTGGTTTCGACTTCGTTTGATTTTACTTGGTTGATATGTTCTTTTCATTTCTATTTCACTCCTATCAATTAACCTTTCGGTTTTCGTCTTTAATTCTATGATAACAACCTATATAAAGTCAAACACTTATTATAAATAAGCGTTTATTTCTATATAAGGTTATAAAAATTTGCATTTTTTGTATTTAACGACAAAAAAAGCATAAAAAATGAAAAGAATCTTTTTATTTCAATCTTTCTTATGTTATTTTTTTCTTATTTTATGCTTATTTTATTTTGTCCACAGTTAATTGGATTGCACTTATTAACATCGGTGGATAAATACTTATTTCGTTATTTATAATCGTAATTTTATTATGTGGATAAAATGTTAATTTCAACTTTTTATTATTAGTTTATCCTCTTTTTCCCCGTTGATAAAGCTTTTCCCCACAATTGTCCACATTGTAATTTTGTTAATTCTGTGGAAAAGCCGTACTTAAACGGTTAATTTTACATTCCTTTTGTGGACAAATAATTTTAGATCAAATTTATCGTTTTTCTTTACTGTTATTATGGTAGAATTTCATTAGTAGATAGGAGGCACCTTTATGCCTAAGTCCATTTCCGAGATTACCCTCATATGGGATAGGGTACTAGACAGATTAAAGACTCATGTAACTGAAAAACATGTTTATGATACTTTTTTTCAAAGTAGTTACGTGCATACAATTATTGATAATACACTTATTATTGTTACAAATAGTAATTTATCAAAAACGATGCTCTCAACAACATATGCTCAAACAATTAAAGATGTTGTAAACGAAGTCACACAGTCTAATTATGATCTTAAATTCATCACAAAAGATGAAATTCCCACTACTAAGGAAGCATCTTTTATTAATAAACCCACTTTCTTTGCTAACGCCAAGATTGTTCAACACTTGACTTTTGATAACTTTATCGTTGGAGATACAAGTAACTTACAAGCTTTCCAAGCATCGCTTATGATTGCTTCAAATCCAGGTAAACTTTATAATCCTTTATTTATTTATAGTGCCTCAGGTCTTGGGAAAACTCACCTTCTACATGCAATTGGTAATTATGTAAAAGATAATTCTCCTTCCTTGCGCGTTCTTTATATATCTGCTGATGATTTCGTTGATGAATTTATTAAATTCGCTAAAGGAGACAAGGAAAACGAATCAATGAAAGACTACTTTAAGTCTATTGATGTTCTTTTAGTTGATGATGTTCAATTTTTAGCTGAAAAACCAAAAACAGAAGAAATGTTTTTTCACATCTTTAACAATCTAGTCAACGCTAATAAGCAAATTGTTTTAACAAGTGACCGTCATCCTAGCGAATTAAAAGGCTTAGAATCGCGCTTAGTAAGCCGTTTTTCTCAAGGTTTACAAATCAATATTACCGTTCCTGATCTTAAAACTTGTGAAGAAATTCTTCGTGCTAAAATTAGTGCTAATAACCTTGATGTTCGTGATTTTGATGATGATGTTATTACCTTTTTTGCCGAAAAATTTGGTAGCAATGTCCGTGAACTTGAAGGTTCGCTTAATCGTTTATTATTTTATGTAACAACGATTAAAAAAACAAAACGCGTTACGATGGACATTGCTCTAGAAAGTGTTCAATCGCTAATTAGTATTTACGATGCTAAAACAAAATTAACAGAATCTAAAGTAGTAGCAGTAGTTGCTGATTATTACAACCTAACAAGCTCTCAACTTACTGGAAGAAACAGGAACAGCCAAATAGCTATGGCACGTCATATCGCGATGCATCTTGTTCGTGAACTTATGGATCTTCCTTTTGCAAGAGTGGGAAAAGTGTTTGGAAGAGACCACACAACTGTGATAAGTGCAGTCGATAAAGTGGAAAAATTACTAAAGTCCGATCAAGAACTTTCAAAAGCACTTGAAGATCTTAAAACTAGATTAGTTTAAAAGGTTTTATGTAATAAAGTTAGCCAAAACTGCACTGGATTGTGCTAAACTAGATAAAGAGTAATCTAACTAAATTTATGGGTTTTATCCCCTAAATCCACAGCCCTTATTATTATCATTAACTTAATGGAGGAATATACAATATGAAATTAAAAATAAATCGTGATCACCTTCTTCGTGGTATCACTCTAGCTACTAGAAGCGTTCCTACTAAGTCTGCTAATCCTTTGTTTGTAAATGTCTTACTTGAAGCAAACGAAAAAGGCTTAACTATGCTTGGTTCAAGTGGAGATCTAACTATTCAAACACTAATCCCAATTAGAGTTAACGAATTAGAAGTTCTTCGAGTCTATGCTGAAGGAAAAGCCCTTGTAAATGCTAAACTTTTAAATGAAATTATCCGTCACTTAGAAGGAAGTGAAGTTGATATCGAAGTAATTGATCAAACACTACTTCAAGTTAGTGATGGACGAAGTGAATTTAACTTAAACTCCATTAAACCAAGTGATTATCCGGATTTTGACTTAGAACATGATGGCGTTCGTTTTGCTATTGATCGCCAACTATTTGTTAAACTAGTTGATCAGACTGCGTTTGCAGCTTCAACAAAAGAAAATCGACCGATTTTAACTGCAGTTCATTTAAACGCAAAAAATGGCCATCTTGTCGCTGCAGCAACCGATACTGCTCGTCTTGCAAGAAAACAAGTTGAACTAAAAGATAATGTGACATTTTTTGCTAATGTACCTGCTAAAACGATGCAAGATATTGCTAGAATCGTTGAAGAAACAAGAGTTGAAGAAATAGAAATCTCAGTTAGTGATAAAAAGATTCTCTTTGAATTTGATGGAACTTTTATCGCAAGTCGATTAGTTGGCGGTGATTATCCTTCAACAAAAGAAATTGTTTTAAAAACCTATAATTCGTTTTTAGAAGCTAATGCAAATGAGTTAATCAAAGCTATGGAAAGAGTATCGCTACTAAGTAGTGAACGAGAAAGAATAGTTCGTTTATCAATGAGTGAAAATCTTGTTCAAGTTAGTAGTTCAAGTCCAAACGCAGGAAGAGCTAGCGAAACAGTCCCAACATGTCGCTACAGCGGTGAACCTCTTTCAATTCACTTTAATGTTGGTTATGTTACCGCAGCAATTAGAGCATGTGGAAGCGATGATGTCCACATTGAATTTACAGGCGAATTAAAACCCTTTGAAGTTAAAAACATAGAAGATGATACCCAAACGCAAATAATCACGCCTACACGCACTTTTATCGACAAATAAAGCAAAATAAATCAAAGTCATCTAAGGGAATATTTATATATTCCCTTTTTTAGTTAGTTTTGATATAATTAACATAGAAACTTTTATAAGGTTTTTTTATGAAAAAAGAAGATACAAAAACTACTGATTTTACATTAGGTCAATTTCTTAAAAAACATAACTTCGTTGCCTCTGGTGGAGCAGCAAAGTTGTTTTTGTTAGAAAATGACGTTTTAGTTAACGGCGAGCTCGAAAGAAGACGAGGACGAAAACTAAAAGAAGGTGATGTTGTTTCGGTAGATGGAAAGAAAGTGAGCGTTAAACTTGATCATCACAAGTGTACGACTCCTTAATTTTCGTAATTATGTCGATGAAGAAGTGCAGTTTGTTAAAGGGCTTAATGTTATTGAAGGTCCTAACGGTGCTGGAAAGACAAATATTGTAGAAGCACTGCACTTAGCATCACTTGGTAAATCGTTTCGCGTAACTGAATCAAAAAACTTGATTAAAAACGGTGAAGAAAAAGCACGAATTATCCTAACGCTTGTAAAACCAACAAAAAACGAAATCGATATTACGCTAAAGGGAAACCAAAAGTATATTCTTGTAAACGGAAAACCTCTTCCAAAAGTTTCAATGCTCAACGAGTATCTCCATACTCTTGTCTTCTCACCAAGCGATATTACGTTTTTTGAAACCTCGCCTTTAACTAGAAGGGATTACCTTGATGAACAAATAAGTTATTTTGACAAAACTTATCTAGATGTTAGGAAAGATTATGAAAAAATCGTAAAAGCTCGCAATGAAAATTTAAAAAGTGAGCAATTTGACGATAAACTTCATGAAGTCTATACGCAAAAATTCGTAACTTTAGGATTAGAAATCACAAGAAAAAGAGAGATTTATATCAAAAAACTTGAAAACGCACTTTCTAATTCGATAAATGAGATGACAAAAAAACGAATTCCTCTACGGCTGGAATATCAAAATAGTCTTAAAAGCCGTAGTAGTGAAGAAGAAAACGTTAAAGCACTCTTAGCCCTTAAAGAGAGAGAAAAAGTTCTAGGAGTAAGCCTAAAAGGCCCTCATCGTGATGATTTAGTTGCCTTCATTGGTCCTAACAAGGTTGCAACACATGCCTCTCAAGGACAAAAGAGACTACTTGCAATAGCTCTTAAAGTAGCACCTTACGATTTAATCGAAAACTATCACGAAAAACCAGTTGTAATTCTTGATGATGTACTAAGTGAACTTGACAAAGATCACCAAGAACAACTGCTAGACTACATTAAAAAATTTAAACAAGTATTCATTACAACAACGAAATATGCTTTAAACGCTCATGCCATTTATGAGGTTAAAGCAAATCATATTAGTAGGAGGATCGAGTAATGGAAAATAAAGAGAAAATCTATGCAGGCGACGATTTAGCTAATCACATTGAAAAAGCAGACGCATCGTATACCGCACACAACATTCAAGTTCTAGAAGGATTAGAAGCTGTTCGAAAACGTCCAGGAATGTATATAGGGACAACAAGCGAAGCTGGTCTCCATCACCTTGTTTGGGAAATCGTCGATAACGCAATTGACGAAGCTTTAGCAGGGTTTTGTGATGAAATTGTCGTGTCTTTACATAGAGACGGTTCGGTTTCGGTAACAGATAATGGCAGAGGTATGCCGGTTGATGTTGTTGAAAAGACAGGTAAAAGTGCTGTTGAAACAATTTTTACCGTTCTTCACGCAGGTGGTAAATTTGGTGAAGGCGATGTCTATAAGGTTAGTGGTGGTCTCCACGGCGTTGGTGCAGCTGTTGTTAATGCACTAAGTGAATGGCTGGAAGTTAACGTTTATAAAGATGGCGGTGAATACTTTTTACGTTTTGAAAAGGGCGGTCATACTGTTGGAGAAATTGTTCGTGTTGGTGAAGCAAAACAAAACGGCACAAAAGTAACTTTTAAACCAGACCCACTCGTATTCCTTGATACACAAACATTTAATTACCAAACAATTTGTGAACGATTAAAACAAATGGCGTTTTTAAATCGTGGTATAAAAATCAAGATTAAAGATCTTCGTGGCGAAGAAGTAAAAAAAGAAACTTTTTATTATGAAGGCGGAATTATTCAATATGTTCAAGATATTAACAAAGGAAAAACCCCGATTCAAGAAAGTGTTATTTACTGTGAAGGTAGCGAAGAAATTGAATTTAATGGTAGAAAAGCTCATGTAATTATTGAAACTGCCATGCAATATACAACGAGTTACAATAATTACCTTTATACATTCTGTAATAATATTAATACGCGTGAAGGCGGCATGCATGAAGCCGGCTTTAAAATGGCAATTAACCGCGAAATTAATAAATATGCAAGAATGATAAAAGCTCTTAAAGATGGCGATGAAAACTTTTCAACAGAGGACGTTTTAGAAGGATTGACCGCGATTGTGTCGGTAAAACATCCAAACCCCCAATACGAAGGACAAACAAAAAGTAAGTTAGGAAATAGTGAAGTTCGTCGAATCACAAGCCAAATTGTAGGCGACCAATTAGCGCGCTTTTTACTTGAAAACCCAAATGAAGCAAAAGCGATAATTGATAAAATCAAACTCGCGGCAGAAGCCCGCGTCGCGGCCAGAATGGCCCGCGAAACAGTTCGAAGAAAAGACGGGCTAGATTTTACTACATTACCAGGGAAATTAGCTGATTGTTCAAGTAGACATCCTGAAGAATGTGAACTGTTTATTGTTGAAGGTAATTCAGCCGGAGGTTCAGCAAAAAATGGCCGCAATAGAGAAACACAAGCCATTTTACCGCTTCGAGGAAAAATTCTTAATGTTCAAAAAGCACAAGAAAAGCGAATATATGAAAATGCTGAAATTGGAAACCTAATTCAAGCAATTGGAGCAGGAATTGACGAGGAATTTGATGTTAGTAAGATTAGATATCATAAAGTAATTATTATGACAGACGCTGACGTTGACGGCAGTCATATTAGAGTACTTTTACTTACTTTCTTTAATAGATTTATGAGACCTTTAATTGAGCATGGTCATGTATATATTGCGCAACCGCCACTTTATAAGATCGAATATCGAGGAAAGCAATATTATTGCTATAATGATGCACAACTTGAAGAAACACGTGCTCAACTTGATTTAAGACCAGGATATCCAATTCAAAGATATAAAGGTCTTGGGGAAATGGATGCTGTACAACTTCGTGATACAACAATGGATCCAAAGACAAGAAAACTTCTTAAAGTTACAATTGATGATGTTGTAGTAGCAGATCAAGTATTTGAAGATTTAATGGGCGAAAACGTTGAGCCTCGCCGAGATTTCATTAACGAAAACGCGCTATTTGTGCGTAATTTAGACATTTAGGAGGTAATGACAATGAGTGAAGAAAGAAAAGATTTACAAGAAATAACAGTTGAACCCGGCATTGAAGCAGGCATTCAAGATGTTGAAATTTCTAAAGAAGTTAGGAGCTCATTTCTTGACTATGCGATGAGTGTCATTGTTAGTCGTGCGATTCCTGATGTTAGAGACGGATTAAAACCTGTTCATCGCCGTATAATTTATGGCATGCATGAAGCAGGAATGCAACCCGACAAACCTTATAAAAAATCAGCTCGTATTGTAGGTGATGTAATGGGTAAATATCACCCTCACGGTGACCAAGCAATTTATAGTACGCTTGTTAGACTTGCTCAACCATTTGCGATGCGTGAAATCCTTGTTGATGGACATGGTAACTTTGGTTCTGTAGATGGCGATGAAGCAGCAGCTATGCGATATACTGAAGCAAGAATGACGCCTCTTGCTGTTGAAATGGTAAGAGGAATCAATGAAAATACAATTGATTTTACTAGTAACTATGATGGAACCGAAAAAGAACCAGTCGTTTTACCTGCTAGATTTCCAAATCTTCTCGTTAATGGTAGCAGCGGTATTGCTGTTGGTATGGCTACTAATATTCCTACTCATAATCTAGGAGAAGTAATTGATGCAATTAATTTAATCGCACGTGATCCAGAAGTTACTCCACGAGAAATTATGATGAAAGCTCTTCCTGGACCTGATTTTCCAACTGGAGGAACAATTTTAGGAAAAGCTGGTATTGTTAGTGCTTATGAAGAAGGAAGAGGGACAATTGTCATTCGTTCCAAAGCTCATTTTGAAGACATGAGCGGAGGAAAAAGTAGAATCATTGTTACTGAAATTCCTTATCAAGTAAATAAAGCTACACAAATTGAAAAAATCGTTGATTTAGTTAGAAATAAAGTAATTGACGGTATTACTGATATTCGTGATGAAAGTAACCATGAAGGAATTCGTGTTGTTATTGAACTTCGTCGTGATGTAATTGCAGATGTTGTTTGGAATAACATTTTAAAACAAACGCAACTTCAAACGAGTTTTGGAATTATTAATCTTTGTATTGTTGATGGTGCTCCACGTGTTTTAAATATTAAAGAAATGCTAGAAAATTATCTAGATTTCCAAGTTGAAGTAATTAAAAGAAGAACAACTTTCTTATTAGAAGGAGCTCTTGCGCGCGATCATATAGTAGTTGGTTTATTAAAAGCGATTGATAATATTGATGAAATTATTGAAATTTCTAAAACAAGCGCTAACCGAGACGAAGCGGCACAAATTATGATGGAGCGTTTCGACTTTAGCGAAATTCAAGCTCGAGAAGTACTCTCACTTACAATTGGTCGTTTAACTGGACTTGAAGTTGATCGTCTTGTCAAAGAACGCGACACTTTAGAAGAAAACATTGCAAAATACCGCTTAATTTTATCAAGTCGCGAAAATATGGTTGAAGAAGTTCTTAAAGAATTAAACGAAATCAAAGAAAGATATGCAACCCCACGTCTTACTGAATTAAGTGATGACTTAGCAGATATTGATAACGAAGATTTAATTCCAGAAGAAGAAATTATTATTAGTTTAACTAAAAACGGTTATATTAAGCGCACAAGTCCTGATGAATTTAGAACACAAAATCGGGGTGGAAAAGGTGTGCGTGGAATGAAAACTTACGAAGATGATGTTGTTGATATTTTAGTCCATACAAAAACTCACACCGATATCCTTTTCTTTACTAGTTTTGGAAAAGTATATCGTTTACGAGGTTATCAAATTCCTCTTCAGCAAAGAACAGGAAGAGGCATGCCGATTGTAAACTTACTAAATTTAGATAAAGATGAAAAAGTAAGATCAATTCTTTCAATAGATGAATACGATGATAAACACTATTTATTCTATGTAACTAAATTAGGTACGGTTAAGCGTACTCGTTTAGATCAATTTGAATTGATTCGTCAAACTGGAAAAATTGCTATTACCCTTAAAGACGGTGATGAATTAGTTGATGTTAAGAAAACCACAGGTGATTTATTAATTGGGATTGGTGCATCAAACGGAAAAATGGTTAAATTCAAAGAATCTGATGTTCGTTCAATGGGTAGAACTGCAGCAGGTGTTAAAGGCATAACATTAGAAGAAGGTGAATATGTTGTAGGTGTAACGACATCAAGCGAAGGAAATTATGTCTTATCGCTTTCAAGTCGTGGTTTTGGCAAAATGACTAAAGCCGATGAGTACCGCTTAACAAAACGCGGTGCTAAAGGCGTTATTACTATGAATGTAGGCGGTAAAAACGGTGAATTAGTTGGGTTAGTTGCAGTTAGTGGCGAAGAAGACCTAATGATTATTACTGAAGAAGGAACTATTATTCGTTTATCTTTAACACAAGTTGCTAGAAGCGGACGGAATACAAAAGGCGTTAGAGTGATTCGCTTAAAAGATAAAGAAGCGATCGCCTCCTTTGCAGTCGTTGAACATTTTGATGATGAAGAAGATGAAGAAGAACTAGAATTAAAGAAAGAAAAGGAAAAAGAAGAGGCTAACGAAAACGCTGAAGAATAAAGGTATCGTATGAGACCATTAATTTACTTTCCAAAAGAGAAAGATGGCAGTATCTATCAAACCGCGCGGCTTAGAAAAAATATCAAAGCCGCTTTTGAGCATTTGAATGTTCCTTACTATGAAAAAAATCGCGGTAATATAGATATTGCTCTTTTTGGATCGCTTAGAAATAAAGATATAAACCAAATAAAAAAATGTAAAAAAAGAAACATACCAACAATCTTTTTTGCTCTTTACCAAGAAAGCGATTCTTTTAGTGAATTAGTTAAAATTAAAAGAACTGGACAATTATATATAAGTAAAAAAGACTTAGATTCACTAAATGAAATAGATCTCATTTTGGTTCCAAGCGAAGAAGCAAAGCGATACTTAAAGAGTTTTGGTGTAAATGCTGAAATAAAGACATTATTTACCCCCGTAAATGTAGAACGTTTTAATAGTGAGCACGTACTTGAAAAAACAATTTTTAATAGATATTTCCGATTAAAAGAGGATACAAAAATAATCATAGGAACGACTAATACTAAAAATGTTGAAGGAGTAGAGATGTTTTCGACATTAGCTAATCGATTTCAAGATTATGTGTTTTTCTATTTTATCGAAACAAATAGTTTTAAAGATCGCTTTTTTGTAAAAAAGTTAGCAAATAAAAATCCATCAAATTTAATTGTTCGTTCATTAGTTAATGATGATGTTTTTAGAAGCGGTTTAATGAATGCAAATTTCTATATTGAAACAAGTAATAAAAAAGTTGGTACACTTTCATTGGTAGACACATTTGCAAGTGAGACACACTTAATTGCTTGCAAGAACGCCATTTATAACGATGTAGTTGATGAAAATGTCGCTTCGGTTTATTTAACGCTAGAAAACATTATTAACATTATTGAAAAAGGTGAAAGTTCTTATGATAAACAACGCAAAAACGCACTAAAACGCGCAGAAAAGGCTTCAATTTCAAATTTTGCGAATAAATTAAAAGAGATAATAGAGACACTTTTAAATAAAAGAAAGCAGGTGGGAAGATGATTGATATTAATTTAATTAGAAGCGAACCAGAAAAAGTTAAAGCATCTTTATTAAAAAAAGGATGGGATGTAGATTTTACATCACTTTTAGCTCTTGATAAAAAAAGACGCGAATTACGGCAAGAAGTTGAAGAAAGCAAAGCTAAACAAAATGAACTTAGTGCAAGTGTAGCTAAAGTTAAAAAAGAAGGCGGAGATACAGAAAGTATATTTACTCGTGTAAAACAAATTAAGGCTGAAAACACTGAAAAGGAAGAACTTTTGAAGAAACTTGACCAAGAAATTCAGGTAATTTTAGATGAACTACCAAATATGCCTGATGATGACCTAAAACCAGGCGGTAAAGAAAATAATGAAGTAATAAAAACATATTTCAATAAACCAACTTTTAGCTTTAAAACAAAAGACCATGTTGAACTTTGTGAAAGCCTGGGCTTGATTGATTATAAAAGAGCAGCAAAAATTTCAGGCGCTGGGACTTGGATATATACTAACTTAGGCGCGCGTCTTGAATGGGCACTTATTAATTATTTTATTGATGAACATTTAAAAGATGGTTATGAAATGGTTCTACCACCTCACCTATTAAATGAAGCTTCTGGCTATACGGCCGGACAATTTCCAAAGTTTAAAAGCGATGTGTTTTGGCTAAAAGACATGGAACCTGCAAGGTTTTTATTACCAACGGCAGAAACAGCACTGGTCAATTTTCATCGGAATGAGATATTAACGCTCGAAGATTTACCAAAAAAATATTTCGCTTATACACCCTGTTATCGAAGCGAAGCCGGTTCATATAGAACAGAAGAACGGGGAATGATTCGTGGATATCAATTTAACAAAGTAGAAATTGTCCAATATGCGACGAAAGAAGGTAGTGATAAAGCTTTTGAAGAACTTGTTAATAAAGCAATTAGACTAGTAGAAAAATTAGGTCTTCACTTTGTCGTTTCAAAACTAGCAGCAGGAGATTGTTCCCATTCTATGGCTAGAACATATGATATAGAAGTTTATATTCCAAGCATGGATATATATAAAGAAGTGTCCAGCGCATCAAATGCTAGATGTTATCAAGCTAGACGCGGAATGATTAGATACCGCGATAAAAATGGACAAATCGAATATTGTCATACACTTAATGCGTCAGGCCTTGCGACCTCGCGATTATTTCCTGCAATTCTTGAACAAAACCAACAAGAAGATGGCTCTGTTATTATTCCTGAAGTATTACGTTCATATCTAGGTGGACTTAGCGTACTTAAACCCAAAAAGTAAGATTGGCAATTTTATAATATTCTTATATAATATGAGTGCCATCGCGATGGGAATATTCCGAACCAGGTCAGGACGGGAACGTAGCAGCCTTAAGGTTGATCTCATGTGCGATGGTTTTAATTAATATGATGAAAACACACGAAAAATACATGAAAGAGGCCATAAATGAAGCATTTAAGGCTTTTAAAAAAGATGAAGTTCCAGTAGGGGCAGTAATTGTTTTAAATGGAAAAATAATTGCAAGAGGTCATAATACTAGAGAAAAAACAAAAGATCCAACTGGACACGCAGAAATAAACGCTTTAAAAAAAGCAACTAAAAAATTGAATTCATGGCGACTAGAAAATGCAATTCTTTATGTAACAATTGAACCATGCGCAATGTGTGCTGGAGCAATAAGTCAAGCTAGAATAAAAAAAATAGTTTATGGTGCAAAAGACAAAAAAGGTGGAGCTATTGAAAGTAACATCGAATTATATAAAAAAACAGGTCTAAATCATTATCCGGAAGTTGAAAGTGGAGTACTTGCCAAAGAATGTGGTGAAATAATTTCACACTATTTTCGTCAAAAAAGAGATAAAGCAAAAAGCAACATAACTAAGAAAATGTAAGCACATACATAATTCTAAAAATACTATTTAGTTGACAAATCGAATACTAATAAATAATATTAATTTATTAATATTTTTAAAAGGAGGAAAAAAATATGAAAAAGATGACAGTTTCATTGGTAGCACTAATGTCCCTAGCAGCTTTAGCAGGTTGTACAAAAAAACCAACCCCATCATCTAGTTCAGAAGCTCCAGTTGTTTCCGATAGCACAACATCAGAAGTTGAAGATACTAGAAAACCATGGGAAAAGCTTTATTTTGGAAACAACGATGCAAGGCTTGGAAACTTTGTAGCAGATCTACCCTTACCTGCAGACGGAGAAGAAAGTAGACTCTTAAATAGTGATGAACTTTCTGGACTTGTTGCTCTTATTCAAACAAATGATGAAGTAATTAATGTTCAAGGAAGCATCATTGATGAACAATGGTTTGCTGGTGATGGCTCTAGAGAAGACATTTCTACAGCAGACATTGCAATTGAAGGACAAGCTCTAGCCTTAAGATATGATAACTATGTATTACATCAACAAGCTGCATATACAACCACATATACATGGGATGAAGAACAAATCATTGAAGATAGCAGTGAAGAAGTTAGTGAACCAGTTAGCGGAAGGATTTTACATCCAGGTGTAAAGAAAGATACCCTTGTTTATTTTTCAGAAACCGTATCTGAAGAACCAGGAAGTGAACCAACAAGTGAAGGACCATTAACGACTGAAGTTGAAGTAACACAAACTACTGAAACACTAGAAAACACTGTTATTAGACCCCTTGAACATGAAGGCGAAGATGTTATTGCGGTTCAAAATAAATATGGTGGTATTCTTGGTAACGGCGTTGAATTTTTCAACTATTCTGACACACTATACAAAAACACATTCAATATCGGTGGTGGTGCTCGTTGGATTGATAGCAAAACAAATTCACAATATGGATATGACGCTTGGTATGGAGCAATAACACAACAAACAAGTTGGATGGCTGATGTTGAAGCAGGAACCCGCCAACTTGGTAAATTATACGAAGCTGAACTTATGGCCGATGGAACCATTTATCTCTTAGATAGCTGGGTTCTTACACCAAAACCAGTCTATATTGATGGACAATATTATGGTGGTTACTTTGGATTTGTCGGTGGAGCATTAGTTGTAATTGAAGAAGGAATCGTTTCTAACTTACTTGTAAGAATAGGTTATGTCCTTCACTACTGGCTTGGTCCAGATGCCCCACCTAATGCACAACATTACGTTCCAGAAGAAGGTCGAACATTCGATTGGACAGAATACGCTCCCTACTATTACTTTGGTGATAATTTAGGTTTTGGCGTTCTTGATGACAATGGTGAGTTTGATCTAACTGAATGGGATATTGCTGATTTCGAAGTAGAATAAATCTAAGCTAATCTTAAAAAAGCTGATAATATTATCAGCTTTTTTCTTTTTTTAATATATAAATTGATTATAATTATAAGTAAGGAAATAAGACATTATGCTAGAACTAAGAAACATACATAAAGACTACTATATTGACAAAAAACCTTTACATGTTTTAAAAGGAATTGATTTAGTTTTTCCTCGCCATCAGTTTGCAACTATTTTAGGACCAAGCGGTTGTGGGAAAACAACGCTTTTAAATCTTATCGGTGGATTAGATTTATACACTAGCGGAGATCTTTTAATTGATGGTCAATTCACAAATACATATAAAGATAGAGATTGGGATGCATATCGAAACCATCGTGTTGGTTTTGTTTTTCAATCATATAATCTTATACCGCACTTAACAGTTGTAGATAATGTTGAACTTTCTTTAACTTTAACTGGAATGAGTCCAAAAGAAAGAAGAGCGAAAGCAATAGAAACACTAAAAAGCGTTGGTTTAACTGATGAAATATATAAAGATGTCACTAAATTATCAGGTGGTCAAATGCAACGAGTTGCAATCGCTAGAGCAATTGTTAATGACCCTGATATTATTCTTGCAGACGAACCAACAGGAGCTCTCGACTCAAAAACAAGTGAACAAATAATGGATATTATAAAAGAAATTAGTAAAACTAAACTCGTCATTATGGTAACTCATAACGAAAATATTGCAAAAAAATATAGTGATAGAGTTATTAGGATGCTTGATGGGGTAATTACAAGTGATAGCAATCCACCTGTAGAGACTAAAACGGAAAAAGAAGGAGAATTAAGCAACAATAAAACTTCAATGTCTTTTTTTACCGCGCTCAAAAACTCTTTTAAAAACTTAATTACTAAAAAAGGAAGAACTGTGTTGACATCAGTTGCGGGGTCTTTAGGCATTATAGGAGTTGCTCTAATTAGTTCTGTTTCAAACGGTTTTTCAAATTATATTGATCGGATTGAATCATCTGTTATGGTCGGTTATCCAATAGCTGTTATGTCAAGTTCATTTGAAATTTCAACAAGTCTTGATGACTATAAAGTAAATCGTGAAAAATACCCAGATGATGAAAAAGTATTCGTTTATGATGAATATGATACAAGCGAATCGGGCTTAAAACTATATTTTAATGATATAAATGAAGAATATATTAATATGGTCAGAGGCTTTGAGGAAGACGGACTTGCTTCTAGTGTAATGGTTAACTATATGACAAGAAGTAATCTTATAACAAGACGACCAAACGGAAACGTTCAAAGAGTAGGGAATACGAGTTTTAGTTACTTTAGTGCGATTCCTTCAGGAACATTTAGTCCTCTCGTAGGTGATGAAGAGTTTATGTTAGAAACTTATGATTTAATTGGAGAAACATCGCGCTTTCCTACTAATATTAACGAAGCTGTCTTAATGATTGATAGTTATAATAGAATCTCATTTCAAACATTAAGTGATATTGGTGTGTTAAATACTGGCGCCTCAACAATTAAAGAAATTGATTTTACTGATCTGATTGGAAAAAAATATAAACTAATTGATCATGATGATTATTATTTGCGTTATCCCGCTGAAGATGTAGAAGTCGAAAATAAATTTTCAGAAACAGGAACAACAACTATAGAAAAATATCGAGTTCGTTGGGGAGAAATTGAAAGTATGTTTAATGATCCTGAAATTGGAATTGAGCTTGAAATTGTTGGGATTTTGAGGCCAAAACGCGAAACGAGAATAAGTTTATTATCCCCAGGATTAAAGTATCATCGTGATTTAGTTGAAGTCATGAAAGATAGAAACGTCAATAGCGAAATTGGGAAAAGTTTTAGTAATAATATAGCAAGTACTAAAACAATGGATGAAATTAGGGAAATGAGCGAAGCCGAAATAGCAAACGCACTCCAAAATGTGATTAATTTTTACTCACCATTTACAGATTCAGGAAATCCAACAGGAACAATATCATTTCAATTCTTTTTAAACTCAGCTAAATTTTATGGTGCAACATTTGAAGACATTGATACAAGTACTGAAGGAAGAACATTTATAAAAGCGGCAATCGATTCGATGTATTCTTTGGTAGAATCAATTGCAATATTTCCTAAGGATGCAAATTCTAAGAAAATAATTCGCAACAAAATGGATAAATATAATGAAGAAAATCCTTTAGAACAAATTAAATATTTTGATGCAGTTTCTACATTGACCGATTCGCTAGCAACAATGGTCAATATCGTGACTATAGTTTTATTAGTTTTTACCAGCATTTCCTTGGTGGTTTCTGGATTATTGATTGCAATCATCACCTATATTTCTGTTATAGAGAGAACAAAAGAGATAGGTGTTTTAAGGGCTTTAGGTGCTCGTAAAAAAGATGTGACTAGACTCTTTGAAGCAGAGACTTTTATTATTGGTTTAATCGCTGGGCTTATTGGGGTAATAGTTGCTTATTTAATTACAATTCCTTTAAATATGATTTTGAATAACGCGTTCCCCGGAGAAAACATAGGAAATATAGCAGATTTAGCACCGTTAACCGCCGTATTTTTAGTAGCTTTGAATGTGGGATTAACGATGTTAGCAGGATTAATTCCAAGTATTGCAGCAGCGCGTAAAAATCCTGTAGAAGCTTTAAGAACTGAATAAGACAAATGAATGGAGGATAATTATGCAAAAAGACTATTTTTCAAATTTTAGAGATGCATTAGGTGCTACTAAACTTACCTTTACTGAGGGTAAAGCAAAAGGAATTGATGTAATTATTGCTCATAACAATCTTTTTACTATGTATATTCTTCCAGATCGAGGAATGGATATTTATCGCCTTGAATATAAAGGTGAAAATATTGCATATATTAGTCCTAATGGTCCAGTTAACCCGCTTCATTTAGGGAGTTCAGGAATTGAATCTTATTGGTCCACTTTTATTGGAGGTTTCTTATTAACTTGTGGGCTAGATAATGTTATGGGTCCTGAAAAAAGAGGAAATAAAACAATTATTCAACATGGGACATATACATTAACCCCAGCAACGGATTTAAAAATAGAAACCATTGAAAATAACGGTGAACCACATTTAGAAATAAGTGGGAAAATGGAGATTACAGCCCTATTTGGTAGTAGGTTAGTTGTAAAAAGGCTAATTACTATTAAGTACAATAATCCTTGTTTTACACTTAAAGATGTAATAGTTAACGAAGGGCTAAAGGATGATGAGTATATGATTATGTACCACCACAACATTGGTTATCCTTTATTTAATGAAAACAGCAATTTGAATATTAATAAAAAAGAAACATACATGATTTCAAAAAATTCTACAATTGATCAATTTAATGCTTTTGATAAACCGAGTCCAAACATTGATGAAATGGTTTATATGCACAAGATAAACAAAGGAATCAAAGATCATGTCTCGATAGAAAACGACAAATATAAGTTATTAATTGGGTGGAACCAAGAAAAACTTCCTTATATGGTTCAATGGAAGTGTATGCAGAAAAATAATTATGTTCTAGGTTTAGAACCTGCCATGTCTCCATACCCTAAAAAAGAATATAGAACGATAAAAGTGGGTGAAGAACACACATATTTACTTACATATAAATTCGAAGATAAGTAAATAGACTAAAAAAATTAGACAATGTAAAAAAACCAAGCACATAGTGTTTGGTTTTATTGTATAATGAATTAGAATATACAAATTAACATTATGAAAAGAACCGCAACTGAGAAAATTCGTCGAGTCGAAAGTAGGTTCAGCAGAGCTGAACGCTTTGTTGTTGCTAAAGAAACAGGACTATCAACAGCACAAGTAGAGCTTCGTAACAAACAAGGTTTAAATAATAAAGTTCGAGAAGCGATTACAAAAACTGGGTGGGAAATCTTTAAGCAAAACTTCCTTTCGTTTTTTAATATTCTTTTATACGGTATAGCCGCGGCAATGATAGCAGTGCGCTATTACAGCGGACTTTTCTTTTTAGTAATTTTAGCCGCTAATATTTTAATTGGTTTTATTCAAGATATTCGTGCTAGAAGAACGCTTGAAAAATTATCTATACTTTCAAAACAAACAAATTTAGTTGTTCGTAATGGTGAAGAAATAGAAATTGATTCCGATCATATTGTTTTAGATGATATTTTAATTTTAAAGCTAGGTGATCAAGTTTCTGTTGATGGTGTCTTACTAAGTGGCAGCTTAAAAGTAAATGAATCACTTCTTACTGGTGAAAGTGAGCATATTGATAAAAATGAAGGTGACTATATTTTGTCAGGTTCTTTTGTAACTAGCGGATACGCTTATGTTTTGGTTGATCGAGTCGGGAAAGCTAGATATGCTCAAACCCTTCAAACAAAAGCAAGAGCATTCAAACGACCTAAATCACAATTACTAGCATCAATTAATCAATTATTTAAAGTTATTGGTATTTTTGTAATCATTATTGGACTTTTAATGATTTTAATTAACTTTGTTCAAAACGCAACATTAGTTCAAAACGTAAAAAGTGTTTCTGGATCACTTGTAAGTATGATTCCATCAGGGATGTATTTATTAACTAGTATGACTCTTGCAGTAAGTGTTATTAGACTTGGTAAAAAAAGAACTCTTGTTCAAGAAATGTATTCTATTGAAATGCTAGCCCGCGTTGATGTTCTTTGTTTAGACAAAACTGGAACTTTAACGGATGGAACAATGAGTGTTAGAGATGTGTATAAATTCGATGAATATGAAAAAGAAGACATGCACCTTATTTTAGGTAGCTTCTTTTTAGCTAATTCAGATAGTAACGCTACAGCTGAAGCACTAAGGAGTTATTTTAAAACCAATGAACCATTAGAGGTGAGTAAAGTCATTCATTTTTCTAGTCATAGTAAATTTTCTGCCGTTCAATTTAGAAAAAATGATTCTTATGTTTTGGGCGCAGCTCAATATATATTAAGTGCGAAAGAACTAGCTTTAATTAATGAAAAAATCGAAGAATACAGTTCTAAAGGTTTTAGAGTGTTAACACTGGCACATACAAAAAAGTCGCTTCGTGGCGAACGGTGTCCGAAGGGTCTAAAACCAGTTGCACTTATTATTTTAGAAGATCACATTCGCTCCGAAGCGATTGAAACTATACGATGGTTTGAAAATAACGGCGTTAAAATTAAGATTATTTCTGGTGATGATGCAGTTACTGTCGGTCAAATTAGTAAAACTTGCGGAGTTGTTGGGGCGGATCATCCACTTGATGTCTCATCAATGAGTGATGAGGAATTAATTAGACACGCTTCACAATATAGTGTTTTTGGTCGGGTTACACCCGAGCAAAAAGAAATGATTATAAGGCAACTTCAATCGGAGGGACAAATTGTTGCAATGATTGGGGATGGGGTTAATGATATTCTTGCACTTAAAGCAGCGGATTGTTCAATTGCAATGGCTGAGGGAAGCGGAGCTGCTAGGGGAGCAAGTCATTTAATTATCGAACAAAACTTTGATGTTTTACCTTCAATTGTAGATGAAGGGCGCAGGGCAATTAATAACTTACAATTAACTTGGTCGCTTTTCTTAGGGAAAACGTTGTTTAGTATTATTATGTCGACTATGTTTTTAATTACAGCAATTTTAGGACCAGCAGGTGCTAAAATTGTTTATCCTTTTACAACACAAAATATGTACATATGGGAAATTGGGGCGATTGGAATGCCAGCCTTCTTTATTTCGCTTCAACCTAATAAAGATAAAATTAAAGGTTCATTTATGGGTAATGTTGTCTTAAAAGCTTTACCAGGTGCAATTAGTATAGTTATTGCAGTTATATTAATCTTTTTACTTCAAAGCATTGAACAGCGGCAACCTGGTACAACATACGTGTTTGATGAAACTGCTAGAACGATGGCGACACTTACGATGTCATTATTTAGTTTTGTAATTCTTTTTAGAACGTGTTTGCCGTTTACAAAATATCGACTTACTTTATTTATAACTATTTTTACAGCGACTCTATCTATCGTTTTAACTGCAGGTTTCTTAAGATTAGATCTATTTAATATTTATTACAAATATATTGGTACTGCTAATGTTATTCAACTTATTTTAATTAACATATTTATTATTATCATCTATGTAATTTTAGTACGAGGAATGAGCAGAAGAAGGAGTGAAGTATAATGAAAATTAGATTTAGCGAAGAAGTTAGGGACGCCCTTAAAAATAAAAGACCCCTAGTAGCACTTGAAACAACTATTATAAGTCACGGAATGCCTTATCCTCGAAACATTGAAAATGCTTTAGAGGTAGAAGAAACTATTAGAAAAGAAGGGGCAATTCCAGCGACAATTGGAATAATTGAAGGTGAAATTGTCGTAGGTTTAACAAAAGAAGAAATAATTGAATTTGGCAAACGAAAAGATATTATTAAGTGTTCGCTTAGAGATTTAGCTTTTGTTTCTTTAAAAAAGAAATGGGGTTCAACCACAGTAGCGGCTTCAATCAATTTAGCAAAAAAAGCAGGTATAGATGTTTTTGTAACTGGTGGTATTGGAGGTGTTCATCGAAACGCAGAAATGACCTTTGATATATCTGCTGATTTAGATGAACTCGCAAAAACACAAATAATTACTGTATGTGCGGGCCCTAAAGCAATTTTAGATGTTGCTAAGACGGTTGAATATCTAGAAACAAAAGGGGTTCCTACTATAGGATATAAAACTAGCAAATTACCGCTTTTTTATACGCCGACAAGTAAATTTAATGTAACGCATAAACTTGATTCAGAGCAAGAAATAGCAGCAATCTATGCAAAACAAATTAACTTAGGGTTACCTCAAGCAATACTTGTATGTAATCCAGTTCCTAAAGATGCTTCCTTTACTTTAGAAGAAGCTGAAGATTTAATAAAATTAGCTTTAAAGGAAGCTAAAGCAAAAGGAATCAAAGGAAAGGAAGAAACGCCTTTTCTACTTAGTAAAATTAATGAACTCTCAAAAGGTCGCTCTCAATTTATTAACGAAGCATTAATTATTAATAATGCAAAAGTAGGAGCTAAAATAGCAATCTGTTTAAAAAAGGAGCTTAGTTAGTTTTATGAAAACACAAGTAAAACTACGATTGCAGTTAAAGCAATTTTTAGCAAATGAACCATTAGATACAATAACGGTAAAAAGACTCGCTTCTTCGTGCGGAATTAACCGTCAAACTTTTTACTATCACTATCGGGATATTTATGAATTACTAGCAGATGTTTATATTAATGAAAAAATACCAAATTTAGATAAGGTCATTACATGGGAAAAAGCACTTGATCAAATTTTTAATTACATTATAAATAATCGACAATTTATTAATAATACTGCACAAAGTGCGGGTCATGATTTATTAGATGCCTTTTTTAACAATGTCTTTTACAATGTGCTATTAAACGAAATTAATATTATTGATTCGTCAAAAAAATTAACTGAACAAGAAGTTAGGTTTTTATCTTCTTTTTATAGTGCGGGTTTTGCAAATATTGTGATGCAGTGGATAGATGGGTCTCAAGAAGAAGCTCCATTAAGTGTAATCGATCGATTGATTAATTTTTTTGAAGGTAGTATTGAAAGAGTAATACAAAGGTATTGTAGGAAACAAAATGAATAGTTTTATTTTTCAAATTCCAACCAAATTATATTTCGGCGAAAACCAAGAATATAAAATAGCTGACATTTTGCAAGCGCTTAATGTAAAAAGACCTTTAATTTTAATTGGTCAACAATCTGTAATTAGAAGTGGTTTATTAAAAATAGTAACGGATATACTTGATGAAAAGAAAATCGATTATCAAATATATAAAGGAATAACACCAAATCCTGAAATTTATTTTGTAAGAGAAGGTGTAAAAAAAGCAAGAGAGTTTGAAGCTGATTTAATTTTAGCAATAGGAGGCGGATCAGTTATTGATGTAGCAAAAGGAATGGCCTGTTCTTATTTTTATAGTGGAGACCCATTAGATTTATTCATTCATACTTATCGACCAACAGTCGCCCTTCCGATTGGAGTGATTTTAACTCATGCTGCTGCCGGAAGTGAAATGTCGACAAGTGCTGTTATAAGTGATAGTAAAAATCATTTTAAACAAGGATATAATCATCAATTGAATAGACCAACTTTTGCTATTTGCAATCCTAAATATACTTTGACATTGCCACCTCATCAAACCGCGGTTGGTATTGTTGACATACTAATGCATACATTGGAAAGATATTTTAATAAAAGCGACGAATATGAAGTAAGCGATTATTTTGCTGAGGGACTTTTAAAAGGTGTTATTGAAGTTGGATACGCTCTAATGAAAAATCCAAATAATTTAAAAGCTAGAGCAAGTCTAATGTTATTTAGTTCATTATCACATTGTGGAATAACAAGTATTGGTAAAGAAGGACTTATGCCGATTCACGTTCTTGAACATCCAATAAGTGCATTATATCCATCGGTTGCTCATGGAGCTGGATTAGCAGTTATGTGGGGACCGTGGGCACGTCATTATGTAGAAAAAGATACTGCAAAATTTGTTTCTTTTGCACAAAACGTGCTTCAAATTAATGAACCAAGTTTAGATTGTCTAGAATTAGCTAAATTAGGCGTTAAACAACTTGATGATTATTTTAAACATTTAAATGTTAAAATAAGACTTCGCGACTATGGTGTTAAGAAGGATGATTTAGTAACTCTAGCCAAAATTGCGACCAAAAATAAAAAAAGTTCAATTTATCACTATACAGGGTCTTTAACATACGAAGAAGTGCTTCGTTTGTATGAAGAGGCCTATTAGAAAGAAGGATATTATGAAAAAAGAAGATGTACTAAGTGTCTTTGTTTACCTAGTAATGTTGCTTATAGCATTATTTATAGGACTTAGAATTATTAGCCCAGCTATTGGAGATCTTAACTATACACAGAAAGAAGCGTATGGATTTGCTATTCTTACAATCGTCGTTGGTGTTTTAATTAATGCTGTTATTTTCGAAGTTGGACACATCGTAGGGGCATTAATTGGAGGATATAAAATTTTATCCGTTAACATTTTAGGATTATGCATTTTTAGAGCCAATAAAAAATGGCGAGTGGCCATAAAAGGCTTTAATGGTTTAACGGGCGAAACAAAGATTTTTGCAAAAAGAGCAAAAGCGAATCCGCGACTTCACTTATTTGGTCCAATCATTTTGTATTTAATTGAATTTGCAGCTGCTATTCTACTCTTTGTTTTTTTACCAAAAGAAAATGTTGTTCATCATGCCGCATTAATTGTGGCAGGTATTGGGGCAATGCTTATTATTTATAATATTATGCCTTTTAGACTTGATACTCTAACTGATGGCTATTATTTAATGCTTTTAAGTAAGAAAGTAAACATCGAAACTTTTAATGAATTAATGCGCATTCAATCTTTAGTTAATGATAAAGAAGAAGTAGGTGATATAAAAGTTTTTGAACAAATTACTACTTTAACTGCGACTGTAAATATGTATAAATTTTATGAATGTTTGGATGAAAAAAAATATGATGAAGCTATGAAAATATTAAAACCCATTTTGGAAAACAAACACAAATTAGAACCAGAGATACATGGGCGAGCACTAGCACAAAAATTGTATTTATTACTGATAACAAAACCAAAAGAAGCTGTGGAACTTTTTTGGAATGATGAGTTAGGTGCAAAAGAAAAGAAATTTATTGCTAATGACGTCAGCATGGAATCTTTAAGATCATATTTACTTTTTAACGGACTTGTTAGCAAGAGTGAAAGTGAAAGCGCTTATGTTGTATCACGTGTTCCTAAAGCATTGAAAACAAGAATGGATGAAAGAAGGAGACAAACAGAAATCGATTTATTCATTCAAACTCTTGAGGTTGTAAGAAAAGAAAATCCTACATGGGTTATAGATGATCCAAAAATTAAAAAGTAAATAACATTGCAAAAACACTATTAAAGGTTCAAAAAAGGCATCAAACCCTTTAGAATAAAACACAAAATGTGAGGTATAAATATGAAACTAATGACAATTTTAGGAACAAGACCCGAAATCATCCGTCTTTCCGCAATATTAAAAAAAGCTGACAAATATTTTGACCATGTTATTGTTCACACAGGCCAAAATTACGATTATGAATTAAATGCCATTTTCTTTGAAGAACTAGAAATTCGTAAACCTGATTATTTTTTGGAGTGTGTAGGGAAGAATTTAGGAGAAACTTTAGGCGGAATTTTTTCGAAATCGTATGAAATAATTTTAAAAGAAAAACCAGACGCCATCTTAATTTTAGGTGACACAAATAGTTCTCTAGCTGCAATTGCTGCAAAAAGATTAAAGGTTCCAGTTTTTCATATGGAAGCCGGAAATCGCTGTTGGGATTGGAATGTACCAGAAATGATTAACCGCAAAATAGTTGATCATATAAGTGATATCAATCTACCTTATACTGAGAATAGTCGAAGATATTTAATAAAAGAAGGAATTGATCCAAAAACTATTTTCGTTACTGGTTCTCCCCTTTATGAAGTGTTAAACGAATATAAAGAAAAAATAGATAATTGTGATGTTCTTAAAAGATTAAATTTAAAGAAAAAACAATATATTTTACTCTCAGCACATCGAGAAGAAAATATTGATATTGAGAAAAATTTCGAAAAATTGATGTGTAGCGTCGAAGAAGTGGCAAAAAAATATGATATGCCAATCGTCTATTCAATGCATCCTCGGAGTAAAAAATGGGTTGAAAAAAGAGGACATCAATTTCCTAAAAACGTTATTGCTCATAAACCTTTTGGTTTAGTTGACTATTGTTCGCTGCAAAAAAACGCTTATTGCGTTTTAAGTGATTCAGGTACATTGAGTGAAGAGAGTGCTATGTTAGATTTTCCGGGGGTTCTTATTAGAACATCTACTGAAAGGCCGGAAGCATTAGATGAGGGTTCAATCGTTATAGGAGGAATTGAAAAGGGTAATGTAATTGAAGCTCTTGAATTAGCAGTGAAAATACACAAAGCAGAAGGAAAGCAACCACTTCATCCATCCTATCTTGTAAACAATGTATCAAGCAAGGTTCTTAAAATTATTCAAAGTTATGCAAAAATCGTCAATATAACGACATGGTTAAAAGACGAATAGAACACGGAGTTAAATTATGTATCGAAACTTTTTTAAACGATTGCTTGATATTATTGCTTCATTTATTCTTTTAGTCTTTTTGCTTTTTCCATTTATGATAATAGGTATTATAATTCGGGCTAAATTGGGTGGTCCAGTATTTTTTAAACAGAGACGCCCAGGGAAAAATAATAGAATATTCCATATGTATAAATTTCGTACAATGACAAACGAGCGTGATGAAAACGGCAATTTATTACCAGACAAAGATAGGTTGACTAAACTTGGGAAATTTTTAAGAAAGTCTTCTATTGATGAATTACCTCAAATTATTAACATATTGATTGGTGATATGTCGTTTATAGGACCACGTCCAAAACTAATTAAAGATGTAATTTTTATGAAAAACGACGAGTGCTTAATTAGGCAAGCTGTTAGGCCTGGAATTTCAGGGTGGGCACAAATCCATGGAAGAAACGAATCCACATGGTATCAAGTACTCGAAAGAGACATATATTATGTAAAACATGTTTCTTTCTTTTTAGATGTTAAAATCTTTTTTAAAACAATAGGAGTTATTCTTTCTCAAAAAGGAATTAACACTCCTGGAGCGGCAACCCACTTTTTATATGCAGACGTTTTACTTAATGATAAAAAGATAACAAAAGAAGAACATAAACGATTAAATGCAGAAGCGATTGAAATAGAAAAAGATTTAAACAAAGTTTATGTTTTTGGTAATAAAACAAAATTTAGTAAAGATCAGCTTAAAAAGGAACCAAAAATAAAAAAAGATAAATCTTAACATGAAAACCATTACTTTTTTATTGATGTATTATAAACCCGAAAATCATACAATCAATTATGTTTATAATCCAATAATTGATGAGTATTTAAAAAATGGATATCGGGTTAATATCGTTGTCCCTAATCCGACTAGAGGGCTTTCTAGAGCAAAAATCAAAGAATATCGAAAAAAAACCGAGGAAAAAATAAAAGACAAATTATTTTTATATCGCGTAAATTGTTTTACGTATAGAAAATATAACAAATTAAACTTATTACTTCGCTACTTGTCTGTTAGTAATAAGTGTGCGAAAAAGTTAAGAAAAATACATTCTGATATTGTTTTTTTACAAACAAGTCCGCCAATTTTTTATGCATATAAAGCTAGTAAGATAGCTAAAAGAAAAGGTGTTTCGATTATTTATAATGTTCAAGATATTTATCCAGAAAATATTTTTAAAGAAAATCGCTTACTTTATAAAATAATCAATCACTATCAAAAGAAAACCTTAAATAACGCAGATGTTATTTCAACGCTTTCTCAAGATATGAAAAAAACACTTCTCAAAAAAGGTAATTTTGAAAATAAAATCAAAATCATTCCTAATCCTATAACATATAAGGTTAAAGAATATAGTGAACAACAACTTAAAGAAACTGCTAATAATTATGGATTTAAGAAAGATAAAATTAATGTCGTTTATGCAGGAAACATGGGTTATTTGCAAGATATAGATGTAATTATTTCTGCCGCAAAGAAGGTCTTAGAAAAGACAAATAAATATAATTTTATTTTTATTGGTGAGGGTGCTCAAAAAGAACGATTAAAAAACGAAATAAATGATTTGAAAAATGAAAACATAAATATATATACAATGGCACCTATGGAGGTATCACCATATATTTATAAATTGGCTGATTTTAATGTTATAAGTTTGTTACCTAATGTTATTTATACTGCTTGTCCACTTAAAACCGCTATGATAATTGAAGCAAACAAAAATGTTATAGCGTGTGTTGATGAAGAATCTACATATATAAAAGAATTGAAAGAAAAAGTTAATGATTTAATAGTAATCCCTAATAGGGATGCAGAAAAATTAGCGAAAGAATTATTACAAAGGTTAAATAAAAATGAAAAGAAATAAAGAAGTACCTTATGGCACTCTTATTGTTAAAGAGTTTACGACAAAGCTTTTAAAAATAGGGGATCGTAAAATACGGATTTGGTTGCCTGATGGGTATGATGAAAACTATGAAACAGGATATCCGGTTTTATATATGCATGACGGGCAAAATTTGTTTGAATCTAGCACCTCTTATGCTGGTGAATGGTTTATTGATGAATCGCTTTCAAAGTTAAGTAAGAAAAATAAAAATTTCAAAATGATTGTTGTAGGAATCGATAATTCTCCTTTACGAATTAATGAAATGAGTTTTCTTTCAATAAAAAAGAGTTGTTATCGCTTTCCTAATAAAAGTTATGAAGGTCAAGATTATGCAAAATTTATTGTAGAAGAAGTAAAAGAATATATTGATAAAAATTATAATACGAACCCGAAAATAAATTTAATAGGTGGATCCTCAATGGGAGGAATCATCTCCTTTTTTATGGCGTTGGCTTATCCTGACGTTTTTGGGTACGCTTTGTGTTTTACACCAGCTGGAATGTTACATTATCAAAACGAATTAAAAAAATGGTGCAAAAACGCCATTAAAAACGCAAAAAAGCTACCAAAATTATATTTTATGGTAGGGAAAGGCGATAGGCTTGAACAAATAATTTTTAAATTTACTGAGAAATTAATTCCCTTTTTATCTAAACAAGGTTATTCAAAAGAAAATTTGAGGTATGATGTGATAGAAGAAGCTATACATAATGAAAAATCATGGGCAAAGATTTTTCCGACTGCTATTAAATGGCTTAATATAAGGGAAACGAGTTAATTAATATTATGATATAATTAACTAAAGGTGCTTATAGGAGATTACTGTGAACATATTATTAGTTAATGCTAATAACCTTCTTGGAAGAAAGTTTGCCCAAAGATTAAAAAAAGATGGGCAACAATTTTTTCAATACGGAAAAGATGACGTTAGTAATGAGTCCTTGGAAGAATTGATTGGAAAAAGCAATTTTATTTTTCATTTCGGAAACGAAGACTCTGATCGTAGAAAAGAACAACTTTATCATTCAAATGTTGTCATTACTAAACAAATAATTGAAACAATAGAAAAGCATAATTTCAAAATACCTATTGTTTTTATATCAACTGCTATAGATGGTCCTAATGATTTTGTTGAAGTGAAAAAAGAAGCTGAAACGGAGTTAAAAACATATCAAAAAAGGAGCAAAAATCCAGTTTTTGTTTTAAAAGTTTCAAATGTTTATGGTGATGAAAAATGTAATAATTACTATTCGCAAATTTATCATTTGATGAATTTATTAATGGTACAACAACGGCATTCTTCATTTGAAAGTGATGAAATTATCCGTGTTGTTGAGGTTGAACCATTTGTAGATTTTCTAATAACACTGCTAAAAAAAGAATCATGGAATCAATTAAACCCTCCTCATGTTGATGAATTTAAAATTAAAGACCTTGTAAAAACAATTAATGAATTTCGAAGGCTTTCTTATGTTCGTAGAACTCCAATTATTGAGACATCAAAAGATTTAGCAGCATATAAGATTTTTAGATCCTATATATCTCCAAATGCGCCCAAAATAGAATTAAGCGAAAAAGTTAAACCTAATATAGCAATAGAAAAACCAAAAGAAGTTAAAGAAACAGTTCAACAAAATGACAATGATGTTATGAGAACTAAACTTGATAAGGGATTTATTTATATTGCTGAGTGTGGGATGGAATCTAGCAAAGTATTGGAATCCTTTAAAAAGAGATTAGAAAATGAAAGCAGTAGATGTTTGTTCGTTGATAAAACCTGGTATGAAACAAATTACCAAAAGTATGTAACGAACATCCAAGCTATTACAGAAAACTATGACTTTGTATTAATTGATGGTGTTGGATTAAGTGAAATAAGGGTTCAAATTCTTGCAAACGCATTAGATTATGGCTTTAGGAATAAAACGGTTGTAGTTGTTGCCTCAAGAGATAATTTTAATCTTCAGTTAATTTTCATGAAATTGAAAAAACTTCATTTTTCAAAAATTGATGATGAAACAAGAGAATCTAGAAAAGGATTTACCGAATATCTTAATAATTTTAAGTCGCTCTTTAAAAAAGAAAAATCTGTAGAAAAGAAAAAAGCAATAATTAAAGAAGAACCCAAGACGGCCAAAGTTGACATTATGACCGATACAGAAATTAATCAAGCAACTATTGGCAAAAGAAAAGTTTCTAAATTTTTCCTTTTACGTGAATTGTTCTTTATTGTTTTTATGATTTTGAGTTTAATTAGCAGTAATTTGACTTTTCAAAACGACACTAATACAAATATAAACGCGACAATTACTGCAGCGCATTATCAAGCAAATCGTGCAGAATCACGATATATCCATGGGTTTTTGAGCTCTAATTATCCTGGTTCAACTGTGGGCGCCAGCAATTTAGAAAACGCCTTCCAATATGGTAAGGATATTGAAAATGATCAAATTAGTTTTTATGTTACTTGTGTCCAAGGACCAGTGACAGGCGCCAATAGAAGTAGATTTAATATTATTTTTTCTGGTGGAAATACTATTGCAAACGCTATTGCTTTAAAAGATTATTCTTCAGATGGTCAACTGCTTAAGTATATGAGAGTTGAGCAATATTTATTAGGAGATGAAATAGATAAAACTTCGACTAACGAAGAAGCAACGCCTATTTATATTTCTTCAACTTTAGCGGATATTATTATTGAATCTAATGAATTTATAAATAATTACAGCGACATAATTAATACAACGATAACTCGAACTTATGGTTTAATTAGTGAACAACTAGAAATTAAAAATATTATTTATACAAGCGATAAAAAAGAAAATTATGCTGAAAGAGAACACTCAAATCCATACAGTGGAATTGACGAAGGGCTTGGCAAACACCTTAATAAAGTTATTGGACAACCAATTATTTTTCTTTTAGATGCTGAACAATTAAATGGTTTTGAGACAAGAATTGAATTTGATGCTTTTCCTAAGGGTAAAGGAATAAAAAAACTGCTTGATAATTATTATAAGGATTTCCAAGTAATTGAAGGTGTTAACTATACAAAAAATATAAAATTCGGAATTTACAACGATGGAAAATATATTGAAGATGACTTTATATTAAATGATGTTAATGCATATTATCAAACCAAAACATCAAGTATTAATTTTACGATGATAATATTTGCGATTTTTTCAATTTTATTTGCTTTTGTGGCAGCTAATATCTTATTAACTAATTTGAAAGAAGCTCTCAAATATAGCAATAGCAGAGTCCATGTCGTTTTAGGGCTAATTTTTACAATAGTACCAATAATTATTGTTAATTTTGCGATTGCTTTATACAAAGGTTTATCAAATTATAGTGTTTCAGCAATCGCATTACAAAATACATTTGGTATTATCGCTAACATTGTAATAACACTAGTTATGGCAGGGTTAACATTGTTCTTTTTCTTTAGTTTAAGAAAAGAAAATTATAGGAAGTCTGAAAGAGAGGCTAAATAAAATGGAAGATATGAAAGTATTAATTTATTTTGAAGGCGAAAATATTATTAAAAAAAGCGGAATTGGTCGAGCAATGCGTCACCAAATGGAGGCACTAACATCAGCGAAGGTTAATTTTACAACAAATAAAAAAGACACCTTTAATTTAGCACACATTAATACTTATGGATTTAATAGCAAACGCCTTCTTAGAAAATGTAAACGAAAAAATATTCCAGTAATTGTACATGGTCATTCTACTTTTGAAGATTTTCGTAATTCATATCGAGCCTGGCAATTCCTTGCTCTTTTTTACAATAGTTGGCTCAAATATATGTATAGTAGAGCAGATTTAATTGTCACCCCAACCTTGTACAGCGAGAATCTTATTAAAAGCTATGGTTATGATGTACCAGTTACTAATTTATCAAATGGATTAAATGTAGAAGAATATAAACCTAGCGAAGATAAAGTAAAACAATTTAAAGATCATTTTAAAATTACAGATGAGAAAGTCATTATCGGTATTGGCTTTTTATTTGAACGAAAAGGTATTCGTGATTTTATTGAAGTTGCTAGGGCATTCCCCGATATTAAATTTATTTGGTTTGGTCATCTCTCCTGGTTACTAAGACAATCAAAAGTAAATAAAGCGATAAGAAGAAAGCCAGACAATGTAATTCTTCCCGGCTATATTGCAAACGATATTATTAAGGGAGCGATGCAATATGCTGAAATGCTCTTTTTCCCAAGCAATGAAGAAACTGAAGGAATTGTCGTTTTAGAAGGGCTCGCTAGTAAGATTCCTGTTCTTGTTAGAGACATCGGAGTGTATGAAGATTGGTTAAAAGATGGTGAAAATGCGTATAAAGCACGTAATAATCAAGAATTTATTGAAAAAATTAAATATATAATACATAATGATAATTCCCAAGTAATAAAAAACGGTTATCAGACGGCAATGGACCGTGATTTAAGTATTATCGGGCAAAAACTAAAGAAAATATACGAAGGAGTGCGAAAAAAGCATGTCAAATAAAAAACTTGAAGATTATTATGTTTTACTGGCACTTGATGAAGCTACGGCGATGCGCGTAAGAACAATTAAAACTTTGCAAAAAGATTTTAATATGCCTTATCGTCTTTTTTATCCGCACCTTACTATTGCTCACTATCCTCTTGCTGAAAAGAAAAAACTAGTCAAAACGATTCGAAAATTATCTAGGAAATACAACCCATTTTCTTTAAACTTTGTTGATGTTAAATTAATTGACAAGGCACTTATTGCAATAGAAGTAGATAACAATAAAACTCTTGCTGAACTATATCAAAGAGTTCACGATAGTTTGCCCTATGTTGCAGACAAATGGACATCACCAAGTGAAACTCATTATTTGCCCCATGTTAGTCTGTATTTCAATAATGAAATTGATTTAACAGAAATGCATCAACATTTTAAAAAAGGTTTTACTCCATTTAAAGGTGAAGTAGAAGCTCTTGAACTTTCTCTTTTTGACGGCAGGAGTTATACAATAACGCATCGATTTCCTTTAAAGAAACGCTGGTTTTAACTTTATTTTTAAATAATTAAGTAGTTTAAAAATGGCCATTAAAATTAATGGCCATTTTCGTTAGATTGAAAAATACCTGTTTTATAGTAAACTAAATATGCTTAGTTTATAAAACTAAGAAGTTAGGAGAAAACTTATGGAATTAAAAAACGTGATTTCAAAACGATCATATAAAACCGTTTATGCTGAAGATGGAAAAATCATCAAATTATTTGTCAAGGGTTATCCAAAAACAAATGTTTTTAATGAAGCATTAAATCAAACTAGAATGGAAGATAGTGAAATTAATGTTCCTAAGGTAATTGAAGTTGTTGAAATTGATGGTTGTTGGGCTTTTATAAGCGAAGAAATAAAAGGTAAAACACTTGAGCAATTGATGATTGAAAATCCAGAAAAGTTAGATGAGTATTTAGATTTATTTATTGATACACAAATATTAATGTCTAAACAAAATAGTTTTCTTCTTAACCCGTTAGTACATCGAATGAGTCGCAGAATTGCCCGTAGTGAATTACGTGCTACAACTAGATATGATTTTCAAATTCGTTTGGAAGAAATGGAACAATTCCACGAAGTTGTTCATGGAGATTATAATCCAAGCAATATAATTATTGATGAAAATGGAAAAGTATGGGTTATTGATTGGGCGCATGTTAGTGAAGGTAATGCTGCAGCTGATGTTGCTAAAACATATTTATGGTTTAATCTACATAATCAAAACGAACTTTCAGAAAAATATTTAAAGCGTTATGTCGAAAGATCTGTAATAGAAGAAAAATTTATAAGAAACTGGATGCCGTTGGTTGCAGCGTGGATTTTAGACACCGCTTTAGAAGAAAAGAAGCCGTATTTGCGGGATATTGTTAAACAAGAGATCATGAGGTAAAGCTATGAATATAAAATTTGAAACACAAATAAGTGAATTAAAACATAAGGTTTTGGTAAAGGTTGCAACTTTGGCTTATCAAGATAGACTTCTTGAAGGATACCGTTATATTCCTCAAGAAATAAAACCTGGACCAACTGCAACAATGCGCTGTTGCAATCATAAAGAACAAGCGATTCTGCGAGAAAGAGTAAAGTTAGCATGCGGTGGGGATAGTCGTAACCCCAACATTATGGAAGTAATTAAAATTGCTTGTGATGAATGTCCTTTAGGTGGCTATACAGTAACTAATGTTTGTCGAGGCTGTATTGCACACTATTGCCAAGAAGCATGTCCAAAAAAATGTATTTATATTGATCCTATTGACCATACTGCTAAAATCGACAAAAGCAAATGTATTAACTGTGGATTATGTGCTAAAGCATGTCCTTATAATGCAATCATTAATTATAGAAGACCTTGTGAAACGGCATGTCACGTAGATGCAATTACAATTGATCAATATGGAGCATGTGAAATTGATAATAACAAATGTGTCTCGTGTGGGCACTGTGCAGTAAAATGTCCTTTTGGAGCAATTATGGATAAATCATATCTTTTAGATGCGATTGATATTTTAAAAGATAAAAAGAATGAAAAATATAACAAATATGCAATTCTTGCACCTGCTATTGCTGGTCAATTTAGGGGAGTGAGTTATGAACAAGTAGTTACGGGTATTAAAAAACTTGGTTTCACTCATGTTGTTGAAGCGGCTTTAGGTGCTGATTTAGTTGCTATTGCTGAATCTCAAGAATTAATTGAAAAAGGCTTTTTAACTTCAAGTTGTTGCCCCGCCTTTGTTGAATTAATTAAAAAACACTATCCAAGTGTAGCACCACACATTTCACATAATTTAAGTCCTCAAGCAACGATTGCAAAGTATATAAAAACTAATGATAACACTGCAAAAATAGTATTTATTGGTCCGTGCATGGCAAAAAAAGCAGAAATTAAAAAGACAGAAGAATCAAAATGGACAGATGTGGTTTTAACATTTGAAGAACTTTTGGCTCTTTTTGTTAGCCGAGAGGTTGATTTAGATTCTCTAGAAGCAACCCCGTTAACTGATGCAAGTTATTATGGAAGGATTTTTGGTAGATCTGGAGGATTAACCGAAGCCGTTACTCAAGCGATAAAAGAACTTGAAGTCGCCGGCTTTGAGTTTAAACCCTTAGTGTGTGATGGAATAGTTAACTGTAGAAGTGCACTTAATAAAGCTAAAGGAGATACTAAAGATTTTAATTTTCTTGAAGGGATGGCCTGTGAAGGCGGATGTATTGGTGGACCAGCGGTAATTAGTAAAGGAATTCGAAATAAAATAGAAGTTGATAAATTCGCCAAAACAACTACAAAAGAAACTATTAAAAGTTCAATTAAGGATGTAGAAAAAAATGATTGATAAAAAAATATATGATGAGGTTATCGCCTTTAGTAGGGATCGAGATTGGGAACAATATCATACTGGAAAAGATTTAGCAGTTAGTCTTGTTTTGGAAGCTTCTGAATTACTTGAGGTATATCAATGGTCAGGAAGTGACCAATGGGAAAACACCAAAAAAGAAAAAATAGAAGAGGAATTAGCAGATATTTTAATGTATGTAATTTTAATTGCAGATGCTTATAAACTTGATTTAAATGTAATTTTGAAAAACAAATTGAGTACCAATAATAAGAAATACCCATTGGAAATGAGTAAAGGTAGCAAGGAAAAATATGATGAGCTCAAAAGAAAAAAAAGATAAAATATTAAAAATAATAGCGACAATAGGTGGCGTTTTACTATTAGTAGCAGGTATGGTAATACTGGGGTATGGAATCATTAAGTATTTTGGTGCTTTGATGCATAATAGTGATTTAGAAACTGGTCAACAAGCCATTGAGACAAGCATTTTACCTTTTATTATTAGTTCCCCATTACTCTTTGGTGGTTTTTTCTTAATAGTTTTAGGTGTTGGAAAGAAAAAAACAAAATTATGAAAAAAAACAAAGGCCGTGTAAAACAAAAAAACGAAGAGTATCAAGTAAAAGAAACTTCGCAACTTTTTGATTTTTTAATGGAAAATCTTAAAGGAAGAAGTCGGAATAATATAAAAAGTCTTTTAACGAGAAAACAAATTTTAGTAAATGATATTGTAGTTTCGCAATACAATTTTGAATTGGTAAAGGGTGATGTAATAAAGGTAACACCATTTCGTAATACAGTAACGAACAAAATGAAATTACCTATCATCTACGAAGATGATATGTTAATTGTTATTAATAAACCCACTGGACTTCTTTCAATAGCAAGTGATAAAGAAAAAGAAGCTACGGCATATCGATATGTTAACGAATATCTAAGGCAAGAAAATCCTAATGCGAGAGCCTTTGTGTTGCATCGACTCGATAAAGAAACGTCTGGGATTTTGATGTTTTCTAAAACACCCAACTTAGTAAATGCATTGCACAAAAACTGGAACCATTTCGTCACAAAACGAGCCTATTTTGTAGTGATAAAAGGAAAAATACCCCAAAATAGCGGAGTTATTAAATCCTATTTGCACCAAAGTAAAACACAGCAAGTTTACTCTGGTGCTAAAACTAAAGACGCAAAATATTCTGAAACTCATTACGAGTTTTTAAGAGGAAATAATGAATTTTCACTTTATGATGTTAAATTACAAACGGGAAGAAAAAATCAAATAAGAGTACATTTTAGAGATTTAGGGTATCCAATTATTGGTGATGATAAATATAACGGAGAAACTACGAAAATTAAAAGACTAGGCCTTCATGCTTACGAGATAGTTTTTAAAAATCCAATTACTAAGAAAATAATGTCATTTAAAACCCCAATACCCAAAGAATTTAATCTGCTTCTCAAGTAAATATTATTAGTATATAAAAAAGTCGAAATATATGTATTTCGCTTTTTTGTTCTTTTTTCGTATAATATAAAGCGGTAGATTTATGATTAAGCAATTATTACAACATGTAAAAGATGCATTACTCTCTGTATTACCAGTCACACTGACGGTTATTTTATTACATTTTACAGGTCTTGTTCCGCTTGGAGACAATATAATTACTTTTGTAATTGGAGCCATTTTTTTAGTTGTAGGTTTAATTTTATTTAATATAGGTGTTAGTGAATCACTTTTAAAAGTTGGAGAAATGATTGGATCATCACTTGTAAAAGTTTCAAAATTTCCTTTATTAATATTAATTGTCTTTATTATGGGGTTTGTGATTACATCCGCCGAACCATCAGTAATGCTTTTAGCGACACAAACCCCTATTAATAAATATGTTTTTGTTTTTGTTGTTGCAGGTGGCGTTGGATTATATCTCGTTTTAGCAGTTTTAAAAGTTATTTTTAACAAACACTTTAATGCTTTTGCAATAACGACATATGTCTTAATCTTTGGCTGTGCAATACTTGTTGCACCAGAATTTTTACCTATGGCATTTGATTCATCTGGAGTAGCCACAGGAGTAGTAACAGTTCCATTCATTATTGCGATTGGCACGGGTGTAGCAATGACTCTTTCAAAAAGAAAAGCACAAGAAGATAGTTTCGGTTTTGTAGGATTTGCTATTCTTGGACCTATTTTATTTGTAATTATTATGGGAATTTTTAGTGATAAACCGACTTATTCTTTAAGCGAAGGCGGCGAAGTATTAACAATTACACAAATGATTTTAACCGCTATTAAACAATCGGCGATAGATAACGCATTAGTACTTGTACCCATATTAATCTTTTTTGTAATTTATCAGGCATTTTATATTAAATTATCAAAAAAACAATTACTTAGAATTGGAATAGGGTTTATTTATGTATATGTTGGATTACTCCTATTTATTGCAGGAGCAAATATTGGTTATGTTCCAATTGGTAATCTTATTGGAGAAGTATTAGTTAATAAAAATAATTTAGCGATTATGCTAGCAATTATTGCTTTAATAGGTGGTTTAGCATGTTTAGCAGAACCAAGTGTTCATGTTTTAGGATCAAGAGTTGAGGAGATAAGTGATGGAACAATTAAGAAAACTACTCTTGTTTTGACGTTAGCAGGTGGTGTATGTATCTCAATGATGCTATCTGTAATACGTGTATATTTTGACTTTTCATTTATGTATTTTATCGTTCCAGGTTATTTTATTGCGGTCGCATTAACATTTATAGTTCCTCGTGTTTATACATCTATTGCTTTTGATGGTGGTGGTGCTGTTAGTAGTGCTCTTACTGCAAGTTTTCTCGCACCAATCGTAATGGGTGTTGCTATAGCAATTCCAGGGCGTAATTTAGTTTTAAACGGACTAGGAACAATAGGATTAATTTCGATGATGCCTTTAATAACTATTCAATTATTAGGCTTTGGAGCAATGCTTAAAGAACGTGCTGCTATTCGTATTAGTAAGGCTAGACGAATTGAAGAATACGAAGCAGAAATTATCTATTTTAATTAAGGAGGCAACATAGTGAAAAACGCATTAACAAAACACGCTAAAACTACAGTACGAAAGCCTTTTAGTGAAACAAATGAAATTAAAAAGCTATCTTTACTAGTTACGATTGTTGATCGTGATGCCAGTGATGTTTTTGTTGATTATTTTCAAACACTAGAAAGTAACCTCCAAATCATTATTTTTGGTAAAGGAACAGCGACAAGTGAACTAATTTCATTGCTTGGTTTAAGCGAACCCAACAAAGATATCTTATTAACTATTATTAAAGAAGAAAAAATAGATGAAGCATTTAATTATATAAAACGAAGATTTGAAATATCAAAAAAACATAAAGGTGTTGCCTTTAGTATCGGGCTTGAATCTATGATAGGTGTATCAATTTATAAATATTTATCAAATAATGTTTTAAACAAACAAAAAGGAGCTTAAGATGGACAAAAAAGAAACAAATTTAATTATTGTTATTATCAATTCAGGATTTGTAGATCTTGTTATGGATGCCGCAAAAGCAGCTGGAGCCGGTGGAGGAACGGTCCTTCACGGCAGAGGAACTGGAAACAAAGAAATTGAAAAACTTTTTGGTATTACAATTAGTCCAAATAAAGAAATTGTCTTAATCGTAGTTCCTAATCAAATTAAAGATAAGGTTATGAAAGCTATTTATAATAATGCTGGCCTAGATACAGAAGGGCAAGGTATTATCTTTTCACTACCGCTTGATCGAGTTGTAGGAGTAAATTTCAATCATTTTAACAAAAATGCTGAAAACAACAATACAACTGATGATACAAAAAATGGTAACCAAGAGTAAAAGAACAATCATTTTTAATTATCTTCATGTAACGCTATTAGCGCTTTTTTATCTTGTAACTTTGATGGTTGCTCCAAGAGGGCAATATGATAAAGGAGTAGCGCCTTTACTTTGGTTTATATTCATTACAGTCATCCTTGTAAGTTTAATAACTATAAACATAATATTAATCATTAGAAAAAAACAAGACAAAAAACGCATATTTGCAATTTTAACCACGTTATTGTCGCTTTTTCCTTTCTACCAATCATTGCGTAGACTTGCCAGTTTACTAAGTCCAGTAAATAGTTTATACACTGAATTTCCTGTTCTTGCAATTTTATTTATTTTAATTTTTCTTCTTTATTTAATATGTGCTGTAACATTTTTGATAAATCAATTAACCATAATAGATAAAGAATATGAAACCGTAAAAGAAGAAAAATTAAACTTGCAAAAAAGATGGACTATTTTTCTTGAAAGATTTGGTAGAACTGAAAATCCTTTATATTTTTATATAATTTCATTATTTATAATAGCGATTTTATTTTTCTCATCAAGTTTATTTAAAGAGTCTTTTACAATTCCTTTTGGTGGCGATTTTACTCAACAACAGCTTCAATTTTATATTAATGGTTATGATGATTACTGGTCCTTTTTTAAGACAGGACAGTTTCCTTTATGGGACACAAATACTTTTCTTGGTGTAAATAACATTGGATCAAATGCATTTTACTATGCACTAAATCCATTTTTTCTACCAATCTTAGTATTCCCTCGCTCCTTAGTTCCACAGGGGATCTCGGTACTAATGATTACAAAATTTGTTTTGGCCGCTTTATCTATGAGAGCTTATTTAAAATACATGGGAATAAAAGAAACTACAGCGAGACTTTTTGCATTAATGTACGCATTTTGCGGGTGGAATGTCTATTATTTATGGTTTAACCACTTTATGGAAGTTACTGTAATGTTTCCTCTTGTATTTTTAGGAATTGAAAAAGTATTTAAAGAACGTCAACCATTTTTCTTAGCACTAAGCTTAGCAATAATGGGTTTAGCAAATTATTTCTTCTTAGTTACCACATGTATGGTCGGAGTTTTATATGCTGGATTTCGTTATATTCAACTATTTAGTAAGTTTCCCAATAATAGAGTTCGCCTTGAAGTCATCGGGATCGGGTTTTTAGGATTTTTATTTGGTATTCTTGGATCTGGCATTGCTTTTTTACCAGGATTAGATGTAGCAAGAAATAGTGATCGCGTTACAAATGCAACATATTTAGATAATCTTAAATCAACATTTAAAGCAAAAGATTGGAAAACACTTGTAGCATATTTAACTAAATGGGAAACACAAAATGAGTCTTTTGAATATAAAAAGTTTTATCCCCTCATTTCTTTTTTATTCCCAACTATATCAGATCGCAGTGTTACGTTACTGAATAGAAGTTCCTACGATAACACTATTTCTAGTTTATTTACTTTTACGCCTATAACACTTCTATTAATTCCATCTTTGATTCATTCTTTTAAGAAAAGAAAGGCAAGTCCTTTTATAGCGCTAGGTTTGTTCCTTTTAGCTATTTTTACTCCTTTCGCGTATAACCTATTTCATGGTTTTACAAAAGAATATGGAAGGTGGCAGCTGTTCCCTGTGTTTTTACTTATTACTTATGTAGCGTCATCATATGAAGAAAGAAAAGAGTTTAAACGATGGTATTTTGATGTCTCATTTGTTGTAATTGCTTTACTTATGGGTATTACTTATTTATGGGCGTTTAATTATCAAAACAAGAATACATTTACATTTTTATTTCAACGAGAATATGTGGCATATTATCAATTTGGGGTCCTTTTTGTCGTATATTTAACGTTTAGATATATGTATGAAAAGAAAGTAGTAAGTCCAATTTTATTTGCTCTAACAACAATTGAAGTGGTAATAATGGGTGTCTTGACACTTAATTTCCACGGGACGATATCATATCAAAATCATGTTTTCGGGGGTCAAATTAACTATAAACACGATGAAGAAGTTACTAGAAAAATTAAATCTTTAGATGGCTCCTATTATAGGGTTTATTCTACTAGTGCTAGAAAAGGAAGAGATAATCTCCCGATGGCTCTTGATTACAATGGTGTCACGACTTTTCACTCGTTGTATAATTTTGAATTAATGGACTTTAATTATTGGAGTAAGATTAACTATAACTATTTAGGTTGGTCACTTGGTGTACACGAAAAAAGACCATTCTTGGATCAATTTCTAAATATAAAATATTATGTTATGAAACCAAGTGAAGCAAATCCAACAATTGAAGAAAAAGACAATGTCATTTTACGCCCAAATGTTCCTCTAACACATATCTTATATGAAGAAATGTCTACTGAACATCGATTAGTATATGGGAACGAAAATCATTTTAATACTGGTTTTGCAGTCGACAACATCATGTCATATGAACAATTTGATGGCGAAAAAATTGTCGATGTTGTGCGCAATTCAGGAAGAACAGGAATTATTAAAATTGAAGAATTATACTTAAAGTCTGCTATTCTTTCTTTTGATGATTTTAACGAAGTAAAAAAGAATCACCCTACTTTTAATGAAATAGATTTTAAATATTATCAAATGAACGCTCATCAATATTCAAATAATTTAAGTAGCGATTTTGGTTTTAGTAAAACTATATATTATTGTAGTAAGGAATTTCCGATTACAAAACTTAATTCTAATGAATTGAATTTAAGATCTTGTACAGTCTTTAATGTTGGATCTAAACCACATGTAGGGATAGTTTTTGAAAGAAATAATGGCGAACCATTTTTATTTAACAGCGGATCTATAATTTTTCAATATCCAATAGCAGCAAAAGCCAACATTTATTTACTTGGTACTGATGGATCAGTTGTTACATATGATAATCACACATCTCCAAGTGGATCAACAACCTATAAAGTTTTACGTGGCTTTTCTGCAAGTAAAGCGATTAAACGGATAATTATTATTCCGCAAGAAACATTCAAAGATTATTCGACCACGTATATTTTTGCTTATGATGAGTCAGTTCAAAATGAAATAATAGCGAATACAAAGCGATATCCATTAGAAAACCTTAAATGGAAAAGAAACGAAATAACATTTACGACCAACTTTGAAGATGAAAAATTCGTTATTACAACAATTCCATATGACAAAGGGTGGCATGCTGGCTATGTTAATAAAGTAACAAAAGAAAATAGTCATATTAAAGTGTATAAAACTCATGGTGGTTTTGTTGGATTTGTAGCACCAAAAGGTGACAATCAATATTCTCTTGTTTTTGTTCCAGAATATTTAACAAGTGGTTTATTAGCTAGTTTCGGCGGGTTCTATTTTGCAATAGTCGGCTTAGTCTATCTTCGATATAAAAAGAAAAAGCAGCAAGTTAAAGCTGCTTGATTAAAACGATATTAAAAATTAATTATCAGTCAAAAATGCACGATATAGTGCGTTTTTGCTAACGTTATTTAGGAGACTTACAATTTTACAAGCCTCTTTTAATGAATAGTTTTCTTTTAGAAGAAGGGAGACTTGTTTTTTTGCATCTTCGAATTTTTTATCTATATTTGAACTTGTATTTCCTTCAACTACAATTACAATTTCTCCTTTTATAGATGTATAGTCAAAAGTTAAAAATTCTTCTAATGTCCCGTATAAATATTCTTCGTTTATTTTCGTTAATTCTCTAGCCAATGTAACTTTTCTATTACCAAGGATATTATATAAATAATTCATTGTTCTTTGTATTCTATGAGGAGATTCATAAAAGATTAATGATTCTTTTCTTTCTCTAAGGAGACACTCCTCTTCAATTGATAAATTTAATTTTGAAGGTAAAAATCCATGAAAATAAAAAGAAGAAGTCGAGATTCCACTTCCAATAAGTGCTGGTAAAAGAGCACTAGGCCCATTAACTACACTAATATGTATGTCATTATTCAATAATTCGTTTACTAATATTGCTCCTGGATCACTAATAAGCGGATAACCTGCATCAGAAACATAAGCACCAGACAGCCCTTTTTTAATTTGATTAATTATTTCTAAAGCTTTTTCTTTCTCATTATGCTCAAAAAGACTAATTAAAGGTTTTGAAATTTTATAATGAGAAAGAAGAACATTAGTTACACGAGTGTCTTCGCAAGCAATAAAATCTACGTTATTTAAAATTTCGATTGCCCGATTAGAAAATTCGCTTAAGTTTCCTATTGGAGTAGCAACAAAATAAAAAGGTATCTTTGTGAAAGATTTATTCCTCTTCATTAGGATTTTTCCACTTCCCTTTTATTTCATCCAAACTGACAATAATACTGTCATTTTCATTGGTCAATTTAATTTCTTCACTAATAACATTGAAAGAATTTACGAAATATTTCTCCCCTCGTAACTTAATAGCCTGTCCAATGGGAGGAAATTTCTTATTTGCTTCTTTATAATAATCATCCTCATACGCTAAACAACACATTAATCTAGAGCATTGCCCGGTTAGTTTTGGGATGTTCAGTGTTAAATTTTGATTTTTAGCACGATTAATTGATATGCCATCAAAATCACGTAAAAACGAATTACAACATAACGGAAGGCCACAGACCCCAACACCACCGACGAGCTTCGCCTTATCACGGCTTCCAATTTGTCTAAGCTCTATGCGAGTTCTTAGTTGTGAAGCTAGTATTTTTAAAAGTTCTCTAAAATCAACGCGTTGATCTGCAACATAGGTAAATATTATTTTATCGCGATCGAAAGTGTATTCTGCACTAATTAAATGCATATCAAGCTTTAAATACTCTATTTGTTTTGCGCAAAAAGCAAGTGCTTCTTGGGCGTCATTTAAATTTTGATAATGACGTGCTGTTTCATTTTTGTCCGCTTTTTTTATAATAGGTTTAAGTGCTAAGTCACTTTTATATTCGCTCATTGGTAATGGCTCACGAACAACAACACCTACCTCGGTACCTCTAATGGTTTCAACAATTACATATTCACCATTTTTAAATTCGTCAGTAGGACATGAAAAATAATATGGTTTTGAGCCTCTACTAAAGGCGATTGATAAGAAAAATTGATTTATATTATCTGACATCAGTACCCTCCTTGTAAATAGTTATAGCTAAATGATCAAACAGAAGTGGGATATTCACATACGAATCTAATCGTGTAAGACTCTCAATGAAAGTAATTAAAATTTTTTCAGGGTTTTCAATTTTGGTAGAGAGGTCTTTAATCAATGGTTCATAACTTTTAAGAGTTATGTCCGCATTTAGTTTATAGTTTACCAAATCTTTGATGAAAATCGTAAATAATTCAAGATAACGACGGGCAGAATCTCTAGTTTTTGCGCCATAAGCAAACACCTTACTAACTTCCGTTTGTATAAATAATACACCTTCTTTAATATTGTTATTAAATGTATTTAATGTATTCATAATTAAATCATAAATTTTAAGATATTCCTCATCCTTAACTTTTTCACTTATTATTTCAGCCACATTAAAAAAGTTAACTAATATTTCACTATGCAAGCGGGAAATGTTAAATTCATCGCATTTTTGTAGGATTAATTTTGAAGGAAGTAAGGATAATATAAGTTTTTGCGAACGAGATAAAATTGTAGGCAAAACATTTTCCTCGCTTTCAGTAGTTAGAAAGGCATAAATTTCTTGACTAGGCTCTTCTAAAAATTTAAGTAACGCATTACTAGCTTCGGGCGTCATTTTTTCAACTAAATGAATCACATAAATTAATGTTCCGCCCTTTTCTATAGCAGTAGAAGAGAAAGATGTTTCTAAATTTCTAATATCACTAATTTTAATAGTCCCCTCGCGACCATCAAGAAAGATAAAATCAGGATTAAGTCCTTGGCTAAAACGATGACAACTAATGCAATTATCACAAGCAAGAGGATTTCGTTTTTCGCAAACAAGTGTTTTAGCAAGGTGTGTCGCTACTTCGATTAAAGGAGTACCTGATCCACCTTTAATTAGATATGCATGTGAAAGACTATTGTTAGTAAGAGCATTAACAAAGGTTTTATATAATGGTTTTTGATATTCTTTTAAGTAGTGACTAACATCCATTTTCTAATTTATCTAGTACAATTTTTAACGCATCATTTGCAACACAATTTAATTCTTGTGATGCATCTATTATGCGATAACGATCTTTATATTTAATTGAAAGTTCTAAAAAAGTTTGGCGAACTTTTTGATGGAAAGTAAGTTCTTCTAAATCAAGACGATTTATTTCATAAGATCTGTTTTTCTTAATTCTGCGCAAACCTATTTCTGGATCAACATCAAAAAGAAGAGTTAAATCAGGATAAGAACCTTCAGTAGCAAATAAATTAATATTTAATACTTCGTTAACTCCAAGTCCGCGAGCACCCCCTTGATACGCAAGAGAAGAATCTAAGTATCGATCACAAATAACGATTTTTCCTTCCTCTAAAGCAGGCCAAACTTTTTCCTTGAGGTGTTGGCGTCTGCTTGCAGCATATAATAGAGCTTCTGCACGAGCATCTAAGAGTGTGTTTTTCTTATCTAAAATAATATCACGAATTTGTTCTGCTATTGGTGTTCCTCCAGGTTCTCGAGTAAAAAGCACGTCATAGCCTCTTTTAGTCAATTCAGCAATTAAAATTTTAGTTACGCTTGTTTTTCCGCTACCTTCAGGTCCTTCTAGTGTTATAAACATAATAAATCCCCCTATTTAATTTCTTTTCTACTTTCTAATGATTTATGTAGTGTTAAGCTATCAACATAATCAATTTGACTTCCCATAGATACTCCGTATCCAATGCGTGTTACTTTAACTGGGATATCTTCTAGTAATTTCGCTATATACAGTGCAGTAGTTTCCCCTTCAATATTTGGGTTGGTGGCAATAATAATTTCCTTAGTTTTTTCTTTATTTATACGTTCGATTAGAGAGTCAATATTTAAATCACTAATTTTAGTCAGAGAAGTTGCTCCAACAAGGCCACCTAATACATGATAACGACCGTTAAAATTAGCTAATTGTTCAAACCCTATAATGTCATTAGGTTTTGCAACAACAATAATTAAATCGTCAGTTCTATCTAAGTTGCTACAAATTGAACATACTACATTTTCAGTATATAAACCGCAAATTGGGCATGGATGTATTTTCTTTTTTATTTCAGATATTTTAGTAGCTAAATCATCTAAATCTTTTTGTTGAAAATTCAACAAGGCAAAAGCCATACGCTCAGCTGATTTTGAACCAACACCGGGTAATCTTTTAAGAGCATCTATTAATTCTTCAAGTGAGCGAAGTCTCTCCATGTTAAAAACCTCCTGGAAGCCCTCCAGTTACTTCAATGTTAATTTTTTCTTCCGCCTCTTTAATTTTTTCAAGACATTCGTTGAAAGCTAAAATTAGCATTGTTTCTACCATTTCTTTGTTGTCCTTTTCTAACAAATCTTCATTTATATCAATTTCAACAACACTACGATCTCCATAAAGAACAACTTTGACGCCACCACCTTTGGTTGCTTCAAATTCTTGAATGGCTAATTCTTCCATTTTAGTTTTTAATTGGCGCTGCATTTTTTGTGCTTGTGCCATTAGTGATTGCATTTTTCTTTGGGGCATTTATAAAACCTCCTCTAATTCTTTATCTATATTTTTAACTCTTGGTAATTGGTGTAGTTGATTAAGGTTTGTGAAAAGTTTAGTCACTTTTCTTTCTTGAGAACGTGAAATAGCATAAATTACAACTTCGCGACCAAGAAATTCAGCAATAATTTTTCTAAGGGATTGTTGATTATCAATCAAATTACAAAGGTTAGCGTGTTCATTAAATTCGAAAACAAGTACAAGTAACTGTTCAGTCAGTATATAAGGTGTACCATTATGTAATAAACTTGAAAATGAAGCGAGATTTTCATCATCTTCCCCCATAAAAGGTAGTTTTTTCCAAGCATTGTCATAAAGATTTCGACGTTCATCACGACTACCAAGAGTCATCGCCTTAATTAATGTATCATCACTTAAAGAAATAGAAGGACCCTCTTTTATAAAACGACCAACTTTAATTTTTGGAGTTTCTATTACAAGAGCATCAAGAATTTCTTTTCTTTTTTGAGCAACTTTTCTTTTGTGTTCCTCTTGTATGGGTAAATACCCTTCTCTAGCCATCATAAGATCTGGTCCCTCTAAAGGAGGGGGTTCATTCGCCGAAATTGGAAAAGGAATAGTTTCGCTTTTTAGATCATCATTTTCGATTACCGTTTCTTTAGGAGAACTAACTTTTGTTTGTTCTTGTAAAAAGGGCGGAAGTTCTTCATCTTTTTCTATAACCGCTTTTTTGTTTACAGTCGGTTGGGTCTCCTCGACTTTTTCTGATTTAACTGGTTTTATTGTTTCTTTTTTATAATTAAATTCTAAAGTTGAAATTTCTTCTTTTTGCTCACTTGTAGTATGAAGAGTAATATCTTTTTCAGAAGAAGTAGCCATTTGAAGAAGAGTTAATTCAAATAATGAGCGCAAATCAGTCACAAAACGAAAATCATTAAGTGCTTTTAATAAAGAGTTAATTAGTTCGTTTAGTCGTGACAAACTCAAATTGTTACTTAATTGTTCAGCCTCGCCTTTAGTTAAAAAGAGCATAAGGCTTTCATCTTTTGTTTTATAAAAAATAAGTAGATCTTTTAATAAGCCAAGCAAATCAGCACTTAAACGTCGCACATCAATGCCTTTATCAAGAAAATGGGAGATTTTACTCATCAACAACTTTACATTATAATCCTTAATTGCATAAAGGAGGTCTAATTTGTCGGCTTTATTTAGAAGCGCAAATAACTCGAGGACATCGGCTTCATTTAATGTTTGGTTAGCATATGCTAAAACTTGATCAAGCATAGATAAAGCGTCTCGAACACCTCCATCTGCTAAACTAATAATTAAATCAATTGCACTTTCTTCATAACTAACATTTTCTATATTTAAAATTTCAATCATTCGCTGTTTAATATCTTTATCACTGACTTTAGAGAAATTATAACGCTGACATCTACTTAAAATCGTAGGGATAATTTTATGTGGTTCTGTCGTTGCTAAAATAAAAACAACATGACTTGGTGGTTCTTCAAGCGTTTTAAGAAGAGCATTAAACGCGTTAGCACTCATCATATGAACTTCATCAATGATATAAACTTTATATCTTCCCTTAATAGGAGCATAGTTTACATTATCAACGAGTGCACGGACATCATCAACGCCGTTATTGCTTGCAGCATCAATTTCGACAATATCTTGATGACTTCCATCATTAACTGCAAGGCAATTACTACATTCATTACATTGATGACCAACTCCCCTTTCACAGTTAAGGGCTTTTGCAAATAGTTTTGCCATCGTGGTTTTACCAGTTCCACGAGGCCCCGCAAAAAGATATGCATGTGCAATCTTATTTTGATTTAATGCATTTTGCAGTGTTTGAACAATTACCTTTTGACCAGCAACTTCTTCAAAAGTCGAAGGACGATAAGTACGATACAGGGCTTTATAACTCATATTTTCACCTACTTGTTATTATACAATAATAACGAAGTCAATGTTAGGTTAAAACCTTAAAATTAGAAAATAGAAAATTAACAATAAATTACACACTTTTATAGAAATTACCTCTATGATAAAATATGTTGGCAAAGGGATTAATTGATATGATGGAAATTGCATTAAGAAAAAGACTTGAAGTTACTAAAGAACGATTAAAAGAAATCGATGATTTTTTAATGCGCCCAGACGCTGCTAACGATTTAAATAAATTTAAGGAATTAAATGTTGAAAGAGCTCAATTAGAACCTGTCGTAGAAAAATTTAACGAATTTCTCCAAGCAGAAAGTGATCAAACAGATGCCCAAATAATGTCTAATGATGATGACATCCAAATTGCGGAATTTGGAAAAGAAGAAAGTAAAAGATTAAGTGAAGTCCAAGAACAAATAATAGAAGAACTTAAAATATTACTTATACCAAAAGATCCAAATGATGATAAAAACATTATTGTTGAAATAAGGGGTGCTGTTGGAGGAGATGAAGCCAATATTTTTGCAGGCGACTTATTTAGAATGTATACACGATATGCTGAAAATAATAATTGGCAAATTCAAATGATTGATACTAATCCTTGTGAGGCTGGAGGTTTTTCATTGGTTTCCTTTATGGTTAAAGGGAAAAGCGTCTATTCCAAATTAAAATTTGAAAGCGGGGCTCATAGAGTTCAAAGAGTACCAAAAACTGAAGCAGGTGGTCGCATTCATACGTCCACCGCAACTGTTTTAGTGATGCCGGAGGCTGAAGAAATAGATGTTGAAATTAAACCAGATGACTTACAAATTGATACATTTCGTTCGCAAGGTTCAGGTGGTCAAAACGTAAACAAGGTTGAATCTGCCGTAAGAATCACTCACTTGCCAACAGGAATTTCGGTAGCATGTCAAGTTGAAAAATCACAAATCCAAAATCGAAACCTTGCTATGAATCTACTTCGTTCGCGCATTTATGCAGCTAAAGTTGAAGAACAAGAAGAGAAAATTGGGCGCGAACGAAAACTTAAAGTTGGAACAGGTGAAAGAAGCGAAAAAATAAGAACATATAATTATCCACAAAATCGAGTTACTGACCATCGTATAAATTTTACATTGCAAAAACTTGATCGAGTTATTGAAGGAGATCTTGATGAAATCATAAGTGCTCTTATTAATTATGATCAAAAGCAAAAAATGGAAAATGAAGACACGTACACCAACAATTAAAGATGTTTTGCTCGAAATAGAGAACCATCTTAAAGATAGAGAAACTGTTTTAAAAACTAAAATTCTTTTAATGCATTTAAATAACATTAATAATTTTAGTGAATTTGAATTAAAATTAAATCAGGAAATGCGGGGTTTAGAACAATTCCGAGCCGATTTTGCAAGGTTGTTAAACGGAGAGCCCGTACAATATATTATTAATGAAGCGGTTTTTCATGGACATAAATTTTATGTTGACCAACGAGTTTTAATACCTAGACCAGAAACTGAAGAATTAACAGAAACTATTATTAAAGATATTAATAAAGAAATAAAACAAGATTTAACAATAGTAGATGTAGGAACAGGCTCAGGGGTAATAGGCTTAACAGTAAAAAAAAGATACCCAACAATAAATTTAATATGTTCTGATATATCTAAGGAAGCTTTAGAAGTTGCTAGAATAAATGCTGACAAACTTGGCATTTCTGCACAATTTATTCAAGGTGATAGATTAACCCCAGTTATTGCTAATAAGCTTAAAGTCGATATTATTGTTTTTAATATGCCATATATAAAAAAAGAAGAATCAGTTGCAAAAGATGTTGTGAATTATGAACCTCACCAAGCACTTTTTTCACCATCGAAAGAATTTTTAAAAGAATTTTTAATGGATATTTTATACATAATGAAAAAGAAGATAACAATATATTTAGAATTTGGTGAAAATCAAAAAAATGATATTGAGAAAACAATACATGATACAATTAAGACGGCAAAAACGACATTTTTTAAAGATTTGCAAGGAAAAGACAGATATGTAAGGATTGTTTATGAATACTAAATTATTAAAACAAAGTGAAATAAATGTAGCAGCTGAACTTTTAAAAAAGGGCGAAGTAGTTGCGTTTCCTACTGAAACTGTTTTTGGTCTTGGGGTAATTTTTGATAATGAGAATGCTTATCATAAATTAGTTGAAGCAAAACAAAGACCTCCAAAGCAACCATTTACCCTTATGCTAGCTTTTGTAAGAGAAATTGAACAATATATTGATGTTGATTATAAAACTAAGAAAATCATTGAAAAATTTATGCCAGGACCACTCACCATTATTGCTCCTATTAAAAGAAAAATGTCTCATGATATTACTTTAGGAACTAATTATATTGGAATTAGAGTAAGCAATTCACTTTTTGTTTCTAATTTAATTTCACTAGTTGGAAAACCACTTTTAGTACCAAGTGCAAATGTTCACGGAGAGCCACCTTGTATAAGTAGTAGTGAAGTTATAAAAGTTTTTAATAATAAAATAAGTGCTGTTATTGATGGAGTATCATTATCGCAAATACCTTCTACTATTATTAAAGTCAATGGTAAAATAGAATTGATAAGAGAAGGAGCGATTCCTTTTAAAGAAATATTAAAGACAAGCGAGGGTAGCATATGAAATTAGCAATAGGTTCTGATCATGGTGGATTTAAATATAAAAAAATAGTAATAAAACATCTTAAAGAAAAAGGACACACAGTTTTAGATGTAGGGCCATTAACAGAAGAAAGATCTAATTATCCAACATATGGTATAGCTGTTGGAGAAGCGGTAATGGGAAAAAGAGCTGATTTTGGCATTGTAATTTGTACTACAGGAGAAGGAATTGCAATGGCTGCTAATAAAGTAAAGGGTATAAGAGCAGGTATTGCTTATAATGATGAGGTCGCTAAATTAATGAGACAACATAATGATGCAAATGTTATTTCATTTGGGCAGGCTCATATGGATATTGATGATGTTTTAAGAAGAATAGATATATTTTTAGCAACTCCTTTTGAAGGAGGAAGGCATGCTACTAGGGTTGATATAATTAAAGACTACGAAAAATAAATATAATTACTAAAAGCTTTCTATTTATAAATATGGGAAGCTTTTTTGTTTGCAAAAATTGTGGAAATAGTGATGCAAGGTATATTGGTATAAGAAACGGTATTAAATATTGTCGTAGGTGTTTAGAATTTTCAGGAAAAAAAGTAAAGTATAAGATAAATAAACCAATTAATATAAGTCCATTGTTAAATTACGAATTGACTAATGAACAAAAAGAAATATCAATAAAAATCACAAAAAATTTTATAAACAAGAAAAATACTTTAATTTATGCAGTATGCGGAGCAGGAAAAACAGAACTTGTATACGATGTTATTTCTTATGCGTTAAAAAAAGGATTACAAATAGGTTTTACTATTCCAAGACGTGAAGTTGTTATTGAATTAGCACATAGAATAAAAAGCACGTTTCCTAAGGCAAAAGTCATTAGTGTTTATGGAGAACAAACCGATATTTTAGAGGGGAATATTATTGTTTTAACGACCCATCAATTATTTAGATATCGTAATTTTTTCGACTTATTAATATTTGATGAAATTGATGCATTTCCTTATAAAGGTAATGAATTATTAAATATTATGTTTGAAAAGAGTATAAGAGGTAACTATGTGATAATGAGTGCCACTCCAAGCAAGGAATTAATAAATAAAATAAAGAAAAACGGACTAGTTTTAACACTATTTGTACGATTTCATTTTCAGGAAATCCCAGTACCTAAAATATATTATGGGCTTATAATTTTAAAATTTATTATTACTTTATATAGAACACGAAAATATATAAAAAATCATAAACCAGTTCTAATTTTCGCACCAACAATTGGAATTGCGACAAATTTATTTAAAATTTTGAGCAAATTTATTAAAAACGGAGGTTTAGTACATTCAAAGGTTAAAAATAATTCCACCATTATTAATGATTTTAAAAATACCAAATTAAAGTATTTAGTTACTACATCTGTATTAGAAAGGGGGATTACAATAAAAGGTTTACAAGTAATTATATTTAATGCAGATCATGATATTTATAATAAGGAGACCCTTGTTCAAATTGCAGGACGTGTTGGGCGAAAAAAAGATGAACCTACTGGAGACATTACTTACTTAATTACAAGAATAACCCCGGCAATTTTGGCTTCAATTAACGATATTAAGGAAAAAAATGAATATTTGCACTCTATGTATGAAGGAAATTAAAAGCATAACTTTTGCTACTTATTTATTAGAAAATCCCATTTGTAATAAATGTTTAAAAGAACTTAATCCTAGGTTTGAGAAAATTAAAATTAATGAAATAGAGGGAGAAGCAATTTATGAATATAATGACCTCATTAAAACGACTCTTTATAGGTTTAAAGGTTTGTACGATATTGTTCTAGCCCCTGTATTCATCAACCGTTTCGCTTTTTATCTGAAATTAAAATATAGAGGATATATTATTCTACCTGCCCCAAGCTTTTTAGAAAGTGATAAAGAAAGAGGGTTCAATCATGTTGTGGACATCTTTAAAATCCTAAATATGCCGGTTTTGCAAGCTTTTTATAAGAAAACGTCATATAAACAAAGTTCTTTACCATCAAAAGAAAGAGAAAAAGTTAAAGATAAAATTGGAATTAAAATAGATTTAAATTTAAAGGGCAAAAAAGTATTATTAGTAGATGATTTATTAACAACCGGCAGTACTATTAAAACTTTAATTAAACTTATTAAACCATACGAACCAAAATCGATAAAGGTTCTTGTAATGGCGCATACAACATTAAAGAATAATTAGTTTTTGAAATATGTTAAAATGAATATTAATATTCATTACTGTATAAACTATTAAGCTCTTATGTTAGAATTATAAAGATTAAAGGAGATTAAAAAATGGGATTTCTTGATAAAATATTCCGATTCGATCAAAGACGTTTAAAAAAGATTGAAAAAGAAAGTAAAAAAGTAATAGCATACGAAGAAACCATGAGAGGGTTAAGTGATGATGAACTCAAAGCTAAAACCCCTTATTTTAGAGAACGACTTGCTAAAGGTGAAACATTAGATAATATAAAACATGAAGCATTTGCAGTTGCTAGAGAAGCTGCACAAAGAACGCTAGGACAATTTCCTTATCCGGTTCAAATAATGGGTGCCCTTGTTTTGCATGATGGCGATGTTGCTGAAATGAAAACGGGAGAAGGAAAAACGCTAACTGCTACGATGGCAGTTTATTTAAACGCACTTGCAGGTAATGGTGTTCATGTTGTTACGGTTAACGAATATTTGGCTAGTCGTGACGCTGATTGGATGGGTCAAATTTATCGTTTTTTAGGATTAACCGTGGGAGTTAATCTTCGTGAAAAAACTGTAACGGAAAAACAAGAGGCTTATAACTCAGATATCACTTACACAACAAATAGTGAAGTCGGCTTTGACTATTTAAGAGATAATATGGCCACTTCCTTATCGGGACGAGTGTTACGCGGTCTTGAATTTGCGATAGTCGACGAAGCTGACTCAATTTTAATTGACGAATCTCGAACACCATTAATTATTAGTGGGGGTGCAAAAGCAAGCGTATCTGCATACAATGTTGCAGACCGTTTTGTAAAAACATTAAGAAGAGACAAACATTTTGTTGTTGATATTAAAACAAAAACCGCAAACTTAACGGATGAGGGAAATAATTTAGCCGAACGAATGTTTGGTGTAAGAAATATTTATGATCCACAATATGCTGATTTAGTGCATAGAATTCACCAAGCATTGAAAGCAAATTATATAATGACTCGTGATGTTGAATATATGGTTGATTCAGAAAATGAAATTCAACTTATTGACCAGTTTACTGGTCGAGTCCTTAGAGGTAGAGAATATAGTGATGGTCTACAACAAGCAATTCAAGCTAAAGAAGGTGTGAAAATTAAACAAGAAACCGTAACAATGGCGACCATTACTTACCAAAACTTCTTTAGGTTGTACAAAAAATTAAGTGGTATGACAGGTACGGCAAAAACTGAAGAAGAAGAGTTCCGCAAAATTTACAATATGCGCGTCATATGTATTCCTACTAATAGACCGGTTATTCGAATTGATGCAATTGACCGCGTTTATGCAAAAAAAGAGTACAAATTGAAGGCTTTATTAGAAGAAGTGATTGAACGCCACGAAAAGGGACAACCATTATTAATTGGTACATCAAGCGTTGAATCAAGTGAAGAAGTTAGCGCCCTTTTAGCTAGTGTTAATTTAAAGCATGAAGTACTTAATGCTAAAAACCACGCTCGTGAAGCCGAAATTATTGCTAAAGCTGGTCAGGTCGGCCAAATTACAATTGCTACTAATATGGCGGGGCGAGGTACTGACATTAAGATTAGCGATGAAGTTAAAGCACTTGGCGGTCTTGCGGTTTTAGGTACCGAAAGATATGAAGCCCGGCGAATTGATAATCAATTACGTGGTCGTGCAGGTCGTCAAGGTGATGCAGGTTATAGTAGATTTTATGTCTCTTTTGATGATGAATTAATGCTTAGATTTGCAAGTGATGCAATGCTTAATCTAGTTGAAAAGTTAGGTGATGAACCACTTGAGAACAAAATGTTTACCAACGCTATTACAAGTGCACAAAAAAGGATTGAAGGTCAAAACTTTGATACACGTAAAAACTTATTGGATTACGATGATGTTTTAGCTAAACAAAGAGCAATTATGTATCGTAAACGAGACGCAATTATTTATGCAGAAGATATTCATGATTTGATTCAAGAACAATTTGCCTTAGCAGGACAAAAACTCGCTTCTCGAAGTGCTGAGGATGAAAAAAGAGATAAGTTTGTTGATGGTGAAAAACTTAGGAAGATAGTAGAACCACAATTTTTAGAAGAAAACACAATTAAAGTAAGCGCATATGATGATTCGCCAGTTGATGAAGTTGGTGAAGACCTAACTTTTCTTATGTATAAACGATATGTAAATAGGCGCAAAAGTTGGAATGAAGAAATCGCGTTAAGAATAGAGCGTGATGTTACACTACGTGCTATTGACCGCAATTGGACAAGACATATTGACACTATGGATCATTTACGAGGATCTATTTACTTAAGGAGTTATGCAAACACAAACCCATTGCAAGATTACGTAAATGAAGGCTACGCCTTATTTAAAGAAATGATGGATACAATAGCGATTGAAGTTGTACTTAATTTATTAAATGTACAAGTACGGGTCGATATTGCCGAAGAAGAAAACCAAGGACAGGGAGAATTAGATGGACTTAAAACAAATTAACATTTATCTCCAAGAAGTTGAGTTGCTCGTTTTTCAACTTAGTGAATCTCTTTGACTTGCCTAAATTAATTGAGGAACGCAAACAATTACGAAGGAAAATTGAACATCCTGAATTTTGGTCAAATCAAGAAGAAGCTATCCAAGTTACAACTTCCTTTAATAGTTTAAATGAAAAAATAGAGATCTTTACAAAAGTTAAGGATACTTTTTCTAATGTAAAAGAACTACTTGAAATGGAAGAGGTACTTGATGAACAGATTTTAAAAAGTATCCATACTGAATTGAAAGAAACATTGCAAAAAGGCAATGAATTACGCAAAACACTATTATTTTCCGGTGAATATGATGAAAATAATGCCTACTTGGTTATTCATCCAGGAGCAGGCGGAACTGAATCACAAGATTGGGCTGATATGCTTTATCAGATGTATGTAAAATTCTCAGAAAGACAAAAATTTAAAGTTAAAGTAATTGATTTATTAAAAGGAGATGAAGCTGGTATAAAATCAGTCAAGCTTCTTATTGAAGGTAAATTTGCCTATGGTTTATTGAAGTCTGAAAAAGGTGTGCATCGACTAGTTAGAGTATCACCTTTTGACAGTAGTGGACGAAGACACACATCTTTTGCTTCCGTGAATATAGTTCCTGAGTTTAAGGAGACAAGTTCCATAGATATTAAAGAAGATGAACTAAAAATTGACACATTTAGAAGTGGCGGTGCAGGTGGACAAAATGTAAATAAGGTTGAAACCGCTGTAAGAATAACCCATTTACCAACAGGTATTGTAGTATCATCTCAAAGTGAAAGAAGTCAAATCATGAATAAAGATTTGTGTATGAAAATGCTTCAAAACGAACTATATGCTCTAGAACTTGAAAAGAAAAAAGAAAAAATTAGTGAAATAGTTGGAGAACAAAAGAATATTGAATGGGGAAGTCAAATTAGATCTTATGTTTTATTTCCTTATACATTAGTTAAAGACCATAGAACAGAATATCAAGATGGAAATGTCCAAGCTGTTTTAGATGGTAATTTATTAGAATTTATGTATCGATATTTAGAAAGTGAGGCTCGCAAGAATGGAAATTGTTAAAAAAGGAAAACACATATATAAGAAAATTATAACCAAATATATTCTTATATTAATTGGTACCATTATGATTGCAATTGGTAGCGGACTTTTTCTTATACCTACATCAGTAAACGCTGGGGGTTTAAGTGGCTTAGGAATTATTATTCAAAAGACAACTGGTTTTGATCCTGACTTAACAGTATTAATTGCCTCGTGGATATTATTTTTGATTGGTCTACCAATCTTAGGATGGAAATTCACATTTAAGTCATTATTAAGTACAATTGTTTATCCCTTAGCATTAATGGTTTTTATTAGAGTTCCATTTTTTCAAAATTTCGCAAAAAATACATTTTTAAACGAATTAGGAGAACCAAAAGACACAGCAACATTGCTAATTGCGGCTCTTTTTGGTGGTGCTTTCACCGGCTTAGGTGTAGGTCTTACTTTTGTCGGAGGTGGTTCGACCGGAGGCGTTGATATTTTAGTTTGTGTTATTAATAAATATACTCGTGTTAAACATTCTATTTCTTCCTTTTTAATAGACGCTTTAATTATTGTAATTGGTATATTTGTTGCACAAAACACGCTTGTTTCTCTTATTGGTATAGTTGCAGCATTTATGTGTGCACTATTAATTGAGTATGTTTTTGTCGGAGGAACTTCTACCTTAACCGCCCAAATTATTTCTACAAATCATGTTGATGAAATAAACGATTATATTCACAACGTTATGGGACGAGGTTCAACTTTTATAAATGTTGAAGGAGGTTATAAAGGTGAACCCAAAAAGATGATTGTTGTGTCATTTACTAAAAACGAATATCAAGAGATGATTGAAGCCATTTCTAAAATAGATCCGAGAGCTTTCGTTATTGTTTCTCATACGCAAGAAGTAATGGGTGAAGGTTTTAGAGAATTAAAAACAAAAAAGAAATTAAGAAAAAAGGGTAGTAATGACGAATAAATTTGAATTAGTTTCTTCATTTATGCCAACCGGAGATCAACCTAAAGCGATTAATGAGTTAGTCAAAGGGCTTGAAAGTAATAAAAGACATCAAACGCTATTAGGTGCTACAGGAACCGGGAAAACTTTTACAATTGCAAACGTTATTAAAACAGTTAATAAACCAACTCTGATTCTTGCACATAATAAAACATTAGCAGGTCAATTATATGCGGAGTTTAAAGCTCTTTTTCCTCATAATAGAGTTGAATATTTTGTGTCGAATTTTGATTTTTATCAACCAGAAGCATACATTCCTAAAAGCGACACTTATATTGAGAAAAATGCAGTTCAAAATGAAGAAATTGAAATGTTACGAACCGCTGCAATTAATAGTGTTCTGGAACGAAGAGATACAATTGTAGTTGCTAGCGTAGCATCAATTTACGGGCTTACAGATCCAAACGAATACAAAGAATTAATATTTAGTCTTCGACAAGGTGAAAAGATCAAAAGAAAAAGTCTTTTTACTAAATTAATTGAAGCTCAATATGAAAGAAATAATTTTGAATTAAAAGCAGGTGTTTTTAGAGTGCGTGGAGATGTAATTGAAATTATGCCACCTCATACAGAAGAATCATTTATTCAAATTGATACTTTTGATGATGTGATTGAAGAAATAAGAGAAGTAAATGCCATTACAGGAGAGATTAATAAAACAATGCTTTCTTATCATATTTTTCCTGCATATGGCCACGCATCAACAAGAAAAAGGATTAATGAAGCACTACCAGAAATAGCAAAAGATCTTGAAGATAGATTGGCTTATTTTAAAAGTGAAGGAAAATTACTTGAGGCTGAACGACTAGAATTTAGAACTAGACAAGATATAGATTCATTACGAGAATTTGGTATTTGTCCAGGTATTGAAAACTACGCTAGATACATTGATAAAAGAAAACCAGGAGAAAAACCCTTTTGTCTTTTTGATTATTTTCCAGATGATTTTCTTTTAGTTGTTGATGAAAGTCATGCAACATTACCACAAATTAGAGGAATGTATAACGGTGATAGATCAAGAAAAACAACATTAGTCGAATATGGTTTTAGACTTCCTAGTGCTCTAGATAATCGCCCTCTACAATTTGATGAATTTGAAAAATCTTTTACCAACGTAATATTTACATCAGCCACACCAGGTGATTATGAGTTGGAACATTGTAACTATCAAGTCGTTGAGCAAATAATTCGTCCTACAGGGTTAATTGATCCTTTAGTTGAAGTAAGACAAACGCGTGGTCAAATTGATGATATTATTTATGAACTCAATAAGAGAATTGAAAAAAACGAGAGAGTTATGATAGTCACTCTTACAATAAAAATGGCAGAAGATTTAAGCGATTATTTAAAAAGACGTGGATTTAGAGTAGTTTATTTACATAATGAAACAAAAACACTAGAAAGAAGTCAGATTATTTACCAATTAAGAAAAGGCAAATATGACATACTTGTTGGAATTAATTTATTAAGAGAAGGATTAGATATTCCAGAAGTCAGTTTAATTGTAATTCTTGATGCGGATAAAGAAGGGTTTTTAAGAAGTGAACGGTCACTAATTCAAATTATTGGAAGAGCGTCTAGAAACGTAAATGGGCGGGTTATTATGTATGCTGACAACGTAACACAATCTATGCAAAAGGCAATAAATGAAACAAATAGAAGAAGAAAAATCCAACAACAATATAACGAAGAAACGGGATTAGTTCCTACAACAATTATTAAGCCCATTTATGCTCCTATTCATAATTTTGATGATGATAAATTTAATTTAAAAATAAACAAAGGCAAATTAACTAAACGAGAATTAGAAGAAACGAAAGCAGAACTTCGTAAAAAGATGTTATCTGCAGCTAAACAATATGATTTTGAAAAAGCTGCTCAATATCGGGATTTAATTTTTGAATTAGAAGCAGAATATTTATAGAAATAAAAAAATATCAACAAATGTTGATATAATTATATAGGAGGTAAGGAAATGAAAAGAAAATTTATAATGTTCGCTATACCATTTGTTTTAATAAGTTGTGGTAAACCTAAGATTCTTAACGAAGAACAAAGATTAACAACAATTAGACAATTAGCTAATGCTAGACCTTATCGTCCAAATATTTTTCGCGCAACTATAAACGAAGAATCCGATATTGATATAGTTGTAGAGATTAATGGGCAACCAAGAGTCCAAATTACAAATTATCAAAACTTTAATCATGATGTTAAAATTAAAAACTACCAATTTCTCGATAGTGTAAAAAGAACCGAAAAAGAACAAGTTGAATTAAGAACAGATGTAGTTTTCGAATCAGAATTAGTGACAAAAACAAAAATATTAGGTTTAACAATTTTAAATGAAGAAATAGTTCCTGAAACAGAAACGCATTACTATACAGTAAACAATGTGCATTATGCAGATGAATCAGAATATGTTGATCCACAAACTGAAGAACACGGCACTAAATCTAAGGTTGATGAATATTATGATTTTACTAAACACATCATATATAACGAAGTAACCGAACGAATGAATTACTTATATGATTATAATTTTTCTCTTTTTAGCATGGAGGAATCTGAAGAAATAATTGTAGATGCAACGTTATTTAAAAATGAATTTACCTTAGTTTCAAAAATCAATGTAGAAAAATTTATTCAAAAGCAAATTGATGATTTTGAAAGTCAAATGACCTCTGAAGTTCAAATTCCTGAATATGAATATACTTATGATGAAATTACTAATGAAGATAAAGTAGTAATTAACTCAGAAACCTATGAAATAGATTCTATAACTAGTTCACTTAATATCAATGGTTTAGTAACATTTTCATATGAAGGAAATAACTACCGAGTAACAATAAAAGGTGGTTTTACATTTTCACTAGATTATCAAAATTATAACGATACTAAATTAGTTATTGAATTCCCTAATGATCTAGATTCGTATTTAGAAAATACGGAATAAAAAGTTTAATTGCATTTCATTAATATTTCGTTTATATTAATAAAGCAACTAAAAGGAGCAAATTATGAAAGCATTAGACATTATATTTCTTATCGTAGCAATTATTCTTATTATTCTATCTTTATTACAAGGCGGAAAAAGTGAAGGTGCATCAGGTGCTATTACTGGTGGAGGTCTTAATATTTTCGCCAAAACTAAAGAACGAGGTAGTGAAAAAATAATTTCTATTTTAACTATGGTAATTGCGGTTATCTTTTTCCTTTTAGCTATTTTGGTTAACGTACTACTTTAAGTTAGATAACAAAACATAAATAAAGGACAAGATTTCTTGTCCTTTTTTCTTTTATTGACTCTTTTATATGTTATAATTTTTTAGGCGATAAAAATGACAATAAAAGAATATGTTGCAAAGCAAAAACAACTTTTATGTATAGAAGTAGAAGGCTTACAAGTAAAACCATCATTTGTAATTATTCAAGTAAATGATGATCCTGCTAGTGATAGTTATATTCGCGGAAAAATTAAAGATGCAGGAGAAGTTGGTATTGAAGTAAAACTAGATAAACTAAGTCCTACTATTAGCGAAGAGGGTTTATTAAAAGTTGTTAATAAATATAACAATGATCCTAAAGTACATGGTTTAATTGTTCAAATGCCACTTCCAAAACATATTAGCGAAGATAGAGTAAAACTAAGTGTAAATCCAAAAAAAGATATTGATGGTTTTCACCCTCTATCCCATCTTAATCCATGCACTCCACAAGGGATCATTGATTATTTAGAATCAGAAAATATTGCAATTGAGGGCAAAAGTGCATTAGTTATTGGAAGAAGTAATATTGTTGGTAAGCCCATGGCAAAGCTTTTATTAAACAAAAATGCAACCGTTACCATCGTTCATTCTAGAACTAAAAAAGATGACTTACTCAACTTACTGGCTAGAGCAGATATTATCGTTGTAGCAGTAGGAAAAAAATGGTTCGTTAGTGAGGAACCACTAAAAGAAAGTGCAGTTATTATTGATGTTGGAATTAACCGAGTTGACGGCGTTCTCTACGGCGATGTAAAACCTGAAAGAAATGTAGCACTTCAAACACCTGTTCCAGGTGGAGTTGGATTATTAACAAGATTACGATTACTTAAAAATTTATTGGAGGCATATTATGAAATTTGCAATAACTAATACTCAAGTTTATGGGGTTGACCGTGCGATTAAAGCAAGTGGAAATCCAATGAGAACTGAAATTGAAACAGGTCCTATTGATGAAAAAGATCTAAAACGAGCAAGACTTCTTGGTCGAACAAAAGGTGGAGAAGGACATGATAATTATTTAAAGGGCATTCTTGTTCAAATGGATGTCACCGCTCCTCTTTACTGGTGGAAAGAAGCTCAACGATATCATTGGTTTGATTTTGTTTCTAGTCAATCAACAATGCACTGCTTACTTAAATTCAATATTGAAGAACGTTTTGTTAAAGAAGTAGATCGTAGAGTTATTCCAATTATAGATGAATTAGTGAAACAATATAACGCAATAGAACAAAGTAAAGCAAAAGAAAAAGTTGCTAAGTGGCGAGAAATTGTTGCTACTCTACCTTCTGGTTTTTGTTTAACTGCGACAATGACTACAAATTATCAACAACTAAAAACTATGTATTTTCAAAGAAAGAACCATAAACTTGAAGAATGGCATGTATTCTGTGATTGGGCATTAGGACTACCGTTATTTGAAGATTTAATTAAAGAGGTAGCAAAATGAAAAAACGCACATTAAAAAAATATGCTGATTTAATTGTTAAAGTTGGAGCGAATGTCCAAAAAGGACAAGAAGTTATTATTAATGCTGATTTAGAAATCGCACATTTCGTTGAATATGTCGTTGAATCTGCTTATAAAGCAGGAGCAAAAGAAGTAATAATTAAATGGAGTGATGATAATTTAAGAAAACTTCATTATAAATACCAAAAAACTGAAACATTAGGAACATTTAAAGATTGGGAAATTGAACGTTTGAAATATAGAACAAATGTTCAACCCGTTATGATAAGACTTGAAAGTAGCGACCCAGATGGATTAAAAGGTATTGATCAAGCAAAAATGAGTGAAGTTAGAAAAATGCTATACCCAGTTTATAAACCATTTGCTGATGAATCCGAAAATAAATATCAATGGACAATCGCGGCGGTACCAGGTGAAAAATGGGCTAAAAAATTGTTTCCACAGTTAAGTAAAAAACAAGCTGTTAAAAAGTTATGGGATGCAATCTTGTTTGCATCTCGAGCAGATGGATTTAATCCTATACGTGCGTGGGAAGATCATAATGCGAATTTAGCCGATCATGCCCGAACCTTGAATATGTTAGAGCTGCAAAAACTATATATTCGTAGCAAAAACGGCACGGATTTACAAATTGGTCTAATTCCAGACGCTCTATTTATGGCAGGGGGAGACACGACACTTAAAGGAATTTATTTTAATCCAAACATTCCTACTGAAGAATGTTTTACAACTCCAAAAAAAGGTGAGGCAGAAGGAATTGTATATGCAACTAAACCATTATCCTATCAAGGTGAAGTAATCGATGGTTTTTATCTTAAATTTAAAGATGGAAAAGTTGTAGAGGCATATGCAAAGAAAAATAATGAGCTTTTACAAAACATGCTTAATTCAGATGAAAACGCACGTTATTTAGGCGAAGTTGCCTTAGTTCCAAAGGAATCACCTATTAACAAACTTGGATTTTTGTTTTTTAATACACTATTTGATGAAAATGCAACGTGTCATTTAGCACTCGGAGCAGGCTTTACAAATTGTATTATTGGTTATGATCAATATAGCAAAGAAGAACTTACTGCAAAAGGTGTTAACGATTCAATGATTCATGTTGATTTTATGTTTGGTACAGATGATTTAGAAATTGATGGTTTAACAAAAAATGGCCAAAGAGTGGCCATATTTAGAAAGGGTACATGGGTATCCTAAAGATAAGTTATCTGCATTAAATCGTTAATTAATATTTTTTTACCATTTATAAGAATTGTCCTAGTATATGGGTCAATTCTTTTTATTATTCCTTCAACTTCTCTTAAATAGCCTTTATCAAAGTAAACGATGTTTAATCTTTCGCCCTTATAATTAACAAGAATGTAGTTCATTTCTTCCATTTGATCTTCACTTAAAATTGGTTTATCAACTTTTTTATTTTCTTGCTGCATTTTATTTAAAAAAATCGCTTGTTCTTTTAAAGAAGCAAAAGGAGCCCACTTGATCATGCCTCTGCTCATTTCCTATGACCCCCAATTTGTCCAATTCGTTCCAAATATGTAGACTTTTCTCGCCTTGCATCAGCGCGGAAAATCTTATCTGCTCCATATTTGTTTTTTATCTCATCAATAGCTTTATAAAGAGCTTCATTTTTAATAAACTTTTCATTATCTTCAAAAAGTGTTAGTTGGATAAATCTAACATTCGTTAAATTAGAAGCTGAAAGATGAAGTTGACGAATAGGAGCGCTAATATTAAAACGAGATAAAATTTCAATAAAGGTCTCATAGAGAATATCATTATCATTAGTTGGAAATTGAAGTTTCATACTTTTACTGTGCATTTTGTTGCTAGGTTTTGTTTCTACCGCTGTTAGTGAAAGAGTACTACAAACAAAATTAGCAGCACGAAGGCGATAACAAATCTCATCACACATTTCTCTAATCATCATAGGTAATTCATGTTTTTCATAATCTTCATGGAATACTTGTCCGCAAGTAAAAGAAGGATTTTTTGGTATATATGTTTCGCTAATTAAACTATCATCTATTCCGTTTGCATGATCGTGAATCTGTTCGCCGATAATGCCGAATTTTTCTTTTAATAAAGCTTTTGGATATTGAGCTACATCACCCATTGTATGAAGGCCAAGACTAGCTAAACGTCGTTCATAACCTTTATTTATTCCCCAGACCTTTGTAATTGGTGTTATTTTCCACAATCTATTTTGAATATCATCTTTTGTCCAAATAGCAATACGATTTGGGGCGACTTTTGCATCAGTATCCATTGCTACTTTAGCAAGAAACATATTAGGTCCTACGCCTGCTGTTGCATACAAACCTAAACGATTCAATATTTCAGCCATGATGAATTTAGTTAATTCATATGGTGTTTTTTTATATAGATTCAAATATGGCGTTAAATAAATAAATGTTTCATCAATCGAGTATGGATGCCAATCTTCAGGAGCGAAATATTCAAGTATTAATGCGTTGAATTCAGTGCTTTTACGGACATATTCTTCCATATTGGGTTTTGCATAAATAAGAGGTATATCAGACGGAAGTTCAAATTTTCTCATGATGTTTTTACACCCCTTAGTTTTTAAATAAGGGGTTACTGAAAGTACTAAAGATCCAGGTCCTCTAGTTTCATCACAGACAACAAGAGGTGCCTTAAAAGGATCTAATCCTCGTTTAGCACACTCAACACTAGCATAAAAGCTTTTAAGGTCTAATACTGCAAACCACTTTCCCATAGGTTTATTATATAAAAAAATTGTATTACTTTCAGTAAAACAAGCTTATAGAAAAGTGATTTGCGATTTTTAAATAATGTTAATTAATCGTTAAATGTAATCCCAGATTCTTTCTCAGGCAGTCTATAAAGTTATTTTGGTAATTGTTTGCTTGAGATTTTATTTCTATAATCTTTTGGACTTTCATTGAATTCCTTTTTAAATTCTTTATAAAAATTTGAATAATCTGTAAAACCAACCGCATAACATATTTCTTGAAAGGAATCATTTGTAGATATAATCAGCTCACTGGCCTTTCGTAGCCGCATTTTTATTAAAAATTGATGTGGTGTAATATCATACTTTTCTCTAAAAATATTTATTGTTTGGTTTTTAGATAAAAGTACATGTCTAGAAATGTCATGTAGCGTAATTTTTTTATTATAGTTATCTGTGATAAACGATCTAATTTTTTCTGGAATACTAGTTAAATTTCTTGATTCTTTCAAAGCAATTAAAATTTCGTAAAAGACCTTTTCTTTTTCAAGCAGTTCAGAGGAATCACCGAGCTTATCTAATTTTTCGATTAATGGTTGTATTTTATTAATGTCAAAACGACCTCTCAATGGAAGGCTTCCGCCTTTACTATAATGTCCTCTAAAATGAATAAAGTAATAATTAGGTTTATTACTAGGTTTAATGCCTTGTTGTAGTAGGTTAGGTTTTTGAATATAGTATTCACCAGGTTGTAATTCAATATATTTTCCATCTTCAAAAAAATTAAGGACACCTCGTCTCATTAATATTAGTGCACTAATATCATAGATTCGTGTTATATGTTTTTCTCCCGCTTCAAATTGTCTATTAGAAGAATACAAAAAATGTTTAAAAGAAGATCATCGTATTGTCTTTGGTATTAGACCAGAGGATATTCATGAAAACATTGAATTACCATCTACTGTAATTAAATCATCACCAATTAAAACTAAAGTAGGAATTTGTGAACTTTTAGGGTCGGAATATCATGTTTATCTACCAATTTGGGAAAAGGAAATAATCGCTAAAATACAAGCAAACAAATCAATTAAGAGTGGCCACAACATTGAAATAGTCTTAAATATGGAAAAAACTCACTTATTTGATGTAAATAATGGGAAGGTTATATTCTAACTAAATCAAAAAAATAAATTAATAAGCTTTTTAGTTAATCTGAAAGGAGAATAAAACATGAAATAAATCAATGATATCTATTACAAAATAGTTTAAGAATAAAATTAGAAGAAGTGATTTATCTCAAACTATAATATCGATTGTTATTTTCTTTAAATAATATAAATAAGGAGGAAATTATGAAAAAAAGAAAACAATTTTAGGGGTAATTGCCGCAATTGCTGTTAGCACGGTGGCGTTTTTCAAAATTGCGCAAAAGAGCTTTCTTGCATTACCTAATGGTGGAACGCCACCATACACAATTACATTACAAAATGCACCAACAGAAATTACCAATGAATTTAGTAACTTTTCATCAACTTATTTAACTGGTAATCAAAATGGTATCGCATTTGATTTCAAACAAGCAAAAAGCGCCTCAAATAAACTATGTGAATTAGCATCTGGTGGCTCAATTACTAATACAACACCCGTTAATGGGGTTTATTCCTTAGTTGCTACATTTACTGGTAATATCAGCGTTAAAGGATCTGTTACAGGTAACGATGATTTTGAGGATGCTGCGGTTCTAGTTTCAGGAGAAGCATATGTTTTGTTAAGTTCCTATGATTTTATTTCATTAGTTACGACTTCTCAAACAACAATTGATCAATTCTCACTAGTTTATACTTGCACGCCTACTGCACATTTTGAAACTACTAAACGCTATGAGGCAGAAGATACTTTTGTCTTACTTACTGATGGTGATTTTTCTGGAAGATATATCAATAATCCAAGCGCAAGTGGTGGTAAATTAATGGGAAACCTTGATGTAGGTGATACATTCCATGTGCGTCATTTTGCACCAATTGCAGGAATTAGAACAATTAGAACACTATATGTTAATGGGGAAGCTAATCAAAAAATGTGTTACGGAGTTAATGGTGGAAAAATAATGATTGATATTCCAGCTCAAGTTGAAGGTTCTTGGGATTTCGCTAATAGTTCCCTTTTAAGCTTTACAGCAAATTTAAGACAAGGATGGAATGATATTGTTTTTGGCTGTACTGGTGGATACGCTCAATATGACTACTTTGAGGTAGTTGGTACCGACGCTAGATATGATAGTTCAAAATTAGAAACTCTTGCTTCACATGCAATGGTATATGCTGTTGAATGTGAAAAAGAGGGAAGTGCAAGTAGATCTCGTGGCTGGGGTTATGACTTTTTTGCAAATTCAGGCATTGGTCTTGAAGGTGATGATAATAACGGTTTTACAGCAGTATTTAATAATATGAAAGCTGGCACTTATAATGTAAAATTCGTTTATGGCGTTGATCATGCGATGACAGTTAGAGTCTCTGTTAATAGCGGCGCATTAAATGTTGTTAACCTTACTGGCGGACCCACTTGGCACGCGCTAGTTGAACAAACAATTGAATGCACATTTGTCGAGGGCACTAATTCTATACGTATTATGCGAAATGGTTCTTGGTGTAACTTTGACGCAGTTTATGTCGATATTAAGTAATATTTAAAAAAATTAATTACCAGCTTGGCGACAAGCTGGTTTTTTATTTTAAATATGATGAATACTTTAAGATGGAGACATTAATATCTTGCAAAAAATAAATGTCTTAACTATTATTATATAGCGCGGGGCTGTAGCTCACCTGGGAGAGCGCATCGTTCGCAACGATGAGGTAGCGAGTTCGATCCTCGTCAGCTCCACCAAAAATAAAAATTTACTTTTTATATATAAATGGTTAAAAGAAAATCCAATCATGATTAAAGCGATAAGTAGAAGTGTAAAAAAAGATAATAACGTTGTCCAAGTTATCATTCTTCTTGGTCAATCAAACATGGAAGGTATTTCAATTTCTAGTTATTTAACTAAAAAGATGCCTCAAAAAGCAGAAGAATTTACTGTTGGCTATCAAGATGTAAAAATCTCGTTTGATAATGGTGCAGGCAACTACACTTCTAATAATAAATTTATCCCAACTAAATTAGGACAAGGGTGTTCTCCAAATCACTTTGGACCTGAAGTTGGTATAGCAGAAATTATTCATAATGCTGGCAAAACCGATGTCTTTTTACTTAAATATGCATATGGAGGAACCTCTTTAAGTTATGATTGGATTTCTCCAACTTCAAGAAAAAAACCTGGACATTTATTTGTTGGTGCAGTTAATTTTGTTTTAGAGAGTCTTATACAACTTGAGAAAATGGGGTATTACCCTGAAATTAAAGCTATTTGCTGGATGCAAGGTGAAGATGATTCTAACGGAAATCAATATGATAATTATTACAATTACACGAAAAATTTCGTAAAAGATTTACGAGAAGATTTAAAATTATATATGGATCTTGATGGAATAGGATTCCTTGATGCAACAATCGCAGCTTTAGACCATGTGTGGACAGAGCATGTAATAATTAATAATGCAAAGCGACAAAACGCAGAAGAAGATCCATTGTCTTATTTCATTGATACGAACGACGAAGGATTAAAAACTAATCATGAACCAGTCGGTGCTGTCGATATTTATCATTATGATTCGGATTCTATGATAAAATTAGGGAGGCTCTTTGGAATGTTACTAATAGAGCATTTTGTAGATTAAGATGAGAAAAAATGGTGTTTCATTAAAAGATATTGCAAAAGAAGTTGGCGTTTCTACTGATGCAGTAAGCAAGGCTCTACGCGATTCTAATCAAATTAGCGAAGAAACAAAAAAAGAATTAAGAAAAAAGCTGCTGAAATGGGATATGCCAAAAATCAGTCTGCTGTTACTTTAAAAACAGGTCGATCTAATAATGTCCTTATTTTTCTTAATAGTCTATATAATCAATACTTTTCAATTATGACAACTCATTTAATTAAAGAAATTGAAAACAAGGATTATAGAAGTACAATTTGTTTTACAGAAGGTTTTATACTTGATTTGAACCAAGTTAATATTGCTGAAGTTAATCAATATGCCGCAGTCATATCTTTAGTTGAACCAACCGATGATATTGTCGCGGCATTTAAAGAAAGAAATATCCCTTTATATATCGTTGGAATTAAACCAAACCAAACATATCCTAATTATGCGATAACAGATGACTACAGCGGAGGTTATAAAGTAAGTGAATATTTTGCTAAAAAGAAATACAAAAAAGCAGCATATGTTACTAACTCACCTTCAGAAACATCATTTCGTCGAGAGCAAGGTTTTATAGATGCCGTTTCAACAAATTGTAATAAGACTTATAAATCTTATTCTTTTGAAGAATATGGAGATAGTTATGAAAAAATAGTTGATTCTATAGAAAAAGAGAATATTGATTTCATATTTTGTTTTTCCGACTATCTTGGTTTTATTATCAGGACATTATTACATAGAAAATATCACAATTATGATTGTGTTATTATTGGTTTTGATAATATTAGTGATTATATAGAGGTTTTTGAGCCTCTTAGTTCTGTTGCAAGTGACATACATCAAATTTCAAAAGATGTGGTTGATCATATAATTTTATCAGTCAACAAGAAAAACATTAAAAAATTAAGAAAAACATACCCTGTTTCATTAAATATTAAGAAGTAAAATTTAGATAAATAAAAAAAACTAAAGGAGTTTTTTTAAGGATTTTACGACCTTATATAATTTAATTTCTATAAAATTGAATCTAAAAGTAGTAATATTAAGACATGACTAAAATTAAAGAATATTGGCAGACATTTCTTTCGCTTGGAATTATGGCTTGTATCGCTCTACCAATATTTTTATTATTTGAACAAACATATGCACCAGATACTTTGTGGATAAGACCGTTTGAATTTGCAGCCTTTACTTTTTTAAGCGCGATTATCATATCATTTTTAAATCTTTATATTTGTTTTTTTAGTAAACCTTTGAAGACTTCTCGTTTTGCTCGTGTTGGTGCCGTAACTATTGGATTATTCATTATTTTCAATGTTATCAATGTATTGTTATCAAGTTCTTTTGAGGTTGTTAATTATACTTTAAATGATGGATCAGTTGCTTCTTTAGAAATTGCTAGACCAACGATGGATAAATATAAATCGATTGTATTACTTATAATCAATTTTGTTTTTATTTATATTCTTGTTTTTAATGTCACTTTAAAGAAGAACTTTAAACAAATAATGGTTCTTTTAGCACATCTTTATTTACTATTTGTTATTGCAATTATCGTTTATAGTTTAATTACTGAATATGAAGTTTATCAAAAAATACTTACAACAGGGTTAAATGACACATCAGTTGTTCCTGATAGTGTTTTTGATAATAGAAACACCTTTGCAAGTTTCTTATTAACTGGAATTATTTACTCATTTTATCTTTACCTTAATGCTGGAGATAAAAAACGCCGTTATATCTATTCGGCTTTTTCATTGATTCCTGCACTATTAACATATTTTACTTACAGCAAAACCAATATTATTTTTGTTATTTTAATGTATGCTGCGGTATTACTTCGCCATTACATTAGGAATATAATTAGAAAAAGGTGGGTTTTGTTTGGTATTGAAACATTATTATTAGTTTCGTTTTTGGTATTGTTTATTCCATTTAGATATGTTCCAAGTTTAAAAATATTGTCACCGAGTGTTTTTCTCTATAAAGTAATGCCTGCAAAATTCGCTTTTCTGGGAAAAAAATCAATTGATAATAGATTGGACTTACTTAAAATTGCTATTAACACAATAAAAACCACCCCACGTTCATTTTGGTTTGGTGAAGGAATTTATATATCTAGAAAGGTATATAACGCAGCTCTAAATTTAAATGAATTTATATATCCAACAACTGGATTTGGTAATTATCATAATGGTTTTGCCGAGGTTTTCCATTCATTTGGTTTGATGGGTTTCTTAATATATTGTTTTTGTATTTTATATTTATTCGTAGGAATAATAAGGTTATTCTTTCACAAAAAAAATATCGCATTTTTCTTAATAATTAATTTTTGTGTGTTTTTCGGGAGCGCTATGCTTGAATCACAAGCAATGTTGTTATTTAAAACAGACCCAATTTTTGGCAGTATCCCATTAGTATTAGTTACGGTATATTATGTAAACAAATATAAATGTAGTCTATTCCACCCTCTTAAGAAAAAAGAAAAGAAAAAAGCAGCAATAGCTGCTTAATTTATACAATACCTATTTAATTATTTAACTTCAATATGTAGATTCTTTAGTATTGATAATGCTTGCTTATGAAGAGTTGGATCAGAAGAACCAGTACCACGTTTATCAACAACAATTGTAGCATTAGGAAGAGCAGTTTTAGCTAAAACAGCATTGCTTATAATGCATATATTAGAAACTAAACCAACTAGTTCTATATAATCGAAAGAATTTTCTAATAAGAACTTAAATAAATCAGTTGAACCAAAGGTGTTTTTAGTAAATACACGATGCTTTTTACTAATTTCTTCTAAGTCGCCATACATTAACCAACCTTCAGTATCATATATACAATGTTCTATAGGGAGGTGTTTACCTTCGACAGTATCTAAATAATTGGGTAAATGTGTATCCTTTAAAAATAATATTGTTCCAGCTTTTTCATATTCTTGAATTTTTTCTTTGATAAATGGATATATGGAATCTGCACCTTCAAAGCCTAAACTCCCGTTAATAAAATCATTTTGATAGTCCACAACGATTAATAGTTTTTTCATTTAATTCACCTCGATAGTTAATAAATATTGATGCAATTTGCTTTACAAAAGACCATTATGGTCTTTATAATAAAGCGTATTAATACTATAATATATTAGCGGAGGATACAAGAAAAATGTTAGAAAACAACAAATATTCTCACCACATGATAAGGGAAATCGAAGAGTCACCATCGGTTATCCGCCACATTGTTGAAAAATATACTAAAAAATATAAATTTAAGTTTAATAAAAAACTTATAAACGCACTAAATGACGCTGAAAACGTTTATATATTAGGTTGTGGTACTAGTTATCACAGTGCCCTAGCTGGTAAAAGATTTTTTTATAATTTACGTGCTCATTATAAAGTTCGTGTTGCCAGCGAGTGGGCATTAAATCCATATGCACATAGTGGGAAAACAGTATATATAATGATTAGTCAGTCTGGTGAAACGGCTGATTTAATACGTTGTTTAGACAATATAAAACCAAAAAGCCCTCTTATTGTCATTACTAATTCTCCAAATTCAACTTTGGCTAAAAGGGCACATTATGTTTTGGATCTATGTGCGGGAGAGGAAAAAGCAATAGCTTCAACTAAGGTTTATTTTGCACAAGTTACCGTTTTGGCTTTACTAGCAGCATCACTTAAAAATGATGTTTCTACAATTGATGAATTACTAGAAATTGCAGACAAACAAGAAGAAATAATCAGACAAAAAGATCAATATAGAGAATTAGCCAAGTATTTTAGTAAGGTTACAGACACATACATTTTAGGAAGAGGTGTTGATTATCCTATTGCATTAGAAGCTAGTTTAAAGCTGAAAGAAACCTCATATATTCATAGTGAAGCCTTTTACGGGGGTGAATTTAAACACGGACCGATTTCATTAATTGTTAAAAATGTTCCTACGATATTATTCTTAAGCGAAAAAATTTCAGAAGAAAGTGTAAGAAGAAACCAAGAGGAAATTAAAGAACTAGGGGGTCATGCTTTTGTTTTGACATCTAAAAATTTGGAAAAAGAAGATGATGATCTAGTTGTACCTGAATGTCGCGAAGATTTATCTCTGCTATTAAAAGTTATGGTAGTACAATATCTTGCTTATTATCTCGCTTTAGAAAAAGGGCTTAATCCGGATGAGCCCCGCAATCTCTCTAAAGCAGTTACTATCTAAAAAAACGACCTCAAGTGATTGAGGCCGTTTTTGTATAATTGAACATTATTCTGCACGCAAATTATATTTTTTTGACATTTTTTCAAGATGAAGAATATGGTCAACATTAGAAAGTTCGCTTGCAGCATCCATATCTAGAACCACGGTTACTTCTCCCCCATATAACTGGATTGCACTCGCCGTTACATGAGATGTTATTGGACCTTCAAGAGCTTCCTTTACAATGGATGCTTTTTTTGTCCCACTTGCAAGCATAATTAATTTTTTTGCTTCTAAGATTGTTCCTACACCCATCGTAAGACAAAAGTGGGGCATTTCATCACGGGTTATGCCTACTTTGCGATAAAAATCCTCATAATTATCATCTAGAGTTTGTTTGGTTAGACCTACTAAATGACATCTACTTCCTAGACTAGACCCAGGTTCATTGAAACCCCAATGTCCGTCCCTACCAATACCAAGAAGCTGAAGGTCGATACCACCAGCTTTTTTAATTGCTAATTCATATTCTTCGCAAGTTTTTGCTGGATCATCAGTATAACCATCAAAATAATGGATATTCTCTTTTTTGATATCAACATGCTTAAAAAACTCTTCATGCATGTATCGTGCACATGATTTATCTAATCCGTAAGGCTTAATAATATCAAAACCTTCACCAAGATATTCGTAAAGAGTGAATGCTTTTACATCTTTAAAACTTAGCCCTTCTTCTTTGTGCATTCTAACAAGTTCGCGGTAAACGCCAATTGGCGTGAAACCAGTTGCTAAACCAAGTACGGAATCTGGTTTGCTTTTTATCTGTTTAGCAATAATTTTAGCTGCCGCCTTTGACATTTGATCATAATTATCACGAATAAAAATAGCCATAATAAATACCTCTTTATTTACTTTAGTATTATTATTCTACAATATAAAAAAATATTTTGCTATCTTTAGGGAAAAAGTGCTAAATCGATTATTTGTAAAAGTGTCAAATCATTGCAGGTTTTAACGAATATCGTTAAAATAATTAGTAAAGGGGGATTTTTCTATGAATATCATTTTATTATTAACACCAAAGAAGCAAGTTACTACTGTCGAAGAAGAAATGACAGTTTCGGAAGCTTTACAAGTGATGAATGTTTCACGCTATACTTCTGTACCACTTTTAAATAGCCAAGGCCAATATGTTGGAACAATTACTGAAGGTGATCTTTTGATGTCGCTTCTTAGCCAACCATCCACAAAAACGTGGGGCAAATTACCACTAAAAGAAATTAAAAGGGTTAGAGATAATGTACCAGTAAAAGTAAACGCCCCAATTGATAATATTTTTATAACATTAATTAATCAAAATTTTATCCCCATTTTAGATGATCGTGATGTATTTATTGGTATTGTAAAAAGGAGTGATCTAATCAACTACTATCTTGAACAATATAAAGAAAGTAAAGAAGATGATGCAACAACCATTTTAAATAATATAAAATCTAGAAGAAGTATTAGAAATTGGAAAGACGATGAAATTGATCGTTCTATTATTAATGAAATAATTATGGCTGGTTTAGTTGCACCATCTGCAATGAATAGAAAACCTGTTCATATAATGTTAGTTTCTCGAGATGAAGTAAGAGAAGAAATCGTAAATTGTCACAGCCGATTTAGATTATTAGAAAAAGCACCATATGCTTTATTTGTTTATGGAGATACTGTTGCTGAACCAAATGAATTACACCTAAATAATAATTGTAGTGCCTCAATTCAAAATATGTTACTTGCTATAAGTGCGCTAGGATTAGGTGGGGTTTGGATAGGTGCGGGAGATGAAGCCGTTAGTAAAGAAGTAAGTAATTTATTAAATGTCCCTCAAGTGATGAAACTTTATGGCGCAATTGCTTTTGGAGTTAAAAACGAAGAAAAAGAACCTAACGAAACATTTGATCTAGGAAAAGTGCATTACGAAGGTTGGTAGAATGAAAATAAAAAGCAGGGATTATTCAGTAATGTTAATTACCGTTATCACAACGGTAATTAATTTTATTCTTGCCGTGGGTAAAACAGTTGTGGGTGTTATCTTTTTTTCGCCTTCACTTATCAGTGATGGAATTAATTCAATTGATGATGTATTAGCAAACATTGTTTTATTAATAGGAATTAAAAAAAGTCAGCAAAAAGCTGATGAAACTCACCAATTTGGGCATGAACGATTTGATGCTGTAAGTGCAGTTATTCTATCAATTTTCTTTTTTGTTGCTGGTTTTTTTGTAGCCTATAGAGGAATTGAAGAAATTATTAAAGGAGCAACAGGGCAGCTTGAACCTCCCGGAATACCAGCCTGGATTGTAGCAGCAATTGCTATAGTTATAAAGCTTATTATGAGTGCGATTAGTTTTATTATCGCAAAGAAGACTAAGTCCGTTACGATTAAAGCCCTCGCACTTGATAATTTAGCTGATGTTTTAAGTACAGTCTTTACATTTATAGGAATTATTTTAGCAATTACACTAGATAAACCAATATTAGATCCAATTTTTAGTTTATTTATTGCCGCTATTATTTTCTATACAGCAGTAACTACTCTTAAAGATGCAATATCTAAACTAACCGATAGAAGTATAGATCCTAAAACTGCAGAAAAATATATTAAAATTATTATGTCAGTACCTGGGGTATTAGATGTTGATGAATTTAGAACTCGTATTTTTGGACCACGAGTTTATATTGAATTAAGCATAAGTGTTGACCCAAACCTTAGTTTAGTTAAAGTTCACGATATCTCAGAAGAAGTACACGATATAGTTGAGAATACTTTTGAAGAAGTTAAACACATAATGGTACATGTTAATCCATATGAAGAAAAAAGAATTAAGAAGTAAGATTTTAAAGGGACTTCTTGTCCTAGTCGTCTATGTTGCTATTGGACTGCTCTTATATTTTATGACAAAAATTTTCCATTTAGATATAGATAAAATCAAAGAATTAATTCAAAATAATCAAAATTTGTCATACTTAATTTTTTTAATTGCCCAAATTATAATGTCGTTACTTTTAATATTGTTGCCTGGAACAACAATGAGTTTTATAGTATTGGGTTTATCAATTTTTACTCCATTTGAGGCTTTTCTTTTAGTTTCATTTGGTACTTTTATTGTATCTATTATTTTCTATATTATCGGAAGATATTTAGGTAATAGAATAGTGATTAAAATAATTGGTCAAGAAACGTTTGATAAATATGATGCTATTTTTCAAAGAAGGATGTCTTTATTTTATCCAATTGCGATGTTATTACCATTTTTCCCTGATGATGAATTAACAATAATTGCAGGGACTGCAAAGGTTAAGTGGTCTTACTTTTTAATTACAACATTAATATGTCGATCGGTTGGTATTGGTGTACTTTGTTTCTTAGGTGGTGGTATCCCTTGGCGGACACTTCCAGTTGAACAAATCATCTTTTTAATTTTGCTACTCTTATTTGCGGCATTCGAACTCTTCGTATTTGCCTTTCAATTAGATAAATACTATGCAAAAAGGGGTTTGATTACGAAATAAACGACTTTTTTGGTTTTGTCGTGTTAGTAAAAAAATAAAAAATATGCTATAATAAATCCGGAAAAGGAATTAATATGTCAAAGAATATTTTGGTAGTTACTGGCAGTGCTAGATCCAACGGAAATACAATGACACTTGCCCGTTCTTTTATTTCAGGCGCACGTAAAAGTGGTCATGCTGTACGCCGTTTTGATGCTGCTAATAAAAAAATTGAACCATGCAGAGAATGTGATAATTGTTGGCGTAAAGGAAAACCATGCATTGTTGCTGATGATTTTAATACAATTAGCCCGTTTCTTCATGTAAGTGACATAATTGTTTTTGTTACTCCACTTTATTGGGGCACCTTCAGTAGCGGTACTAAATTATTTATAGATAAACTTCGCGCCTATCTATCAGATAAAAGAATGAAACAATTACGAATTAAAGAAGCAATGATAATTTTAACTGCAGCAGAAAATAATAAAGACACTTTTGATGCCGCTTTACACACATACAAAATGCTTTGTGAAAAATTTAATTGGGAAAACAAAGGTGTTCTTTTAATTGGTGGACTTGATAATATTGGCGATATAAACGAAAAAGAAGAACTGCGCGAAGCATATGAATTAGGACTTTCCATTAAGTAATAATTAATTAGTTTTAAAACGAGCACCTTGTTTAGTGCTCGTTTTTTATTTGGTTTCTAATACTTTATCTTTAAATTCAAATGCTTCTTCAATATTTTTAAAGCGACCAATAAAATAATAATCCCCCATACCTTCTGCAAGTATTTCAGGATAAAGACCACTTAATATTATTAGACTATTATATTTATTGAGAATTTCGTTATTAGTAAGCAAATATTTATCAATCATTTCTTTACGCCTTGTTACTTCTAGGCATATATATTGTTCTCTTTCATTATCTAATGTGATAGAAGAGTCATTCATCATTTGTGCATATAAAGAATAGACATCAATATTAGAACCGATATTAATCATTTCAGGTGTATAAGCTCCTGCAGGTCGCATATTTACTTCTAGACCAATATATTCTCCTTTTTTTCCAATTAAAGAATTATCATTATTTAGTTTAAAAAACTCTAAATGGACAAAACGTTTTTTTACTTCAAAAGCCTTTATTGTGTTTTTAGCCAATTTATTTAAATCATCATCTACTGGAATTGAGTAATAATAATCATCAACAAGTCCAAGACTAATTAAATGATTAGGAACAGGAAATTCGTGTGTAGTAGCAAAAATTACATTACTATTTGCATCAACAATAGCATCATAACTTACTATCTTGCCATCAACAAAACACTCACAAATATATGGTGTTTTAAAATCATAATTAGTGAAAAACCTTGCAAAATCGCCTTCGTTTTCAATTTTATACGAATTTGAAGCGCCAACCCCGATATCTGGTTTTATAAATAAGGGATAACCATATTTTTCTATAAATGGCAGTAATTCTTCTTTAGTGGTAAAAACAACATAAGGAGTAGTTTTGACACCAGCAAGCTTATATTTTCTTTTCATTAAAGACTTATTTTTTATAAAACCCATATCTTCTGGTTTTAAACCAGGTATATTAAAATCCTCTCGTAATTTTGCATCGCTCATTAACCAGTGTTCATTATTAGATTCAATGAAAGAAATTTTGCCATATTTAAATGCAAAAAAAGCAACTGCTTTATATAAATCCTCATAAGACTCCATATTAGGACAATAGTAATATTCTGTTAGATTACTACTTAATTCTTCTTTTAACTCATGATAAGGAGCGTTACCAACGCCTAAAACATTAAAGCCTTGTTCTTTAAGGGCTTTTGCAAATTTGTAATAAATATCAGGAAAGTGAGGACTAACTAAAATAAAATTCTTTTTCATAACTATGGCTAGTTTAACATATTTGATAGTCATATTTTAAAGGATCAAATAATTTACTTATTTAATGTTAGTTGTTATGATTATTTGTGGAGGTTTATTATGAAAATTCTTGTAACAGGTGGAACTGGATATATTGGCTCTCATACCGTAGTAGAACTATTAAATCGTGGACATGAGGTCTTAATAGTCGATAATTTAATTAATTCTAAAATTGAAGTACTTAATCATATTAAAACTCTTACACATAAAACCCCCATTTTTTATAAAGTTGACTGCACCTGCAAAAAAGAACTTCGCAAGGTCTTTTTGGAAAATGATTTTGAAGCGGTAATTCATTTCGCGGGATTAAAAGCCGTAGGTGAATCGGTTGAAAAACCAATAGAATATTATTTTGATAATTTAGTTAGTACATTAAATGTTCTTCAGTTAATGCACGATTTTAAAGTAAGAAACATTGTCTTTTCAAGTAGCGCAACAGTATACGGAACTCCTAAAGAAGTTCCATTGAAAGAAAGTTTCCCTCGTGGAGAAACGACGAATCCTTACGGAACATCTAAAGCAATGATAGAGCAAATTATTGAAGACTTTATTATTGCAAATCCTACTTTTAAAGCCGTTATATTACGATATTTTAATCCGATAGGTGCACACCCAAGTGGTCTTATTGGTGAAGAACCTGATGGGATTCCAAATAATTTAATGCCATATATAAGCAGAGTTGCGACAGGCGAATATCCTGTTTTGAATGTCTTTGGTAATGATTATGATACACCTGATGGAACTGGTATTCGTGATTATATTCATGTTGTTGATCTCGCAATTGGTCATATTTTGAGTTTGGAAAACATTGATAAACTTGATAATTATTCAATATTTAATTTAGGTACTGGCAAAGGTACGAGTGTTCTTGAATTAGTAAATGCATATGAAGAAGCAAATAGTGTTGCTGTTCCTTTTGTGATTAAAGAAAGAAGAGCAGGAGATGTAGCAGTTAACTATGCTGATGTTTCAAAAGCAGAATCAATATTAGGATTTAAAGCCAAGTTTTCGATAAAAGACGCTTGTCGTGAATCATATAATTTCGAAAAGAATAAAAAAAAATAACGCGCAAAAACGCGTTATTTTTTACAAATATGATATTTAACGTTTGTCTTTAAATATATAGTCTTTATAACCAACAGTAAGAGAAAAGCCATAGTTTTTATGATGTCCTTCTCTTTTGTTTTCGGGAGGAAGTTCTAAGTAATTTCCATATTTAGCAGTTAAGTAGGCATCATAATTAGTTGGCACAATAGCTTCAATGTCTTCAAACTTAACTTTCTCCCCTTCACCATAAAAATCTTTAGGTAAAGCCTCCTTGTTAAAAGACCAGGTATGATAACTACCGACCAATGTAGCATCATTATAATTTATTTTCTTCATGCTTTGATGAATCAAACGTGTTAACCAATTTCCAATATTAAATGGAAGAAAAAGAAGAGAGGCAATATAACCAGGAATATCTCTCCATAATGTTTTTAAACGTGGTTTTTTCCAAAAATGACCCAAAAAAGTAAAATAGAATGCAAACCATAGTAGATATGGTTTAATGCTCTTTATTCTATTTACATTATTTTTACTCATGCCATCAATTGGAAAAATATCAATCCATACACCGTGATTTATATTATGTTGAACTAAAGTTGTTTCAATATAAGTAGTATTTGAATTGCGCAATTTCATAAAGCCATAAGTATAACTGGGGTCAGTTTTATAGTGTTGTAAAAAATACGGCTCCTTAAATTCATCTTTTAAATTTAATAATTTCTCAAAATCAGGCCTAGGCATACCCACATCTAAATCATCATCCCAAGGAATAAAACCACCGTGTCGGATAGCTCCTAAGGCCGTTCCGCCAATTAAGTAATATTTAAGTTTGTGTTTTTCGCAAACACGAATAAATTCTTTAAGCGAATCAAGCATGACTCTTTGAAGATCATTCATTTGTTCAAGTCTTCCTTAATTGAGGTAGTGCTAACATCTGGAGTACGAGGCAAGTAAATAACTTCGCAATATTCTTTTAAATCATCAAACTTACCAGTCCAATCATCACCCATGACAAAAACATCAACATTATGTTTTTTGATATCAAAAACTTTTTGCTCCCATGTGTTCTCTGGAATTACTTTATCAACATATCGAATTGCTTCTACAAGGATTTTGCGTTTTTCATATGGGAAATAACATGTTTTCCCCTTTATTTCGTTAAACTCGTCCGTACTAATTGCCACAATTAAATAATCTCCTAATGCTTTAGCTCTTTTAAACAAGTTAATATGTCCATAGTGGAGAAGATCAAAGGTACCGTAAGTAATCACAATCCGTTTTTTATTCATATAAACATTATATGTTATATATTTGAATTTGCAACGATTACAAGGGCTACATTTATCATGTTAAATGTTATAATTAAAATATAATCATAAACATAGTGAGGTAATAATTATGGCAAGAGAAGAAATGAAAATGGTCAGAGAAGACCAAACCGTTGCTTATGGTTTAGCATGGATAATTGATAAACCTATTGCAAATGTTGTAATAGCAACAGGAATGGAAGAACACAGCGGTCGTTATGATGACTTCGCAAAATTTCTAAATAAAAACGGATATAACGTTTATTGTCTTGATTTTTATGGACAAGGACAAAACGTTACTAAAGGAGGAGAAAAATTAGGTTGTGTTCCCCGCAGTGCTTTTAGAAAATATGTAACTACACTTTATGAAATGATACTAAAAATTAAAGTTTCGACGCTACCAGTGTATTTGTTTGGTCATTCTATGGGCTCTTTTCATGTGCAAGATTATATCCAAAGGTACGGGGCTCATATTGATAAAGCCGTTTTAAGTGGCACTAACGGAAAAGATATTCTTTCTAAGATGGGGTTTTGGATTTCAAAGCTTGTTGTTACAAAAAAGAATTATAATAACCCATCTAAGTTTTTAGCTTCACTTGCCATTGGCGCATATCAAAAATCAGTTAAAGACAGAAAATACGATTCTGATTGGATTTCTCATGATGAAGAAATAGTTCGTAAATATGAAGAAGATCAATTATCAGGAAAGGGAAGCTCAAACGGATTTTATTTTGAAATGTTAAAAGGAATTAATCGTCTCCCTAAAAAACAATTCATGCTTAAAATTCCTCATCGTCTTCCAATCTTGTTAATTGCTGGCGATCAAGATCCTGTCGGTCACTACGGGAAAGGTGTTTTAAAATTAGAAAAAGCATATCGTAAAGTAGGACTAATTGATGTTCAAACGATTATTTATGAAGGAAAGCGTCATGAAGTATTAAATGAAATTGGGCGCGATAAAGTTTACGATGATGTTTTAGCATTTCTTAAAAAATAGAAACGAGAAGACTTATGTTAATTTATCAAGTTTTTGTTCGCAACTTTTCAAATGAGGGCACTTTTGCAGGGGTTATTACGAAATTAGATGAAATATGCAAACTAAAACCCTCATACTTATATTTATTACCTATTCATCCAATTGGTATTAAAGATCGCAAAGGCGATATAGGTAGTCCTTATTCAATTAAGGATTATTTAGTTATCGATGAAGAATTAGGTGGGGAAAAGCAGTTTACTCTTTTAATTGAAGAGTGTAAAAAAAGAAATTTAAAAGTTATGATCGATATCGTCTTCCATCATACAAGTCGGGATGCTATCTATATTGAAACTAATCCTGAATGGTATATTTATAAAAATGGACGACTTGCAAATAAAGTTGGTGATTGGAGTGATATCGCGGATCTAGATTTTGATAACCAAAGTCTTCAAAAGTTCTTAATAGACGTTTTGCTACATTATGTAAGGATGGGTGTCGAAGGTTTTAGATGTGATGTAGCTAGTTTGGTACCCGTTAGTTTTTGGCAAAAAGCAAGAAAAAAAGTTCATGAGATTAATCCAGATGTTATCTTTTTGGCTGAATCTATCGAACCTAGTTTTATTGAATATGTTAGAGGCCTAGGTGAATATGCTGCTACTGATAAAGAATTATACGAAGATGCATTCGATGTTTTGTATGACTATGATATATACCCAACGCTTAAAAATTATTTAAAAACTGAAAAAAACCTCCAAAAGTTAGTTCATGTATTAAATAAGCAAAATGAAATTTTAGGCGAAAGATATTTTAAACTAAGATTTTTGGAAAATCATGATCAAGAGAGAATTAGTAAATTATCAACTGGAAAAAATCAACTATATAATCTGATTGCACTATCTTTTTACTTACCAGGCAGTTCTTTTATCTATGCTGGGCAAGAGTTTGGAATAAAAAAACTACCAAATCTATTTACTAAGGATGTAGTAGATTTTAAAGACAAAGATTTATCAATTTATAATCAATATTTAGAAGCTATTGACTTTAAAGAAAAATATGGGAAACACCTTTTTAATAAATTTAAAGTAACTAAATTAGGAAAGCATTTAATTTCTATTGAAACTCAAAATAAACAAGATAAATTTATTGGATTATTCAATTTAAGTGAAAAGGAAGAAATTTGTGTAGTAGAGGAAACGGAAATTATAAACTTACTTAATAATGAAAAAGTTGAAATTAAAAATAATCAAATAAAAGTTCTTAAACCCATAATTTATAAAGTTTTATAAAGTTACGATGATTTGTAAAACAACTAATAAAAATCAAAAACCATTTAAATATGTGTATAATGTTAACCTAGGAAGGTGTTTATGAAGAAGAAGTCTTTTAATTCTGTAATTAGTACAAACCGACGAGCTTCATTCGATTATTTTTTATCGGATTTTTTGGAGGTGGGAATTGTACTTAAGGGCACAGAAATTAAAGCAATTCGTCAACATAAAGTAAGTTTAAAAGACACTTTTATTTATTTTAAGGATGGTCAAGCTTTTATTGCAGGCCTTCATATTCCTCAATACGATAAAGGAAATCTTTTTAATCATGAGCCTGAACGAACTAGAACACTTTTGATGCATAAACGTGAAATTAGAAAATATGCTGCCAAGGTTCAAGCAGAAGGATATACTTGCGTTCCAACTAAGATGTATTATGTTCGTGGCCGAGTAAAAATTGAAATCGCTCTTGCTAAAGGTAAGAAAACATACGATAAACGTGAAGCGATAAAAACAAAAGATATCGAACGAGAAATTAGAAGCAATTTAAAAAGAAGTACACGCGATGACAATTAATGATGTCAAAACATTTTTACTAGATAGAGATAGTCGTCAATATGAAAGACGTTCATATGACAAATTTTTAAAAGAGGTCAATTTTTCTTTTGATAAACCTGCCATTCATATAGGTGGTACGAACGGAAAAGGGAGTGTTACAGCTTTTTTAGTAAACGCTTATTTAGAAGAAGGTTATCTCGTGGGCGCATTTAATTCACCGCATTTAGATCAAATTAATGAAATGATAACACTAAAAGGTGTTCCTATAAGCGATGAGGCGCTAATTCATTACATAAATAAATATTATGAAAAAATTATAAAATATAATTTAACCTTCTTTGAAATAATGACGATAGCAGCGTTATCTTACTTTACTGATATGAATGTTGATATCGCAATTATAGAAGTGGGTATGGGCGGATTAATGGACGCTACAAACATATTTACTCCCATCCTTTCAATAATTACTAGTATTAATCTTGAACACACGCAATATCTAGGTAATTCGCTTGCTGAAATTGCTAGACATAAAGGCGGCATTATTAAGGAAAAGACACCGGTTTTGCTTGGTTATACCAACAAAGAGGCCGAAAATGTCATAAAAAACATATCATTACAAAAACAAGCCCCTTTTTTAAAACCATCACTTCCTTTTAATGTTGAGGTTAATTTAGGAGGGCTTACTTTTTCTTATAATGAAATACAAAATATTTATTTACCAAATATTTTTGCTACCTATGAAGCTAGAGATGCATCAATTGCAATTGAGGCAATTAAAATACTAAGTAAAGTTTTTCCGGTTGATGAGAAAAACTTAAAAAAAGGTTTTGCAAAGACCGTTATCCCGGCTAGATTTACTATTGTAAGTTCAAAACCCTTAATTATTGTAGATGGGGCCCATAATCCAGCAGCAGCGATGAAACTAGTTAACAGTGTTAGAGCTTTTACAAACAAAAAAGTCGATTTAATATTTGCTAGTTTTAGAGATAAAGACGTGGATGGGGAACTACAAATATATAGCATGCTTTGTAATAGCATTAATTTAACAACATTTAATCATCCACGCGCAAAACAAAAAGACGAATATTTCTATAGCCAATTTCCGTTTTATGAAAATTATCGGGATTTAATTAAAGATAAAATGTCCAAATTAGGCGAAGATGAAGTATTATTGATAACAGGATCACTAGCTTTTGCAGGTAAAGTTGTAAACGAGTTTAAGGAAGGAGTCTACTAATGAGAAATAAGCAAATTATCAAATTAGTACTAAGTGCATTATTTATAATGCTTTCCTTTGTATTAACTCGTTTTTTTGTATTACCACCTGGACCTACATTATTTCGATTTACTCTAGGTTCTGTCCCAATTATTATTGCTTCTTTACTATTAGGTCCAGTTTATGGGGGATTAGTCGGAATTGGCGCTGATGTTATTGGTGCTTTATTATTTCCATCAGGAACATTTTTGGTTTTTCCTGTTATTTCTTCTATGCTCTATGGAGTTTTACCATACTTTTTTATGAGATTAATTAATTCACTTCGTCTTTCAAAGAGCGTTCCTATAATTTCATCACTTGGTGTGATTTTATATTCTTTATTACTTGTATTTGTTTGGACAAGTAGTGAGAGTAAATCAATAATTACAAAAGAAACAATTATTTTTGATACGACTTTTAGAATCTGGTTTACCATTATAAGTGCGTTAGTATTAATTTTGATAGTTACATCTCTATTTCTGGTTAATAAATATATGGGAAAAAGAAATAAAGGGAAAATAACTTTTGTTTATGAGATAGCTTTTGCAATTGCTCTAACTGATATTATTGTGGATATTATTTATACTTCAAGTTGGAAGACTCTTTATTGGGAACTACCGTTCTTTTTTGTTTTAGCAATGCATATAATAATTTTTGTAACACTTTTACCTTTGAAGACGCTCTTTGTAAATCTTATAATTTATGCTTTTGAAAAAAGTGGTATAAGTTTGTTAAGCCCTATTTTTGTATACAAAGAAAAAGAAACTGAAAAATCAATTCAAGAATAGGTATATATAAAAAAATACTAATTAATTACTAAACGCTCGTTTTAGCAAAAGTAGTCAAAATTACTATTACACAGTAATAGTAATTATTCAAATATAAATGAAAAAAAGTCGTTTAATTTTAGATATTGTCTTGTTATAATGCTAATAGAAAGAAGGCCTTTATGATAGATAATTATGAAACGAATTTTTTTCTAAATGAAGAGGACAGTTATTTTGATTTAGGGAATGAGAATGAGCTTATAGCAGAAGCTTGTTGTCTATACGAAAAGGAACTTCAAAAGAAATATAAAAAAGTGAAATAAAATATTCGATTGGAAGAAAATCCCGCCAGGGATTTTTTTATTTTCAAAATAAAAAGTTATAATTAAAAAGAGGTGTATAAATATGAAATATAATTGGTGGCATGATCGGATAGCATATCAAATTTATCCAAGATCATTTTGCGATAGTAACAATGATGGAATAGGCGACCTAAAAGGCATCATTAGTAAACTACCTTACCTAAAAGAATTAGGTATAGGCGCGATTTGGTTAAGCCCGGTTTACCCTTCGCCTAATTATGATTATGGTTATGATATTGCTTCCTATTACGATATTAGCGAAGAATATGGAACTCTAGAAGATATGAAAACGCTTCTTAAAGAGGCAAATAAACTAGATATTAAAATAATTATGGACCTAGTTGTAAATCATACTTCTTTTAAGCATCCTCACTTTGAACAAAGTAAAGATCCTAATAGTAAATATCATAATCATTATGTTTGGAAAAAAGGTCGGGTAAGTAAAAGCGGTAAAAAGCTTCCTCCTAATAACTGGCTATCTTTTTTTACAGGTCCTGCTTGGACTTATGAAGAAAGTAATGATATGTGGTACATGCATCTTTTTACCAAAGAGCAACCTGACTTAAATTATGATAATCAAGAAGTTATTGATGAAGTTAAAAAGATTATGAAATATTGGCTTGACTTAGGGGTAGCAGGCTTTAGATGTGATGTAATAAATATTATTTATAAAACGTCTTATGCTAACGGCAAGTTTAGTGTTTATAAAAGAGGATTAGAACACTATTTATCACAACCTAGATGTCATGAAATACTAAACGAATTTCATCGTGATGTATTAGGTCCTTACAACGCTTTTACAGTTGGCGAAACAACTGATGTAACTTTAGAAGAAGCTAAAACGTTTACAGAAAACGATGAACTAACGATGGTTTTTCCATTTGATCATACATCGGTTGATTATCGCTTCCTCCCGCTATTTAAGCGTAAATATAAACCCTCTTTACTAATTAAAGCAATGAGAAAATGGCAAGAAAACATTCCTTGGAATAGCTTATTTATTGAAAATCATGATATTCCGCGTGCGATTTCTCGCTTTGGAGATGAAACAAAACCCGAACTAAGCGGTTCAGCAATCGGGGCGATGATTTTAACTCTTCGAGGTATGCCCTATATTTATCAAGGGCAAGAAATTGGCATGACCAATGTTGATTTTAAATCAATTGAAGAGATGAAAGATGTAACTTCCAAAAATGTTTACAATCTATTAAGAAGATTTAAAATTTGCAAAAAAACGGCTTTGAGACTTGTTAATAATTTTGCACGCGATCATGCTCGAACCCCTATGCAATGGAAAAATAGCGAAAATGCAGGTTTTAGCACTAAAATGCCATGGTTACGAGTAAATAATAATTACAATAAAGTAAATGTTGAAACACAAGACAAGGATACGACGAGTTTATTAAATCAGTACCGTAAATTAACAAAACTTCGTAATAGTTCAGAGGTTTTAAGAAGAGGTGATATTGAATTCATTAAATCTCATAAAAATGTTATGAGTTTTATTAGAACTTATAATGATGAAAAGATATTAGTTGTAATAAATTTAGATAAAAAAGAAAGAAAGATTAAACTTGATTTAGATGGAGAAATCCTTTATTGCAATTATGATGAAATATTAGATGGCACGACATTAAGACCATATGAAGTTCAAATAATTAAAAAATAATAACGATACAATAAAAAAAGTAAAAGTCCGTTTTTGTACGGGCTTTTTACTTTTATAGTAAAAACCTGTTCTATTATGGTATAATTTACCAAGCAAAGAGGTAAATTATGAAACGCAATGATTATATTAATTGGGACGAATATTTTATGGGTATAGCTATTCTTTCATGCGAAAGAAGTAAAGACCCCTCAACAAGAGTTGGTGCATGTATCGTAGATAATGAACATAAAGTCGTCAGTGTTGGTTATAACGGAATGCCAATTGGAATTGATGATGATGAAATTAGTTGGGATCGTGGTGATGATTTAGATTCAAAATATCTTTATGTTTGCCACGCAGAATTTAATGCAATTTTAAACATTAGAAATGGCTCCTCGCTTCGAGGCTGTAAACTATATGTCACCTTATTTCCCTGTAATGAATGTGCTAAAGCAATTATTCAAAGTGGAATTAAAGAAATAATTTACCTAGATGATAAGTACTCTGATCAATTGAGTGTTAGAGCTAGTAAAAAAGTACTTGAAATGGCTGGTGTTAAAATGCGCAAATTCAAGGGAAGAGTCTTAAAAGTTAATTTTGATGAAGAGGTTTAATGAAAAATATCGCTATTTCATTAAATAATGTTTCTTATTCATATGATAAAAAGAACGACGTTATTAAAAACGTTTCTTTGAATATTGAAAAAGGAAAGTTTATAAGCGTTATTGGTCATAACGGAAGTGGAAAATCTACCTTCGCCAAATTAATAATGGGTTTATTAGAACCAAAAGAAGGTGAAATAAAAATTTTTGATTTGCCTTTAGATGGTGAACATATATCACAAATTAGACCTTATTTAGGGATTGTTTTTCAAAATCCAGATAATCAATTTATTGGTGCTACAGTAAGAGATGACATAGCTTTTGGGTTAGAAAATCAATGCTATCCACAAAATGAAATGGATCCATTAATTGAAGAATACGCTGCTAGAGTTGGGATGAGTGAACTTCTAGATAAAGAACCAGGGAACCTAAGTGGAGGTCAAAAGCAACGTGTTGCGATTGCGGGTGTACTAGCTATGCATCCAAAAATTATTGTTTTTGATGAAGCTACTGCTATGCTAGATCCCCAAGGAAAAGAAGATATTAATAAACTAATTAAATTAATGAAAAAGAAAAACAAAGAACTTACATTAATTACAATCACTCATAATGTTGAAGAAACACAAACTAGTGATGATGTTATTGTTTTTAATGAGGGCGAAATATATATGAAAGGAAAACCAGAAGAGGTTTTTCTTGAGGCGGAAAAATTACGAAGTATTAGATTAGATTCACCTCTTTTATATCGAATTAAGGAGGCCTTTTTATTAGAAGGAATTAAATTAAAAAGTAAATCTATTGAAGATTTGAAGGAGGAAATATGGCCGTAAAATTTAGACATGTTAATTTTACTTATTCTCCTAAATCTCCATTTGAACATGATGCGCTTTTTGATATTAATCTCGAGATTGATAAAAATTCATTTACTGCTGTTATTGGTCATACGGGCAGTGGTAAAAGTACACTTATTCAACATATAAATGCACTTTTATTACCTACAAGTGGTGTCGTTAATGTTAATCAATCATTAATTACACCGGTACGAATTAGAAAATATCGTAGAAAGTTAGAAAAAATAATCAAAAGTAAAAAAAAGACTAATGAAGAAAAAGATATTGCGAAGTCTCTTTTAGAAGAATCTAATAAATTTAGCTCATATAAGAAGAAAAAACTTCGTTCCGAAGTTGGAATTGTTTTTCAATTTCCGGAGTATCAATTATTTGAAGAAACGGTTTTAAAAGATGTATCTTTTGGTCCTAGAAACTTTGGGAAATCCAAAGAGGAAGCACTAAACCTTGCAAAAGAGGCATTAAATCGTGTTGGAATAGATGAAACATATTATGAACGTTCACCATTTGAATTAAGTGGCGGCGAAAAAAGGAGAGTTGCTATTGCAGGTATTTTGGCTATGAAACCAAATATTTTGATTTTAGATGAACCAACCGCAGGCCTTGATCCATTAAGTTCGCAAAAGATGATGGAATTATTTTTTGAAATTTATAAACAAGGAATAACAATTATTCTTGTTACTCACGATATGAACCATGTTTTAAACTATGCTACTCATGTAGTAGTAATGAAAGATGGAAAAGTTGAAAGAAAAACAACACCTCGTGAATTATTTGCCAATATAAAAGGAGAAGATGTAATTTCTCTTCCGCCACTTTATAAATTTATGCACGAATTGGCTGATAGAGGCTGCCCCCTTAAAATAGATAATATAAATAACGAGAAAGATTTAGCAAAAGCTATTAAGGAGATAAAAGGCCATGCGTAATATTTCTCTAGGACGTTATTTACCAAACAACACTTTTATTCATCGGCTTGATCCACGTTTAAAGTTTATTAGTCTTATTATTATGATGAGCATGGTTTTTTTTAGATTTCCTTCTGTTGGAATGAATTTTATATATTATGGAATTCTTTTTATTGTCCTTTTAATATTAATGATGATTAGTAAAATACGTATAAAATCGCTGTTTAAACAATTAAAGGCGCTTTGGTTCATGATGATCTTTTTATTAATCATTAATTTATTTACTTATCGTGTTCCAGAGCAAAATGAACTATTTACAATAGGTAAGTTTATTGTTTATGATGCTCCAATTTATCAAACACTTTATATTTTTATACGATTATTATTAATGGTTTCTCTTACGATGATATTAACTTCTACTACTAGACCATTAGATTTGACAAGTGCAATTGAATGGTTTATGTACCCGTTAAAGCTAATAAAATTCCCAGTTCATCAAATTGCAATGACATTATCATTAGCACTACGATTTATTCCTCTTTTACTTGATGAAACTGGAAGAATAATGAATGCTCAGGAAAGTCGCGGAGTAGATTTTAAAGGTGGAAAATTTTCTGAAAAAATTCGAGCAATTGTTAGTTTGATGGTTCCTCTTTTTGTTACAGCCTTTACATTAAGTGAGGATCTTTCATTTGCTATGGAAGCACGCGGTTATGATCCTAGCGCAAAAAGAACTAGATATCGTATTATGAAATTTAGATTAGGAGATTTATTTAGTTTTGTTTTTATTCTTGTATGTTTAGCGGGCTCAATACTCTTATTAGTATTCCGTGTCGATTTTGCACCTTTCGTAGTTAATTTGTTTGATTTGGTGAAGGGATTATTTAAATGATGAAAAGATTTAAAGTAGTTATTAAATACCTTGGAACATCTTATTTTGGCTGGCAAAAACAGCCTAATGTAATTACTGTTCAAGGTACAATCGAAGAAGTATTATCTCGATTATATAATGAAACAATAACTATTTATGGATCTGGTAGAACTGATGCAGGAGTACATGCGAAGCATCAAGTTTTTCATTTTGATGGTCGAGTAATTATGAACTTAAACAAATTAAAATATACTTTAAATAAAATGCTTCCTAATGATATAGAAGTTATAAAGATTAATTATGCAAAATTAGATTTTCATGCTCGTTTTAGTGCTAAAAAGAAACATTATGTTTATAGAATTTTGAATAAAGCAAAAGATCCATTTAATGATAACTTGTATTTACTATATCCGCTAAAACTAAATATAAGTGAATTTAAAGCTAATATAAAACTTTTTGAAGGCGAACATAACTTTGCTAATTTTACAAGTAAAAAAGAAGATGAACGTAACTTTGTAAGAGTCATTGAAAAGGCGTATTTTACAAAAAAAGGTAATATATTTGAATTTCATTTCGTTGGCGAAGGGTTTATGCATGGTCAAGTTCGAATGATGGTTGGTGCCCTTCTAGCAACAAATGAAGGAAAAATTACAAAGGAAGATATTGAAAACTATCTTAATTTAAAAGAAAGAACCATAATTAATTACAAATCCCCTGCAAAAGGGTTATATTTAGAATATGTAGGATATTAAAATGAAAAAAGAGTTAACGGTTGATTATTCTTATCATTCTCATACATATCGATGTCGACATGCAGTTGGAAGCGATGAAGATTATGTAAGAGAAGCACTAAAGGCAGGTATAAAAGTATTAGGTTTTAGCGATCATATAATGTTTCCTGATTATTCAATGTCATGGCGAGGCGACTATGATGTTTTACCTAGCTATCTTTTTAGCGTTAGGGATTTACAAGAAAAATATAAAGATAAAATTACGATTCATTTAGCTTTTGAATCTGAATATCTTCCTCAGTATGTGTCCTATTACGAAAGACTATTTGATGAAGAGAAAATTGATTATATGATTATTGGTCAACATATTGCCAATGAAAATGGTGAATTAATATTTTATAGACACCTACCTTGTAGTCCTGCTGAGCGTGCTCTTAGATACAAAAACGATATTATCGAAGGGTTTAAAACAGGCTTATTTGCAATAGCAGCACACCCAGATCACTTTATGTCTTTTTATCCTGAATTTGATGAATTAGCCGAGCAAATTAGCCTTGAGATTATTGAAGCTGCTATTAAATACGATGTAATTTTAGAATTAAATATTTCAAAAGTAGATTATATACAGCTTCATGCTTCAGTTAGTCCAGTTTATGGATATCCACATCCTAAATTTTGGGAACTAGTAGGAAAAATGGGGGCTAAAATGAATATAGGTATTGATGCTCATGATCCTATTGCATATCGTTCACCACGGTTAGATGTTGCTTTTGATATGATAGAAAAATACAATTTGATTCACGTTACTCGTATTGAGTTACCATTTAAGAGGAAAAAACATGGGTAGACATTTTGAAGTTCGTGCTCGCTCTATGGCATCAACTGCTGCAAAGAAAAGTGCCTTATATGCTAGAGCATCTAAAGAAATCTATTTAGCAGCAAAAGGTGGGGTTCCTGATCCAAAAAGCAATTTAAACTTAAGAAGTGCTATTGATAAGTTTAAAAGTATGGGAGTTACAAGAGAGGTAATTGACCGTGCTATTAAAAAGGCTACAGGCACTGAAAGTATTGCCTATATTCCAGGTCGATATGAATTAATTGGTCCTGGTAATAGTTTTATTGTAGTTGATACCCTTACAGATAATGTAAATCGTGCTATTAGTGATATAAAAGCCGCTATTAAGAAAGTTGATGCAAGTTTTGCCTCAGTAGCATATAACTTCCAAGAAACGGGCGTTTTCGTTTTTGCTTCTAATGGATTAACACAAGAATCTATTGAAGAAACACTAATTTTAAATGATATTGATGTTTGGGAAATTAGTCTTGAAGATAATGAATTTCAAGTTACTGTAAATCCACTTGCTTATGGCGTTACCCGTGACACATTGTATGAACTTGGAGTGGAGGAATTTAAAATTAATGAAATTCGTCTTATTCCATTAAGTACTATTACGTTAAACGAGGAAAATCTAGTGGAATTTCAACGCTTATTAGATCTTCTTGATGATGTAGAAGATGTTCAAGATGTCTATTATAATGTCGAATTAGACTAAAAATAGCTTTACTTTATTAGAAATGGCCCTTTTTAGACAAAAGGCCATTTTTTATAATTGACAGCAAAAATCTAATAATGTATATTATTAAACGGTTGTATTCCAAACCATGTCGTCCCGGTAAGACGGAATATGAAGGAGGAAATTATGCAACGTCAAACAACACAAGTAAAAAGAGGCGAAACAGTCCGTAAATGGTATGTCGTAGATGCAACAGACTTACCACTTGGTCGCTTAGCAAGCGAAGTTGCTGTAACGCTACAAGGCAAAAACAAAGCTAACTACACTCCACATGTAGACTGCGGTGATTTTGTAATTATTATTAATGCTGAGAAAGTTGCCCTCACTGGCAACAAAAAAGATACAAAAAAATACTACAATACAAGTGGTCGTCAAGGCGGACTTCGTGTTCGTACTGCAGGCGAAATGATTGACAGATATCCAGTTGAAATGGTTGAAAGAGCAGTTTGGGGAATGTTACCCAAAGGACGCTTAGGTCGTGCTATTTTTAAGAAATTATTTGTCTATGAAGGTCCTGAACATAAACATGCAGCCCAACAACCAGAAGAACTACCACTTCGTTATATCGGAGGTAACAAATAATGGCTAAAAAAGAAACATTTTATGGAACTGGTCGTCGTAAAAGTTCAATTGCACGTGTTTTCCTAACAAAAGGAAAAGGTAATATTGTTGTTAACGATCGCCAAGTTGATGAATATATGCCATATGCCACATTAGTCATGGATTTAAAACAACCATTAGAATTATTAGGTGTTGCTGATAAATATGATGTGATGTGTACAGTCAAAGGTGGCGGATTTACAGGCCAAGCTGGTGCAATTCGTCTTGGTATCGCTCGTGCACTTTTAGAAGCTGGTGAAGATCGCTCAACCTTAAAAAAGGCTGGAATGTTATCTCGTGATGCTCGTGCTAAAGAACGTAAAAAATATGGTCTTAAAGCTGCTAGAAGAGCACCACAATTCTCAAAACGTTAATCGTTTTATCAAAATCAAAATGGTCGAGGCAATCTCGACCATTTTCTTTTAAATTAATTTGAAGGTAAATGCAATTTTTACTTTACTAAGTAAAAGTTTAAATATTATTTGCTTTTTGCAAGTGTGTAATGTATGATATTTAAGCGTCAAGCGTTACGGGCCTTTAGCTCAGTTGGTTAGAGCGCACCCCTGATAAGGGTGAGGTCGATAGTTCGAGTCTATTAAGGCCCACCATCATTGACGCTTAACGCCTAGGTTACTAGGCGTTTTCTATAGGAACAAATATGTTAGAGAAATTGTATGGTGGTAAAAACTTTATAAAGCTATTCTTAAGAGTGGCCTTTCCAGTCATGATTCAATCGATGATGGTATTTTTGGTTTCTCTATTAGATACCATTATGGTTAGTGTAATTAGTAATGAGGCCGTTAGTGCAGTATATGCCTCAAATCAAATTACATTTTTCTTTTTAGTTGTTACTGGCGGTCTAATCGCAGGAAGTGGTGTCTATATTCAACAATTTTATGGCGCTAAAAAGAATGAATACATTACACAATCATTTCGTTTCAAATCAATCGTAATTATTATATTCACAATTTTAATCTTGATTTTATCAATTATTTTTGGAGAGAAAATCGTACAATTTTACGCTCGAAATGACCAAAACCCCGCAAATGTACTCGCTCAAGCAAAAGATTATCTCCCATACATGATAGTAGGATTTATACCGTTAGGGTTATCAATTATTCTACATTCTAGTTTAAGAGAAATTGGAAAGTCGAAACTTACATTGATTTCTTCATCAACTAGTCTACTTGTTAATTTAATTGGTAATTTAATATTTATTTACGGTTTAAAAATGGGTGTAAAAGGTGCCTCTATTGCTACACTAATCGCACGTATTACAGAGTTTGTTATTTTATTTATTTTAGTGCAAAAGTTTGATGTTTTTAAATTTAAGGCCTTTTTTGCAGACTTTAAAATTGAAAAACAACTAGCAAAAAGAATAACAGTTAAAACAATTCCGATGTTTATTAACGAAATTAGTTGGGCCTCTGCAATGATCTTAATATCCTTGTCGTATACTTTTAGACCAAATGTTTTAAGTTCATTATCTATTATTAACTCAATAACTAATATATGTGGTTTTATCTATAGTGGACTTGGAATTGGTGTTGGTATTTTAGTTGGTGCGACACTTGGCGCGGGTAAAATTGAGGAAGCCAAACAAAATCAAAAATATCTTTTTAAACTTGGAATTACTGTATCAATAATTATGGGGTTATTAATGATTACACTATCTCCATTTATTCCCTTAATTTTTAAAGAAGTTGCAATTGATCAACAAAGGCTAGCAGCGGAACTTATACGTATTTATGCAGCGTTCTTATTTATATTTGCAATTTGTTTTACAAACTATAGTACTTTAAGAGTCGGTGGACAGGGTTTACTTGCCTTTCTTCTAGATGGAGGATTTATGTGGTTTGTAGCAGTTACTGGCTCGCTTTTGCTTGCTAAATATACTACTGTTTCTGTTATTTACCTGTATTTATTTGTCCAATTTGCAGATCTATTGAAAGCTTTAACGGGTATCCCAATTATTAAAAAGGGTAAATGGGCGCAAAATTTAACAACAGAGTTTAGTGTTACAAATGAATTAAAAGAAGAGATAAGTATCGGTTTATAAAATAATGAAATAGAATTTCATTGTAATAAAATTCATTATTTGATAACCTAATAAGGCACCCGGATACTTAGCTCAGCAGGGAGAGCGTTTCCTTCACACGGAAGAGGTCGGGGGTTCAACTCCCTCAGTGTCCACCACTTCATATGCCGACGTGGCTCAATCGGTAGAGCAACTGATTTGTAATCAGTAGGTTACGGGTTCAAGTCCTGTCGTCGGCACCATAAAGGCAGATGTGGCGGAATCGGTAGACGCGCTAGACTTAGAATCTAGTGAGGAGACTCGTGCAGGTTCAATTCCTGTCATCTGCACCATCAAACAGTCACTGCGACAATCCCATAATACATAGTATTATGAAGGCAAAATTGTCGCTTTTTCTTTTAGGTACAGGTTGAATCCCTGCTTTTGACACCAGATTACAGTGGATCACTTTAGTTCAAACCACTGTTTTGAGTATAGAAGTTCGAACAGATTAGGTGCATTGATTTTTTACACGCTAAATTAAATGAACTCGAAAATGTGTTGTACAATACAACCAGACATTAATTAAAAAGGAGGAAGAATCTAATGACAGAAGAAAAGAAGACTATCATGACTGCTATTTGCAGAAATGGGAAACTTACAATTTTTGATAACAATGGTTATTATGTGTCTCAAAGAGTAGAAGGAGAACTTTATAATTATTCTTCTGAGTTTGTTACTATCTATTTGAAAAGAACAAACCAATTAAAGGTGTATGACATAAAGTTATATCTCATCAAAACCATTGATTTGAATTCATCAAACTATTAACAAATCACACAAACACCAAATTGGGTGCTAAATATAGACTTTCTTACTTTATATTCAATTGATGATTTAAAGAATAATTTTGGTCGTAGTGGTGGATTAGTTAATTCTCCATCACCGATAACAAAATATATTAATCCTTTATCTACGATTACCGCTTTTGAAAAGACTGATTTAAAGTCGATATTTTCAACATCATCAAAGTCATCTGGAATCGCTTTTAGTTTGTTGATTAACTCCTTTGCTCTTTCCGATGGAGTTTTAGTGGTAACACTGTTTTGAAGGTCAGCTCTTTCCTTAGTTAATTCGCCGATTTTATTAAGCGTTTCTTTTTGAAGAGAGGTGAAATAGTCATCGTGATAATCTTTGATGTCATTATATTTAGCTCTTAATGATTCAATTTGATTATCTAGAGCCTTGATATTCTCAATTATGGGTTCTTGCTTATCTTTATTGAATTTATCAATTAAAAGCTCGTTTATTGACGGAATATTGGCTTTTAATATCTTAATCTGCTTTGTGAGTATTTGTTTAAAAACATCGAGTGGATAGTTCTCACTTTTACAGAGCTTGTATTGGTGATTGGAATAACACATTAAATGCTTATGGGTAGGCTGGCCATTATAGTGATTTGTTTTAACGATATAGTTTCTTCCACAGTAAGGACATACAATCCAACCAACAAATTCATATCTAATACGCACCTGCCCCATATTTTGTCTAGCATAGCTATGCACATTATATTTTTCGCCAGCGACTCTAAATTTCTCTTGAACTGCATCCCAAGTGGCTCTATCAATAATCCCTTGATGGCCATTCTTAATATAGCATTGGTCTCTTTGACCACGATTATAGACTCTCTTTTTGGTTAGAGGATCTTCACTATATCGTTTAACAAGAAGACAGTCGCCAACATATTTTTCGTTCTTGAGGATGTATCTGACACTAGTAATGCTCCATGATACAAAACCTCTTTTGTTTTTAATCCCGTTCTTAGTGAGATAGTCAACAATCGCGGTAACACCCATGTCATCTAGATATAAAGCGTAGATAAGCCTAACTACTTTAGCTTCTTCTTCATTAATGACAGCATTCTTGTTTTCATCAAAGTTAAAGCCCAGCATCCTGCTAGCATCGATATAATATTTTCCAGCTTTTCTATCAACATCTAGTCTCCATTTTTGGTTTTGTGAGACACCGATGGCTTCCTCCTCTGCAAACTGGGCATATAAAGTAATCATTTGGTCACATTTAACATCAAGTGAAGACGTGTTTTGTTGTTCAAAGAATATCTCGACACCAATCTTCCTCAATTCTTTTACTGTTTCTAATAAATTAATTAAGTTTCTTGAAAATCTAGACACCGATTTAACAAGGATAATATCTATTAGTCCAGCCTTGGCGTCATTAACCATTTTGATAAAACCTTTTCTCTTAGAAATGGTGGTGCCACTAACGCCATCATCATAATAAATCCCTGCAAAATCCCAGTTATTGTTCTGAATAATGGCTCTTGTATAGAAATCTATTTGTTCATTTAAAGATGCTTCCATTAAATCTTTATCAGAAGAAACTCTAGCATAGGCAGCTACCTTTAATCTTTCTCCTGGAATAACTTTATGTAATGTATTAATCATTAGCTTTTCCTCCTAACTTTATGACATCAAACTGAAGCGTGGAGTTAACTCCTACCACGCTGTCGGAATATATTGGCTTTATTTCTAATAAGGCATCGATAGTGGTTCCATCAATAGTGACTGGTCCATCGCTGATAATAAATCTGACTGAATTGTCTTTTCTTCTAATCGCTCCTCTAATAAAGGAACTCAATACCTCGTGGGATATGGTTCCAGTAGCGATATATTCACAGATCTTTCTATTGATTTGATATCGTTTGTTTTCTTCGCAGATTGATTGTCGAAGTTTAACAATCTCTTCTTTATAGAAGTTGACATTTTCTTTTAGGACATTGAATTCAGACTGATATTTTGTAATGTCTTTTTCACTCATCTGAAGTTTGATTAAAGTTCTCATTTTTTCTTCAGAGTCAGTGATTAAACCTCTAAAGCCTTCCATCTTATCTAGAATTGCACCAACTGCAGATTGATACGACTCAGTAATTGTTGAATCTAAATCTTTAGGAGGCTCATAGAACTTATGGAAGATTCTTGTTATAGCGGTGTTGACTAATTCAAAATCAACAACCGAGTTTGCATCACACTTAACAAAGTTGATAGACGACTTATAAGTAACCTTGCAGGTATAGATTCTCCTTGCGTATTTTTTACCAGGATGAAGAGTGATTGCTTTCATCGGTCTAAGACAATGCTCGCAGTAGAAGATACCAGCAAGTAAATTGACACTTGGTTTATTGTTTAACTTGGTGTCATATCTAGACCTTTTAATCATCTGGATTTCATTAAACTTTTCTCTATCGATGATGGCCTGATGATGATTTTTGAATACGTATTTTTCTTCAATACCATCATTCTTAACTGCTCGGTGGTCTAAGAAATCTACAACAACTGTTTTCTGCATAGTAAAATCACCAACATATTTTTCGTTAGTGATAATGGCTTCAACATCATACATTTTCCATTCATCATGACCGCATCCAGTTTTATAACCAGCTTCAGTCATTATCTTGGCAATTTCTCGATATTTGTAACCAGCGGCATATAGATTAAATATTTTAATAACAATGTCTTTGGTGGATTCATCAACGATGATATTACCTAAATCATCTTCTTTATAACCTAGAGTAGTGGATACATTCATTTTTCTTTGTCCCTTTGCCATTCTTTTTCTAACACCCCATTTCACGTTTTCCGAAATGGATTTAGATTCTTCTTGAGCAAATGATGCAAATATGGTGAGCATCATATCGACCTTAGTGTCATTTGTGGATATGTTTTCTTTATCAAAGAAGACTTCCACGTTTTTCTTTCTAAGTTCACGAACAGTCTTAAGACAATCCACTGTATTTCTGGCAAATCTTGAAATAGATTTAACTAATATCAAATCAATCTTTCCATGAAGAGCGTCATGTATCATTTCTTGGAATCCCTTTCTTTTCTTAATCGAGGTTCCAGATAAGCCTTCATCCGAATATAGCTTTACGAATTCCCAGTTAGGATTTCTTGAAATGCGATTCTGATATTCTTCTAACTGTGCGTTAAACGAATTCTTTTGATCTTCTAAATCAGTAGAAACGCGAGCGTATGCGGCTACTCTTCTTTTAATAGAGGCATCGCTATTGATATTGATCGTATAGATCTCTTTCTTTGGTATAACTGTGATAGTGGTATTACTTTCCATTACGTATATCTCCTTACCATATATTTGCGTACTTACTTGATTATATCAAGTAATATAGTTACTGAAACAATCCCAACTTAAAAGGTTAAAAGTCCCAGCTTTTTCCTTAAAGAAATAATCATAAAATACCACTCATCAAAGTTAATAATTCCTTCTTTAAACAATCTATCTATTAGAGGTTTGGCAAGTTGCCATTCTTTTTCTTTTTCCTTAAGCATAAAAAAGTCTCCTCAGTGTTTTCACTAAGAAGACGTTTGACCGGAATGGCCTTTGCTTTGTGTCCGCTTTTAGTATAGATGAGGAGGCTTTTAGATAATAGGTGATAGAAGTGCGCTAAAAATCAATGACTGCTTTATGAATAACAAACTTCACCTTTTGTTGGAGTTTTGATAAACGGCAAGTGAAGGTTTCTCCATCCTTTGTATATGTATAGTTGATAGCGCTTGAATAATCTCTATCAGAGTCTTTTCCTTTTAAAGGTTCAACATAAGAGAAGTATTCAATAGTGGAGTCACCAACTTTTTCTTGTATACAGACAGCCGCTTTTTTGGTGGTGCCTAAAGAGATCGCTTCCGATCCCTCGGTGATAAAAAGGATGGTGTCTTTTGGAAGACCTAGCTCATAGATTGGTTTCTTGTATCTAATGATAATCAATTGATCGGCGATATCTTTTAGATTTCTATCGAGTGCATATGTGGTGGATGTAGGCA